>SAMEA104315424__coassemble_2002_pt1 | contig 8128 bp, 4 predicted proteins | sample SAMEA104315424__metabat2_low_PE_038 | metagenome-assembled genome bin SAMEA104315424 (sample SAMEA104315424) | gut metagenome | biome: Monkey gut; feature: monkey-associated habitat; material: faeces | place: China | collected 2013 | reverse complement strand
TAAAGGGCGGGCAAAATTCCGATTTTCCCTTATCATATCACGGGAAAAGGAAAATGTAAAACCAAAAAGCCAAGCTTTTTCAATATGTTGATAGGTAAAATTTGCCTACCCGCTATGCCGTGCGGACGCTGACGTCGACTTTGACGGTATGCGAACCGCCGCCCGTCATCAGTCCCTTTATCGGGCTCATGTCGTCGAAATCGCGTCCCCAGCCGACGGTCAGGTGTTCGGTTTGCATGTACATGTTGTTCGTCGGGTCAAGGTCGACCCAGCCGTACGTCGGCACGAACACGGAAAACCACGCGTGCGAAGCGTCGCCGCCTATCATTTCGATTTCGCCGCGTTTTTCGGCTTCGGCGGCGCGGCGGGTGCGGATGTAGCCGCTGACGTACCGCGCGGCGATGCCCCACGCCCTTAAACACGCGATTCCGACGTGGGCGAAATCCTGACAGACGCCGCGTTTCATTTCTAGCGTTTCGTCAATCGGCGTGGCAATGCTGGTTGCCGAAGAGTCGTATTTGAAATCGCGGTAGATGCGGCGCATGATTTCCTCGGCGGCGCTCAAAACGGGGCGGTTCGGGGTGAACGACGGCGCGGCGTAGGCTTTGGCTTTCGCGCTGAACGGCACAAAGCACGACGGGTGCGCGAAAACGGCGGCGTCCAGCGTTTCCGGTGTCGAGGGCAGGGCGAGCGCGTCCGCGACGCTTTCCCAAGCGGGGGTGTCCGCGGGGTCGGGATAGTCGGGCGTTTGAACCGTTGCGGTAAAGTCCGACGTTACCGTCATTTCCGTATGCGGCGTTTCGACTACCAGAAAAGTCGCCGTATTGCCGAACGCGTCCGTCGAATCCGTTTGATAGGCGGGGGCGGGCGTCATCGAAACCGAACTGCTTTCGACCGTCTGAAACGGCGTGTTGCGGGGTTTCAGCCGCGCCAGATGATGCGACAGCGTAACGGAACTGCTGTATCCGTAAACGGTGGTGTGGCGGACGTGATAGCGGGTCATTTCAGCTTTCCTTTGTTGTAAGCGGGACCTTGGCGCGTCGAGGTGTTGTGGACAAAGCACGACAGGGTCAGCGCATCCGAAAACGCCTGCAGGCGGTCGCGCAGATTCGCCGTCAAAGCAGGCAGGTCGACCGTGAAGATGTCGATGTCCTCCAGCACTTTCGCCGTGTCGCGCAGTAAAACGTTTTCTTTGGCGAACAGGTCGGGAATGCGGCTTTCGCGTTCCAAAGCGACAATCGCGCGGCGCAGTTCTCTGACTTGGAAAATCAGCGAACGCGGGTTCGATTTGTCGCACACCAGCAAATCGACGACCAAAGGAACGCTCGGCACGCTCATATAGCGCGCGCGGTAGGTCATGCGGCTGTCCGACGTTTCAAGCAGGCTTTCCAACGACGCGTCAAAGCCCGCGATTTTGCAGCTTTGAATCCCCGACAGCAGGTTCAGAATTTGCAGTCCGCGCTCCAGCCGGCGTCCGATTTCCAAAAAACGCCAGCCGTGGTCGCGGGTCATGTCTTCGTGAATCAAGCCGCTGAGGGCGTTTTGACGCACGATGATGCTGTCAAGTCTGTTCAAGATGACGGGATAGTTGGCGGATTCTTCGGGTAGCAGAGGCGCAAGCGCGGTAAACAGTTCCCACGTGTCCACGGACAGGCGGTCGTGCAGCTGCTCCGCCATTTCTTTCAGCCGCTTGAACAAAAAGCTGAGCCCGAAGCCGTACGATTCGGAACACATAATCTTTTTCAGCGTTTTCAAAGCGTTTTCGCGTTCGGCGGAATCTTGGAAGTCGGCGAAAGGCATGTGACCTTCCAACGCCAGAACGCACAGCAGGGTCGCCACGTCGTTCGGGTCGGGGAAATCGGAACCTTGGGTCGCGCGGGTCAGGGCGACGCGCAACAGCCGCGCCAGTTGCTCCCCGCGTTCCAGATTGCGCCCCAGCCAATACATGTTGTCGGCGATGCGCGACGTCAGTTCAAACGCGGCGCGCGACGGGGCGACAAGCTTTTCAGGGGCGGCGGGACGCGCGGCGGAAACGGGGGCTTTGACCCAAAGGTCGCAGACGCCGACGCCGGTTGCGGTTGTCGTGAACGCCAGTCCGCCCGCCATGACGCGGTACGCGCCGCCGTCGTACACGACTGGAATGCGCAGGCGCACCCGCGCGCTTTCGATGCCGCCGTTGCGCACAATCGGCATGACGGACGCGTTGACGCGCTCCTGTCCGACGTAACGTTCGGGGCGGCGGAGCAAATCGTCGTGGGACGGAAGCGTTTCCGCCCCCGTGAACGCGTCGAAAAACTGCAGGGAGCGCTGATGTTCGGTCAGGTAAGCGGCTTCTTTCCCCTGTCCGCCCCACCATGCGGCGACGGACGGCAAAAGCAGGTCTTCGGCTGTAAAGTGGCGGCAGATGCCGTGAATGAACGCTTTGAACACTGGGGATTCCGCCAGTCCCGTGCCGAGCGGATTCAACACGGCGACCGTTCCCGCGCGGACGGCGTGAACCAGTCCCGCAACGCCCGCCATGGACGAGCCCTTTAATTCCAGCGGATCGCACAAATCGTCGGGAATACGGCGCAAAATCACGTCGACCTGCTTCAATCCGTCAATGTTTTTCAAAAACACTTTGTCGCCGCGGACGGTCAGGTCGGCGGCTTCGACGGCGACGATGCCCAGATTGCGGGCGAAGTAGGATTCCTCGAACGACAGGGGGCGGTTCGACGACGCCGTCAGCAAAACGACGGTCGGAACTTTGTTCGCGGGGGCAAAGGAAAACAGGTGGCGGCGGAACGTTTCCAAAAAGTCGGAAGCGGGGGCGGGCTGAACCGCCGCGAACGCTTCGGGCAGGACGCGCGTCGAAACGCGTCTGTTTTTGACGGCGCGCCCGACGCCTTGCGGAATTTGCAGGCGGTCGGCGACAACCCAAAACGTGCCGTCGGGGGCGCGTTCCAAATCCGCCGTGTATTCCGGAACGAAAACGCCGTTTGCGGGCTTCAGTCCGCGCAGGGCGGGAAAATACATCGGGTTGCCGAAAACGGCGGCGGGGGGCAGGACGCCCGACGAAATCAGCGTTTGGTCGCCGTACAAATCGCCCAGCATCGCGTTGAAGACTTCCGCCCTTTGAACCAATCCGCGGGAAATCGTTTCAAAATCTCGTTGCGGCAAAATAAACGGAACGACTCCGTGCGCGCGCTTTTCCGTCGAATCCGAAAAATCGGCGTGCATCAGCCGCGTTGTCTGTTCGCCCAAAAAGGCAAGCTTTTCCCCGTTTTTCCGCAGCTTTTCCCAAAAGGCTTTCCAATGGGGGCGGGGCGTTTCGTCGGGGGCGAAAGTTTCGTCAAACGGCGTTTGTTCAAATGAAAAAGTCATAAAATCCTCTGCTTTTTCGTTTTTTTTAAGACAAAAAAAATAAAAGGTCGTTAAAATCCGCCGCAGGATTTTACGTTAATCGGGAAAAAAGCCAATGAAAAAGATTCAAGCCCTGTTCGCCGCGACCGCGCCGTTTTTGATGATGCCCGTTTTGGGACACGTCGGCATCGTGATGGCTATCGTTTGGGTCGCTTTCGTGCAAATCAACGCTTTCCGTAAAATCGCGCTGTCTGCGAATCAAGCCGCCGCGGTCGCCGCGCTGGTGTTTTTGACGGCGTCGCTGCTGGGGGCGAAAGCGACGCTTGCTTTGGGCTTTGCCGCCGCGGTCGTCGGATTCCGCGCCGTTTGCCTGTCGGCGCAGTCTTTTGCGGTACCCGTCGCGCTGTTGCTGTGGGCGGTCGGTGCGGGCGTCGCGTATTTGCTGCGGAACGCGTCGTTCGCATATCCCGCGGGATTTGTTTTAAGCCTGTTGTGCGGCGGCGTTTACGCCAAACGGACGGCGCGCGAAATGTGGGGCGATTTCGCTTTTCCCGCCGCTTTGCCGCTGATTGCCGCCTTTGTCGCGGAACGTGTCGGAATGGACGGAAGCGCAGCCAAAGTCGTCGTGTCCGCCGTTTCGGGCTTTGTTCTTCCCGCCGTGGCAAACAGCCCCGTGCGTCTGGGGCTGACGACAGCCGCTTTGTACGTTATCGGACGGTACGCTTAGTTTTCTTTTTCTTTTTCTTTTTCTTTGTTTTTTTGGCTTTGGTGTGCGGGCGGTTTTTCTTGCCGTGGCGGTATTCGGCGGGGTTTTGGAACCGTTCGCAAGCCCATAATCCGCGCTTTTCAGCCTTGGCTTGCGCTTCGTCGGTTGCGAATTTTTTGGAATACTGCGTATAGGCGACGGCGTATCCGTTGGCGACAAGCCATTGATTCAAATTGATTTCCGTGCCGTTTCTGCGAATAAAACATTCGCCGATGGTGCGTCCGTAGCGGTCACGCTTGTCGCCCGAACAATAGATTTTATCCGCTCCGACGAAATCCTTTAAAGCCGCGGTCGCCTGTTTGCCGCATTCGACTTTTTCCCCGCCGCAAGTGCAGGTTTGGGACGTTTCAGGCGCGTCAACGCCCAGCAGACGGATTTTTTCCTGTCCGATTTTGACCGTATCCGCGTCGATGATGCGGACGTCGCCCTGAATGATATGCGTGCATCCCGCCGCGATAATCAGCCCGACAATATATTTGATGAATTTTTTATAGCTTTGTTTAGGTCTGGTCATTTCGTTAAAAATCCGTTAATATCCTATTTCGGTTTTTAGGAAAACACGGGGGACGCGCGATGTCAAAAAAATTTTGGGTTCTGTTGGCTTTGCTGATGCCACTGTCGGCGCAGGCTTTGACGCTGAAAACGCCGAATCGGGTCAAAACCGACGCGGACAAGCTGGTGTTCGAATTTTCCGACGCGATGATTGCGCTGGGGCAGATGGAACGCGATGCAAAGGATATTCCGATTGAATTTTCCCCCGCGGTCAAATGCGAATGGCGCTGGCTGAATCAAAAGGCTTTGGGTTGCTTTTTGGGACAAAACGCGCTGAAGCCCGAAACCAAATACACGATGACGTTCGGGACGTTTGCCGCTTTGGACGGGCAGAAAATCTCGCCCAAAAAAGCCAGCTTCACCACTCCCGAAATCGCCGTCAACAAAAACAGAAGCCGATTCGACCGTTTCGAAAATCCGAACCGTCCCGTGTGGCGAATCGAATTTACCGCTCCCGTTGTTGCGGCGGAACAGGTGAAGCTGCTGCGCTTCGGCGGGGAAAAAGCGGTCGAATTGCCCCAAAAATGCCCCGAATGGGATGATTTTTGCGCTTACAAAATCGACGTGATGCCCGAAAAGGATTTGGCGGCGAATGCCGAATACACGGTCGAATACAAGGGCGAAACCGTTGCGAAAGGCAGGACTCTGCCGCCTTTGGGCGTTGTCGGCGTCAAGTGCATGGTTGAAAACTGGCAGACAAAGCAATATGCCGCAAACGAAGAGGCTTTTTGTCTGGACGGGTCGTACATCGCCGTCAAAATGACCGATTCGGTCGTGCAGGAAAACATCAAAGACTTTGTGGCAAAAGCCGAAAACTGCGCCGTGATTTCCGACGAAATTCCGCTGATTTTGAAAAGCGGACAAACGGTTGAAATTCCCGTTTCGGCGGGGATGCGCGACCGCTGGGGCAACAGCCTGACCGAATCCGCTTTGCTGAAAGTCCGCGTGTCCGACCGCGAACCGCAGCTGCGCACGACGTACGAACAGGGCGTTTTGGAATCCGCCGAACAAACCGATTTCCGCGGCTTTGCCCAAAATCTGGACAGCGCGGCGATTGTGTTCAAAGGCTTTTCGGCGGGACAAAACGTGCAGGGAAGACATCAAATTTTCGACGTTCATCCCGACATTCGCAACGTGATGTATCCGTTTAGCTACGGCATCCGCACTATGCTGGAGGGCAAGTCGGGGTATTTGTCGGGAACGTTCGACACCGATCCGAAACGCCCGTATCCGCAACGTTTTACGGCGATTGTTGCGCCGTGGCAGGCGGTCGCGAAAGTATCCGCGGACAAAACGGTTGTCTGGGTCAACGATTTGAAAACGGGCAAGCCCGTCAAGCGCGCGTCGGTGGAGCTTTACGCCCAAAATCCCGAAGAACCCGCCGCGGACATCGTTCCGATTTTGACGGCGAAAACCGACCGCAAAGGCGTGGCGGAGCTGGGCGGATACGCGGCTTTGGGGGACAAAACGGAACTGCTGAAAAGCTGGTCGGACGCGAAAGAACGCCTGTTCGTGCGCGTTGTCAAGGACGGGGACATGACGGTTTTGCCGCTGACCTATCCGTATGAAATCAGCGCGGGCGCGGTCAGCGATTGGACGGTTTCGACGACGTACGAACCGCAGACGCGCCAAAGCTTGCGGACGTTCGGGATAACGCCGCAGGGCATTTACCGTCAGGGCGATGCGGTGGACTATAAAATCTATGTCCGCGCCGACGGGCTGAAAGCCGCCCCGAAAACGGGCTATGATTTGCAGGTGTTCGATTCGATGGGGCAGGTCGTTTATGAACGAAAAGACATCGCCTTGTCCGATTTCGGCGCGTTCGACGGCAGTTTCAAGCTGTCCGCCCAAGCCGTCGCTGGCACTTACGAATTTCAGCTGAAAGCGGGCGAAACCATGCTGACGCCGATGAAAATTCTGGTGTCCGATTTTACGCCCATGCCGTTCAAGGTCAAAACCGACGCCGACACCGATTTTGCGGCAGGCGGGGATGTTTTGACTGTTTCGGGGAATGCGTCTTTGCTGTCGGGCGGGGCGTTCGCGAATGCCGCCGCGCGTCAGACGGCGGTGCTGTCGTTTGCGCCGTTCAAGTACGAAAACTTTGATTTCCATTCCTCCGATTCGCCCGAAGAAACTTTGCTGGACAGGACGGACAAAACCGATGCGAAAGGCGAGCTGGCTTCAACCGTTTCCGTTCCGAAATCCGACAAGGAAACAGGGACGATTCGTTTCGAAACCCGCGTGTTCGACGACAGCGGACGCTTTGCATCGTCGATAAAGGTTGTCCCCTATTTCGCAAGCAAAACTCTGGTCGGAATCCGCAAGGAAAAATGGTTCGTTCCCGCGGGTGCCGAAACGGCTTTGGATGTTGTGGTCGTCAGCCCCGACAAACAGCTTGTATCCGCCATTCCCGTCAAGGTCGAAATCTATCAAAAAAGCAATCGCTTGATTCGCGAACGCACGGCGGGAAACGCCTATGTGCTGAAATACGAACCCGTCGAGGACAAAGTCGGCGAATGCGCTTTAATCAGCGCGGACAAGCCCGTCAAGTGCGCTTTCACTCCCGAAAAGGCGGGACAGTACAAAGCGGTGGCGAAAATCGGCGAATCGATGGCGGAAACAGCCTTTTATGCCGAGGGGGCGGGTTATGTCCCGTGGGAAGCGAACAAAGACGTTGTGAAGCTGTCCTTTGACAAAAAGGAATACGCCGTCGGCGATACAATCGAAATGATGGTCGAAAATCCGTTCAAGGACGGACGCGCTTTGATTACCGTCGAACGCGACGGCATTCTGAAATCGTGGGTCGAAACGATGGACAAGGGGACGGAAAAGGTTAAAATCAAGGTTTCCAAGGACTTTTTCCCCGGCGTGTATGTGTCCGTCAATCTGTTTTCGCCGCGCGTGGCGGATTCCTCGGTCGAACCCGATTTGGGCAAGCCGTCCGAAAAAACGGGATACGCCAAAATCGGCGTTGTTGACAAGGCGCGGGTTTTGGATGTGAAAATCACGCCCGAAAAACAGGAATACCGTCCGAAGCAAACGGCGAAAGTAACGCTTTTCGCTGCGGCAAAGCAGCCCGTCGAATTGGCGGTTGCCGTGCTGGACGAGGCTGTTCTGGCTTTGCTGCCGAACGGGATTGAATCGTTCAATCCTTTGCCCGAACTGAACAAAACGGGGGATTTGGACGTCAGAACGTACAGCTTGATTGCGCAGCTTGTCGGTCGGCAAAAAGTCGACAAAAAAGGCGCGAATCAGGGCGGCGACGGCGGATCGGACTTTGCCGTGCGCGATTTGTTCAAGCTGGTCGGCTACTGGAATCCGTCGCTGAAGACGGACAAGGACGGCAAGGCAAGCTTCGAAATGGTTTTGCCCGACAACCTGACGTCGTGGAAAGTCGTCGCGGTGGCGATGACGCCGACGGACTTTGCGGGATTGGGGCAGGCAGATTTCAAGGTCGTTCAGCCGCTG
>SAMEA104315424__coassemble_1967_pt1 | contig 8255 bp, 8 predicted proteins | sample SAMEA104315424__metabat2_low_PE_038 | metagenome-assembled genome bin SAMEA104315424 (sample SAMEA104315424) | gut metagenome | biome: Monkey gut; feature: monkey-associated habitat; material: faeces | place: China | collected 2013 | reverse complement strand
GGCTTGAAGCTCCTCGTGCGCCAGCGCGCGCATTTCCGCGTCAAGGTCGGGATCGTCCAGCAAAGCTTGCGTGTCCGCAACGTCTTGAAACGCTTTCTTATACGCCTTAATCGCCTCGACAACGTCTTTCAAGCCCGCCAATTCCTTGGACAGCTTGACGAACGTTTCTCCGTCGGGATTCGCGCCCAGCAAAGCCTCCAATTCATCGTTTCGCGCCAGAACGACGTTCAGTTTTTCCTCAAAGCTCATCCCTGCACCGTTTTATAGCGTTCCAAAGCGGTCGAAAGGTCGGTCAGCAAAACCTCGGTTTGGTCGCCCGTATCCAAATCGCGCACGGTGGCAACACCTTTCGCCAATTCGTCGGAACCCAAAATCACAGCGGCGCAAGCGTTGATTTTGTTTGCTTTTTTCATCCGCTTGCCCATATTGCCCGAATACGCCATATCGACGACATAGCCCGATTGACGCAAATCGTGGGCGACTTTCATAATCGGCAACAGCGTGTCTTCGCCGACGGGAACAACCGCAATCGGACGGGGCTGAGGACTGACCAAGCCCGCTTCGGCAACCAGCAAAGCCAAACGGTCGATACCCGCGCCGAACCCGATGCCCGCCGTTTGCGAACCGCCCAGCTGTTGGACAAGCCCGTCATAGCGACCGCCCGCCAAAACCGTGCCTTGCGCGCCCAAAGAATCGGTCACGAACTCGAAAACCGTGTGGCGGTAGTAGTCCAGCCCGCGCACCAGCCGCGGATTGACGACGAACGGAATGCCCAAAGCGTTCAGTCCGTCCTGTACGGCGTCAAAGAATTTTTTGGATTCTTCGTTTAAAAAGTCCGTCATTTTCGGCGCGTTTTCGACGATTTTTTTATCGCCCTCGTCCTTGGAATCCAAAATGCGCAGAGGATTTTTTTCCAACCGAACGCGGCTGTCTTCGCTCAATTTGTCCTTGAAGTCCGAAAAATAGGCGACCAAAGCGTCGCGGTACGCCGTGCGGCTTTCCACGTCGCCCAACGTGTTCAGTTCCAAGCGGATGTATTTTTGCAAACCCAGCGCGCTTAAAAAGTCCCACGCCAAGCACAGCACTTCGACATCGGTTTGGGGCGTCGCCGCGCCCAAGATTTCAACGCCGACCTGATGCAGCTGACGGTAGCGTCCTTTTTGCGGACGTTCGTAACGGAACATCGGACCCGCGTACATCAGCTTGACGGGCTGGTTTTGCTCCATGCCTTCGGAAATGAAAGCGCGTACGACACCCGCCGTTCCTTCGGGACGCAACGTAAAGCTTTCCCCGCCCCTGTCCGTGAACGTGTACATTTCCTTGGACACGATATCGGACGTTTCGCCGACGCCGCGGCAAAAGACTTCGGTCGATTCGAAAATCGGGGTTTGGATTTCGCCGAATCCGTAGCGTTTGGCAAATTCGCGCGCCGTGTTTTCGACCTGTTTGAACGCCGCCAAATCCGCGCCGTAAATATCGCGTGTTCCGCGTGCGGGTTGAATCGTCATTGTTTGCTTCCCACCATTTGTTCCGCCAAAGCGGCGATTGTTTCAACAACGTTTTCGGCGTTAATCGGTTCTTTTTGAACACCTTTGACAAACAGCAAAGCTTTGCCGTTGCCGCCGCCGCAAACGCCGATATCGGCGCCGTGCGCTTCCCCCGGACCGTTCACGACACAGCCCATCACCGCGATTTTCAGCGGGTCGGAGATGTGTTCCAAACGGACTTCCAACGCTTTGACGACGCTTTCGACGTCTATGCCGCGCCGCGCGCACGTCGGACAGGACACGATGCGGACGCCGTGATAGCGCAGTCCCAGAGTACGCAGAATTTCAAAGCCGACTTTGATTTCTTCGGTCACGTCGGCGGTCAGGGAAACGCGCAATGTGTCGCCGATGCCCTGCATCAGCAAAGACCCGATGCCCAACGCGGATTTGACCGTTCCCGCGCGCAGTCCGCCCGCTTCGGTCACGCCCAGATGCAGCGGATAGTCGCATTGTTCCGCCAGCTGACGGTAAGCTTCCATCATCATCAGCGTATCCGACGATTTGACCGAGATTTTAAAGTTGAAAAAGTCGTTGTCCTCTAAAATCTTGGCATGCTGCAGCGCGCTTTCGACCATGGCTTCGGGACAGGGTTCGCCGTATTTATCCAGCAAAGCCTTGTCCAAAGACCCGCCGTTGACGCCGATGCGCATGGAACAGTTATGGTCTTTTGCGGCTTTAATCACTTCGCGCACGCGATCGGCGGAACCGATGTTTCCCGGATTGATGCGCAAACACGCCGCGCCCGCTTCGGCGGATTCGATGGCGCGTTTATAGTGGAAATGAATGTCGGCGACAACCGGCACTTTGACCTGCTTGACGATTTCGCGCAAAGCGGCGGTCGATTCTTCGTCGGGGCAGGACACGCGCACGATATCCGCGCCGACGGCTTCCAAAGCGCGAATTTGCGCCACCGTCGCCGCGACATCCTTGGTCGGCGTGTTCGTCATGGATTGAACGGAAATCGGCGCACCGTCGCCTACGGGGACTTTGCCGACATAAACGCGGCGGGATTTCCGACGCTTGATTTCAAAGTTTTGCATTATTCATCCAACTCCGCTGCTTCTTCTTGAATAAAATTATCGGGATTCAAAGGAACGTTGGCGCGCAAAGCTCCTTTCGGTCCGACGGGCGGCATCAGTTCGCCGTCCAAAAAGACGTCCAATCCGCCCGCGTTGCCCGTTTTCAAAAACAAATTTTCGGAATTGCGGGAAACCTGATAACGGTCGCCTTTGTTCAGCACACGGGAAATCAAAATATTTTCGCCGCGTCTGACCTCGATCCACGCCGCTTCGTTCGCCACCAGAACCAGCCGCGGATTAACGTTGCGCTGTCCGTAAATATGAATGCTGTCGACGGCTTCCTCCTCGACAGAAGCCGCGCGTTCGGCGGGAACTGCACGTTCGGTGAAAACTGCGCGCTCGGCGTCGGCAGCGTTTGCTTCAGCCTGTTCTTCGGCGGCGGGCGTCGGTTTTTTGGGCGGAACGGGGGGAACGGGCGTTTCGGGTACCGTTTCCGCCGCGGGTTCAACCGTTTGTTCGGGCAAAGGATACGATTCGTTCAAAACCGTCACCGCTTCGGATTCGGGGGCGGCGACAACCACAACGGGATCGTTTGTGTGGAATCCTTTCCACACGCAGAAAATCACAATCAGCGCGATTGCCGACACAGCCAGCACAGCGGGTTTCGGCGCCGAAGTTTCGGCTTCGTTATCCGCATAGCTTCCGCTTTCCGCTTCGGCTTCGGCGACTCTGCCCGATGTTTCCTGTTTGTAGCGGGCGACGGTTTTATCCGCGTCCAATCCCAAATAAGCGGCATAGCTGCGCACAAATCCCTGCGCGTAAGCATCCCCCGGCAATTCTTTGGTGTTGCCGTTTTCCAATGCGTCCAAAAATCTGGCGCGGATGCACAAATAAGCCGCAATGTCCTGCAATTCCAACTTTTTTGCCAAACGGGCGCGGCGCAGTGTTTCGCCGACCGTTTCCGATTCCCGATTTTCCTCAGCCATCGTCTTTCCCTTTCGATCAAGCCTTTTGCCAACGGGTCAAAGCGGCTTCCGCGCCGTCGACCAGTTCGCGCACGATTTCGGCGGCGGGTTTGATGTCTTTGACCAAACCGACGCTCTGCCCCGCCATGACGGAACCGTTTTCGACGTCCCCGTCAATCACGGCGCGGCGCAAAGCCCCGCCCCAGAAATGTTCGATTTGCATTTGCGCGTCTTTCAATTCGATTTCGCCGCGCTGATATTTTTCAATCATTTCCAGCTGGAACGCCATAAAGCGTTTTGTGCCTTCGTTCGCCAAAGCGCGAACGGGAATGACGGGAAAACGCGCGTCCAGCTGAACGGTCGGAACGGCGTCGCGGGCGTTCGCTTTGATGAACGCCTGTTTGAAGTTCGGATGCGCGATGCATTCCTCGGCGCACACAAAGCGGGTGCCAAGCTGGCATCCAGCCGCACCCATCGCCAGGAAAGCCGCCATCATTTCGCCCGAACCGATGCCGCCCGCGACGAACACGGGAACATCCTTGACCGCGGGCAGGATTTCCTGCACCAAAACGTTCGTGGCGACGGGACCGATGTGACCGCCCGCCTCCGTGCCTTCCAAAATCAGCGCGTCAACGCCCGAACGCAGCAGCTTTTTCGCCAGCACCAAAGCGGGCGCGAAGCACATCACTTTGATTCCCGCGTCTTTCAGTTCCTTGACCCACGCAACGTTGGGAATGCCGCCGCCCAAAATGACGTGCGACACTTTTTGACGCACGCAAACGGCGACCAGTTCCTCGATTTGCGGATGCATGGTCATAATGTTGACGCCGAAGTTTTTATCGGTCAGCTTGCGGATTTCGTCAATTTCGCTCGACAGCATTTCGGGGGGCATCGCGCCACCCGCCAACACGCCGAAAGCCCCCGCGTTCGACACCGCGGCGACCAAGTGATGTTCGGAAATCCACGACATCGCCCCGCACATAATCGCGTATTGCGTACCTAAGAAATCTTTGCCTTTCTGCCAAAACGAATCGATTAACATGCCGCGCCTTCCTTTTTATCCAAATTGAAAGCGGCATGCAGAGCGCGCACCGCCAGTTCCGCATAGTCTGCGGGAATCAGAACGCTGATTTTGATTTCGGACGTCGAAATAGCCTGAACGTTGATGCCTTTTTCGGACAAAGCGGAAAACATTTTGCGCGCGATGCCCGTATGGGTGCGCATGCCGACGCCGACCAAAGACACTTTGACGCAATCGGTGTCGGAAACGATTTTTTCGTAGCCGATGCGGTCATGATTCTTTTCCAAAACAGCCATGGCTTTTTTCAGTTCGGATTCGGGCAAAGTGAACGTGATGTCCGTATGCGCCCCGTCCGCCGCGTCGGATTGGACAATCATATCGACGCAGATGTTGGCGTCCGCCATCGCGTCGAAAATCGCCGCCGAAACGCCCGGTTCGTCGCGCAGTCCCGCCAAAGTGATTTTGGCTTCGTCCCTGCTGTAAGTAATGCCGCTGATAATTTCTTTTTCCACGATGTCTTCCTCATCACAAATGGTTGTTCCGACGGGATTTTCCGCAAAGCTGGAAACCACGCGCAGATTGACCTGATATTTCATTGCCAGTTCGACCGAACGAGTTTGCAGGACTTTCGCGCCCAGCGACGCCATTTCCAGCATTTCCTCGTACGTTACCCGGTCCAGCTTGCGGGCGTTTTTCACAAAGCGCGGATCGGTCGTGTAAACGCCGTCGACGTCCGTATAGATGTCGCACCGGTCGGCTTTCAGCACCGCCGCCAAAGCCACCGCCGACGTATCCGAACCGCCGCGCCCCAGCGTCGTTATCCGCCCCGCCGCGTTCACGCCTTGGAATCCCGCGACAACGGGAACAATCCCCTTGGCAAGGCAGGCTTTCAGCCGTTCCGTGTCGATTTGTTCGATGCGGGCTTTGGACGCCGCGTCATCGGTCAAAACGGGAACCTGCCAGCCCGCGAACGACTGCGCGGGAACGCCCGCCGCCTGCAAAGCCATGGCAAGCAGCCCGATGGTCACCTGTTCGCCCGTCGACACGACGACATCGTATTCTTCGGGGCTGTAATCGGGGGAAACGTCCTGACAAAACTTGACCAGCTGATTGGTCACGCCCGCCATCGCCGACACGACGACAACGACTTGGTTGCCTTGGTCGACCTCGGCTTTGACCTTTTTGGCGACGTTTTGGATGCGTTCAACGTCCGCAACCGAAGTGCCGCCGAATTTCTGTACGATACACGCCATTTTAAAGTCCTGATACACCTTAAAAACAATAAATCGTTTTTATATAGCGCACTTGGCTTGACAAAGCAAGAATTTGCTTTAAAAATCGATTCAACCGAACAGCGTAAAAGGAGTGTTGAAATGGCAGTCAAATACGAACGGGGCGCGCACGACACGCGTCCGTGGGGAACATGGGAAGTGCTGGACACGGGCGACAGACACACGGTCAAAAGAATCGTCGTCGTTCCGAACGGCAAACTGTCCCTGCAAAGCCACGACCACCGCGACGAACATTGGATTATCGTCGACGGCACGGCGGAAGTCACCGTCGGCGACAAAGTTTTTACCGCGACGGCGAACACCCCTGTTTTCATTCCCGCGAAAACCAAGCACAGAATCCGCAACAGCGGCGAAACCCCGATGATTTTCATCGAAGTTCAGACGGGCGACGAACTGGACGAAAACGACATCATCCGCTACGAAGACGTTTACGGGCGCGTTTAATCCCGAACGGCTTTGGCAAAAGTCAGCAGGCGCACTTCCTTCGCCCCCGCCGCACGCAATACGGCGGCGCAAGCGTTAAAGGTCGCGCCCGTTGTCGTCACATCGTCAATGACAACAACGATTTTGCCTTTGACGTCGCCTTTGTTGAATTCAAACGCATGCTTGACGTTTTCAAAACGTTTCGAACGGCTGGACTGCTTGGCGGTCATTTTCACGCGCCTCAAAACGAACGGATTGTGTTTGACTCCCGATTCTTTCGCCACCGCGTTTGCCAGCAAAGCGGCTTGATTGTACTTGCGCACGAACAGTCTGCGGCGGTGCAAAGGCACGGAAACCAGCACGTCCGCGCCGTCCAGAACGGCTTTTCCCGCCTGCGCCGTCATTTTTCCCATTATCGGGGCAAGATGCGCCGCATCCGCGTATTTCAACGCCAGCAGCAGCTGTTTGCTGACGTCGCCGTAGACAACGGCGGACGCGGCGGCAGAGGTCGAACCTTTGTAAAAAATCAGCTTGGCGTAGCAGTCGGCGCACAAAGCCCCCGCTTGTCCGATTCTGCCGCCGCAAACGGGACACACGGGCGGAAACAAGAGATTCAAAAGCGTTTCGAACATAAAAAACTGGTCAATCTTTGAAAATGTGATATATAAAAGGATTATACGTCCAAAACAGCGGGGTTTGTAATGAAAAAATTTTTGGTTCTTTTCGTATTGGCTTTGGCGGGATGTTCGATAAGCTCCGACGACTTCGGCGGATTGTCGGAACTCGACATCGATTTCATTCAGCCGACGAAATGGAACGGCGTCGAAATCCCCGCGTCCCAATTATGCCGTCAGGAAGGCGGACACGGCGCGACCCCGCCCCTTTATGTGACGGACATCCCGTCCGAAACGAACCTGATCATTTTGGAAATCAACAACGACGACATTCCCGATCTGGCGACCGCCGGATTGGGCAGCATCGGTTTTTATCACAAAGGCGACAGCTCCGCCAGTCTGCTTCCCGTCGAAGGCGAAACGTTTTCCATGCCCTCCTTTGCGTTCGAAGAAAAAGCCAGCCGCGTTTATTCCGCCCATCCGTATCCCTACATGCCGCCCTGCAAAGCGAAAGGTTATCATTATTCCGCAACGGTTTTGGCGGTCAAGCGCACGGGATCGTTCGACAAGCAGAAAACCGAGATTCTCGCCATCGGCAGAATCGATTTGGGCAGACATTAAAAGCTGAACGTTCCCGGCGGGTTGTTTTTGGCATCGTCGTCGGACATTTTGTCGAAATCGGAATCTTCCATCGTGATGTCTTCCAAAACGACGGTCGCGTCCAAAAACGTGTCTGAAATGCCCGCGCTCAAGGTGGCGCCGAATCCCGACCCGCCCCAGATCAAAGCTTCCTCGTCATCGGGTTTGCCGTATTTTGCCGTCAAAGAACGCAGAAAATCCGCGCGGCGCTTGTTTTTCAGGAAAACGCCTTCCTCGGTAACACCCAACGAATGGTCGCCTTTGCCGACATAGCGGATTCGAAACGCGGCGTTGTCCGTATAGAAACTGGTGAAATCCGCGTACAGCCGCTCGTTCGTCGCTTTGTTTTCAAAAAACAAATGCTGAATGTATTGACTGTTGTCGCTTTTCGCCTGTTCGTCAATGCAGTTTTTAAGATCGGAATAACGCTTGCCGCCCGTTTTCAAACAGCCGCGCTTGTACCGCCATTCGTTCAGCTGAGGAATGTTGCGGTTGATGCGTTTCAGCGCAAAGCCGTGCGCGCGGGCTTCCTCGATTGCGGCTTCCGGCGACATTTTCAGTTTGATGCCGGCAATGTCGAATTTTTCGGCGCTAGTGTCGCGTTTGGCTTTTTTGCCTTTTTTCACGCGCATTTCATACAGGGAAAGCCCTGCGTCCCGCCCTTTTTTGGATGAAGAGGCGCGCCCCAGTTCGGGCAAAGCTTCCCGCGCGTTCGTTCCCAAAGCGGGAACGGCG
>SAMEA104315424__coassemble_1906_pt1 | contig 8428 bp, 7 predicted proteins | sample SAMEA104315424__metabat2_low_PE_038 | metagenome-assembled genome bin SAMEA104315424 (sample SAMEA104315424) | gut metagenome | biome: Monkey gut; feature: monkey-associated habitat; material: faeces | place: China | collected 2013 | reverse complement strand
GATGGAGGACAAAATTTCCTTCAACGCTTCCGCACCGATGCCGGCACGGAAAGAATCTTCGCCGTAATCTTCGATCGCGCGCTGATACTGTTCTTCGGTCAGCAGTTCGTTGACTTTCAGCGGAGTCAGCCCCGGTTCGATAACGATGTATTTTTCAAAATACAGCACCGCTTCCAAATCTTTGAGCATCATATCGACCAGCAAGCCGATGCGCGACGGCAAAGATTTCAAAAACCAAATGTGCGCGACGGGAGCCGCCAGTTCGATATGCCCCATGCGTTCGCGACGCACTTTGGACAGTGTAACTTCGACGCCGCATTTTTCGCAAACGATGCCGCGGTATTTCATGCGCTTGTATTTGCCGCACAAACATTCGTAGTCTTTGACGGGTCCGAAAATGCGCGCGCAAAACAAACCGTCGCGTTCGGGTTTGAACGTGCGGTAGTTGATGGTTTCGGGCTTTTTCACTTCGCCGTAAGACCAAGAACGAATCCGTTCCGGAGAAGCCAATGAAATTTGAATCTGGTCAAACGCCTGAGAAGTCGTAACAGATCCCAAAACTTTTGTTATTTCGTTCATAACATTCCTCTTTCGTAAGATTCGGTTCTTAGTATTGACGCTGCTTCAGTTCGACATCCAAGCACAAGGAATGCATTTCCTTGACCAAAACGTTGAACGATTCGGGAATACCGGCTTCGAATTTGTCGTCGCCGCGGACAATGGATTCGTAAACCTTTGTACGTCCCGACACGTCGTCGGACTTGACCGTCAGGATTTCCTGCAAGGTATAAGCCGCGCCGTACGCTTCCAAAGCCCACACTTCCATTTCACCGAAACGCTGTCCGCCGAATTGCGCCTTGCCGCCCAAAGGCTGCTGCGTAACCAAGCTGTAAGGACCAATCGAGCGGGCGTGAATCTTTTCGTCAACCAAGTGGTGCAGCTTCAGCATGTAGGTAATGCCGACGGTGACGGGGCGGTCAAACGGTTCGCCCGTTCTACCGTCAAACAGCTGAACCTGTCCGGAAACGGGCAAGCCCGCTTTCTGCAGCATTTCATTGATGTCGGCTTCGCGCGCGCCGTCGAAAACGGGGGTCGCAATCGGCAGACCGCCTTTGAGGTTGTCAGCCAGTTCCAACACTTCGTCGTCGCTCAGCTTGGCGATATTGGCGTTGTATTCTTTTTTGCCGTACACGTCTTCCAATTTGGCGCGCAAATCGTCAACCGTCGCTTTCTTGGCGGCAACCTGTTCATACAAAGCATGAACCTGTTTGCCCAATTCGCGGCAAGCCCAACCCAAGTGGCATTCCAAAATTTGACCGACGTTCATACGCGACGGCACGCCCAGCGGGTTCAGCACCAAATCAACGGGAGTTCCGTCCGCAATGTGCGGCATGTCTTCGATCGGCAGAATACGGGAAACAACACCTTTATTTCCGTGACGACCCGCCATTTTGTCACCCGGCTGCAATTTGCGCTTCACGGCGATGAAGACTTTGACCATCTTCAGCACGCCCGGAGGCATTTCGTCGCCGCTTTGGACTTTTTCGACTTTGTTTTCAAAGCGTTCCTGCAGCTTTTCGATATCCGCGTCAAACACTTTGGACATTTTTTCGATTTCGCCCATAACTTCGTCGTTTTCGACGGCAAGTTTGCGCAATTCCTTGCGCGGCAAAACATCCAGCATTTCCTTGGTCAAAATCGAACCCGATTCGACGTTTTTGACGCCGACCGTCGTTTTTTGATCAACCAAAGAAGCTTTCAAACGATCATAGAACGAACCTTCCAAAATCGCTTTTTCGGCATCGCGGTCTTTTGCCAAAGCTTCGATTTCCGACTGCTCAATCGCCATTGCGCGCTGGTCTTTGTCAACGCCGCGGCGGTTAAAGACGCGGACTTCAACGACCGTGCCGGCGATTCCGGGCGGAACGCGCAGGGACGTGTCGCGGACATCGGCGGCTTTTTCACCGAAAATGGCGCGCAACAGTTTTTCTTCCGGCGTCATCGGCGATTCGCCTTTCGGCGTTACCTTGCCGACCAGAATGTCGCCCGCTTTGACTTCCGCGCCGATGTAAACGACGCCAGCTTCATCCAGCTGTTTCAAGGCTTCTTCACCGACGTTCGGAATATCGCGGGTGATTTCTTCCTGACCCAGCTTGGTATCGCGCGCCATCACTTCGAATTCGTCAATGTGAATCGAGGTAAACACGTCGTCGCGCGCAATGCGTTCGGAAATCAAAATAGCGTCTTCGTAGTTGTAACCGTTCCAAGGCATATACGCCACCAGAACGTTGCGTCCCAAAGCCAGTTCACCCAGCTGCGTCGAAGAACCGTCGGCGATGATATCGCCCGCGTTCACAACGTCGCCCACTTTGACCAGCGGATGCTGCGTAATGCAGGTGGACTGGTTCGAACGCTGGAATTTATGCAGTTTGTAAATGTCAACGCCCGATTCGTCGGCTTTGATCTTGCCCGTGGCGCGGACAACGATGCGCATACCGTCAACGGACTGCACGACACCGGCGCGTTTCGCAACAATCGACGCCCCCGAGTCGCGCGCAACGGCGGCTTCCATTCCCGTACCGACCAGCGGAGCATCCGCCTGCAGCAAAGGAACGGCTTGACGCTGCATGTTCGATCCCATCAAAGCGCGGTTCGCGTCATCGTTTTCCAAGAACGGAATCAATGCCGCCGCAACGGAAACCAACTGTTTCGGCGAAACGTCAATCAGCGTGATTTCTTCGGGCGGACACAGAACGAATTCGCCGTTTTTACGGCAAGCGACCAATTTGTCTTTGACAAAGCAGTCTTTGCTGTCCAGTTCCGCGTTCGCCTGAGCGATAACATGTTTGCTTTCTTCCATCGCGGACAGGTAAACGACTTCTTTGGTCACTTTGCCGTCAACGACAACACGGTACGGGCTTTCGATAAAGCCGTACTGGTTGACGCGGGCATACGTCGCCAAAGAGTTGATCAAGCCGATGTTCGGACCTTCGGGCGTTTCAATCGGGCAAATACGACCGTAGTGGGTCGGATGAACGTCTCGGACTTCAAAACCTGCGCGGTCGCGCGTCAAACCGCCGGGTCCCAAAGCGGACAAACGGCGTTTGTGCGTGACTTCCGCCAGCGGATTGTTCTGGTCCATGAACTGCGACAGCTGGGAAGAGCCGAAGAATTCACGAACGGCAACGGCGGCGGGTTTCGCGTTGATCAAATCATGCGGCATAACCGTGTCGATGTCGACGGAACTCATGCGTTCGCGAATCGCGCGTTCCATGCGCAACAGCCCGATGCGATACTGGTTTTCCATCAATTCGCCGACGGAACGGACACGGCGGTTGCCCAAGTTGTCGATATCGTCGATTTCGCCGCGACCGTCTTTCAATTCGACCAATACGCGCACGATTTCCAGAATGTCTTTTTTGCGCAAAATGCGGGGCATATCCGACTTTTCAAAGTCCAGACGCGAATTCATTTTGACTCGACCGACCGCGGACAAATCATAATGTTCCAAATCAAAGAACAAACTGTGGAACAGCGCATCCGCCGATTCGACGGTAGGCGGTTCGCCCGGGCGCATAACTTTGTAAATATCGACCAAAGCATCTTCGCGGGTTCTGTTTTTATCCGCCGCCAGCGTGTTGCGGATGTACGCACCCACATTCACATTGTCGATGTGCAGAACGGAAAATTCTTTGACTTTGTTCTTTTTGAACGTTTCCAGCAGGGCTTCCGTGATTTCATCGCCCGCTTCGGCAAAGATTTCTCCTGTTTTTTCGTTGATCATGTCTTCGGCGACGAAACGGCCGATCAGTTCTTCGTCATTGACGCGGATTTCTTCCACACCGTCCTTTTCAAATTTTTTCAGTTTGGCGGTGTTGACTTTTTCGCCCGCTTCCAGCAGCACTTCGCCCGATTTGGCATCAACCAGATCATAGCGCAGCTTCACGCCTTTCAAATGTTTGGCGACCAGCGGAGTCTTAAAGCCTTTTTTATCGGCGGTGAAGACAACTTTGTCATAGAAATAGGACAAAATTTCTTCCTGGCTCATTCCTTGGACTTCCAGCAAATCGACGGAACGACCTTCGGCTTCGCGGGATTTGCGCAATTCTTCCGTCTGCGCGGATTCCAAAGCGTACAGCAGAGTCGTTACAGGCAGTTTGCGGCGGCGGTCAATGCGGACATACACCAAATCTTTGGCGTCGAATTCGAAATCCAGCCAAGAACCGCGGTAAGGAATGACGCGCGCGGCAAACAGATATTTGCCCGACGAATGGGTTTTGCCTTTGTCGTGGTCAAAGAACACACCGGGGGAGCGGTGCATCTGGGAAACAATGACGCGTTCCGTGCCGTTGACGACGAACGTCCCCGTTTCGGTCATCAAAGGCATGTCGCCCATATAAACATCCTGTTCTTTGATATCGCGAATGGAACGGGCGCCCGTTTCTTCGTCGACATCCCACACGACCAGACGCAGCGTTACGCGCAAGGGAGCCGAATACGTCATACCGCGCTGGATGCATTCATCAACGTCGAATTTCGGTTCGTCCAGTTCGTATTTGACAAATTCCAATTCGCCGCGCCCGGAAAAATCCTTGATCGGGAAAACGGATTTCAAGGCTTCCTGCAGACCGGATTCGGTTCTTTTGGCGGCGGGAACACCTAATTGAAGGAATTGGGCATACGAGCTTTTCTGAACTTCGATAAGATTGGGCATCGGTGCGACAGAAGGGATTCTGCCAAAATTTTTGCGTACTCTCTTGCGGCCTGTAAAAGATTTGACCATAACTGCTCCCCATTCTTAAAAAGAGATAAAAATTCTGTTGCGTTTTCTTTGTATTCAAATGCGCCAAACGCCCGCGCATTATAAAACGACTTCAAGGACCGGACGAAAGAGACTCTTGTCCCTTTGTCGTCCGATCCCTTAAATCAGCATAAAGCCGCCGAATTACTTCAATTCGACTTTAGCACCGGCTTTTTCCAGCTGTTCTTTCATCTTGGCGGCATCGTCTTTGCCGACAGCTTCTTTAACAGTCTTGGGCGCACCTTCAACCAGATCTTTCGCTTCTTTCAGACCCAGACCGGTGATAGCGCGGACTTCTTTAATGACGTTGATCTTGTTGGCACCGGCTTCGACCAGAACGACATCGAATTCGGTTTTTTCTTCAGCAGCGGCGGCACCGGCACCGGCAGCAGCGACGGCGACGGGAGCAGCAGCGGAAACGCCCCATTTTTCTTCCAGCATTTTGGACAGTTCGGCAGCTTCCAACACTGTCAAAGCAGACAATTCATCAACGATTTTGGCGAGATCAGCCATTTTCTTAAACTCCGTTTAGTTATTAAACACATCGTACCGAATGGTACAAAAACATTGCGGGGATCGCTCCCCAAGACTTGCAACCGCTTACGCAGCCTGTTCTTTGTCAGCATACGCTTTGCAAACGCGCGCGATTTGAGCGCCGGGCGCCTGCAGCAGACCGACCAGTTTTCCGCGCAGTTCGTCCAAGGACGGCAATTCACCCAGTTCTTTGACCTGAGCGACGGACAGCGTTTGTCCGTTCATAATCGCACCCAGAACGATCAGTTTTTCGTTTTTCTTGGCAAACTGAACAACAGCTTTGGCAGCGGCGATCGGATCTTCCGAAAACGACACGGCGGTCGGACCTTTCATCAGATCGCTCAGGCTTTCATACTGTGTTCCTGCAAGAGCAAGGCGAGTAATACGGTTTTTGGTCACGCGAAACTTTGCGCCCGCTTCACGAACTTTGTTACGCAATTCCGACATTTCGGCAACCGTCAGCCCGACATAGTGGGTGACAACAACCAAAGAGGCGGACTTGAAGTCTTCGTTCATGGTCGAGAGCAATTCAGATTTTTGTTCCCGTTTCACTTTTGTATCCTCAATGATTCCTTTCGAAGCATAAAGCCCCGAAAGTTCAGTTAAACCCGACATCCACCCCCATGGTGAACGTCGATTCCTGTCCAAAAGCTCAAGCCAAAACCACTTTTAACGGAGCGGCTTTATAAAAACTTGTTCCTCTGTCTATGCAGGCGGTTCCCCATTAAACGATTCAAAACGAATCGAACCTGCGGTCTTGGACAGGTTCGGGGGAACGGCGGTCGCCCGTCTTTCCCCCAACCCCGAATCGATTACCCAATTCGGTATCCTTCGTTATTTTCCCGAAGCCAACGCAGCGATGTTGGGAACGGAAACTTTCACACCGACGCCCTGAGTCGTGCTCAAAGCAACGGCTTTCAAATAAGTGCCTTTGATGCTGGCGGGTTTGGCTTTCAAAACAGCCTGAGCGAACGCCAAAACGTTTTCTTTGATTTTGGCTTCGTCAAAGCTGATTTTGCCCACGCCCGCATGGATCTGACCGGCGGCTTCGACGCGGAATTCAACCTGACCGGCTTTGACCGCTTTGACCGCACCGGCGACATCCATCGTGACGGTACCCAGTTTCGGGTTCGGCATCAAGCCGCGGGGTCCCAAAACTTTACCCAAACGACCGACAACACCCATCATATCGGGGGTCGCGATGCAGCGTTCGAAGTTGATGGAGCCTTTCATGACTTCTTCCATCAAATCTTCCGCACCGACGACATCGGCGCCGGCTTTTTTCGCTTCTTCGGCTTTTGCGCCGCGGGCGAAAACAGCAACGCGAACGGTTTTACCCGTACCGTTGGGCATACCGACAACGCCGCGAATCATCTGATCCGCCTGACGCGGGTCGACATTCAAGCCCATCACGATTTCGACGGTTTCGTCAAATTTGGCTTTGGGAGCGGCTTTCAGCAGAGCAATGGCTTCGTCCAGCTCGTAAGCTTTCGCGGGATCGACGGCTTTGTAAGCAGCCGTTAAACGTTTTCCTTTAGTAGCCATCTTCTCTTACTCCACCACATCGATACCCATGGAACGCGCCTGACCCGCAACCATCTGCATGGCGGCTTCAACCGTCGAGCAGTTCAGGTCGGGCATTTTCTTTTCGGCGATTTCTTTAATCTGGGCTTTGGTCAGTTTACCGACTTTCGAGCGACCGGGTTCTTTCGAACCTTTGGCGACGCCCGCCGCTTTAACGATGAAATAGCTCACCGGCGGCATTTTCGTAATGAAAGAGAAAGTACGATCCGCATAAGCCGTAATGACGACGGGAATCGGCATACCCGGTTCCAATTTTTGCGTCGCGGCGTTAAACGCTTTGCAGAATTCCATAATGTTCAGACCGCGCTGACCCAAGGCAGGACCTACGGGAGGCGACGGATTAGCTTTACCCGCCGGGATTTGCAATTTGATAAACCCGACAATTTTCTTTGCCATTGTTAAACCTCTAAATCATAAACAAGCGATTCGCTTTAAGGCTTGCGGTGCGATAAATGGCTTATCTTCCGCAAAACGGCTTTATCGGGCGAATCGAAACCGACAAAGACGTTTTAAACTGTTTCTCAGACTTTTTCGACCTGAGAATATTCCAGTTCGACGGGTGTCGAACGGCCGAAAATGGAAACAGAAACTTTCAAACGGGCTTTTTCGTCGTCCGATTCTTCGACAAAGCCGACAAAAGAAGCAAACGGCCCGTCAATGACGCGAACCTGCTCGCCCACTTCATAGGAAATGGAGCTTTTGGGTCTTTCGACACCTTCGGAAACCTGATGCAGAATACGCTGCGCTTCGGCTTCGGCAATCGGAGTCGGGCGTTCGCGCGCCCCCAAAAATCCCGTCACCCGCGGCGTATTTTTAACCAAATGCCATGTTTCGTCGGTCATATCCATTTTGACCAAAACATAGCCCGGGAAAAACTTGCGTTCGGAGTTGACTTTCGATCCGCGGCGGACTTCAACAACCTCTTCGGTCGGAACCAAAACCTGCTCAAACGAATCAGCCATACCTTTTTGCGCCGCCAATTCAAGAATCGACTCGGCGACTTTTTTTTCAAAACCGGAATAAACGTGTAAAACGTACCAACGGGCGGCCATAGCCTAACCTCCCAATCCAAGGATGAGTTTCATCGCATAACCGATGACCAGATCCACGACAAAAAAGAACAATGCGGCGAGTACTGTAAAAATAATCACCATCAAGGAAGACATCATCGTTTCTTTGCGGGTCGGCCAAACAACTTTGCCGATTTCCTGCCGAACTTGACGTAAAAACAATACAGGATGCATTTTTGCCATAAAAAGAAATTCCTACTTTGGCGGTTTGGCAGGGGCAGTAGGAATCGAACCCGCAACCCCCGGTTTTGGAGACCGGTGCTCTACCAATTGAGCTATACCCCTAAACCGCTGTCTAAGATCCCTTTAACCAAAACGAAAGGGATGAGCTAAACTACCCATCCCTTTCGGAAAAATCAAGAAGAAAATTTGAAAAAATTCAAATTACTCGATAATTTTAGAAACGACGCCGGCGCCGACGGTACGACCGCCTTCGCGA
>SAMEA104315424__coassemble_1878_pt1 | contig 8524 bp, 8 predicted proteins | sample SAMEA104315424__metabat2_low_PE_038 | metagenome-assembled genome bin SAMEA104315424 (sample SAMEA104315424) | gut metagenome | biome: Monkey gut; feature: monkey-associated habitat; material: faeces | place: China | collected 2013 | reverse complement strand
ATTGCAAATTCCGTCGCAACCCCGTTTCCGATGTAAATCACTTTGTTCGTTTGACTGCTTACCGTCATTTTTCACCTCGAATAAAAAAAGCGGGAGGAGTTCCTCTCGCTTTGACTTCAGCATTCTGTTTTTGCATGATGCAACAAATTGTGATTATTTTTTCGCAAATGTCAAGGCAACAAAAAAAGCCCTGAAAAATCAGAGCTTTTTTAATGGTGCCGGTGCGGTGACTCGAACACCGGACCCACGCATTACGAATGCGTTGCTCTACCAACTGAGCTACACCGGCAACGACAAAATTCTTTTAGCCTTGTTTGATAAAAAGTGCAAGCTTTTTTTTCATAAAAAATCAAAAAATTTTTGCCGTTGACTTTTTGTCGTTTTTGTCCAATAATTCTGTGTAACAAGATAAGCTTAAGGGGGAATTGTCATGTCGGTCGAATCTTTCTTGAAAAAAACGTTTACCGTCAATCCGTCGGGAAAAACGCCGCTGAACCGCGGAATCAAAGTGTCGAAATACGGCAAAAGTCTGGCTTCCGCTGCGACCGCCGCCGCTGCGGTGGTTTTAATGGCTTCGTGCGGCAAAACGTATACCGAAATCGATGCGATAAAGGACAAAGTTCCCGAAAAGGAACAGCGCGACATCAAGCAGTCTTATGACGAGGCTTTGCTGGGCAAGATCGATTCGCTGCATTGGGACGCGGGCAAGGATATGTCTTCCGCGATTTCCGAAGCCGTGCGCACGATGAACACCAACTTGCCCGCCGATACGGCAAAGTGGACGCCGCAAGATTACGTTCTGTCCGACCATGCGCAAAAACGCCATAACGAGGCTCTGCCGACCGCCATTAACATAGGCTCGCTGAAAATGAATCGCATCAACAAACATTTCCGCGACGATTTGCGCGACGACGTTGCCAAAGTCTATAAACAGATAGACAAGGAACAGGCGGATCCGCCGTGTTTGGCCTGTTTTCCGCACGGGAACAGGCGGCGCAGGCGGCTTTGCTGGCAAAGGCTTTTTCCCGCTAGAATCAGCGCACGGCGTCAATGATTCCGCCGCCCGCGACCAGATCTCCGTCATACAAAACAACGGATTGCCCCGGTGCGATGCCGCGCTGGGTCAATTCGAAATCGACTTTGATTTCCGATTCGGACACGAGCGTGACAACTACGGGCGTGGCGGGCTGCGAAGATCGGATTTTTGCCGTAAAATGCTTTTGTTCCGTTATCGGCGCGATGCCCGACCAATTCACGTTTGACGCCGTTAAAGTGTGGCGGACGTTTTCGTCTTCGAATCCGACGACGACATTGTTTTTTTCAACGTCGAAGCCCAAAACGTACAGCGGTTTTTCGGCGGCGATGCCCAATCCTTTGCGCTGTCCGACCGTGTAGTTCCAAATGCCTTGGTGCGTTCCAAGGATTTTTCCGTCTTTGGTTACGAAATTGCCCGCTTTGGGGGCGGTTTGCAAAATATCGTTGATATCGCCGCTGTAAAAGTCCTGACTGTCGGGCTTGTCGCTGACTTGCAAGCCGACTTCGCGTGCGATTTGGCGGATTTCCGCTTTGGTTTTGTCGCCAACGGGCAGCAGAATCCTGCCCAGCTGTTCCTGTTCCAAGCGGTAAAGAAAGTACGACTGATCCTTTTTCGAATCGATTCCTTTCAGCAGCTGCCAGCGTTTTGCCGATTCGTCGAAACGGATGCGCGCATAGTGTCCCGTGGCGAATTTTTCAAAGTCCAAGCCTTGTTCTCTGGCGGCTTGGGGCAGGGCGCGGAATTTGATTTTCGCGTTGCACCACACGCAGGGATTCGGCGTTCTGCCCGACAGGTATTCCTGCTTGAAGTTTTCCAGCACGGTTTTTTTGTAAATGTCGGAACAGTCCAGCGTGTAATACGGAATCCCCAAACGGTCGCAAACAGCGCGCGCGGCTTCGATATCCTGTTCTTCATGGGGGCTGAAGCACGCGTCGGCTGTTGCGGAACCGTGAAAGGCGCGCCCTTTTTCCCATATCGACATTGTTGCGCCGATAACGTCGTGTCCCGCTTGTTTCAACAAATACGCCGCAACCGAAGAATCGACGCCGCCGCTCATCCCTACCAGAACTTTCATCGCAAAAACCTTTCGATCAAAAGAGGTTTCACTTTACAAAAACAAACGGCGCTACTCAATAAAAATAAACCGCGTATATCCAAAGAACTACACCCTAGGGACGAAAACCTTTAGACATCTGTTGTTTTTGTTCGTTTTTGCATAAGCTCAAAGAGGTAAGGGTGCTAATCGTTGTGCCTTGAAAACAAAGAAGGGGTAAAAAAATGAAAGTTTTAATCGCTGATAATCATACGTTGTTTCGCGAGGGGTTCAGCAGTCAGCTGCAGCGTTTCGACGTTCTGACCGAATTGCAGGAAGTCAAAGACTTCCCCGCCGTCAAAGCTTTGGCGAACAAAAAGCAGTCGTACGACATCATCTTTGTCGACCGCGACATTTTGGGCGCGGAATGGAAAGACGGCTTTAAGGCTTTGAAAGAGATGTTCCCGCAATCCCGTTTGGTCATGTTGAGCGAAAGCGAAGAACAGCGCGACATTCTGGACGCGTTCGATATGCAAGCCGCCGGTTATATCACAAAGCTGTCCAACGATTCGCTGATCATCAACGCACTGCGTTTGATCATGGACGGCAATTCCTATGTTCCGCCCGCCGTATTAAAGGGGATGCGCCGCCGCGCGAACGGGGAAAGCCGTATTTTGTCGCATGCTTTGCCCGACGGCAAAAACCTGACGTTCCGCCAAAGCGAAGTTTTGCAGCACTTGAGCAACGGCTTGTCCAATAAACAGATCGCGTACGAAATGAGCGTGTCCGAAGCGACCGTCAAACTGCATATCAACGCGTTGCTGCGTCATCTGCACGTCGAAAACCGCACGAAAGCCGTTGTAACGGCTCAACGGCTGGGCATTTTGGAAGCCTGATTCAATTCCCGAGGCAAAGCCCCTGCGGAACACCGCCGCGGGGGCTTTCCGTTTGCGAAAAAAATGCGGCTTTTTGTCTGAAAGTCTTCACATTTCGGCGCGAATGTGCTATCCCTGTTTTCCAAAGGGTAACATAAGGAGTGCCGATTATGGGATTCTTGAACACGATTTTGAACAAATCCGGCAAAAAAGATAAGGCGGAAGCTTTAAAGCAAAACCTTGACACGCCTTTGGAAATCAGGGGCGGCAAAAAAACAAAGGCGTTTGTGACCGAACTGATTAACCGCACGGCGAAATCCGACGCGGGGCGCGCCGTTTTGGAAAAAGCCGCAAAAGCGGGCTATCGAATCGTGGTCGAAGATCTGGAGGGTGCGTTCGGCGCTTGCGACGGTGACGAAAAACTGATTTTTCTGGGCGCGGGCAAATCGCAGGACAAACTGGTTTCGACTTTGGCGCACGAAGCGCGGCACGCCGAACAAATGGAAAAAGGAGCCATCAAAGGCTACGATCCGACAAAAACAATCGCTTCCGCTTTGATTGAAAAGCGGCTGATGGAAGGCGATGCCGTGGCGTATTCCGTCTTGGTTTGCGATCAACTGTACGCCCAAGGCGATTACACCCCCGCCGTTGCGGTTGCGCATCAATATCCCGAGGTGTTCAAGGATTTTCAATCGGCAAAACGGGAAGCGCCGACGGGAAAAAGCGTTGATGATGCGATGACGGGGGCTGTGTTGGGCTGGTTTTACAGCGAAAAGCTGAAGATGCGCTACGAACAGCAGCATATCGCGCGCCCTTTGTCGCTGGGACTGAATTTGGACGCCGATCCCAAGGCGTTAAAGACGGTCAAAGCAGCGGACAGTTTGGCGAAAATCTGCACGCTGGGACGCCGGTCCTATTTTACGGCGGCTGCCGATTCGTTCAAGGAACCCGTGCTTTGCGGCGTATCGCGTTCGACCAAATACTGGATTGACTCTTATGCCGCGGCGGTGAAATCGTGCGGCGGAACGCCCGAACCGTCCGTCGAAAGCATCCCTGTGTATCACGAACGTCCCTCCAACAGGGTGGATTTGTCGCAATATCCCGAACCTTTGCTGCCGTGCGCGCGGGACAGAATCAAAAACGGCGGCGAAAAGAAATCGCTGAAAAACTCGGCGATAAAGTTGCTGAAAATGGCAAAACAGAAAGGGCGCTGAGATGGATCTGGCGGAACTGATAGAGAATTTTTCGTTTTTGGAAGACTGGGAAGCGCGCTATTCCTATTTGATTGAACTGGGGAACGCTTTGCCGCCCATGGCAGACGCCGACAAAAACGCCGATACGAAAGTCGACGGATGTATGAGCCAAGTTTGGCTGAAAACGCATCGCGACGGCGATGTTTTGACATTCGAAGGCGAAAGCGACGCCCACATTGTCCGCGGATTGATTGCCGTACTGCAAATCATTTTGTCGGGCAAAACCGTTCGGGAAATTCTGGCGACCGATGTCGAAGCCGCGTTTGCCAAACTGGGGCTTGACGCGCATTTAAGCCCGACGCGCCGCAACGGCTTTTTTGCCATGGTCGAACGAATCAAAAGCGAAGCCGCCAAACCGTAAAGGAAACTTTTGTGAAAAAAATCGTCCTCGTGTTGTTTGTTTTATTGTGTCCTTTTTGGGCTTGCGCCGAGGATGAGCTGTGCGCCGCCGTTCATTGTCCCCGCGGAAAAGTTTGCTTCAACGGACAATGCTACAACGATTGCCGTCTGAGCGGCAGAGCTTGCCCTGTGGAGGGGGAAACATGCCAGACTCGAACCGGCGTGTGCGGCAAAGGCTGTTCGGTAAACGCGGACTGCACGGAGGGATATGTCTGCAAAAACGAAGAATGCGTCAAACTGTGCGATAAAAACGTAACCGTTGACGGAACGGTTTGCGAGGGGGAAACGCCTGAATGTTACGAAAACGCGGACGGAAGCGGCGCGTATTGCGGCTGTTTGGACAATTCATGCGGCGCGGGAAATGTTTGTTCGGGAACGAAATGCACGCCTTGCCCGCGCGGATATGTCGACTTTGAAGGCTTTTCCTGCCATTGTCCCGCAGGGTACGCTTCCGACGGATCGGGCGGATGCGGCATTTGCGGCGCGGGGCAGAATTGCAGCTGCCCGCCCGATACGGTCACCAACGGCAAGGGAATGTGCGTGCGCTGTTTGACCGCGGACGACTGCGGCGAATCGGGCAAAGCTTGTCTGAACGCGGGGACGTTTGACGCGGCGTGCGCGGATTTGGAGTGTCCCGACGGGACTTATATGCAAAAAAACAGCTGTCTAGCCTGCATGACCGGTTGTGCGGCATGCGAAAACGGCGAAGCGTGTTTGAAATGCGCCGAAACGTTTTACATGGACGGCGGAAAATGCAAATCATGCAAAGAACGCTTTGGCAAAGGATGCGGCGTTTGCAAAGCCGACGGCAAACAATGCGAAGAATGCCAAATCGGATACACCAAGCAAAGTGACGGCTCCTGCCTGCCTGTTTTGTGCGAAGCGGGGCTGTATCTGGACGGCGACGAATGCATGGAATGTTCGGCGGTTTTGCCGCATTGCGCTCAATGCTCCGATGACAAGACTTGCGCCGTTTGCCGCGGAAAGGGGCGTGTTGTCAAAGACGGTATGTGCGTTTGCTCCCCGGGGTGGGAGGAAAACGGCGATTCCGACGATTGCGTTCAAATCAAATGTCCCGAAGGATTTTTCAACAACGGAACGGGATGTATAGGGTGCGGCGACTTTTTGACGGGATGCTTGGCATGTTCCGCAGCGGACAAATGCGATGTCTGCAACGAATTTTTGGGCTATTTCCGAAACGAACAAGGGGTGTGCGAACGCATATCCTGCGGGCAGGGGACTTACCGTGACAAAACGGCATGCCTGCCGTGCGCAAACGCTATCGAAGACTGTTTGAATTGTTCCGAAAACGGAAGAGAATGCTCGGTTTGCAAAACGGGAACGCTGTTGTCCGAAGACAAAACCCAATGTGTGCCGATACAATGCGCGGATGATGAATATCTGGACGGCAATGACTGCTTTTCGTGTTCGAAATTCGAAAACTGCGCCGCTTGCAACAAAGACAGCTGCATCCGTTGCGGCAAGCTGTTCGATTTAAGGGACGGCAAATGCATCGCAAAAATCTGCCGCGAAGACGAAGCGTTGAACAAAGAAACGGGAATTTGCGAAAAATGCGGCGAGGGACAAGTTCCGTCCGAAAACGGATGCATTCCCAAAATCTGCCCGAAAGGACAGTTTTTGCAGGGAAACGACTGCTTGCCGTGCGCCAAGCATTGCTTGCGCTGCTTTGACGCGTCGTCTTGTCGCGTTTGCGATATCGGGTACGGCATGGTCAACGGAACGGGGGCTTGCGAACGGTGTCCCGTCGGCACTTTTTTGAAAGAAACGCAATGCCTGCCGTGTTCCCAAACAATGCCGTACTGCAAGGAATGTGCGTCTGACGGTTCGGTTTGTTTAGAATGTGAAGAAAAGGCGCGTCTGACGGTTTTAAGGCGCTGCGCCCTTTAAGCCAGCCTGTCCCTCAGATCCGCAATAGCATTGCGCGCCAGTTCGTCGCAGCGTTCGTTTTCGGGATGCCCCGCATGCCCTTTGACCCAATGCCAATGAAGTTTGTGCGTGCGCTGCAAATGGAAAACCTCCTGCCACAGGTCGCTGTTTTTAACGGGCTTTTTATCGGCGGTGCGCCAGCTGTTTCTGACCCATTGCGGCATCCATTCGGTCGCGCCTTTCATTACATATTGACTGTCCGTCGTCAGATCGACCTCGCACGGTTCCTTTAAAAGCTTCAAGCTTTCGATGACGGCTTTCAATTCCATACGGTTGTTTGTGGTGGCTTCTTCTGCGCCGCAGACTTCTTTTTCGACGCCGCGATAGCGCAAAACCGCCCCCCAGCCGCCCAATCCGGGGTTGCCGCTGCATGCGCCGTCGGTAAACAGTTCGATTTTCTTCATGCGGGGCAGAGTGCCACTTTTGCAAAAAAAAGTAAAGTGTCGGTCTTGCTTTTTTTTGCGGTTATCCTTTACTATTGAGATGAAGGAGAAACGGACGGGATGAATGTTCCATTTTTCACATGCGGCGGTTTGTTTTGGTGGGTTGACCGGTATTTCTATGCGGGCTGGCGGATACAGGAGTGCATCTGGACAAAGCGGTGCCGTTTGCTTGACCCGTACAGAATCCGTCGCGCGTCCGGAAAATTCGGCGATTGCTATCAAGCTTTGATGAAGTTCGTCAACGACTGGGAAATTCCCCAGCCGCCCAAAAAAGCCGTCGTGTTTCTGCACGGATTGTATCAAGGAACGGCGGGATTCGAAAAAATGGGAAGCCATTTTGACAAGGACTACGAAACCGCCGCTTTCAGCTATCCGATGCTGCGCTACGATATCGTGCGAACCGTTGACGCTTTGAACAAATTTTTGGATAAAAGGGCGGACATTGAAGAATTGAATTTTGTCGCAACGGGAATCGGCGGCTTGATTTTACGCGCGGCTTTGTCGGGAAACCCCGATTGGGCGAAAAAAGTCGGACGTTCCGTCTTTATTGCCGTCGGATCGCGCGGATATGCGCAGTTGCGGCAGTATCACGATAAAAAATGGTTCCGCTGGGTCTTTGGACGAATGGCGGATTTGCTGCTGCCCGAATACGCGGTTGCGGGTATTCCGCCGATGTCGAAAGAATTTGCTTTGATTATGGCGGGCAGGGAGGACGGCAAGGGCGTTTGCCCGTGGCTGAACGGCGACAACGACGGAATTTTGCGCGTCGCGGACGCCAAAGACAAAACGGCGAAGGCTGATTTTTTGGCGATGAACCGGCTAAACCCGCTGTTGCTGACGGACGATCAGATTATCGGACTGACGTACGGCTTTGTCAAAAACGGACAGTTCGGCACGGGAAGACGGATCCGTGTCGGACAATATGCCGCGAATTTGTGGGACGACAATTAAGCCTTGTGTTCCAAATGCTTGGCTTCGACCCACAGGTTTTCCATTTCCTCCAGCGATGTTTTTTCAAACGGTTTGCCCATTTCTTTCAACCGTTTTTCAATGTGTCCGAAGCGGCGTCCGAACTTTTCGTTCGCATGTTTCAACGCTTGTTCGGGATTGATTTTCAGTTTGCGCGCCAAATTGACGCATACAAACAGAACATCGCCCATTTCGTCCAGCCGTTCCTTGTCGTGCGTCGGCTGCACGATTTCGGCTTTCAGCTCGCCGACTTCTTCATAAATTTTGTCGATGATAAGCAGCGGAGCTGCCCAGTCAAAACCGACGCGGGCGGCGCGGGACTGCAGTTTGTAGGCGCGAATCGTTTGCGGCAGCGCATCCGCAATGCCCGCCAGAACGCCGTCCTGATGATGGCTGTGCCGTTCTTCGGCTTTCATTTTTTCCCAGTCGGGCAGGGCTTTTTCGCCGCCGAAAATATGCGGATGACGGCGAATCATTTTCGCATTGATGCCGTCAACGATGTCTTGGAAATCAAACAGTCCTTTTTCTTTTGCCATTTGGGCGTAAAAAACGATGTGGAGCAGCAAATC
>SAMEA104315424__coassemble_1856_pt1 | contig 8635 bp, 9 predicted proteins | sample SAMEA104315424__metabat2_low_PE_038 | metagenome-assembled genome bin SAMEA104315424 (sample SAMEA104315424) | gut metagenome | biome: Monkey gut; feature: monkey-associated habitat; material: faeces | place: China | collected 2013 | reverse complement strand
GGCGGGCGTTCTGTGACACACCACGTCGGGATGGCGGCGCAAAGTCCCCGTCGCCGAACAGGGCGCATCCAGCAAAATCGCGTCAAAGCTTGCTTTTTGTTCCTGTTCCGCCCAAGCGCACGCATCCGAAACAACCACTTTGACGGGCAGTTTCAGCCTGTCCAGATTTTCTTTCAGCCGTTTGACGCGGTTGGCAGAAATATCGACGGCGGTCACATCCGCACCGCACAAAACCATTTGCGCCGTTTTTCCCCCGGGGGCGGCGCACACGTCGGCGGCTTTTTTACCCCGCAAATCGCCGAACAGCGCCGCAGGCAAAGCGGCGGACAAATCCTGCACCCACCACGCGCCGTCCTCGAATCCCGCCAACGCGGGAACGGATGCCGATTTTTCACGCCGCAAAGTCCCCGTCGGCATAACGGCGGCATCCAATTTTTCCGCCCATTGTTCGGCGTCGCCTTTGACCGTAAAGTCCAGCGGCGCTTCTTCCAATCCCGCCAAGGCAATCTTTCGCGCGGCGTCCGCGCCGTATTCCGCGCTCCATTGGCGAAACAGCCAATCGGGAATGTTAAGCTTCGCGGCATTCTGCGCCTCGACGATGTTCCGTCCGTCGCGGGCGACTTTGTGCAGAACGGCGTTCGTCAGCCCGGCAAAGCCTTTGAACAAACTGCCTTTGACCAGGGAAACAGCCGTTGAAACCGCGGCATGCGGCGGGGTGTCCAGAAAAACGATCTGCACGGCGGCAATCCGCAAAACATCCGTTACATACGCGGCTTTGCCGGGCAAAGGCTTTGCCAAAAAACGCTTCAGCAAAGCGTCGATTTGTCCCAAGCGGCGCAAAGCCGTCGTTGCCAGCAAACGCACGAACATCCTGTCCCGCCCGTCCAAAGGTGCGGTTTTGTCCTGTTCGTCCGCAATGCGGGCAAATTCCTCTTCCAATCCCCTGCCTTTGCGAATAACGGCGGACAGCAGTTCAACGGCAAGATGGCGCGTTTGCAGTTCGGGCGTTTTCATCGTTTGTCGGGATCCTTGTATTTTTCCTTCAAAGCGGCGATCGTGCTGTTTGTTTCGCGCCAGCTTTTTCGGGCGTCGCTTTTGATCTGGGTAAACAGCTGGCGGAACGTCGCATTCCGCATATCGGGATTAAGAATGTTCATCGCGAATTTCAGATACAGCAGCACGCAAATCAAAACGACCTGCATTTGGAAAAACGGTCTGTCCAGCAACAGCAGCACCAGCGCGCAAAACAGCAGATTGCGCTTGAATGCGAAACCAGCCGCATAGCCTTTCGAAAAGCCGTGAACTTCCAGCAATTCAAACAAAAAGACCGGTTTTTTGTTGCGCGACATCAGATTTTTTCCCGCCTGCCACAATCCCAATCCCGCTTCGAACAACGGATACGACACCAGCAAAATGCCGCAGCCCCACGCCCCCATGTAAATCAGTCCCGCACTCATCAGCACCGCCGTCATGTTGAACAGGTTGAAAACGGGACGGCTCAAATCGGGTTCCGCCCCGTACAGCAACACGAACGGAGCCAGAGCGAGCATCGGCACGAACAGCAGCGCGCCGCCCGTTTGAAGAAAAATGTGCGGCTGATACGCCGTAATAAAGACCGACAAAAACAGCGTCATGCCCACAAACAGAATTTGCGCGTACGTCAGCGTTTTATTCCGACCGCCGAAGCCCTGCATTTTGAAAACGCTCCACACCGCAACCGCCGCAACGGCTTTGACGACCTCTGCCGGCGCGTTGAATTTGGCAAAAAAGTCGGGGGCGGGCAATCTGAACACGGCGAATGTCAGCGCGGCAATCTCCGACAGCGCGACAAGCGTTTTTTCCCAACGGTTGTTGCGCGGCACGAACCCGTCCGCCCCAAAAAACGCCGCCAAAGCCGCCGCGCAGACAATGTATTCGTTTCCGAAAACCGCGTTGCCGCCGCCCAGTCTGTACATTCCCGCCGCGGCACATGCAAAGCTTGCCGCCGTTATCAAATTGACCCAAGGCAATTCGCAATCGCCGTCATCGGAATCCGCCCGCAAAAAATCGTTGTGCCGTTTGAACACGAACAGGCACAGCACCGCCGCCGCGTTCAAAAAAAGCAAAACACCCGTAAAGATCAAGTAATTCCAATTCGACATTTTTCCGCCCTTTGTTTGAAGTCAACGGAATTATAACAGACAAAACACTCGGACGATAGAGCATTTTTCCTTTGTTTTTTGAATAATTTGTGTCCGTGTCCCCTCGACCGCGTACCCCGCTTTGCGAAAAGCGGCGATCGACGCCCTGTTCGTTTCGCGAATGTCCGCAATCAGTTTTGAAAAGCCGCCGCTGCGGGCATAGCTTTTGACCAAGCCCAAAGCCTCCGTCCCGATGCCCATGCCGCGAAATTCGGGGGCTATGTTGATAACGATTTCCAGCGTCCCCGCGCCCGCCGCGTCAAAACGGACAAAGCCCGCGAAACAATCGCCGTCCTTAACGAACACGGGCGGCAAAGCGTCGAAATAGCATTCGGAATACTCCAGCCAAAAGGAATCCCACGACTTGGGCTGCCGCACTTCGGACGATTCGATGGTGCGCGCGTCGTTGCGCCATTGAAAGGCGATTTTCGCGTCGTGTTTTGTATTTTCACATTGCTCCAGCGTAATCATGCCGCTATTTTAAAAAGCGGAGGGGTCGAAATGCAACTGCAAAATCCGTTCTGGCAAAAATCGAAAGCGCTGAAAGCCTTGTTTGACAGGCTGGACGGCAAAGTGCGCTTTGTCGGCGGAACGGTGCGCGACTGCCTGACGGGGAAATCGCCGTCCGACATCGACTTGGCAACGCCTTTGACACCCGAAGAGGTCAAAACGCGACTGAACGGATACGCCGTCATTCCGACGGGGTTGGCGTTCGGCACGCAAACGGTCGTCATCGGCGGCAAAAAATTCAAAAGCGTTGAAATCACCACTTTGCGCCAAGACATCGCCCCCGACGGAAGACGGACGAAAGTCGTTTTTTCGACCGATTGGCAAGCCGCCCGCCGCGATTTTACCGTCAACGCCCTGTCCGCCGATTTCGACGGAACGGTTTACGATTACTTCGGCGGAATCGCTGACTTGCAAAACGGCGTTGTGCGCTTTATCGGACAGCCCGAAGCCCGCATTGCCGAGGATTATTTGCGGATTTTGCGCTATTTCCGTTTTCTGGCGCGGCTTTCGAAACATTCCGCCGACCCAAGCGTTTTGACCGCCTGCAAAAACGGCGCCGACGGCTTGGACAAAGTGTCACCCGAACGCGTGTGCGCGGAAATGCTCAAGCTTTTGGACGCGCCGAACGCGGGGCTTGCCCTGTATGCAATGGAACAGGCGGCGCTTTTGCGGCGCTGGTTTCCCGCCGCCGACTTAGCCGTTTTCGACCGTTTAAGCACGGCTTGCCCCGCCGCCCGCTGGAACGTTTTGGGACAAACGCCGCTTTACCGATACCTGCCGCGCACTTTGAAACAGCAGCTTGCCCTGTTTTTGCCCGACGCCGAAACGCTGTTCGAAGCGGCATGCCTGTTGAAAAAAAATCCGCTGAAAGCCGTTGTTCTGGACACTTTGAACGCCCGTTTTCCCGACAAAAATTTTCCGTCCGCGCAAAGCATCACCGTTCCGTCCTACCCGATTTCGGGCAAAGATTTGGCTTTTCTGCCCCCGCACGCCATCGGCAAAGCCCTGACCGCCGCGCGGAATTTGTGGATAAAAAAACAGGGCGAACCCGACAAAGCCGCCCTGCTTGAATTTGTCAAAAGCCTTAATTTTGGAACGAATTCGGATCAATCCAATCGCCGAAGCGGGTAAACTGCCCTTCAAACGACAAATCGACCGTCCCCAGCGACCCGTGACGCTGTTTGGCGATAATCAGCTCAGCTTTCTTTTCCTTGTCAATCAAATCGCGTTCCCATTTTTTGATGCGTTCGGCGAATTTATCCTCGGATTCGTTGGCATGCTGAACGGGGCTGGAGCTTTTCAAATAGTAGTGTTCGCGGAACACGAACAAAACGATGTCCGCATCTTGTTCGATCGACCCCGAATCGCGCAAATCGGACAGCAGCGGGCGTTTGTCGTCGCGCTGTTCCACACCGCGGTTCAATTGGGACAAAACCATGACGGGAACGTTCAAGTCCTTTGCCATAATTTTCAGCTGACGCGTCGTTTCCGTCAACGCCTGCACCATATTGTTTTTAAAGGCTGTCCCCGACATGTCAATCAGCTGCAAATAGTCAATGACCACCAGCCCCAAGCCTTTGGTCGCATCGCGCTTCAATCGGCGGCAGCGGTTGTGAATCGCGGCAACCGTCAGCCCCGGCGTGTCGTCGACGTACAAAGGCACTTTGCCCAGTTCGCCCGCAAAAGCGACGACGCGCTGGAACTCGTCCTGCGAGATTCGCCCGTTGCGCAGCTTGTCGGACGCGATTTGCGTTTCCATGGACAGAATACGCCCCGCCAGCTGGGACGCGGACATTTCCAGCGAAAAGAACGCCACGCCTTTGCGTTCCTTGCCCGCCTGCACGTCATCCAAAAAACAGCGCGCCGAATTGAACGCCAAGCATGTCGCAAACGCCGTTTTCCCCATGCCGGGACGCCCAGCGACAATCAGCAAATCCGAATTGTGCAAGCCGCCCATTTTCTTGTCAATATCGCGGAAACCCGTTGAAATCCCCGAAATACCGTCGGGATTTTTGGCGGCTTCGGCGACTTCGCGCACCACTTCGGTCATCGTGTCGGAAAACGCCTGCGGACCGCCGTCGATTTGCCCCTCGGTTCCCAGTTCGTACAGCTTCTTTTCCGCGCGCCCCATCTGGACTTCGGCATCGTTGTCCATATTGATTTTGAACGCATCGTTGACAATATCCGTCCCCAAAGCAATCAGCTGACGGCGCAAATAGCGGTCGAACACCAGCTTGGCATAGTCTTCGGCATTGATAATCGCGACGGCGGACGACGTCAGTTCCATCAGGTATTTAATCCCGCCGACTTCCGCCAGCAAAGGATTGTCCGCCAACACGCCCTTCAGCGTAATCGGATCGGCGGAATGCCCGCGCGCGTGCAAATTCAAAATCGCCTGATAAATTTCGGCATGAACGGGACTGGCGAAATGAAAAGGCTTCAAAAATTCGGCGACTTTTTCCAAAGCGTGGTTGTTGGACAAAATCGCGCCCAGCAAAGCCTGCTCCGCTTCGATGTTTTGCGGAGGAAGCCGTGTCGTTTCCGTATTTTCCATTGCGGCAATCCCTATCGGTTATAAAACAACGGCGGAGGTTTTGACGCCTCCGCCGTTTAAAGCTTCAGCCAAGCGATTAAGCTTCGGCAACAACTTCCGCAGCAGCGGCTTCGGCGGCGGCAGCTTCGGCAGCGGCTTTAGCCGCGGCTTTGGCGTTGCGTTCGGCTTCTTCCGCGGAACGGGCGACCGCGACGGAAATCGTCTGGTCAACGTCGGGGTGCAGAATGATGCGAACCTTGTAATCGCCGATTTCTTTGAACGGCTGGTCCAGAACAACCTGACGGCGTTCAATGGTAAAGCCGGCTTCGCGGACGGCATCGCGCACATCGCGACCCGTAACGGAACCGTACAGCTGACCCGTTTCGGCAGCCTGACGGATGATGACGACTTTCAAGCCGTTCATCTTTTCGGCGACCTGTTCGGCTTCCTGTTTGCGTTTCAGGTTGGCGGCTTCCAGCTGAACCTTGCGGGATTCGAACAAAGCCAGATTTTCTTTGCTGGAACGCAAAGCTTTGGCTTGGGGCAACAGATAGTTGCGGGCATAACCCGGTTTCACTTTGACGATGTCGCCCATTTGACCCAGACGTTCGATACGTTCGAGTAAGATAACTTCCATTTCAAGCTCTCCCCTTAGTCCATAACGTAAGGCAACAAGCCCAAGAAGCGGGCGCGTTTAATCGCTTTTGCCAATTCGCGCTGTTTCTTGGCGGAAACGGCGGTGATGCGGCTGGGAACGATTTTGCCGCGTTCGGAAATGAAACGCTGCAACAATTTGATATCTTTATAGTCAATCTTCGGAGCGTCGGCTGCCGCAAACGGGCAAGCTTTACGACGGCGGAAGAACGGACGACGAGCTGTAGCTGCCATTAGAATTCCTCGCTTTCATCTTCAACATCGAATTTTTTGCCGCGGCCTTTGATTTCTTTGCCCTTGTTGGACAACATGGCGGACGGACCTTCTTCCAATTCGTCAACGCGGACGGACAGGTAACGAATCACGTCTTCGTCAAAGCGCATTTGGCGTTCCAGTTCAATCAAAGCTTTCGCCGGAGCGTCGATGTTAAACAGAACATAATAACCTTTGCGGTTTTTGTTCATGCGGTAAGCCAAGGCGCGCAAGCCCCAGTTTTCTTTTTTCGTAACTTTGCCGCCGTTGGCGGTGATGACGCCTTCAAAGCGTTCAATCAACGCATCAACCTGCGAAGCGGCAATATCCTGACGTGCGATAAACACGTTTTCGTATAAAGCCATAAAAAATCTCCTTTTGGCTTCTCTCATTCCCTTTGTCCGACGGCATTCACCACGAACGCCACCGCAAGGGACATAGCCGATTCCGTTCATCGGCAAGGAGTAAACGGAAGCTGAACTATGCCACATCCTTTCCGTTTGCGCAAGGATTTATTTGCCCCGCGGATAAAACAATTTTTTGTCCGCGCGAAACTGCAATACGGCTATGATTCCCAAATACGGCAGCATCATTTCCAGACTTTCCTCCATCAGTTCGAAAAACGAAAACCATGCGCCCTCGCGCGGCATTTGAATACCGTATTTAGCCAAGTTGCCGTGCAGTCTGTCCGCGATTTTGCACAGCGCGCCCGCCGACAGCAAAGCAATCACCGTCCACGACCCCGCATATTTTTCGAAAAACCCTTTGAAAGCGGGAATCAGCCATAAAACCATAGCGTAGACGAACAATCCGCCCACTGCCGCCAGCAAAACGAACGCCAAAATTTTTTCGTGCAGCGGATTGTACGGATTAAGGAAAAAACGGATTTTGAACGCGGTCGTGTCGCGGCTGGCAATCCAATGCTGAATCCCCGCTTCGCGCAGCACGGCGGAAACGGCAAAGAAAACAAACATCCGAAACGACCGTTTTTCCAGCACGCCGCGATTTTTCCACAGCACGACCAGCAAAGCCGCGTATCCGACATACCCCGCTACGTCGACAAAGCCGCCGTCCGCCGTAAAATCCCCGACATGTCCCGCGTAAAAGCCGAAACCGACCAGCTGAATCACAGCGAATACCGCAGCCGTTACAGCGGGAGCAAACCAAAATTTCAAAAGCATTCTTTCACCTTTTTATTTTCTTGATTGGTTCTAAGTAGCTTGACCGATCGCAAAGGTCAAGATAAATCGGATTTTGTCATTTTTATAATGATGATTGCGTTTTGTTTGAAAAATAAAGATAATTTCTGTAAGCTAACACCGTCGGATGCCGAACAATTCGAACATCGGGCATCAAAGCGCATTTTATCGAACAAGACATCATTATAAAAGTGAAAGGAAGACAAGAAAATGAAATGCCCTCGGTGCGGCAGCGAAAATACGGTTAAAAACGGCTTTGCCGTAAACAAACAACGCTATAAATGCAAACGCTGCGGCTGTCAGTTCACCCGTTCGGCACCGCGGGGAAAAGATCCGAAAGACAGGCAGTTGGCGGCTTTTTTGTACGCGTCGGGATTGTCTATGACTTTGATTGCGAAATTGGTTAATGTCAGCGTGCAAACGGTTTCGCGCTGGCTGCATTCGATTTACAACGGCAGCGTTTTGGAAACACCGCACGCCGAACCGTTCAAAAGGGTTTCTTCCGTCGATATTTTGGAACACCTGTCGCACTTGAGTCCCGAGGAACTGCATCGTGAATACCTGCTGCTTTCGACGACTTTGCCGTCGGGGGGCGAGGTAAAGATGTTCATTTCGTCGCCAACGGCAAAGCTTGCGAATGAAGAATGACGCCGGCGTTATTTTTATATTGAAAAAATATAAAAGATTGGTATCTTAACAAACGGGTCCATAGCTCAGTTGGTTAGAGCTGGGCGCTCATAACGCCTTGGTCGGGGGTTCGAGTCCCTCTGGACCTACCAAAAATAAACCTCCCGGTTTCGGGAGGTTTATTTTTGGGATTTGTTACAGAAGCGGGACTCGAACCCTGAGAGGGTTTTCGGCGTAAAAAAAACAGGCTAAACGCCTGTTTTTAGCCGAAAATCGCGCAGCACTTTAGTGCGTAGCGGAAAGCGCATTTGGCGCGGCGAGTCCCTCTGGACCTACCAAAAATAAACCTCCCAACTTTGGGAGGTTTATTTTTGGGATTTGTTACAAAAGCGGGACTCGAACCCTGAGAGGGTTTTCGGCGTAAAAAAAAACAGGCTGAACGCCTGTTTTTAGCCGAAAATCGCGCAGCACTTTAGTGCGTAGCGGAAAGCGCATTTGGCGCGGCGAGTCCCTCTGGACCTACCAAAAATAAACCTCCCAACTTTGGGAGGTTTATTTTTGGGATTTGTTACAAAAGCGGGACTCGAACCCTGAGAGGGTTTTCGGCGTAAAAAAAAACAGGCTGAACGCCTGTTTTTAGCCGAAAATCGCGCAGCACTTTAGTGCGTAGCGGAAAGCGC
>SAMEA104315424__coassemble_1810_pt1 | contig 8852 bp, 5 predicted proteins | sample SAMEA104315424__metabat2_low_PE_038 | metagenome-assembled genome bin SAMEA104315424 (sample SAMEA104315424) | gut metagenome | biome: Monkey gut; feature: monkey-associated habitat; material: faeces | place: China | collected 2013 | reverse complement strand
AAAAGAATGCTGACGCTTCTTTTTTAAAGTCATTGCCCTTTTTGAATGAGAGCAATTTACCACCTTATCAAAAAGCGTTGCGTTCCGACCGTTCTTGTTATAGAACTGTCCTCGACGTCGGGCAAAAAGCCCGATTCGGGCTTTTTGCCCGATGCCTTATTTTTTCTCAAATTTTATAAAGGAGAAGAATATGGCACGTTGCAAAAAGATGCTGGCGCTTTTGGCGTTAGCCCTACTTTTCTTGCTCTGCTTCATAAAAGAAGCTTGGTAAGATAAAAAACAAGCCCCTTTTGGTGTTGGCGCACCAGAGGGGCTTTTCTTTTTCGGCTTCGTTGCAAAAGCTATAATGTCATTTTTTGTTACGGATTGCAAGCAAAAAAAGCCCTGCCGAAGCAGGACTTTCGTTTACATATGAGCAAGGACTATATTACCCGCCCTGCCCGCTAAAATCAATCCCTTGCAGTCGTTCCACAGAGTTTTTCCGAAATCACGGAAATTCCCCTTACCCTGTTTTGCGCTGTCAGCAAGGTTTAATGCCGCGCCGCACCGATAAAGCGCGCGTCTTCCATTGAAAACCCGTCCCAACCGTCATTGATTTCGATGCATGCCAAAGATGCCGTCGGGAAGCGTTCCCGCTCTTGCCCTTTGCTCAAAGCCACCAGTTCCGCCAGCGACGGATTGTGTCCGATGACCAGCACTTCTTTCTTTTCGGGGGCGAGCTGATGCAGCATGCCGACGATTTCATCGGCTTCCGCATTGTAAAGCATATCGGTAAAAACGACCTCCGTCCCGTCAAACACATCCATAACGCGTTCCAACGTTTCGCGTGTGCGCAAAGCGGAGGAACACAAGATCAAATCCGGCTGCAATTCCATAGCGCGCAGCATTTTCTTCAGTTTTTTGACATCTTTGCGACCGCGCTTTGCCAACGGTCTGTCTGCGTCAAGGTATTTTTCCTTTTTGGATGCCTTGCCGTGGCGCATCAGGTACAAATGTTTCGGTTCTTCGGCAACGGCGGGTACTGTCCCAGTCTTTTTTGGTTGTTTGGTCATCGCATTCATCCTTTTCAACAATTTCGTTACATTCAGAGTAAGCGACATAGTTTTGAAAAAAAAGATAGCCAATCTTTTTAGCTTTCCTTTAAACCGAAAACGGATTATTTTTGCCGTATCGGGAATCACTTTGCAAAGGGAAAAGACATGCACTCCTCTGTTGTTACGGAAGACATCGATTTGAACACGCCCAAACGTTTTTTCAATCGCGAGCTGTCGTGGCTGGCGTTTAACCGCCGCGTGCTGGAGGAAGCCGTCAATCCCCGCTATCCTTTGTTGGAACGTCTGCGCTTTCTGGCGATTTCGGGATCCAATCTGGACGAGTTTTTCATGGTTCGCATTGCGGGCATCTTGGAACAGATTTACGCGGGCATCACAAACCGCAGCGACGACGGTCTGACCCCGCAGGAGCAACTGGATGCTATTAACGAACAGGTCGATTTGCTGCGCGAAAAGCAAAACGATTACTTTAAGATTTTACGAAAAGAGCTTGAAAAGAAAAAGATTTTCATTATTAACCGCGACGCGCTTTCAAAAAAGGAAGCCGAAAAGCTGCTGCCTGTTTTCGAGGATACCATTTTCCCCGTTTTAACGCCGATAGCACTGGATTCCGCGCATCCGTTCCCGTTTTTGCCGAACCTGTCGCTGTCGCTGATTTTGGAGCTGTCCAACGGCGAAAAGGCTTTGATTCCTCTGCCGTCCGCCCTGCCCCGCTTTATCCGCGTCAGCAAAAAGCCCGCACGCTATATCGCGCTGGAAGACATCGTTTTGCTGTTCATCAACCGCATTTTTCCGCATGCAAAAGTCAAGGAACACGGGTTGTTTGCAATCATCCGCAACAGCTTGCTGAACGTGGACGAACGCGCCGAAGATTTGATGATGCAGTTTGAAACCGCTTTGGACAAGCAGCGGCACGGCGCGGTCATCGCGTTAACCGTGTCGCAGGACATGCCCGATGCTTTGGTCGATTTTCTGACCAAAAAGCTGGACATTGAACGCTGGGGCATTGTGCGGCGTTCGGGCATTATCCGCGTGCGCGCGCTGTCGGGCTTGATTACGCCCGATTTCAAGGATTTGCTGTTCAAGCCCTACAAGCCGCGCCATGCCGAACGCGTCCGCGACTTCAAGGGCGATCACTTTGCCGCAATTCGCAAAAAAGATATGGTCATCCACCACCCTTATGAATCTTTCGAGGTCGTCGTCAAATTCTTGCAGCAGGCGGCGAAAGATCCCGATGTCGTGTCGATTAAGCAAACGCTGTACCGCACGAACAAAGATTCCCCGATTGTCAAGGCTTTGATAACGGCGGCGAAGAACAAAAAAGCCGTAACCGCCGTCGTCGAACTCCGCGCCCGTTTCGACGAGGAAGCCAACATCAAATGGGCGCGCGATATGGAAAAAGCGGGCGTTCACGTCGTTTTCGGACTGATGAACTATAAAACGCACGCCAAAATATCGCTGGTGACGCGCAAGGAAAACGGCGTTTTGCGCAGCTATGCGCATTTCGGCACGGGCAACTATCACGAAGTCACCGCGAACCTGTACACGGATTTGTCCTTTTTCACCTGCGACAAGGATTTGTGCAACGACGCCGCGCTGGTCTTTAATTATCTGACGGGATACGCCCAGCCCGAAAGACTGAAAAAGCTTGCCATTGCGCCGATTAACCTGCGCGACAAACTGCTGAAGCTGATTGACAAGGAAATTGAATTTGCCAAAGCGGGCAAACCCGCCAACATTTGGGGCAAAATGAACTCTTTGCTGGACGACAAAATCATCGACGCGTTTTATCGCGCATCCCAAGCGGGCGTGAAAATCAATCTGGTCGTGCGCGGCATTTGCGCCCTGCGCCCCGGAATTGAAGGATTGTCTGAAAACATCAAGGTCAAAAGCATTGTCGGGCGTTTCTTGGAACACGCGCGGATTTACTGCTTCGGTAACGGGAACAAGATCCCCTCGCCCAAAGCGAAAGTCTTTATTTCCTCGGCGGATTTGATGCAAAGAAACACAATTCACCGCGTTGAAACGCTGGTGCCGATTTCCAATCCGACGGTGCACGAGCAAATCTTGGGGCAAATCATGCAGGGCAATATCAAAGACGAAGCCAACAGCTGGATTTTGCATCCCGATATGACGTACACCCGCTTGTCGGAAAGCCCGCAGGCTTTTTCCTGCCATCAGTTCTTTATGACGCACCCCAGTTTGTCGGGACGCGGAACGGCGAAGCTGCGCGACATTGTAGCCCGTCAGAAAAAAGCCGTTCGCCGCGAAGAAAAAACAACCAAAAAGGATAATTGAAATGACAGACATTGCCGAATTCGAACCCGATTTTTCGGACAAGGAAGAAACCGAAATCCGCACCGCTTTGATTAAATTGCAGGAAAAGGTGCAAGAAGTGAAAATCCCTGTCGTTTTGCTGTTGTGCGGGGCGAACGGGTCGGGCAAAAACGCGGCTTTGGGGCTGCTGCGCGACTGGCTGGATCAGCGTCATCTGGACCTGCACGCTTACGAACGCCGCAACATCCGCCAAGATACCATCGAATACCGCCGCTATTGGTGCGATACGCCGATAGAGGGGCATACGGGACTGTTTGTCAGCTCTTGGTATTCCGATCCTTTGGTCGAACACGCGTACGGGCGCATTAACGACGACGAGCTTTACAAGCGGCTGGACGAATGCAACCTGTTTGAAAAAATGCTGGCGGACGGCAACGCGATTTTCGTCAAAATCTGGTTTTACAAATCGACCGCGGAACAGGAAGCTTTCCTGCGCACCGTGGACGACAATCCGTACGAACAATGGCGCGTGTTCCCCGACGATTGGAAAAACTGCTGCCTGTCCGACAAATTCGAAGCAACCACCCGCAAAATCATCCGCTATACAGACAAAGACTATGCGCCGTGGTTTGAAATCAAGGACGGAACGATGACCGACCGCATGCGCACCGCCCTGCACTACATTTGCGCGCGCGTGGACAAACAGGTTGACTTGTTCCTGAAGCAAAAAGCCAAAAAGCCCGAATACAAGAAAATCAAAACGGATAAAAAAGCCGAATTTTTGAAAGACTTAAAGCTGGACGCCAACATTTCCAAGGAAGAATACCGCGCCTGTCTGCCGTATTTGAAAGCGCGCCTGAATGCTCTTTTAATGGAAGCAAAACGCCGCAATAAAAAAGTCGTTTTGGCGTTTGAAGGTCCCGACGCGTCGGGCAAAGGCGGCGTTATCAGCCGCTTGGCATCGTCGGTTTATGTGCGCGACTGCAACATTTTCCCGATTGCCGCGCCGACCAAGGAAGAGCTTGCCCACCATTATTTATGGCGGTTTTGGACGCGGCTGAAAGAACAGGTCCTTTTAACCGTGTTCGACCGCACTTGGTACGGACGTGTTTTGGTCGAACGCATTGAACACTTTGCGTCGGATGCGGAATGGGAACGCGCTTACGACGAAATCAACGCGTTTGAAAAGCAGCTGACCAAAGGCGACAACATCGTCGTCAAATTCCTGCTGTACATTTCGTCGGACGAACAGCTTGCCCGTTTCAAAGCGCGCGAGGAAGTGTCCTACAAAACGTGGAAAATCGGCGAAGAGGATTGGCGCAACCGCGAAAAATGGAACGCATACGAAACGGCGTTCGACGACATGCTGGCGAAAACCAATACAAAATACGCGCCGTGGTTCGTCATTGCGGACAACAACAAAAAATACGGTCGCATCACCGCTATGCGCAAATTGTGTGAACATTTGGAAAAAGTGCTGGACTTCAAACCCGACTTGCCCGACCCCGTGTTCGAGAAAAAAGCCAAAAAGAAAAAATCGTAAAAACTTCTTGCCAAGCGTCTCTTTTTAAGGCTATCCTTACTTTTAAGCGTGTTCCCCAAAGGGGAATACGCCAGTGCCTTGAGAGGGGCGCGGAGTCGTAAGAAGCTCTTGCAATACAGACGCAGATATGCGCGAATGCCGTTTTGCATATTGCCAAACGGAAAATATCCCCCGATTTCTTTTTTAAGGGTCGGGGAGCTTTTGACGTATGTTCAGAACATACCCCGTCATTATCTCTGGCAGAACGGGGGTGTTTAAAGGTCGAAAGGATCATGTATTGCTGATTTTCTTAACTCCCCGACCGCTCTTTCGGCGGTCATTTTTTTACTGCAAGGGGAGTTTTTTTTATGAAGTTATCCAAATCCGCATCAGGCATATTGTCCGCACGTTACCGTATAGTTTTAATCAAATGCTTTCTGGCAAATTTAACGTTGCTTCCCCTGCCCACTGCGGCGACAACAATTTCAGGCGGAACGTACGGAAGTGAAGATTTTCGAAAATATAACGAAGACGTTATTATTGAAGGAGGCATTTTTAATAATGCTCACATTGACGCTCCCCATATCACGGTTACAGGAGGGACTTTTAACGGCAGAGCAGACTTGGTGGCTTCCGATACACTGACCATTACAGGCGGAATTTTTAATATTCCCGATTCCATTTGGCTTGATGCCCCCAATATTTCAATCGATTCCGACAAGGTGTATCTCAGCGTCAAATGGAGCAAAAGTCCTGAAAGTTTATATCCGTCAGAATATCCTGAAATCGACGCAGATGTTTTGACAATCTCCGGCAGTCGTGGAATTTTTGTAGAAGACACGCAAGTCAATACATTGTCCGTTTCAGGAAAAATAACCGCAAAAGGCAGTTCATTTTTAGGCAATATAGCCGACACAGGAATTGATATTTACGAAATAAACGGAAAGACCCTTTACGGGCATGACTATTATGATGAGAAAAAAGACAGCTTGTTTTCAAATTCCATCATTTCTTTAAACGGAAATTCAGTTGCAGGCAGCGGCTATTATTCTCTTGCCGGCGGAATTGACGCTAACGGGAATTGGGACGACGACATCATTGAGGATGTTGTAATGCTTCGCAACAAACTGACAAATGCGGAAATCAACGAATCCGTTTCAATCATTATGGCGGATTTGAAACGCGCCAAATCCCGCGACGATTTAATGGATGTTACACAATCAATACTTGGGGACGTAGTCGATTTTTCTTCGCTTGACTGGAATACGCTGGACTTCACCCAAATCGAAGCCGATTTGCGGCAAAAATATGCCGATTTCAACACCAGGCTGGGCGAAACGGGCGCGGCTGTGAATATATCCGCTTCAACGTTCGTATTGAACGATAACGCAAAGCTGATTAACGACAGTTTCAAATCGGGCGATATGACGGTAACGTCATCGACCGTTACAGCCAAAGGCAACAACGAACTGTCCGCCCGTTCGGGTAAAGTTCAGTTTGTCGGCTCTGTTTTGGATGTCGCCGACAACGCCGTGCTGACTTTTTCATCCGCCGACGGCGCGCTGCATTTGGACGGCGGCAGCACTTTGTCGCTGAGCGGCAAAATGACGGGCGGCGTAGCGGCTGAAAACGGCGCAACAATCGCTATTCAATCGTCCGCGGCACGGTTGAACGGTACTTTGTCCGGTTCTGCCGATGTAAACTTTAACGCCGATTACGCGTTAAGCAATCTGTCCCTTGCCGACGATTTTCAATTCCGCAATATCTTTATCGACAGCGGTAAAACGCTTGACATCGGAACAAACCGCCTGACCGCCGCGTCGATTTCCGGCGGGACGATTTCCGCCGTATTGACCGATGCCGCCGAAACAACGCCCATTATTACAGCCGATGCGAAAAACGTCACAATCAAATTGGGAATGAGCGTGGCGTCCAACACAAAAACAACGCGGTATCACATCACTCAAGGCACAGGTTTCAAACTAAGCGATTACTCGACAACACGCTATGCCGTTTCCTCAACTTACTTCGCCCCTGCGGACGCCGCAAAAGTCGGAGCCTTAACAAATTGGAACGGCGGAGATTTGTACATCTTGCGTTTAAGCGGTTCTGCCGCCCCAATCATTGACGATTTGGAAAACGATGGCGTCAAAATCGATCCCGTTTTCGAAAAAGCGGCGCAAATTCTGGATTTGGACGACAAGTATTTGGAAAAGCTGACGGATAAACAGCTGGATGCTTTGGACACGGTTGACGATTTATTGACAGAGTTTGACGGCGACAGCAAAAACACGCATCAGATTCTGCGCGAAGTCGCTCCCGATTTGTCGCATTCCGACATGCGTTCCGCCGAAGCCAATGCTTTAAATCTGTTGAACATTGTGGGTTTGCGTTTTTCCACTCCCGCCGCGGCGCAGCGTCGCGGATACAACGGCGGATATTACAACCGTTATTACGGTTACGGTCGTTCGGGCGGCGATTATGCCGTCGGCGAAGGTTCTTTGTGGGCGCAAGGCATGATCAACCGCGTCAAATCGACAGCGGAACAACCGTTCACCGCCAATTCGGGCGGTTTTGCCGCAGGCGTTGAAGTCAATGCGGCGGAATATTTCAAGTTTGGTTTTGGTTACGCCTATACCGACACAAACATTAAATCCGAACGGTCGAAAAACAATGTGGAAACCCATTCAGGCTTTGTTTACGGACATTTGCAGCCGCAGCGCGCTTATTTTAACTTTATCGCGGCATTCGGTCATTCCAGATACAAAGACACGACAAAGCTGGCGCAGTTGAAAAGTTACTACTATGCGGATTCCGTCAGCGCGCAAATCGCATTGGGCTACGCCTCCCTTTTGACGCCCGAAATCGGATTGCGCTATATGAATGTCCATCAGTCAACCTTTGAGGACGCTTTGGGGGCAAAGTCGAAAGCCAAAGACGTCAGCACTCTGACGGGAACAGGCGGACTGAAGTTGTCGCACAGATATCGTTTGAGAGCCAATCCGCAAACGGCATTCATTCCGGAACTGAAAGCCGCCGCAACATACGATCTAGCCCGCAACCGAAACGATGTTGCCGTTTTGCTGCCAAACGGCGCGGCTTACACTGTTAAAGGCGAAAGCCTGAAACGCTTCGGCGTCGAAGCGGGCGCGGGGTTGACGATCTCTTTCGGAAACGATGCCGAATTGTCCCTGTCCTACGACGGCAAGTTCAAGCCGGATTATCAAGACCACACAGGTATGGTCAACCTGAAAGTCAAATTCTGACAAACGAAAAGGCGGGGGATAAAACCTCCGCCTTTTTGATTTTCCGCATCGCTTTTTTAGCGAATGGCGTCTTTCAGCAGTTTGCTGGCTTTGAAGCGCGGGGCTTTCGACGCGGGAATCGTCATTTTCGCACCCGTGCGCAGATTGCGCCCTTCACGGGCGGCGCGCGTCGCGACATCAAACGTTCCGAAGCCCATCAGACGGACTTCTTCGCCGCTTTTCATCGCTTCGGTAATGGCGATGATCGCTTCGTCCAAAATGCATTCGACAGCCAGCTTTGACGCGTTGGCGTTTTTGGCGATTTTGGAAACCAATTCAGATTTGTTCATAAGTCAACTCCTTTTGTTAAATCGTGAGTGAAATCCTAAGAACTTTCCCCGCCGCGGTCAAGGATTTTATGCAAAACAAAATCAAATGTACCATTTTTGTTCTTGAAATTTTAACCTTTTGTCTTTAAAACAATCGACAAAGAACAAAAGGATTGAAAATGCAAGCGATTGACCTCAGCCGATTGAATCCCGAACAACATCAAGCCGTCGAAACCACCGAGGGACCCGTTTTGGTCTTGGCGGGCGCGGGATCGGGCAAGACCACCGTTTTGACCACGCGTTTGGCGTACATCATTCAATCGGGCAAAGCCCTGCCCTTTCAATGTTTGGCGGTAACGTTCACGAACAAAGCCGCCAACGAAATGACCGAGCGTCTGCAAGCCGTCATCGGCGAAGACGCGCGCGC
>SAMEA104315424__coassemble_1783_pt1 | contig 8986 bp, 6 predicted proteins | sample SAMEA104315424__metabat2_low_PE_038 | metagenome-assembled genome bin SAMEA104315424 (sample SAMEA104315424) | gut metagenome | biome: Monkey gut; feature: monkey-associated habitat; material: faeces | place: China | collected 2013 | reverse complement strand
AGTCATGGGCAATATCGGCAGTATCGAGGGTGCGGCGGAGGTCGTTGCGAACGGCGGCGCGGGCGTCGGACTGCTGCGTTCCGAATTTTTGTTTCTGGGGCGCAAAACCCCGCCGTCCGAAGACGAGCAAACCGCTGTTTACAAGGCAATCAAAGACGCTTTGGGCAGCGAGCGCGGCTTAATCGTCCGCACGCTGGACGTCGGCGGGGACAAGCCGCTGGATTATCTGCCTTTGCCGCAGGAAGCCAATCCGTTTTTGGGCGTGCGCGGCATTCGGGCAAGCTTGAACGCCGAAGCTTTGTTCCGTTCGCAGATTCGGGCGGTGCTGCGCGCGGCGGACGGCGAAAAAATCCGCGTGATGTTTCCGATGATTGCGGCTGTGGACGAACTGCGGCGCGCCAAGCAGATTGTCGAAGAGGAACGTCTGGCTTTGGATGCCGGACCATTGTCGATCGGGATGATGATCGAAGTGCCCGCCGCGGTGCTGGGGGCTGAAATGTTTGCCAAAGAGGTCGATTTCTTTTCCGTCGGAACGAACGATCTGACGCAGTACATCATGGCGGCGGACAGGGGAAACGCGGCGCTGGCGGATCTGTCCGACGGGTTGAATCCCGCGGTGCTGAAAGCGGTTAAAATGACGGTTGCGGGCGCGCGTTCCTGCGGCAAAAAGGTCGGTGTATGCGGCGGAATGGCGGCGCAGGAAGCGGCTGTGCCTTTGCTGATCGGGCTGGGCGTGTCGGAATTAAGCGTGCCGCCCGCGGCGATTCCCGCCGTCAAAGCGCAGATTCGCGCGCTGAATTTCAAAAAATGCCAAGCGTTGGCGGACAAAGCCGTGCTGATGCAGTCGGCTGCCGCCGTGCGTGAAGTGGTCAAATCTTTCAAGTAAGTAAGGGGGCGGTTATGATGAAACAGGCTTTTGCTTTTTTGCAGAAAATCGGAAAATCGCTGATGCTGCCCGTTGCCGTTCTGCCCGTGGCGGGGCTGCTGCTGGGCATCGGGTCGGGGCTTTTAAATGCGGAAATCGCTTGGCTTCCGTCGCTGATTCCGCAAGTGATGAGTCAAAGCGGTAATGTGATTTTCGACAATCTGCCGTTGATTTTCGCAATCGGAACGACGTTGGGGCTGACCGAAAACGACGGGGTTGCGGCTTTGGCAGCGGTCGTGGGATTCTTGGTTCTGCAAGCCACCATGGGCGTCATGGCGGACGTTTTGTGGTACCATGTTTCAGCCGAACAGGAAACGCTGGGCGTTTTAGCGCAGGCGTTGGATTACGATGTGTCGTTCGTGCGCAAAGTCGTTTCAACCAACGTCGGAATCAAAACGATTCAAACGGGCGTGTTCGGCGGAATGTTCGTCGGTATTGTCGCGGCGTACATTTACAAACGTTTTTATAAAATCCAGTTGCCGCCGTACTTGGGATTTTTCGCGGGCAAGCGTTCCGTGCCGATTATAACGGCGTTGGCGGCGATTGTTCTGGGGATTCTGCTCAGCTTTGTCTGGCCGCCGATTCAGGAAAAAATCAACGCGTTTTCGATGTGGGCGGCGTACAGTTCCCCCGTGGTGGCGGGCGCGACCTACGGCTTTGTCGAAAGGCTGCTGCTGCCGTTCGGACTGCATCATATTTGGAACGTGCCGTTCTTTTTCGAAATCGGGCAGTACGTCAACAAAGCGGGCGAGCTGGTTACGGGCGACATTCCCCGATTCTTTGCGGGCGACGCGACGGCGGGGATTTTGGGCGGCGGATTCCTTATCAAGATGTTCGGCTTGCCCGCAGCGGCTTTGGCGATTTTTCACACCGCCAAGCCCGAAAACAGACTGAAAGTCGGCGGCATTATGGCGTCGGGCGCGCTGACCGCGTTTTTGACGGGCATCACCGAACCGCTGGAGTTCACTTTCCTGTTTGTCGCGCCGATGCTGTACTTTATCCATGCCGTCATGGTCGGATCGGCGTTTACGGTCATCAATTTGACGGGCGCGCATATCGGCTACACGTTTTCGCAGGGCGCAATCGACTACATGCTGTTTTACGCGCTGGACACAAAGCCGTGGATGGTCTTTGTTTTGGGGCCCGTTTACGCCGTTCTGTACTACGTCGTGTTCCGATTCTTCATCACCGTGTTCGATATGAAAACGCCGGGGCGCGAAGCCGAATCGCTCAAGCAGGACGAGGCGGTCGCTTCAAACGGCGCGATGGCGGAAAAGCTGGTTGCGGCGTTCGGCGGCAGGGAAAATATCGAAGCGTTGGACGCGTGCATCACGCGCTTGCGTCTGGTCGTCAAGGATGTTGACAAAGTCGACGACGGTGCTTTGAAAAATCTGGGGGCAAGCGGCGTTATGCGCATCGGCAACAATGTTCAAGCTGTGTTCGGCACTCATTCCGAAATTCTGAAAACGGAAATGGAGGAATATCTGCGGGGAGGAACGTCATCAGCGGTTGTTCCTTCCGAAGCGGTGGCGCGGGCTTTGGGCGGATCGGCAAACATCGAACAAACCGCCAAAACGTCGGACGGCGGCGTGCATGTCAAGCTCAAAGACGATTCCAAAATCGACGAAGACGCTTTGCGCCAAGCGGGAATAACGTTGATGTACCACTTGGAAAACGGGGTGGTGTACATCGCGCCGTTTATTCCTTGAAAAAACTTTTAAATCAATCTAAACTACTGAAACACAACAAAGGAGTTTTAACAATGAAATCAATTAAAGGCACGAAAACCGAAAAAAATCTGCTGATGACGTTTGCGGGTGAATCGCAGGCGCGCATGCGCTATACGTTTTGGGCTTCCGCTGCAAAAAAAGAAGGTTATGAACAAATATCCGCCATTTTCACGGAAACGGCGGATCAGGAAAAAGAACACAGCGAACGCATGTTCAAATTTTTGGAAGGCGGGGACGTCGAAATCACCGCGTCGTATCCCGCGGGTCAAATCCGTTCGACGCTGGAAAATCTGGAAGAAGCGGCTCGGGGCGAAGAACACGAATATATAGACTTGTACCCTGCTTGCGCCGAAGTCGCGGATGCCGAAGGTTTCCCCGAAGTCGCGGAAATGTACCGCGCGGTTTCCGTTGCCGAAAAATTCCATGCCGAACGTTACCGCGCTTTGGCGGAAAATATCAAAGCAGGTCACGTCTTTGAACGCACGACGGAAAAGAAATGGCGCTGCCGCAACTGCGGTTATGTGATGGAAGGCAACGCGGCTCCCGAAATCTGCCCGGCTTGTCTGCACCCGCGCGCTTATTACGAAATCGCCGCGGAAAACTACTGATTGGGAAAGAGGGGCTTCGGCTCCTCTTTTTTTTCAAAAAAAAGGTGTAAATTTGCCGATAATCGGGATATAAAGAAAAGGTAATTCAATTTTCTTACTGGAGTAAGCATTCAATGACTTGTTCTTATCAGTGTTCGAACGAAGTTAAGGAAATGTGCTGCGTCGCCAAAGGCGCGCGCCATGATCCGGCTCCCATTCCCGAAGAAGGCAAATGGGTCAAATCAAAAGAAATCACAGACATTTCGGGCTTGACGCACGGCGTCGGCGCTTGCGCCCCGCAGCAGGGGACCTGCAAACTGACCCTGGACGTCAAAGACGGCGTGATTCGCGAAGCGTTGGTTGAAACCATCGGCTGTTCGGGTATGACGCACTCCGCCGCCATGGCTGCCGAAGTGCTGCCGGGCAAAACCATTCTGGAAGCGTTGAACACCGACTTGGTTTGCGACGCAATCAATGTTGCGATGCGCGAACTGTTCCTGCAGATCGTTTACGGTCGTACGCAGTCGGCTTTCTCCGACAACGGCTTGCCCGTCGGCGCGGGATTGGAAGACTTGGGCAAAGGCTTGCGTTCGCAGGTCGGCACGATGTATTCCACCGAACCCAAGGGCGTTCGCTATCTGGAAATGGCGGAAGGCTATGTTCTGGCTGAAGGCTTGGACGAAAACGGCGAAGTCATCGGCTACAAAACCGTCAATCTGGGCAAAATGATGGAAGCCATCAAAAAAGGCACCGACCCGAAAGAAGCGTTTGAACAGAACGTTGCGACGAAAGGCCGCTTCAACGAAGCTGCCAAAGTTATCGATCCGCGCAAAGAATAAGGAGTTTGAAAATGAGTCTTTTTGAAGGTTATGAACGCCGCATTGCGCAGATTGAAAAATGCTGCAAGGAATACGGCATCGCCAATATCGAAGAAGCCGACAAAATCTGCAAAGACAAAGGAATCGACGTTGCCGCCATCGTCAAAGGCATTCAGCCGATTTGCTTTGAAAACGCGTGCTGGGCTTATACGCTGGGCGCGGCCGTCGCCATTAAATCGGGGGCGAAAGACGCCGCCGAAGCCGCCGAAAAAATCGGTGTCGGATTGCAGGCTTTCTGCATTCCCGGTTCCGTTGCGGATCAGCGCAAAGTCGGTCTGGGACACGGCAATCTGGGCGCTATGCTGTTGAGCGAATCGACCAAATGCTTCTGCTTCTTGGCGGGACATGAATCGTTCGCGGCTGCCGAAGGCGCCATCGGCATCGCTTTGACGGCGAACAAAGTCCGCAAAGAACCCCTGCGCGTTATTCTGAACGGCTTGGGCAAAGACGCGGCTTACATTATTTCCCGCATCAACGGCTTTACGTCGGTTGAAACGGAATACGACTACAAAACGGGCGAACTGAAAATCGTTTCCGAAAAAGCGTTTTCCAAAGGCGACCGCGCGAAAGTCAAATGCTACGGCGCGGATGATGTGTCCGAAGGCGTCGCCATTATGGTTAAAGAAGGCGTTGACGTTTCCATTACGGGCAACTCGACCAACCCGACGCGCTTCCAGCACCCCGTTGCCGGCACTTACAAAAAGTGGGCGATCGAAAACGGCAAAAAGTATTTCTCGGTTGCTTCGGGCGGCGGTACGGGTCGTACTTTGCACCCCGACAACGTTGCGGCGGGTCCCGCGTCTTACGGCATGACGGACACGATGGGACGTATGCACGGCGACGCGCAGTTCGCTGGGTCGTCGTCCGTTCCGGCGCACGTCGAAATGATGGGCTTGATCGGCATGGGCAACAACCCGATGGTCGGCGCGACCGTTGCTGTTGCCGTTGCGGTTTCGCAGGCGAAATAATCGGTTTTACGGCTGATTTTGAAAAAGGCTTCCTTCGGGAAGCCTTTTTTATGTTCAATCGGGGTTTTGAAAATTTTGTCCCCAAAACAATAAAAGCCGCAGAAATCTGCGGCTTTTTATGGTGGAGCTGAGGGGAATCGAACCCCTGACCTCTTGAATGCCATTCAAGTAGTCATTGTTTTGACTGGTTTTGATGTGGCTTGACAAATCTTTTTAACATATTGATTTTTTGATATATTTTTATTTAAAGCTGATTCTTTCACATTGACTGATATTGATGCAATATGATGTGCTGTTTGTCAATGGATTGTCAATGGAGTTGAAAGCGGATACGGATTGTGCTAAATTAAATCAGACAGGAGGTAGATATGCCTAAAAACTCAAGAACCGTTGCTTTTACAAAAAAGGCGATAGATGCTTTGCCTCTTCCTACGACCTCGGGGTATACATATTATTCCCATCGGTCAATTCCTGGCTTAAAAGTAGGCATCACCCAAAATGGGGTTAAAACTTTTCTTATTCGCAAAACAATTAACGGTAAAATGGAATGTATTATTTTAGGAAACTACAACAACCGGACATTCACGCCTGACAATGCCATTCGAAAGGCGCGAGATGTTTTTAAACAGATTAACGCTGGTATCAATCCGAATGAGCAAAAGCGTCTTTTGTCGAAAGACATGACACTTAAAGAGTTGTTGGACGAATATATAAGCGCAAACGAGACAACGCGCGGAGGTAGAGTGAAGGCAAGCACAGCTCGAGATAAAGAGTATCTTTTAAAAAAGCATCTTGCTCCTCTGTTTAAGCACAAACTGTCTTTGATTACTTCATATGATTTGAAAAAACTTCACGCAAACATCTCTCAAACGGCTCCAACTTCCGCAAATCGTGTAATTGTTTGGTTGTCGGCGATGTTTACATGGGCAAAAAACAACGGCTTGTTTTTAGGAAAAAATCCTGCTGAAAAATTTCCCTTGAAAAATGGAGAAACAAAGCGCGATCGCTTCTTAAAATCGGATGAATTGGCTTCTTTCTTAAAGCAGGTTGATTTGCTTCCGTTAACTTATAAAAGCATTTACTACGTCTTGCTGTTCACCGGCATTCGAAAAAGCAACGCCCTTTCTTTAAAATGGGAATACATTGATTTCAATTTAGGTCAAATGAGGCTGCCCGATACAAAGAACAACGTGCCTTTAATAAAAAAATTGGATGATGGTGTAAAAGATTTGCTTTTACAACTTCGCGCAGAGCAAGAAAAGAGCGGCATTTTGTGTGAATGGGTTTTTCCGACAAACAAAGAATCAAAAACAAAGCACATACAGGATATAAAACATTCTTTTCGTAGTTTGCTGGAAAGAGCGAAGATCAAAAATTTTACCATTCATGATCTGAGAAGGACATTTGCTTCATACATGGCAATGTCCGGCGCGTCGCAATTCCTTTTGAGCCAAGCGCTCGGACATAAAGACTTGCGTTCCGTTGCCGTATATGCCCGTTTGACGCAGGAAGCCGTTCATTTGGCGGAAGAAAAGGGCATTGATTCCATGAGGTGCTATGCGCACTTAAAATCCTCAAACGCCACAATAAAAAAGTCTCAAACACCGCAATGAAAACGTCATAAATGACACAATGACCATTGAATAATGAGAAAAATTTATGTAAAATCAATGCGAAAGGCGGCGCGTTATGAAGACCTATAAAAAAAGAATTGCTGATGAGATTTTAACGTTTAAATTGGAAAGCAAAGGGGCTGTCCTGATAGAAGGCGCAAAGTGGTGCGGTAAGACGACAACTGCCAAGCAGCAGGCACAAAGCGTTCTTTCCATGCAGAATCAGGATGATGCCGAAAACAATATCCGAATGGCAAAATTAAAACCCTCTGTTTTGCTCGCGGGAAAAACACCAAGACTGATTGACGAATGGCAGGTTGCGCCGGTTTTATGGGATGCTGTTCGCGGGGAAGTTGATCGGCGCGATCAATTCGGGCAATTCATTTTAACAGGTTCCGCCGTGCCCGCGGATACATCGAAAATACTTCACACGGGAACCGGAAGAATCACAAGAATGCTGATGCGTCCGATGAGTCTTTTTGAGTCGGAAGAATCGACGGGCGACGTTTCTTTGAAAGATCTGTTTAACGGTCGGGCTGATATTGACGGACAGTCTTCCATTGACTTGGATCAACTCTGTTTTTTAATTTGCCGCGGCGGTTGGCCCAAATCTCTGGATTGTTCCGAAAGAGTCGCCTTGGCACAGGCTCCGGATTATTATGACGGCGTCATAAATTCCGATATTTCAAGAGTTGATAACGTAGATAGAAATAAAGACCGTGCGGCAAGATTATTGCGCGCGTATGCGCGTGCCATTGCTTCTCAAACAAAATTGAGTTCGATCATTTTTGATATGCAAGCAAATGAAGCGACGCAGATGTCGGAAGGAACAGTGTCTTCTTACATTACGGCGTTGAAACGGATTTTCTTAATAGAAGATTCTCCCGCATGGAATCCGAATTTGCGTTCTAAGGCGGCTATTCGGACTTCTGACACCCGATATTTTGCAGATCCTTCAATCGCTGCCGCCGCACTTGGGTTGGGAACGAATGATTTAAAAAATGATTTGAAAACGGCAGGCGTTCTTTTTGAAAATTTATGTGTGCGCGATTTGCGCATTTATGCGGAGGCGCTGGACGGCGACGTCTATCATTACCGTGACAGCAACGATCTGGAATGCGACGCCGTAATTCATCTTAGAAACGGCTCGTACGGGCTTGTCGAAATTAAACTCGGCGGGCAGGAGTTGATTGACGCGGGAATTAACATTTTGAACAAACTGGCGGACACGCTGGATACGACGCGCATGAAGCCGCCGGCATTTAAAATGGTGCTGATCGGTGTGGGCAAATATGTGTATAAAGAAAAAGATGTCCTTGTGGTTCCTATCGGCTGTTTGAAAAATTGATTTTTTAGAGCTTGTTGGAACTACATTTATTTAATGCAATATAAAATGCACACAGCCGCCTCAAGCCATTTTAAGTAGCCCGTTTAAAATATGCAGACCACCTTTGATTGCACCTATTTTTCATTTGTTACCATAACATCGCGCTTGTGAAGAAGGTGTTTTCTCAAGAACGTGTTGTCTGTTTAAAGAGCACAATAGTTTGTATCTGCATGCCGAAACAGCTAAATTAAATGAAAACTCTACGGCATAGAGTCAAATTTTTTAAGAGAGTAAGCGACAAAAAAGCTTTTGCACAACCCAACAGATTCATATTGCGTCATGAACTTGGGTGTTTTACCATTTAGCCCTGTTTTGCACATAGGAATGTTGCTATGGAAGTTTTTGATAATATTACAAATGTTTTTTACGAAGATTTGAAAAAAGAACTGAAAAAAGGTTCAAAATTATCAATCGCGTCAGCTTGTTTTTCAATTTTCGCCTATAAAGAGTTGAAAAAGCAGTTGGACGGCATAGATGAATTGCGTTTTATTTTCACAGAACCAACATTCACGACGGAAAAAACGCCAAAAGAAAAACGTGAATTTTATATTCCCCGTCTATCGCGCGAGCGTAATTTGTATGGAACGGAATTTGAAGTCCGTCTCCGCAATGAATTGAATCAAAAAGCCATCGCCAAAGAGTGTGCCGCATGGGTGAAAAGAAAAGTTACGTTTAAATCCAACACAACAAACGGTTCCATTAATACGATGATGAACATTGGCAATAGCGATGACAGAAACACATATTTTCCGCTTAACGGATTTACAACTGCAGATTTAGGTTATGACAAGGGAAATAATCTACTTAATTTTATTACAAAAGTTGGTACGCCGTATAGTGAAGCTTATCTGAAAATGTTTGATTCTCTATGGAATGACTCAAAAGCATTGCAAGATGT
>SAMEA104315424__coassemble_1779_pt1 | contig 9000 bp, 9 predicted proteins | sample SAMEA104315424__metabat2_low_PE_038 | metagenome-assembled genome bin SAMEA104315424 (sample SAMEA104315424) | gut metagenome | biome: Monkey gut; feature: monkey-associated habitat; material: faeces | place: China | collected 2013 | reverse complement strand
AAACCGACGCTTTGCCCGCTTTGGGCGGAAAAGCTTTCGGCGTTTCGGAAATGTCAAACACGCTCAGCGCAAAGACCAAAAAAGCCAGCAACGCCGCGGATGCCGCCGCCGTCAAAGCAAAGCCCGAAAAAGACGCGTCCAGTTCCGCCAAAACGCCCGCAACGGCTATGACCGCCTGCATTTGAAAAAAAACGGCATACAACAGCGACCGCGCCGCAACCGACAAAAACGCCGCCGCCACAATCAGCCCCGCAAAAACATAAAATTCAATCACGGACATTCTTTTTCCCCTTCAAAGGACAACGCCCCTTTCGGACAAGCTTCGACGCACAGGGCGCATTGCGCGCATTTTTCGGCGTCAAGCTTGAACTTTTCAACACGCCATCCATCCGCCGCTTTGACGGTCGAAACACCAATCGCTTTGGCGGGGCAAGCGCAGGCGCACAGTTTGCATCCGACGCATTTTTCGGCGTCGTATTGCGGAACGGTCGAAGTGTCGGGCAGAACGGCGGGCAGCCTTTGCAAAGAACCAAAGCCCGCGACGTACTTGACGGCGACAAACAGCGATTTCGGCAAATCGAATTTCATCCCGCGCCTCCGTCAAAGAACAGCACCGCCGCCGCAGTCAAAAACAGCCACAAAACGGTAAAAGGCAGAACGGTTTTAAAACTTTCCCGCATCAGCAGTTCTGTTTTGACGTCGGACATTGCGGCTTTCATCACCGTCAACGCAAACGCGACCGCCGTTGTTTTCAACAGCCAGCCCCATGCGGACGACGCCCCGCCCAAAAACAAAATCACGCCCAACGCCGCCAGCAGCAATTCCAAAACGGATTCGGCGGTTTTCATCATTTGATACGGCATCCCGCCGTATTCGGCGTAAACGCCCGATGCCAGCCCGCGCGCCGCCTTGGGCGAATTGAACGGCGTCTGTACAATCGTCATTGCCGCACACGGCAGATACAGCGCAAACAGAGGCAAATGCGGCACGGCAAACCATATTTTTTTCTGTGCGCTCATAATTTCCCGCACATCCGCGCTGCCCGCCGAAATCAGAACGGAGCAAACGATAAAGCCCATAATCAGCTGAGCGGGTAAAATCTGGGCAATCATTCTGACCGCGCCGAAAAAGGCAAATCTCGACCCGCTGCCCCATGCGCCCAAAACAAAAGCGTACACGCAAAAGGGTGCGGCAAACATCAAATACAGCGCCCCGAACGACGTTTCGAATCCCGTCTTGAACGGCAGAAAGAAGCAAAAAAACACCGCCAGCGTCAAAGCCAGCACGGGGGCAGACAAATAGGCGGCTTTTTGCGCGGTCAAAGGAACAAACGGTTCTTTGAAAAACGCTTTGACGGGTTGAGCAAAAAACGCACAGACTTTGCGCGGCGGACGCATTTGAATCCGCGCGGTCAGGCGTTCTTCAAAAAATTGCAGCAGCATAGCGGCGAAAACGATGCCGACAGCTTGAATCGCCATTCTGCCGCATATCTTTGCCAACGGCGTGAAATCATTGAAAAACTCGGCTGCCTGCGACAAAAGTTCATTCATGGTTTCCGCCTTTCCCGTCTGAGCGCCCTCATCCGCGCCGAATTTTTGCAGATCTCGTCGGGTTTGTAATCGGGACTCTTCACAGTTTCCCCCGACAGCTCCCCTTTTGTTCCGAACGATTCGTCAGAGGCGGAAGCAAGCTCGCCGCGTTTGTAAAAAACAACGCTCGTCCCCGCCAAAGCGTCGCGCACGGCATCCAAGTCATCGTACGGCAAAGGCATCGTTCCCGCATATTCGGACAGGGCGCGCAGGATTTTCCAGTCTTCCCGCGCTTGTCCGAACGGCGGCAAAGCGGGCGCGGTCGATTTTGCGATTCCCTGCGCGTCGACATACGTCGCATGCTTTTCCGTCGGCGCGACGCCCGGCAAAATCACATCCGCCGCACGCGCCGCCCTTGACGCGCAGAACCCCTGATATACAACGAATGCGTCGCCCAAATCCGCCCTTGACACCGAATCGTCGTCCAGCAAATACACAAAATCGAACTTGCCCGCCGCGATTTCGGGACGCAGCGGCGTTTCCGAAATCAATCCCAGTTCCGCCGCCCCGACAAAAGCCGTGTTGTCCGACACAAAGTTATAGCCGTTCCAATCGTCGCGGATAACATTCTTTTGTTTGCAGAAACAGTAAATCGCTTCGAACGCCGACGCCGCATCCTGTCTGTTCGCAACGCCCGCACCGACAATCACCATCGGATTTTTTACCGAATCGAACAGCTTTTCCGTTTCAAGTGCGCTCAAATCGGAAATTTCTTTTCGCGGCATCGGGTTTTGACGAATCGCGAAATCAATTGCGGGCAGAACTTCGCTCAAATCGACTCCGATCGTCAGCAAAGCGTCCGCTTCTTTGATTTTGGCAAACGGGGTGTTGAACAAATGAAATTGCCGGCTGTTTCCGTCAAAGTACTCCGTCCCTGCGCGCGCCTCAACCGCATGCGCTCCAAACGCCGCCAGCAAATCGCGCAAAGCCAGCATGCTTTCGCCGTCGGCGAATTTTCCGACAAGCGCCGCCGCCTTTTGCGGGGAAACGGTTTTCAGCTTGTCGGCAACCGCCGTCAAGGCTTCCGCCCATGAACATTCTTTCAGCACACCGTTTTCACGCACATACGGGCGATCCAAACGGTTGACCCGCAATCCGTCGAACGAAAAACGCGCCGTGTCCGAAATCGGCATTTCCGAAGCGGGCGTTATGCGCACGATTTCGCCCGCAGCCGTTTCTATTTTAATGTCCGCCAGCGCCGCATCCGACACGTCAATGCTTTGAACCGCCGCCGTTTCCCAAACGCGAATCAGCTTTTTTTGCGTTTTGTCGGTCAAAGCCCCCGCGGGGCAAATATCAATCAGCGTTCCCGACAAAGGCGACAAAACGGGCTTTGAAATCGGCAGCGTGTCCGCCTCTTCCCCCGCAGCCCGCACAAATTCGGCACAGCTGCCGCAACGGATGCACCGTTCGGGATGACGTTCAATCAGCATGCCCAAATCAACATTTTCATTTTCGACGGGCAACGTTTTGATTTTCGGCTGCCAGCGCGCGCACAAATCCTGTATTTCGCACTTTCCCGCTTTCGGGCAAGTCAAACAATCAACGCTGTGCCGTTTCAGCAAATCGGACAACTGTTCGCGCGGGTTGCCGTTCACGTCAATCAAAGGCTTGCTCATCGGTCAACCTCCGTCATCAAAACGCCCAGCGACGACACAATCGGTCGAATGTCAAGCAGATCCGCACCGACCGCGATTTTCGCCAACGCCTGCATTGCGGGAAATCCCGCCGAACGGATGTGACAGCGGTACGGGACGGGCGAACCGTCGCCCTGCAAATACACGCCCGTTTCACCGAACGGCGTTTCAACCGCCGCATAAACGCCGCCCTCTGGCAAAAGCAAGCCTTTCACCACGTTTTCGAAATGCGTGCTCAGCCCCGTCAAAGTCGTTGTTTCCGGACGTTTGAACGCGTTGATTTCGCCCGCCGCAAATTGCGGCAACAGCTGATCAATCAGCTTCAAAGCGTTGTAAATGCCGTCGATTCGCATTTCGTATCTGGCATAGCAGTCGCCGCCGTTCGCAACGGGAACCGCAACTTCGACATCGGAATAAGCGTCGTACGGTTCGTCCGCCCGCACATCGCGTTTGAGACCGCTCGCCCTCGCATTGTCGCCCGTCAATCCCGCCGCAAGCGCGGCGTCCGCGCCAATGAAGCCGATTCCTTTTGTTCTGGATCGGAATATGCCGTTGTCGATCAAGCTTTTCAGTTCGTCCAAAACAGGGGGCATCTCCGACATCCATTCGGAAACCCTGTCTTGAAATCCGTCCGCCAAATCAACCGCCACCCCGCCGACACGAAAGTAAGTCCCGAACGGATAGCGCGTAACCGCACGGCACAAAGCGGTCGTCCGCACCGCGGCTTGGGCGGCTATGGCTCCCGCGGCGGCGTTGCCCGTATCCCGCGCCAGATTGCCCGTCATGGTCAGCAAAGCGGACACCCGCACGATTTCGCTCAGCAGCGTGCGGATTTGCTTGGCGCGTTTGGGGACATCGACGCCCGCCAGTTTTTCCGCCGCCAGAACAAAAGCGTGTCCGCCCGCAAAAGGCACGGTTCGGCACAGTTTGTCGCACCAAACCAAAGCCTGCGCCGTATTCACGCTTTCCAGCATTTTTTCGATTCCGCGGTGGGAAAAACCGATATGCGAATCCAGCCGCACGACTTTTTCCCCGTCCAGCTGCGCGACCAGACGGCAAATCCCCATTCCCGTCGCGGGTTCGGGCGCGATATTCACAAAAGACGTTTCCGCTATATCGGTCATTCGCTTTCCCCCGCCAGATTCAAAGCTATCAGGTTCTTTTGCGGTTCGGGCTGTTTTTCGGAAACAATAAAGCTTTCCGTTTTTTCATCGTACGACAGCTTGTTTTTTCCCACCTTGGGAAAATCCTTGCGCAGCGGAAAACCGCCGACGGATTCGTCAATCAGCAGTCGGCGCAAATCGGGATGGTTTTCAAACGATACGCCGAACATTTCGCGGATTTCGCGTTCGTACCATACGGCATTGGGAAACACTCCGCCCAAAGACGCCACCGCCACATCCCGCGCGGTTTGCATTTTCAGGCAGATGCGCCTGTTCAGCATCGGGGATGTCAAGCGGTACAGCAAAACGAACTCTTCCGCCCGATTCGGATAATGCACGGCGGTAATGTCGGTCAGCTGCGTGAAACGGCACGCCGCATCGTCGCGCAAAAAGGACACCGTCCGCACCAAAGCCGCCCGCAAAACCGTCAAAGTCAAGCAGCCGAAAGCCGTTTCCCGCCCGACAATGTCCTGTTTTGCAAAATGCAGAGAAACATACTGCCCGAAATCGTCCAAACTTTCCATTTACCGCCCCTTTCCTTTCAAATCGGCAAGAGCGGCGGCGAAATCGGCTGCGGTCGGGGGACATCCTTTGACAAAACAGTCGACGGGAACGATGTCCGCCAGCCTGACAACAGCGTAAGAATCGGCAAAAAGTCCGCCGTTCAAAGCGCAATTCCCCACACCGACAACAGCTTTCGGAGCGGGCATCATATCGTAAACGCGGCGCACGACGGGCGCGGCTTTAAAAGAAACCGCCCCCGCAACAACCAATATATCGGCTTGGCGGGGATTGTAGCACACGGGGATGCCCGCCTGAACCGCCCCGCTTTCCCCCAAACAGCAGCCCAGCGGCAACGGCATGGCGGCGATTGCGTTTTTTTGCGCCCATGCCGACAGCTTTTCCAGCGAAGCGGCAAAGAAATTCATTTCCATTCGAACGCTCCTTTTTTCACGGCGAACCGAAAGCCGATGCCGGCTTGCAGCGCAAACGCCGCCGCAACGGCAAAGCCGCCCCATCCCGCGGCACGGATATTCATTCCCCACGCCGTCAAAAACAAAAAGGCGACCTCCAACAGCACAAACAGCGGTACAGCCAGAATCAAACGCATCGGGAGCCTGCGGCGCACGGACGACAACAGGTAAAAACCGCCCGCATAACCGTCAACGGCAACGGTGCGGCGTTTTTTGCGTCCGAATAAAAACGACAGCACGGCAACCGCGCCGACAACCGCCGTCAGCGTCAAAAAAAGAAGCAAAAAACAAAAATACGCGTGCAAGCTCTGTTCCATAGGGAAAGCTTTACACCAAACCCGCGCTTTATTCAACGGCAATCGGATTTATTGCGGCAAAGCGGGCAGATTTTCGGGCGACAAGGGCAATTTTTTGACGACTCTGACGGGGACTTCGTATTCGCGCATCAGTTCGCCGCCTTCGAATTCGACGATCAGCACGGATTCGGCATGCGCCAAGGGGGCGCGGGCGTCGGGATGAATAAAGTCCAATGTAATCGAAAATCCCTGCTGTCTGTACAGCAAAGCGTGCTTTCCGCCGTCATAAACGATTTGCGGATGATCGGGTTCGCCTGCGCGGGCGCGAATGGAAATCAGCAAATCCCCCGCACCGTTTTGCAGTATGTCGTAAAAACCTTCCTGTTCCGGTCCCGTTTGATGTTCGACCATGGACAACCTCTTTGTCAAAACCGCTTTCGTGTGCAAGCACACTATTCTTTTTTACACCGTTTGCGCCGAAATTCAAAGCAAAACATCCCGCTTTTCACCCGCATGAGCATTTTGCCCCGAAATCACGCAAAGGCATTCTTATTCACTACCCAATTTTAGCCAGAAAAGCAACTTTTTTTATTAAATTTTGCAATAATTTATTTTTTTCGCCCCAAAGCGGCGGATTTTTCGTTTTTGCTTGAAGCGGGGGCTTTTTTTATGGTATTCACCCTACACCATTATTTAATAAAGGGACTGAAAGAAAGTGACCGAAAAAACTGAAAACAAAACAGCCGCTCTGCCGAAAATCACGGCGGAAATGATTGCTGAAAAAATCGAACGTCTGATGAAATACACCCTGTGCAAACAGGTGCGCGAAGCGTCCAAGGAAGACCTGTTCACGGCTCTGGCTTTGGCGGTGCGCGAAATCGCCGTCGACCGCATGTACGAAACGGCAAACAGATACGCCCATGCCAATCCCAAACGCGTTTATTACCTGTCGGTTGAATACCTGCTGGGGCGTTCTTTGGTGAACAATCTGGACAATCTGGGCATTCACGATTTGCTGGATCAGGTCAAGCTGGACAATCCGATTCCCCTGCGCGACGTCATTGACTGCGAATACGATCCGGCGCTGGGCAACGGCGGCTTGGGTCGTTTGGCGGCGTGCTTCATCGATTCGATGGCGACTTTGGGGCTGCCCGGATACGGCTACGGCTTGAACTACCAGTTCGGTTTGTTCAAACAGGTTTTTGAAAACGGCTATCAAAAAGAAATGGCGGATTCGTGGATGGACCGTTCGTCGCCGTGGCAGATTGAACGCGCCGACCGCATTTGCCATGTTCCCGTATACGGTCGTTTGGTCTATGAGGACGTGAACGGCGAACACCGCGCCCATTGGGTCGATACCGAAACATTGGTCGGCGTTCCCTACGATATGCCGATTGTCGGATTCGGCGGCAAAACGGTGAACTATCTGCGTCTGTTTTCGGCGCGTTCGTCCAGCGAACTGGACATCAAAACCTTTAACGACGGCGGCTATATCAAAGCGGTCGAAAAGAAAATCAAATCCGAAACGATTTCCAAAGTGCTGTATCCGTCCGATGCGGTTGAAGCGGGCAAGGAACTGCGCCTGCTGCAGCAGTACTTCTTTGTTTCCTGCGCTTTGAGCGACATTATGCGCCGTTTCCTGGAAACGAACACGGACCTGCGCGATTTCCCGAAAAAAGCGGCGATTCAGCTGAACGACACGCATCCCACTTTGGCAATTCCCGAATTGATGCGTCTGCTGATGGACGTTCACGGCTTGGATTGGGACACGGCTTGGGAAATTACGGAAAAGACGATGGGCTACACCAACCACACCTTGCTGCCCGAAGCGTTGGAACGCTGGTCGGTCAAGCTGTTGGAAAAAGTCTGCCCGCGCCACTTGGCGATTATCTACGACATCAACGATCACCTGATGAAAAAAGTCGCGGCGAAATACCCCGGCGACAACGGTAAGCTGTCCCGCATGTCCATTATCGAAGAAGGCGACACCAAAAAAGTCCGCATGGGCAATTTGGCGATTGTCGGTTCGCATTCAATTAACGGCGTGGCGGCGATTCACTCCGAATTGGTCAAGAAAAATCTGGCTCCCGACTTCTATGAAATGTGGCCCGAACGCTTCAACAACAAAACGAACGGCATCACGCCGCGCCGCTGGCTGTTGAGCGCGAACCCCGAATTGGCTGACTTGATTTCGTCGAAAATCGGACGCGAATGGATTACGCACCTTGACCAGCTGGTCAAAATCGCGCCGTACGCCACGGATTCCGATTTTGTGCGTTCGTTCTTCCGCATCAAAAAGGACAACAAGGAAAAACTGGCGAAAATCATTCTGAACACGACGGGCAACATCGTCGACACGGATTCGCTGTTTGACGTTCAGGTCAAACGCATTCATGAATACAAACGCCAGCTGCTAAACGCGCTGAACATCATCTACAACTATTTGCAGATTACCGAGGACGGCTTGGCTCTGTCTTCGCCCCGCACGTTCATTCTGGGCGGAAAAGCCGCGCCGTCGTACGACTTTGCGAAACTGACAATCAAACTGTTCAACAACTTGTCCAAAGTCATCAACAACGACCCACGCGTCAAGGACCAGATGAAGGTCGTCTTCATCCCCGATTACAAGGTGTCGATTGCGGAACGCGTGTTCCCCGCCGCCGACGTGTCGGAACAGATTTCGACCGCGGGCTTCGAAGCTTCGGGTACGGGCAACATGAAGTTCATGCTCAACGGCGCTTTGACGGTCGGCACGCTGGACGGCGCGAACGTCGAAATCCGCGACGAAGTAGGACCCGAAAACTTCTATCTGTTCGGTTTGACGACGCCCGAAGTCAAGAAGATTCACGACGAACATTCGCACAATCCGTGGGAACTGTACAATTCCGACACGCGCATCCGCCGCATCATGGACGCGCTGAATTCGGATATGTTCTGCCCCGGCGAAGCGGGTATCTTCCAGCCCATTTTCAACAACATTATGGGCGCGGACTACTATCTGCTCTTGGCGGACATCGGTTCGTACATCGACACGCAGGCGCAGGTTGCCAAAGACTTCCTGAACAAAGCGTCTTGGGGCAAGAAAGCGATTTTGAACGTCGCGCATTCGGGCAAATTTTCGTCCGACCGCACGATCGCCGAATATGCCGAAGACATCTGGAACGTCAAACCCGTTCTGTAACACATTTTACAAAAAGAAACCCCCGTGTAAAACGCGGGGGTTTCTTTTTTAGGGCTAATCCCTTAATTCATCGCCGCGGCAACGGCGTTTGCCGCCCCGTCGGGAGTCGGGTTTTCGCGCAGCAGCCGCTTGACCGTGCTTTCGGGCAAGCGTGCTTGAA
>SAMEA104315424__coassemble_1777_pt1 | contig 9007 bp, 13 predicted proteins | sample SAMEA104315424__metabat2_low_PE_038 | metagenome-assembled genome bin SAMEA104315424 (sample SAMEA104315424) | gut metagenome | biome: Monkey gut; feature: monkey-associated habitat; material: faeces | place: China | collected 2013 | reverse complement strand
GGAAATCGGCGATTTGCACGGACGCGAAAAAATCAACGTTCCCGTCGAATCGATGCTGTGGTATCCGCACTAAATCCATAAAAAGCGCACGCGGGCGAACACCGTTCCGTCCGACGCGCGTTTGATGACGTGCTTGGTTTCAAGCCCGCTGATTTCCGTTTCGACAACTATGTCGTCGGTGAAAACGGCGGGCTTTTTAAACGCGATATTGTGTGCGCGGCGCGGAAATCGCGCGGCACGGCTTCGCTTGCCCACAGGGGATAGTTCGTGTTGTTGACGTGCTTGTTCAAATCGATTTCGCTCCACCGCACGGGGAACGCCGCCGAAAAATCCGTCCGTTCGGGCAGGGCGGGGTTGGCAAACGCCGTTTCAACCATGCGTTCGGGCAAAACGTCGTAAGCGGGAACGTTGCCTTCGATTTTAACGGGGCGTTTGGTGGCAAGGTTTATCAGCGCCCATTGCGACGACGCGTAAAACAGCGGCTTGCCCTGTTCGTCAATCGCCGAAAATTCGCGAATCCCCGTAATCAGAGTCTTGTCCGACGGCCATGTCGCCAGTGTGAAGCTTTCGTTCAAGGCGGGCATGCGTTCGACTTTGACGGCGTAATTCGCGCCGACCCAGCCGATTCCGCGGCTGATGCCGTATTCGTACCCCAATCCCATTGCCGCGGCGTGCGTATCCGCCAAATCTTGGAACAAATCGAAAATCAAATCGAACCGCAAAACGCCGTTTGCGTCACATTCGTGAATTTTAACCGTGCGGGAAAGGGTGCATTTTTCCATGGAACAACTCCTTTTTTCTTTATTTAAAGGGCAAAAAGCTGTTTTAATCAAGCTTAAAAGACAAAACAAAAGGGGCGATAAATGGAAAATCAAGCGTTTTGGAACAAAAATTGGGCAAAGTGGAAAGACGCGCCGAAGCCGTCTTTGTTTGCCGAAAAAGCCCTTAAAATTATGAAAATCAAGGACTTGCACACGGTTTTGGATGTCGGGTGCGGCAAGGGGGAAAACAGTCTGCTGTTTGCCGAAAACGGGATGCACACGACCGCTTTGGATATTTCTGACACCGCGCTTGAATCGGTGGAACGTTTGCGGCGCGAGCGGATAAAAACGCTGTGCGCGGACATTGTTTCGGCGGATTTAGGCAGGGAAAAGTACGACGCCGTGTTCGCGTGCCTGTCTTTGCATTACTTTGACGATTGCACGACGCGCAAAATCATCGGCAAGCTGTATGACGCTTTGACGGCGGACGGTGTGCTGTTCGTGCGGTGCAAATCGACCGAAGACCCGTTGTACGGCAAAGGCGAACAAGTCGGCAAAGACATGTACCGCTTCGGATACGTCAGACACTTCTTTTCCCCCGAATATATGCAAGACGTTTTATCGGCTTTTCCCGATGTTCACATCACCGAAACGCGCGAAGACTACTTCGGCGATTGCGCCTTTGTCGACGCGGTGGCGATGAAAATTGACGGCGGGCTAAATTGTGTGTAAGATAATATCGTTTTACGATAGTTAGGTGTACACAATGAAAATTCTGCCGCAAACTGTTTCGCCAAACGGAATCTTTGATTATACGCAGCTTTCCGCGGCGTTGAAAGGGTATGCCAATATCCCGATGAAAATCAAGCGTATGGTTGATAACGGTGAAATCGTGCGTTTAAAAAAAGGACTGTATATTTTATCGTCCGAATACCGGCAGTCTCCGGTCAATCAAATGATAATTGCCAATTTGCTGGACGGACCCGGTTATGTCAGTTCGGATTCTGCCCTGTCATATTACGGAATGATTCCGGAAACAGTTAAAACGGTGACGTCCGTTTCGTTAAAAAGATCGAAATTGTATAAAACTCCTATCGGTGATTTTTTGTATTTTCGCCGCGTTGCAAACGATTTTTCCATAGGCATCCGGCAAATCGATTCGGAACAAGGCAGTTTTTTAATCGCCAATCCTGAAAAAGCCCTGTATGACAAAGCGTTGAATGATGCTCGCTTTGACGGCGCTGATATTGAGACGTATTTGTTTGACGATTTGCGGCTGGAATGGACGAGCAAGCCAAACAAAAAGGTGTTGGCGGCGTTGGAAGAATGTGCGCGCGGCAAAATGAAAAAGTTAGTTTCTTTTATGCGGAGAATGGGGAAATGAATGATGTAATCCGTCAAATGATTCAACGCTATAAATGCCAAACTGAAAGCGATTGGATTAACGCTTTGCGCGAGGTAATGCAGGAAATCGCTTTGCAAGGATTAGCGCGCGGAAAATTTTTCGACAAAGCCGCATTCTATGGCGGAACGGCGTTGCGGATTATGTACGGATTGAACCGCGGATCGGAGGATTTGGATTTTTCGTTGCTGAAACCCGATGAAAGCTTTTCAATTTCCGATTATGCGGAATGTTTGAAAGACGAGTTGAAGTCTATGGGTTTTTCAGCAGCTTTTTCCGCCAAGGAAAAATCGTTTGACAGCCCGATCGATTCGGCGTTTTTAAAAATGAACACCAAAGCGCAACTGATTTCAATCGGCGTTCCGAAAGCATTATCCAATAAAATCCATTCCAAAAAAGAATTGAAAATCAAGATAGAGGTTGACACCAATCCTCCGACAGGTTTTGAAACGGAGGTCAAAACGCTGTTTCGACCGATACCGCATGCCATTCGCGTTTATACATTGCCCGATTTGGCGGCGGGCAAGCTTCATGCCGTATTGTGCCGCAAATGGCGCAACCGCAGCAAAGGACGTGATTGGTATGATATGGTTTGGTATGCGGGAAATCATCCGACGGTAAACTTGTCCCATTTGGAACAGCGTATGCGGCAGTCGGGTGATTATGCGGAAAATAGCCCTTTAACGCATGAAAAACTGATGATTTTACTGACGGAAGCGGTTAATTCCGTCGACATTGACGCGCTGAAACACGATGTAACCCCCTTTATCGCGGATAAAAGCGAATTGGATTTATGGAGCAGACCGTTCTTTTCGGAAGCTGTCAAATTATTTAATCCCGCTTGATTTTTTATTCCTCTGCCTGTATCTTTCGGATTAGGTCCGCGGCGGGAAACCGTTGCGGGTCTAGTGCTTGAGAAAAAACAGGCGCGGGCCGTGAGAAGCCTTTTTAGCAAACAGGCGTTTGATTCAGAACGCCCTTAATCCGTTTTAACTTTAAGACGGAATCTAATCCCCGTTTCCGAAGGGTCGGGGAAGTTGTAACGTATGTTCAGACCCGACCCTTTGATTCGGGTTAAAGGTTATAACGATCATTCGTTTGCTAATGGTTTCTCAATTCCCCGACCGCCTGTAAGGGCGGTCTAAAGGGAATTTGAAAATGAAATCGAAAATTGTTGCGGCGGCATTGACTCTTGTCGTTTTATGTCTGACAACGGATGTTTGCTTTTTTCACAAAGCAGAAGTTACGTTTTTCACCACCGCGCCACAAGGGGCGAAAATCACGCTGTCCTATCGTAAAAAGCCCGATAGCAAGCTTTTGATTTTAAAACAAAAAGTTTCCAAAGGCGGCAGTGTGTCTTTTAATTTGAAAGGGCGCACGGTTTCATGGTTTAAAATCGATTTGCCCGAAAACGCGGTTGTGCAAAAAACAGTATTCCGCGGGTGGGCAAAGAAAAAGTTGACGCTTTCCGATAACGAATATGCGGGAAAAAAACTGTACGGGCGAATCAGCGTAATCTGGTTTAAATTCCTGACCATCGGCATTTTGGCGTTTTGGACGGCGATGAGTTCAATCGGCGTTTTTCAAAACAGAAATTTGCCGAAAGAACCGGAGAAGCTGCCGAAAATGATGAATCTGGAATTTTTGCGGATCGTATTTACGTTTGCGGTGGTGTGGTTTCATTTTGTCGATCTGTTTAAAATTTGGAACACTTCATGGCTTGGTGTTCAATTTTTCTTTATTTTAAGCGGATTTCTGCTGGTTTTGACGTTCAAGCCGGAAAAAGATTTTATCGGTTTCATCAAAAACAAGTGGATTCGTTTTACGCCGTTGACCGTGTTCGGAGGAATGATATTTCTTGTTTTTGAACAACAGATTGATGTCCCCCGATTGTTTATCAATCTGTTTTTTTACGCTCGAACCGGATTAGCCTATGACGGATACAATATACCGGCGTGGTACATTTCCGCTTTGATGATTGTTTCCGGATTTTATTTTTACATGATGAAAAACATGAAAAAGGAAACCGTCAACCTGTTAATTGCTGTTTTTGTTTTCTTCGGTTCCGTTTATGCGGTTCGATTCGGTAGTAAAACCATAGGCATCATAAACGGTTGTTTTATGAGTGGTGTGGCGTGTGTCGGCTTGGGCTATTTTCTGGCGGAAATCTACAAGCTGTTGAAAGATAAAGCGGTCGTTCACCAAAAAGCTTATAATTTGCTGGAATTTGGCGTGTTTGTTTTTGCAACATTAAATATTTTTATCAAATCGTTGCATGCGGGGCGTGTTGTGACCTGCATCGCGTTTGCGGGGGTGATTTTGATGTTTGCTTTGCGTAAAGGGGCGGTGTCGCAATTCTTTGAAAAGCCTGCATTCGCAAAAATGGCGAAATACTGTTTGGCGGTTTATTTAACGCACTTTGCTGTTTGCCGCCCTGTTTTAGGTCGGCTGATTACTAAGCACGGGGATTGGATTTTATCGCACTCTGCGATTTCAATCATGTGCGTGTTGCTGTCCGTCGTTGCTTTGGGCGTGTTTGCGCATCACGTCATTGAAAAGCCGGCGTCAAAAGCGTTGAAAGAATGGCTGGGGTAAACGCTATGTCGAAAAGCTTTTGACCAGACTGCCGACCAGCATATACCACCCGTCTATCAGTACAAAGAATATCAGCTTGAACGGCAGGGACAGCATGGACGGCGGCAGCATCATCATGCCCATGCTCATCAGCACGGACGCGACCACCATGTCGATAATCAAAAACGGGATATAAATCAAAAACCCGATTTCAAACGCGCGGCGCAGCTCGCTTGTCATAAACGCGGGAACCAATGCGGTCAAAGGCGTGTCTTCGGGCTTTTCGACCTTTTGGACTTTGGTAAAGCCCATAAACAGTTGCAAATCCTTTTCCCGAACGTTCTTCATCATAAATTCGTGAAACGGTTTGACGGTGCGTTCGATTGCCGTTTTGGTTTCGATTTTTTCCTCTATCAGCGGATAGATGCCGTTGTCCCACGCTTTTTCAAAGGTCGGGGTCATAATAAAGCCCGTCATGAACAGCGCCAGAGAAATCAAGATGATGTTTGCGGGCGTTTGCGACGTTCCCAATGCCTGCCGCGCAATCGACAGCACAATCGCGATGCGCGTAAAGCTGGTAACCATGACCAGCAGACTGGGCGCGACGGACAAAACCGTCAGCAGCAAAACCAGCTGGACGATGCGCGCGGTTGACGATCCGCCGTTGTCGCCCAAATCGATATTGACGCTTTGCGCCATGGCGGGCAAGCCGACGCAGCACAAAACAAACGCGATTGAAAGAGCTTTTTTAATCATTGTTCCCCGCTTTTTCGCCATTATCGGGGATAACGGGAAAAGAATCAATCAGCATATTCGATTCCCCCGTTGCCAGCAGATACTCTTTGCCGCGGCAGCGGAATAAAATCAGCCTGTTTTTCGGGTCGATTTGGCGGGCTTCCAGCAAAGCGATTTGCTGTTTTTTTTGTTCCAGCCGTCCCGACAAAATCGGCGAACCGAAGCGTTTAAGCAGCCAGCTGAGCAGCAAAATCAGTCCCAAAACGAAAACCAAGCCCATGACGGCGGATAAAAAAGACGCTTCGTGCATTATTGTTCCTCTTTGGTCAAACGGGTGTAGCTTTCAGTCATTTCGGAACGGAACGCGTCGATTTTGGCTGTCAAATCCCGCATGACGGGGGCAAAGTTTGCGCGTTCTTCAACGGGGACGGAAGCAACCGCAGAACACAGCGATTCCACCATTTTGCGCAAAGCCGCTATGCTGACCAGCCGTCCCGCCGTCATCAGCTCCGCCGCCGTGGACAGCAAAGCTTGCGCCTGTTCGGCTTGGGTTAAAATTTTGCGTTGTTCCGTCATGGGTTAAAATGTCCCTGCTGCGCCGAAGCGTTCAATTCGTAAATGTAGGAAAGGATTTCCGCGACGGCGGCGAACGCTTCGGGCGGGATTTCGCTGTCGATGTCAATCGCCGCCAGCATTTCCGCCAAATCGGCGTCTTGTCTGACTTTGACGCCTGACGCGAACGCCATGTCCAAAATTTTTTCCGCAATCGCGCCATAGCCCGCGGCGGTGACTTTCGGGGCTTTCCCCGATTGTTCGTCGTATTCCAAAGCGGCGGCGACCGTGCGTTTTTGTTTCATGGCGAATCCTTTTCAACGGGGCAAGTGTGACTCCGCAGCCCTTAAAAAATTTTTAAAATTGATTCTTTTTGCCAAGTGTGGCAGATTTAAAGGAAAAAGGAGTGCTTCGAATGGATTCCGAATCCCGTCAAAATGTCGCGCGTTTGCTGCGTTCCGCGGCTGAAAAGCCCGTCAGCGTCTTTACCGATTTGGACAAAACGTCCTGCTTGGAGGGCTGTCGGGAATACGCCGCCGAAAACGAATCCGAAACGGGAAAAAAGGGGTGCTTTATGCAGCCCGACATCCGCCGCGCCTTGACCGCCCTGCCCGAATCGGGCAGCGCGTACTACATTGTGACGGGCAGGCATTGGAAAGACGTGCGCGTTGACGACGTGACGGGCGAAAAAATCTCCGACGGCGCGTTTTATGACCTGCTGGGCGGCGTCAAAGCTTTTGAAAAAGCGGCGGCGGTCGCGGGACACGGGCGTTTGCTGGTCAAAGACGGCAAAACGTCGGTGCTGAGCCGTTCGGAAAACGAAGCGTTCAAGGAACAGAAATTCGAACGCTATATCGGCGAAAACGTGCTGAAGCTGAAGCAGGAAATCTTTAAACGCTGGCCCGATGCCCGCGGACACATCCTTGCCGAATACAAAAAGCATTTGAGCTATGTCAACGTTGCGGAATACACCGAAATCAATCCCGAAGCGGGCAAGGAAATGGCGGCGTTCGTCGACAAGGAAATGCGCGCGATGATGACCGCGAAAGACGCGCCCGAAAACCCGAACAACGCGCTGTTTTACACGGTTGAGCCTACGGGGTCGATGGAAGTGCGATCCCGCAACCAGAGCAAACGCAACGGCGTTGAAAAATCGGGCTTTTTGGAACAGGCGTACAAACAGGGCGGCGCTGTCCTCGTTATGGGCGACAGCTTCGGCAAAAACGGAACAGACCGCGATATGGTCGAAGCCGTGCGCGACTACTTTACCGCCAAAGGCGCGCAAGACCGCGTTTTCGTCATCCATGTCTTGAACGGCGAACAAAACAGGCTGACGGACAAAACGGATTCGTGCTTTCCGACCATCGCCGTCAAAGACCCGAACGAATTGGGTCAGCTGATGAAGCTGGTGGCGGGACAATCCAAAACCCGCACCCGCGCCGAAACCGCGCGGCGGCAAACGCTGGCGAACAAACGGGGACGTTAAGCTTTAAACGCGATGATGATTTTCGCTTTGCCGTAAACGCGTTCGTCGGCAACGGCAAAACCGTCGGGCAGGACGTTTTGTTCCGTTTTTTCGACTTCGATGACGCAAAGGGTTTCGGGGGACAGCCAGCCTTTTTGTTCCAGTTCCGCCAAAGCGGGGGCGACCAGCCCCTTTTTATACGGCGGATCCATTAAAACCAGTCCGACGGGCTGTGCGGCACGGGGCAAAGCCAGCATATCCGTGTAAAGCGTCGCGTTCATTCCCGCCGTGTTTTTGCGCCAGCAAAGCTGCGCCGCTTTGTCTTTTTCGGCGGCGAACAGAGCTTTCGCCCCGCGGGAAACAGCTTCCGCGCCCAAAGCCCCCGTCCCCGCGAACGCGTCGAAAACGGCAATGTCCGCCCATGTCAAGCCTGCTTTTGTCAACCGGCTGTCAAGGATGTTGAAAACGGATTCCCGCGCGCGGTCGGCGGTCGGACGCGTGGTTTCGCCCGCAGGGGCGATCAGCTGTTTTCCGCGATATTTTCCGCCGACAATGCGCATGGTTTTCCTCCCTTGATTTTTTTTGTTGACAAAAATGACAAAAAAAAGCTATTTTGTCAATGAGAGTTGTAATCCAAAAGGAAAAACCTATGGTTCATTCATTAAAGGAATTTTGTGAAAACGGTTCGGTCGACTTGATGCCGAGCGGCGCGCAAATCAACGACAACAAACGCCGCGCCATCGGATTCGGACACGAAGGCGAAACAATTGAACGTTCGCCCGAATCGATTTTGCTGGAAACGCTGGGCAAACGCCGCGCCATCGGATTCGGACGCGAAGGCGAAGTTATCGACAACGGTCCGTCGGGCAAAGAAACGGCGGTCGGTTTCGGTCGTTCGAACGAACCTGCGGCACAGCCGTCCAAGCCGAAAACAAAAATCGGATTCCGTCAAATCGCCAAAGCGCGCGAATTGACCCGATAACCGTTAAAATGAAAAGAGGGGCTGGCAAGCTCCTCTTTTTTTGCAAGAACAACAAAAAAGCCCGCGATTTTGCGGGCTTTCGAATTTTTGTTTCGGATTATTTCGCGTTGTCGGCGTTGAATTTAATCCATTTTTCGTCAGCTTCGTCTTCCGCGGTGATGGCACCCTGCGGGCATTCGGAAATGCAGACGCCGCATTCAATGCAGGTGTCGGGATTGACGACGCACTGCGTATCCGCTTCGGTAATCGCGCCGACGGGGCAAACGTCGATGCAGGTCAAGCATTTTACGCACGAATCATTGATAACAGAAGCCATTTCGATTCTCCTTGAAATATGGTTAACGGCTGAAACAAATATAGCGACTTTCGGGGCGTTTTCAAGAACTTTCGTTCAAAAAACGCCCGCGCATTCAGCGTATAGGATTTTTGAAATTCTGTAAGTTCGATTTTATATTTACAGAATCGCAACTGCGAACGAAGTGAAGCAGTCCCGTGCAGATATTGGCACCCGTGCCGACTAAGGCAGAGATTGCCAC
>SAMEA104315424__coassemble_1764_pt1 | contig 9070 bp, 8 predicted proteins | sample SAMEA104315424__metabat2_low_PE_038 | metagenome-assembled genome bin SAMEA104315424 (sample SAMEA104315424) | gut metagenome | biome: Monkey gut; feature: monkey-associated habitat; material: faeces | place: China | collected 2013 | reverse complement strand
AAGCGATGTGGGAACGCGTCGCTTTTCCCGCCGCGAAAAACCTTATCGGGCAAATGAAGCCTTTTTCCCCGGCGGCAACGGCAATGCAAACGGATATTCTGCTGTCGACGGCTCAGCCGCCCGCCTTTACTCCGCCGTTCGAATGGCTGAACGCGCGAATGGCAAAGCTGTTCGATTGGGGATTGTTCAAAGAGGTCGCTCAACTGGGGGAAAAAATCCCGCCGACGGTGCGTTCCGCGGCGCAAAACGGCGTTATCGTCAATGCGCTGCTGCTGACGGACTTTCAAAAAGCCTGCGCTTTTGATGCCGACAACACGGAAAAAATCCGATTGATCTGCAGCGCGCTGAACGGCGACGAAGACGAAACTTTCCGCCAAATCGAAATCGTCAGGGAACAGGCGGACGACGATTTCACCGTCAAAGCGGCGGAAGCTTTTGTTTCGGGAGCGTCTTTTACGGCTCTGCCGCCTGCGCTTTCCCCGCTGAACATTGCCGTTTTGCGGCTGGCGGGCATTGATTTTTCCGAAAAAGTGTCGGAGCGTTCGCCGCTGTGGGTGCAAAAAGCGTTTGTCGAAACGGCGGGCATTCCTGCCGAAAAACGCCTGCCTTTTGCCGAAAGACTGGCGCAGAAAGGACTGCTGTCCCCCGCGGTTTTGAAACGGCTGTACGACGATGCGGAATTTTTGACGGGGGATTTGAAAACGGATTTCGAAAACGCCGAAAAACGGGGCGTTGCGGCGGCGTTCGCTTTGGCGGAAAAGGATCGCTGGGCGGCGTTGGAACCGTCAATCGAAAATTTGGCGGATTCGGCATGGGTCGTCAAAGGGCTGACGGCGGCGGGTTTGTCCGCCAAAGCGCAAGACTGGTTTGACAAAGCCGAAATACTGCACCCCGATTCGCCGACGGTGGAAAACGGCTGGTTTTATACGGAGCTGGAGCCGAAAGACGAACATTATTTTTCGTTCCGTCTGAAACCGATGATCGACCGCGACACCTCCGCCGAACGGCTGGATGATATTATGGCGGTCTTTTTGGCGCTGGATTTGCTGCCGAACGGCGAATACTGGAATCTGTCCGCGCGCGAAATGCCCGAAGCCCTGTCCCTGGACGGCACGGCTGTCGAAAACGAATTGAACGCCCTTGCCGCTTTGACCAAAGGACGGGACGGCGTTTTGCAAAGCTTGCAGGCGTTGAAACGGCTCGGTTTCGAAAAAGAAGCGTTGAGAATCGCCGTTGAAGCGGACATTTTGCCGTGAACGGGCTGATTTTGTCTTTTCTGGAAATGGCGCAGGCGGAACGCGGGGCGGCAAAAAACACGGTTTTGGCGTACACGCGCGATCTGCGGGATTTTGAGGATTTCCTGACTGCCCGTCAAAAGTCGTTTGAAACCGCGCAGCCTGCCGATTTCAAAGCGTATCTGGCGAATTTGACGGAAAACGGCTTTGCGGTTCGGACGCAAAGCAGACGGCTGTCCGCGCTGCGCGAGTTTTACAAGTTTTTGTATTCCGAAAAAATCCGCAAGGACAATCCGACGGACTGCCTTGATTCGCCGAAGCTCGGGCGTCCTTTGCCGAAATACCTGTCCGAAGCGGAAATCGCCCGCCTGATCGACGCGGTGAAACAGTTGCCGGATTATCAACAATCCCGCATGCGCGCTTTGACGGAGATTGCCTACGCGTCGGGATTGCGGGTGTCGGAGCTGGTCGGGCTGCCTTTGTCCGTCGCCAATGCGTCGGGAAACACCGTTGCCGTGCGCGGCAAAGGCGGCAAAGACAGGCTGGTTCCTTTGACCGATATTGCCAAACGCGCCGTTCAAGACTGGCTGAGCATGCGTGAACTTCATTTGCCGAACGGGCGCACGTCGAAATGGCTGTTTCCCGCCCAAAACAAAGAAGGGCATTTGAGCCGTTTCGCGTTTTATCAGGAATTGAAGCAGTTGGCGCTGGCGGCGGGAATTTTGCCGTCGCGCGTGTCGCCGCACGTTTTGCGCCATTCGTTCGCGTCGCATTTGGTCGCTCATGACGCGGATTTGCGCTCCGTTCAGCAAATGCTGGGACACAGCGACATCGCGACCACGCAAATTTACACCCACATCTTGGACGACCGGCTGAAAAAAACCGTTGAAAAAAGCCATCCGCTGACGGATGAAAACTTTTTGTCGGAAATTTTAAAAAAATGAAGACGAAAGGCTTTTGACCCGCTATAATCCCGCCTATGAAAATTATAACGAAATACATCTTGCAGCAAATGCTTTTCGGCTTTGTCCTGATAACGTCGGGGCTGCTGATGATAGTTTGGCTGTCGCAATCGCTGCGCCTGTTCGAGATTTTGCTGAACTCCAAAGTCTCCATCGGGCTGTTTGTGCGTTTGACGCTGACGCTGGTTCCCAGCTATCTGTCGATTATTTCGCCGATCGCGCTGTTTGCCGTAACGCTGTTCACTTACAACCGTTTGATTGCCGACCGCGAACTGATCGTTCTGCGCGCCGCGGGGATGAGTCCCATGCAGCTGGCAAAGCCCGCGATCGCCGTCGGCACGATTTTCACACTTGTCGGATTTTACATTTCCATCGTTCTGGTTCCCGCCGCGACATCGGACTTCCGTTCCCTGCGCTGGAAGATTCAGCACGATGTTTCCCATTTGCTGCTGCAAGAGGGCGAATTTAACGAAGTCGGCAAGGGCATTACCGTTTACATCCGCTCCAAAGCCGCCGACGGCGCGCTGGAGGGCATCATTCTGCACGACGGACATTCCCCGAAAAGCGAAGTTACTTTGCTGGCGGAACGGGGGACCATCGCGTATCACGAAGGGGTGCCGCAAATCTCCATGCAAAACGGGTCGCGTCAGGAAATTGTCGCGAAATCGGGACGGTTTTCGATTTTGTATTTCGATTCGTACAATATGGACTTTTTTTCCAAAGCCGAAAAAAACGCCGCGCGTTCGAAAAAACAAACCGAAGCAAGCATGCGCGAACTGTTTGCGCCCGAAAAAACGCTGCCCGACAACAGAACGTACCGCCGATTCAGGCTGGAAGCGTTCCGTCGGCTTTCCATGCCTTTTTACAACCTGTCGTTCATGCTGATTGCGGCGACGGGACTGCTGACGGGAGTGTTCAACCGCCGCGGCAACAACCGCCGCGTTATCGTCACCGTTTTGATTATGGCGGCGTTTCAGGTCGGCGGACTGTGCGCCGAAAACATTGCGGGGCGTGATTTGCGGTTTATTCCTTTGCTGTTTTTCTTTTCGACGGGACCCGTTTTCGTGTGTCTCTATATTTTGAAAAATGCGGGGATGCTCCATTTCGACGGATTGAAAAAACGGGCGGAGGCTTTGCGTAAAGTTACGCAATGGCTGCGCGGCAAAAGGAAACATTCCAAAAAATGATTCGGACGGTTTGGTTTTTGCTGTTGTTGTTTTTCGCGGGGACGGCGCGCGCCGCCGATACCGATTTGCCCGTTGATTTTTCGGCGGACGATTTCACTTACAACCGCGAACTGAATTTGGTCATCGCGCGGGGCAACGTTACTTTTCGGCAGGGCAAATCCACGCTGAAAGCCGACCATGTCAACTACAGCCCGTCCGACAACGTGGTCATCGCGTCGGGCAATGTCGAGATTTATACCCCCGACGGCGGGCTGATGCAGGCGAACTATGCCAAATTGTCGGGCGCAATGAAAGAGGGGCTGGTGCGGCAAATCCGCTACACGCTGGCGGACAAATCCGTTTTGACAGCCAAAGAAGCTCAGCATATTCGGGAAACGTTCACCCAATTCGAGGATGTGGCTTACTCCTCGTGCGACTTTTGCCAAGACGGCAGCCGTTTTTGGGAAATCAAAGCCGACAAAATGACGCACGACAAAGCAAAGCGCGATATGGCGGCGCATCATGCCGTGATGACCGTCAAAGACGTGCCACTGATGTATATTCCCTACTTCACCTATCCCGATCCGTCGGTCAAACGGCGTTCGGGGCTGTTGATGCCCGCCATCAAATCCAACCGCGCCATGGGAATGGGCGTGGTCGTTCCGTATTACTGGGAAATCAACCCGTATACGGACTTTACGTTTTCGCCGTGGATCGCCGCAAACGGCATTTTGTGGGCGGGCGAGATCAGGCACAATTTCGAAACGGGAAAAATCGATCTGAAAGGGTCGTACATTGACGACCGCTACAATATCGACGGCAATCTGATGTTCAATATCACGGATGTCTGGCGGTTCAGAGCCAATGTCGATTACGCGTCGGACGACACATATCTGCGCCGCTACGACTTGCGGGACGATTACGCGCCGTGGCTGACGTCGGACGCGGGATTCGAAGCGCTGACTTCGGACACTTATTTTTACTTGGGCGGCATCCATTACCAAAATATGCGCGCAAACGTCAACGACAAAACGATTCCGCAGGTTTTGCCGCTGATGACGTTTTCGACGGCAACCGCAAACGACGCCTTGGGCGGGCATTGGAGCTTCGGCGCGTCATCCGCCGTTTTGACCCGCAAAATCGGGGACGACAGTTCGCGACTGTCGCTGGAAAGCGGATATCATCTGCCGGGAATTGCCGATTGGGGGGCGGTGTACAGCTTTGACGCAACCGCTGTTTTGAACGGCTACAAAATCGCCGATTACACTTACCGCAAGGACGGCAGTCTGAAAACGTTTGACGGGGAAGTGATGTCTTTTCATCCGCAGGCGTCGCTGAAAGTGTCGTATCCGTTCGTCAGCGTCGGCGAAAAAATAACGCAAATTTTGGAACCCGTCGCCATGGGGATTTTGGCGCCGAACACCCGTCCGTCGGATAAAATTCCGAACGAAGACAGCAACGATTTGGATTTTGACGACACAAACCTGTTCAGCGAAAACCGTTTCGTCGGTTACGACAGATTCGAATCGGGATCGCGCGTCAATTACGGCATGCAGTGGAGCGCTTACGGCAAAAAAGGCGGATCGGTGTCCGTTTTGGTCGGGCAGAGCTACCGTTTTTCGAACAGGGAAACGTTCCCCATCGATTCGGGGCTGAGCGAACAAGCATCGGATTATGTCGGCAGAATCACGCTTCATCCCAATTCGTTTATCGGACTGAGCTACGCGTTCCGCTTGGACAGACAGAATTTCGGCATCAACCGCAGCAATCTGTCTTTGGGTGTCGGCAACGCTTTGTTTCGGGCGAACGTGTCGTATTTGTATTTGAAAAGCCGCCGGTCCAGCTATTCCGACTATGATACGCGCGAAGAGATTACCTATACGCTGACATCGCATTTGACGCGGTACTGGATGGCTAAATTTTATCAGCGCGTCAATCTGTCCGACGGGGGCGGCGTTTTGGAAACGGGCGGGTCTTTGCGTTATGAAGACGAATGCTTTGCGATCGAAACGGGATTGGAAAAAGAATACACCCGCGACCGCGATTATGAAAACGGGTTGACGTTCAAACTGGGACTGGAATTCAAACCGTTCGGCGTATTCAACCTGTAAAGGGGGACTTTCCATGCGGCTGTTTTTGCTTGGCTTTTTGGTGGCGGCGGCGGTTTTTCCCGCCCATGCGCAAACACGGATAGCGGCGCAAGTCAACGACGACATCATTTCCGAACGCGATTTCGAACAACGCCTGAGCCTGTTGAACATTACGGACAAGGTTGATACGGATTCCGCAGAGATTCGCAGCCGTTTGATAAACCAGCTGATCGACGAAAAGCTGAAACGGCAGGAAGCCGCCCGTGCCGAAGTGTCCGTTTCAAAAGCCGAAGTCAAGCAGGCTTTGAAAGAGGCTTTGAAGCAAAACGGCTTGGATTACGACGATGTTCAAAAGAAAATGGCGGTGCGCGGATTGGCGGCTGACGTATTGGAACAGCAGATTGAAAGCGATTTGCTGTTTGTTCGCGCGATTCGCAAAACGGAAGCCCGCCGCAGCGAACCGACACAGGCGGAAGTTGATGCGAAGCTTGCCGAATTGACCGCGCAAACCGCCGAAAAGCAATATCTGCTGTCGGAAATCAAATTGCCCGTCAGCAATCCCGATGACGACGGCGCCGTTTACGGGCAAGCGATGCGTCTGATCATGCAAATGCGCGACGGGGCGGATTTTGAAAATCTGGCGGCTCGGTATTCGCAATCCGCTTCGGCGGCGCAGGGCGGTTTCGTCGGCTGGGTTGCCGAACGGGCTTTGGACGATGCCGTGCGGGAGGAATTGGAACTGATGCAGGCGGGACAGCTCAGTGCGCCCGTTCGGGTCAAGAACGCGTACCTGATTTTGGCTTTGCGTGCCGTGCGCGATCCCGAACAAATGAAAGAACAGGACGGCGTGCGGCTGGCGCAGCTGTTCTTGCCCGATGCTTTTCCAAAGCGCGCGGACGTTTTGCGCGAACTGACGCTGACAAAAGGATCTTGCCGGCAATTCGCGGCTTTGAGCGGACGGCTGAACACGACACCGCGTGTCGAACTGGGCGTTGTGCCGCTTTCCGATCTGCCTGCGCCGATTGCCGCCGTTCTTCAAAAAACGCCGCTGCAGCATCCAACCGCACCGATAAAAACAGAGGGCGGGGATTTGATTTTGATGCCTTGCGCCTTTGAAAAACTGTCGCCTTTGCCGTCCAAAGAAACGATCAAGCTCCAGCTGGAAACCCGCGCGCTGGAAAACGCCGCCGCCCGCCGTATGCGCGAACTGCGCCGCGAAGCCGTAACGGAGATCCGCCCATGATTTTGCCGCCTTTAAAGGAAGTCATCGCCCAAAACGGCTTGTTTGCCAAAAAAACGCTGGGACAGAATTTTATTTTGGACACCAACCTGCTGGACAAGATTGTCCGCGCCGCCAAAACGCGCAATGCGGACGCTTTTGAAAACGGCACGGTTATCGAAGTCGGTCCCGGTCCCGGCGGATTGACCCGCGCGATTTTGGAAAACGGTGCGAAGCATTTGACCGTTATTGAAAAAGACGAACGCTGCATGCCGATTTTGGAACAGATCCAAACCGCGTATCCCGACCGCATGACCGTGATGAACACGGATGCTTTGACGGTGGATGCGGCGATGCTGGGCGAAGCTCCGCGCGTTGTCATATCGAATTTGCCCTATAACGTCGGGACGCTGCTGTTGACGGGATGGCTGAAGCGCGCGCGCGATTTTGCGGGCTTTACATTGATGTTTCAAAAGGAAGTGGCGGAACGTTTGACGGCTGTTCCCCGCACATCCGATTACGGTCGGCTGTCGATATTGACGCAATGGCTGTGCGAAGCGCAAATTCTGTTCACCGTGCCGCCGTCCTGCTTTACGCCGCCGCCGAAAGTCACTTCGGCGATTGTGTATTTGAAGCCGCGGGAAAAACCGCTTGCCCCCGCGCGCGGGGATTTGCTGGAAAAGGTAACGGCCGCCGCTTTCAATCAGCGGCGAAAAATGTTAAGGTCGTCTTTGAAATGTTTGGGTGACGCGCAAGCGTTGTGCGACGCCGCGAATGTTCCGTCAACCGCCCGCGCGGAAGAACTTTCCGTCAACGATTTTTGCGCGATGGCAACCGCTTTGGAGAATATGTAAATGGCTGTTTTGCAACAATTTCTGCTTTCTTTGATTCCCATTGTGATTATGGTGTTCAATTTGTACATCAAAGTGGTTTTCGCCGCGATTGTTTTAAGCTGGCTGGAAGCGTTCGGCATTGTCAACACTTACAACAAAGTCGTGCGCGTGATTTCGGATGTCATTCATTCTTTGACGGACTGGTATTTCAACTTCTTCCGCCGCTTTATTTCCCCCGTCGGCATGGTGGACGTATCGTCTTTGCTGGCGTTGTTTGTGTTGTATTTTGCGGCGCAGTTTATTCCGCGGATGCTGTATGTCCTTGCCCAATCACTGTAAGTTTTTTGCCGCAACCGGCAGCGGTGTCAAGCTGTTCGTCCGCTTGTCCCCCAAAGCAAAGCGCGAGGGCGTGGAAGGCGTTTACACAGACCCCGACGGCTCGGAACGGCTGAAAATCGCGGTTAATGCGCCGCCCGTCGACGGCAAGGCAAACGAAGCTTTGATTAAAACGCTTGCCAAACAGCTGAAAATCGCCAAAAGCTCGATTACTTTGATTGCGGGTGCGACGGACAGGGCGAAAACGCTGCTGATAGAGGGCGATATTGAAACGATCGCCAAAAAATTGGAGGAATTGCCATGACTTTATTGCTGAACGGATTTGAATTGGCGAAACAATGCCGCGCGGAACTGGCGGAGCGGGTCAAAGCAATGCCGCGCGCGCCGAAACTTGCGGTCGTAGTGGTTGGCGACGATCCTGCTTCGGCGATTTATGTCCGCAACAAAGAAAAAGCCGCCGCCGAGGTCGGCATCGAATCGCTGGTTTACCGTATCGAACAGACAACGCAAGACGAATTGATTGCTTTAATCAATCGGTTGAACGCGGATGATTCCGTAGACGGAATTTTGGTGCAGATGCCGCTGCCCGCGCCGCTGAACGAACGCGCGGTTTTGCAAGCCATTGACCCCGCCAAAGACGTTGACGGCTTTCACCCGCTGAATCTGGGCAAGCTGCTGATCGGCGAACCCGCCCCCGTTGCCTGCACGCCCAAAGGCTGTATGAAACTGATTCGGCTGGCAAAGCAAGACTTGACGGGACTGCGCGCCGTTGTCATCGGACGGTCGGTTATTGTGGGCAAGCCTATGGCGCAGCTTTTGCTGAACGCGAACTGCACGGTGACCATGGCGCATTCCAAAACGCGGGACTTACCTGCTTTGTGCCGTACCGCCGACATTGTTGTCGCGGCGATCGGCAAACCCAAAACCGTCAAAGCCGATTGGATCAAAGACGGCGCGATTGTGATTGATGTCGGCATTAACCGATTGGAAGACGGCAAACTGTGCGGCGATGTGGATTTTGAGGCATGTTTCGACAAATGCGCCGCCATTACTCCCGTCCCCAAAGGGGTCGGTCCCATGACCATCGCGATGTTGTTGGAAAATACGGTCGAAGCGGCGCAATAACGCTTGCCCATTAGGAGGTGCTGCCCGCACGGGTACTACCCGTACGGGCAGTAGTAGTTAGCGCCCTTGGGCATCCTGCTTGACGGCTGCCGCCTGTTTGGCGG
>SAMEA104315424__coassemble_1712_pt1 | contig 9317 bp, 9 predicted proteins | sample SAMEA104315424__metabat2_low_PE_038 | metagenome-assembled genome bin SAMEA104315424 (sample SAMEA104315424) | gut metagenome | biome: Monkey gut; feature: monkey-associated habitat; material: faeces | place: China | collected 2013 | reverse complement strand
TGTTCGTGAAAGAACTTGACCGCCTTTCCCGCTTCGCCCAAGCGAATCCACAGTCCGACATCGGCGCCGATTAAATCGGGCAAAGCGAAATCCTTTAACCCGACAACGGCAAAGGGGCGACCCTGCGCCCGACAGCCGTCAATCAGCTGACGCGGCAAATGACCGCCCCCTGCTATAATGCCCAGTTTTTTCATCATTCCGCAGTCTTGGGATGCATAAAGCCGCGCTTGTAATCGGTTTGCATAAACGTAACGATTTCCTGCACGGGTTCACAGGCGGAGTACGTTTCGGCGACTTTTGCGACGCGTTCGGACAGCGTTCCTTCGCCGTTGAAGATTTCACCGACCGCCAAACGCAGCGTGTTAATCGTTTCCAGCGAAAAACCGCGGCGTTTCAATCCGACGATGTTGACCCCTTCCAATATATTGAAAGAAATCAAGGAATACGGAATAACGTCGCGGGCGATACCGCACATGCCGCCGACCATCGCATGCGCGCCGATTCGCGTGAATTGATGCACCGCGGACAGCCCGCCGATAATCGCGCGGTCGCCGACTTTGACGTGTCCCGCCAAAGTCGCGTTGTTTGACATGATGACGTTGTTGCCGACTTGGCAATCGTGCGCGATGTGCGTCCCGATCATAAACAAGCCGTTGTCCCCGACGCGGGTTACATTACCGCCGTCGGGCGATCCGGGCTGCATGGTCGCATGTTCGCGAATCGAGTTGTTTTTGCCGATAATCAGCTTGCCTTTCTTTTCCTTGTCCTTCAAGTCTTGGTTTTTACCGCCGATGACGGCAAAAGGGCTGATTTCGGTGTTTTCGCCGACAGTCGTGTCGCCGCCGACCCACACATGGGAAATCAAAGTAACGCCGTCGTCCAAAACGACTTGCGGTCCGACATAGCAGAAAGGACCGACCGTTACATTGTCGCCCAGCCGAGCACCGTCTTCGATAATGGCGGTAGGATGAATATTGTTCATGGATTATTTCTTTTCTTCAAAAATCATGGCGGTAAAGACGGCTTCGGCGTGCAGAACACCGTCAACCGTCGCTTCGCCGCGGAAACGGTAAACGTTGCGGCGTTCCTGTTCCTTGACGACATGCATTTTCAGCTGATGACCGGGCAGAACGGGCTTGCGGAACTTGGCGTTTTCGACGCTCATAAAGAAAACGCTTTTCTTGTGTCCTTCTTCCTGATTGCTCATCACGGTCACGGCGGCGGTCTGCGCCATCGCTTCGACAATCAAAACGCCCGGCATAACGGGATTTTCGGGGAAATGCCCCGTGAACTGCGGTTCGTTCATCGTAATGTTTTTCAGCCCGATTGCTTCTTCGTTTTGTTTGATGATGTCAACCTTGTCCACCAGCAAAAACGGATAGCGGTGGGGAATCATTTTCAAAATTTCGTTGATTCCGATTTCTCTGATAACTTCTTTTTCCACGGAAAGCACTCCTTAACGTTTAATCAGTTTTTTCAAAGTGGCGACTTGGCGCATGTATTCTTTCAACGGAACGGCGGGCGACCCCATCAAATGTTCCATCGGTTCGACATCGCGCAAAATACCGGATTGAGCCGCAATCTGCGCCCCGCTGCCGATATTCAAGTGTCCGGCAACCCCGACTTGCCCCGCCAAAACAACAAAATCCCCCATTTTCGTACTGCCGGCAACGCCGACTTGGGAAACGATGACACAGCATTTTCCCGTCTGGACATTGTGTCCGAATTGAATCAGGTTGTCCAAACGAGAACCGTCGCCAATGACCGTATCGCCCAAAGCCCCGCGGTCAAGGCAGGTATTCGCCCCGATTTCGACATCGTTGCCGATGATCACACGACCCAGCTGCGGAATTTTGGTGTGTCCCTGCGGACTCATAAAGAAGCCAAATCCGTCCTGACCGATGCGGGCGCCCGGATAGATGTAAACCTTGTTGCCCGCAATCGTGTACTGCACGGATGCATTCGCCCCGACGATGCAGTCATCGCCCAAAATCACATTGTCGCCGATAACGGCATTCGGAAAAACGTGTCCGTTTTTGCCGATTTTGACGTTTTCACCGACGACCGCCCCCGCATCAATGCGCGTTCCTTCGCCGATTTCCGCGGTGTCTGCGACAACGGCGCGCGGATGAATGACTGTTTTTTCCGATTTTTCGTTCGGATAGAACGCCGCCGCCGCCAATCCGTAAGAGCGGTACGGTTCTTTTGCAATCAAAACCGCAGAGCTTTCGGGCACTTTATCCACAAATTCGGCGGAAACGATGCAAACGCCCGCTTTGGTGCGTTCCAAATCGGAAACGTATTTTTTGCTCAATAAAAAGCTGACATCCTTTTCGCCGCCGTCCTGCAAAGAACCGACGTTTTCATAAACCGCGTCCGCATGGGAATGAGGTCCGATTTCAGTCTGCGTGATTTCCGCCAACTGCTGTAAAGTAAAAGGTCCCGCCTTTTTGAAAAAACGACTGTCGGGCATTGGTGTATCCTTTGCTTGTTGATTATTTTTTTGCTTTTTTCGCAGGTTCAAGCGAAACTTTTTTAATGTCGATTTTGGGCATTTTTTTATTGACGCGTTCAATGGCTTGCTTTGTCACATCCAGCTTGTCATCCATGTAAAACGCCGTCCGCGCATCGACAATCGCGCTGAATCCCTTTTCTTTTGCCAATTCCTTGACAACGGGATTGATGGCTTTTTCCTTGAAAGAAATCAAAGCGTTTGCAAATTCTTCCTGCAATTCCTGTCCGGCTTTTTGCGCTTTTTCCTGCAATTCGCGTTCGGCTTTGTCGATGGAATCCAGCTTGATGCCCAATTCGGCTTTTGACAGGTCTTTTTCCTGTTCAGCCAATTCTTTTTTACGGTCGATGATGGCTTGAGCTTCTTTTTCGACCTGCGCCTTCAGCGACGCTATCATTTTGTCGCGCTGCAGTTGCAATCCCTGCAAAGCCGTCGACTGCTGCGCCAAAGCGGCATCGTTGATAAAGCCGATCTTGGTTTCCGCCGCATGAACGGAGGACGTCAGCAACACACCCGTCATCACCAGTAAAAGTTCTTTTTTCATCTTTTAAAATCCTGTTCCAAAGTTCAAACGAAAATACTCTGTTTTGTCAAAGCGTTCTTTGCGTATGGGAATCGCGTAATCGATATTGATCGGACCCAAGGGGGACGACCACACGAAACCGATACCTATACTACCACGCAATTTCGAAGAATACCACATTTCCGACGAATTAAATCCGCTGGGCTTTCCGATAATGCCCCAATCCGTGAAAATTTTGCCTTTCATGCCGAATTCGCTGGGCAGTCCGAGCGGAAACATCACTTGCGCCCCCGCCGTCAGCTGCCAGTTGCCGCCCAAAGAATCGTTTCCGTCTTTCGACCGCGCGGCGACGCCGCCCGTTTCAAAGCCGCGCAGGTTTCCGCCGCCCAGAAAATAACGGTTGTTCAGCCGAACGTCCTGACCGAATCCGAAAATATAGCCGCCCGAAGTGCTTAATCCCAGCACCCATTTGTCCGACAGCGGATAATACGTTCCCAAGCTGTAATCGGAACGCAAATAGCGGTTGTCGCCGCCGAATCCCGCCAAATCGTTGGAAATCGACAAATACCACCCGTCCGTCGGGTTGTAGCGGTTGTCCAGATAATCCCAAAACAGCGATTGGGAAACCATGGATGTCGTTGTCGTGCCTTCCTGTTCGCGCACATAACGGGACGCCCCCGCGCTGATGTCGAAAATTCTGTCGTTGCGCAAAGTGTATTTGACGGTATGCGACAGTTCTTCGGTATACTTCCAGCCGAACGAATTGGAAAAGCCCGCCATTTCCGAATTATACGAGCTGGTGTCTTTGTAGTTTCGGGTCAAATAGAACAAATCGACGCCCCACGACAGTTCCCTGTCCAAAAACCACGGTTCGACAAAGCTGATGTCAAACAGCGTTTTCTGTTCCGCAACGCTTGCCGACGCGCCGATGACGCGTCCCGTTCCCAAAAAGTTCCGTTCCTGCACGGACACTTCCGCCAACGGACCGTCGTACGACGACCAGCCGATGCCCAGTTTCAAAGCTCCCGTCGATTTTTCCGTCACATCGGCGCGCAAAACCGCTTTGTCGGGCGCGTCTTCGGACGGATCGAGAGAAACGTCGACTTTTTCAAAGTAGTTCAAATTTTCTATGCGCTGTCTGGTGCGGCGTATTTTGGCGGGACTGTAGGCGTCGCCTTCCGAAAAGCGAAATTCGCGGCGAATAACGCGGTCTTGCGTGCGGGTGTTGCCGCGAATGTCGATGCGGTCGACAAACAAGTGCTGCCCCTCTTTGACATCGAAAACAACATCCACAGTCGCATCATCGAGCTTGTCCAATTTGTATTCCACCTCGACAAACGGGAAGCCTTGCGCCCCGACGGCGTTTGTCAAAGCCAGAACGCTGTCGTCGATTTTGCTTTGATTGAACGTTTTGCCCGATGCGAAAGTCGGAACGGAACGCACGGTTTCTGCGTCAAATCCTTTCAAAGACGAAACGATGTCTATTTTGCCGACTTTGTATTTTTTGCCCTCGGACAGCATTAAAGTCAGATAAAAATCCTTGCGGTTTTGGGACAGTTCGGCGGATGAAGACACGACTTCAAAGTCGATAAAACCGTGATTGAAGTAAAAACGGCGCAGCAATTCCCTGTCGTAAGCAAACCTGTCGGGATCGTAGGTGTCGGTTGACGTGAACCAGCGATACCAGCGCGCTTCTTTGGACAGCAGCGTTTCTTCCAGCACGTCGGAATCAAAAGAATCGTTGCCGATAAAATCGATTTTGCGGATGTATGTCGGATCGCCTTCGTTGATTTCGAAAACGACATCCAGCCTGTTTTGCGGACGTTCAATGATCTTCGGTTCGACAATGGCGGAATACCGCCCCATACGGCGGTACAATTCGACAATTCTTTGCGTGTCCGCCCGCACTTTCGACCGCGTAAAAACCATGCGGGGATGCAGGGACAGTTCGCCTTTCAGCTGGTCTGTCTTGATTTTTTTGTTCCCCTCAAACGCGATTTGATTCACGATCGGGTTTTCCACCAGATCAACCGTCAGCACGCCGTTGTTTTCGGACAGTTTGACATCGGCGAACAATCCCGTCGAAAACAAGGATTTCAAGCTTCTGTCCAGTCTGTCGGGCGTCGCTTCGTCCCCTTGCCGAATCATCAAATAAGTCAAAACCGTTTCGGGTTCGATGCGCATCGTTCCGTTGATGACGATTTCATTCACGACTTTGGGCGTTTCCTGCGCTTTGGCGGCGGAAACGGCGAAAATCAATCCCAATGTCAATAAAGCACAACGAAACAACAAAAACGTCCTTTATCCGAACAAACGCGCAATTATACGCACGATATCATTCCACGACGTTACAATCAACAATCCGATAAGCAGCAAAAAGCCTATATTCAACGCGACCGTTTCCGCTTTTTCGGGCAAGGGACGGCGAATGACCGCTTCTATCGCATAAAATAGCAAATGCCCGCCGTCCAGCATCGGCACGGGCAACAGGTTTAAAAAGCCGATGCCGACAGACACTTGAATCAAAAACGACAAAAAGCTCAACGTCCCGCCCATTGCGGCGTCGCCCGACGCTTCCGCAATGCCCAAAGGACCGCGCAAATCGTCGGCGGAACGTTCGCGCAGAATGATGCGCTTCAAAACGGCGGTCGTGTCCACGGTCGTTTCCCAAACATCGTTCAAAGCCGCCATAAACGCTTCCGGCAAATTCAAATCCTTAACGCGCACCCTGTTCGGCGCCGCCATAACGCCCAGTATCGCACCGCCGTTTTCACGCGTCAGGCGCGCGGTCAAAGCGACCTTTTTTCCGTCGCGCAAAACGGTGATGTTCAGCGTGTTGTCCAGCGCGACCATACGGCGGATATCATGAAATTCGACAATCTTCGTCCCATTGATGTCCAAGATTCTGTCATCGGGCAAAATTCCCGCGGCTTCGGCGGCGGAACCCGCAGACACTTCGGAAACGACGGGAGGAACGGACAGCAGACCGTACGCGCGAAACATTCCCGTCAAAAGCACAATCGCAAACACATAGTTCATCGCCGGTCCCGCGAAAGCGATGACCGCTTTTTTCCAAAGCGGCTGATAAACGATGGAAACCTTCTTTTCCTCGTCCGTCAATTCTTTGACTTTTTCATCGACTTTCGTTCCCGCCGCGTCGGCGTCACCCAGCATTTTGACATAGCCGCCCAACGGAATCAGGCACACTTTCCACAGCGTCCCCTTTTTATCCTTGCGCGACCACAAAATCCTGCCGAAACCGACGGAAAATTCGTCAACTCTGACGCCGCATGAACGCGCGGCTTGAAAATGACCGAATTCATGGACGATAACGACCAAAGACAACACAAACAAAAAAGCGACAGGATACAGCAAAGCCGTCATGGTTTAAGCCCTTTCACGAATGACCGCCGCCGCCTGTTTGCGCGCCTGCGCGTCAACGGCTATCACGTCTTCAATGGTGCGAACAGCGGGCAAAGGCATTTGTTCCAACACCGCTTCGACCGTTTTTACAATGTCCAAAAAGCCGATTTTGCGATTCAGAAACGCCCCGACCGCGACTTCGTTTGCCGCGTTCATCACCGCCGTCGCCGTCTGCCCTTTGTTCAAAGCCGCCTTGGCGACACGCAAAGCGGGGAATTTTTCTTCGTCGGGATGGCTGAACGTCAATCCCGACAACGCCGTCAAATCCAGCGGCTTCGTCGGCGATTCCATGCGGTTCGGATACGCAAGGGCATAAGCGATCGGCGTGCGCATGTCGGGCATGCCCATGTGCGCCAAAACCGACCCGTCAATATAAGCGACCGCGCTGTGAACGATGGATTGCGGATGAACCAAAACCTCGATTCTGTCCGTTCCGAAACCGAACAGATGATAGGCTTCGATAATTTCCAAGCCTTTGTTCATCATCGTTGCGGAATCGACCGAGATTTTCGCCCCCATGCTCCAGTTCGGGTGGGCAACCGCCTGTTCGGGCGTAACTTGCGCCATAAACGCGGCATCCTTTTCGCGGAAAGGTCCGCCCGAAGCCGTCAGTAATATGCGGTCGACGGCTGCGCGGTGACGTTCCTCCAGCGTTTGAAAAATCGCGCTGTGTTCGGAATCGACGGGAACCAAGGTCGTGTTCGTTTCCTTTATCGCGCGCATCACGATTTCGCCCGCGCAGACCAACGTTTCCTTGTTCGCCAAAGCCAGCGTTTTGCCGCGTTTGACGACTTCCATCGTCGGAATCAGCCCCGCCGCGCCGACAATCGACGACATCGTCCAGTCGGCATCCAATCCCGCCGCCGCTTTGACGGCTTCGTCACCCGCTTCGACGCGGACGGAAGAACCGCTCAACGCGTCTTTCAAAGCGGCATAGTTGTTTTTGTCGGCGGTGACGGCGACTTCGGCGTTCAGCTGTTTCGCCTGTTCCGCCAGCAAAGCGATGTTCTTGTTGCCCGTCAAAGCCACGACGCGGTAATCGTCTGGGTGGCGGCGGATAATGTCGACGGTGCTTTTGCCAATCGAGCCTGTCGAACCTAAAATCGTAACGGATTTCATACCTTACCCCCAAAAATCCAATTCGGGAAAGAACGCCAAAATCAAAACGACAATCGGCGTCACCGCCAGCAAAGCGTCCGTACGGTCGAAAATGCCGCCGTGTCCCGGAATCAAATTGCCCGAATCCTTGACGCCCAGATAGCGTTTAATCCACGATTCGAACAAATCGCCGCCCTGCGACACCGCCGCCAAAACGGCGGAAACAACCATTACAAACGCATAGTTCTGCAGACTGTCCAATGTGGCACAGCCAAAGCCCCACACCGCCGCCGTCGCCATACCGCCGATTAAGCCCGCCCACGTCTTTTTGGGGCTGATTTTCGGGCAAAGCTTGGGACCGCCGATAGTCTTGCCGAACACGTACGCACCCGTATCCATCGCCCACACCGTTCCAATCAGCCAAATCGTGCAGACGAAGCCGTAGTTTTGAAGCATGTACGTCAAAGCAACCATCGGATAGACCGAATACGCCATGCCGAACGCGAACAGCTTTTGATGTTCCGTGTTTTGTTTTTTCACGGCAACGTACAAAGCGATTGTCATCACGGCGGGCAACGTCCACGCGACTTCGGGGAAATCACCCAGCATAAACACGCTTGCAACGCCTGTTACGGCAATCAGCATGCCTAAAACGGTAAAGCGTTTCAGCACCAGCTTTTCCCATTCCCACCCCATGACGGTCAGCACGGCGGCGCAGAGCAATTCAAACCACGGCGATTCGTACCAAAGCGCCAAAATCGGCAAAGGCAACAGCACCAAAGCGGATAAAATTCGTTGTTTCAACATGAAAAAGCTCTCCTCTTACACTTTGCCGAAGCGACGTTGACGCTTGGCGTATTCGGTCAAAGCCGCCTGTACATCATCGGCGGAAAAATCGGGCCACAGCGTATCGGTGAAATACAGTTCCGTATACGCCAGCTGCCATAACAAAAAGTTGCTGATTCGCAATTCTCCGCTGGTGCGGATAAGCAAATCGGGATCGGGAATGTCGGGACGGTACAGCACGTTCGAAAACGTTTCGTCCGTAATGTCTTCGGGGTTCAAAACGCCGGCTTTGACCTGTTGCGCCAAACGGCGGGCAGCTTGAACGATCTCCTCGCGTCCGCCGTAGCTGATTGCCAAGTTCAGACACATTTTTTCCTGTTCTGCGGGCAGATTTTTCGCTTCGAATTCGCGAATTGTTTTTTGCAGCTCTTCAGGCAGTCTGTCGATTTGTCCCGTAAAAACGGCGTTAATGCCTTTTTGACGAAACGAGGCAATTTCCTTGTGCAAATACTCGTCCAGCATTTTAAACAAAGCGGAAATTTCGGCTTGCGGTCTGTTCCAGTTTTCCGAAGAAAAACAAAACAGCGTCACATAGCGCACCCCTGCGGCAAGGCACGCATCCGCCAGTCTTTCGACCGCTTTTGCGCCTGCGCGGTGTCCCTGCGTTCTGGACAATCCTCTTTGTTTCGCCCAACGACCGTTGCCGTCCATAATGACGGCAACATGCGTCGGAATTTGCCCCGTTTCCGTCATCAAACCTGTTTGATTTCCTGTTCTTTGATCTTCAAAGCTTCGTCAACGGCTTTGACGGCGGCATCCGTCATATTCTGAATTTCCGTTTCGTATTTTTTCTGTTCGTCTTCGGAAATTTCACCGTCTTTCTGCATTTTTTTGACCGCGTCCATCGCGTCGCGGCGGATGTTGCGGATGGCGACGCGCGCCTGTTCGGTATATTTGCCGGCGACTTTGGTCAAT
>SAMEA104315424__coassemble_1689_pt1 | contig 9429 bp, 7 predicted proteins | sample SAMEA104315424__metabat2_low_PE_038 | metagenome-assembled genome bin SAMEA104315424 (sample SAMEA104315424) | gut metagenome | biome: Monkey gut; feature: monkey-associated habitat; material: faeces | place: China | collected 2013 | reverse complement strand
CCGCTTTATTCCTACTGGGATTATCGGGCGGGCGCGCGCGAAAAAAATGACGGCATTTTGCTTGACCACCTGTTTTTGTCGCCGAAATCGGCGGACAAGCTGGTGCAAGCATCCGTCGACGGCGAAATGCGCGACGAACCGAAAGCGTCGGATCACGCGCCCGTTCGCTGTCTTTTGTCATTAACTTAAGAGGAAAAGATGGACTCCCCTTCTTCATATACGTTTTTAAAACTGTTTGCGGCTTTTGTTTTTGTGGCGATTAACGCGTTTTTCGTCGCCGCGGAGTTTTCAATCGTTAAAATCCGCCGTTCCCGTTTGGAGGAAATCGAAGCGCACGGCAATAAAAAAGCCAAACTGGCTATCAAAGTCACGTCCGCGCTGGATTCTTATTTAAGCGCGACTCAGCTGGGCATTACGCTGGCTTCGCTGGCTTTGGGCTGGATTGGCGAACCCGCTTTGGCGGTCATTATCGACCCCTTGTTCGGTCATTGGCTGAAAGACGACCCCGTGCTGATGCATTCGGTCAGCATTGCCGTCGCTTTTACAATCATTACCCTGATGCACGTCGTTTTCGGCGAACTGGTGCCGAAATCCATCGCGATTCAGAAAACAGAGATGTCGGTCATGCTGATTGTCCGTCCTTTGTACTGGTTCGCCCGCCTGTTCCGTCCCGTCATCTGGGTGTTTGACCACTGCGCCGCGCTTGCGCTGAAGCTTATCGGCATTCATCCCGCTCAGGAAAGCGACTTGGTTCATTCCGAAGAAGAATTGAAGCTGATTGCGGGCGCGTCCCAACGCGGCGGCATCATCGACAAAACGGAAAGCGAAATCATTAAAAACGCCGTTGACTTTTCGGATAAAATCGCGCGTGAAATTATGATTCCGCGTCAAGATATGGAATGTCTGTATCTGGAATGCAGTTACGACGAAAACATCGAAATCGTCAAAACAAGCAACCACACGCGCTATCCCGTTTGCGACGAAGACAAGGACAACATCGTCGGCATGGTGCATTTGCGCGATATTTTAATGAACGAAGGCGAACGCGACATCAAAAAAATGCTGCGTGAAGTCCTGTTCGTCCCCGAAAGCCTGTCGGTGTCCGAAGTTCTGCACACAATGAAAAAACGCCGTATCCACATGGCGATTGTGATTGACGAATACGGCGGCACGTCGGGCTTGATTTCCATGGAAGACGTTTTGGAAGAACTGGTCGGCGACATCCAAGACGAACACGACACATCAACCGATGTTTATGAAAAACGCCTTGACGACGGTTCGTACGAATTCTTGGGAATGACTTTGCTGGACGAAGCCATGGAATACATGGGACTGCGCCCGTTGGAAGAACACGAGGAAGACACCATCGGCGGCTATGTATTCGGACTGCTGGCGCGCAAACCCAAAGTCGGCGACGTCGTGAACTGCCCGCAATGCAGTTTCGAGATTTTGGAAATCGACGGCTTCCGCGTCAAAAAGGTCAAAGCGACCGTCTCGCCCAAGCACGACGATAATGACGAAGAAGAAGACGATAAATCCGACGCAGAATCCGAGGAATGATTTTCCGCTGGAAAAATAGCAAAAATTTGCTATAATGTAGAAAATTTCGGAAAAAAGGAGTGTTCTTATGACGGGAAAACAGCCTATAGCTTTGGTTGTCAGCGATATTGACAACACGATTGCCGATAAATTCAACGTGTGGGGAAATGCGCTTGATTCGGCTTTGGACAAACTGGCGAAGCTGCATAAACGCGACCGCAAGGACATTGAACAGGATTTGCTGGCGCACGTTCCGGAATCCGTCAAACACATTTCCGGTCCCTATATCGGCAAAGACTTGCGTTCGGACGTTGCCTGCACGCCGTCATTGAAGCCTTCTTCGCCCGAAATGGAAAAAGAACAGGAAAAAATCTTTCACGAATGGGACAAGGACAGAAGCAAAGCCGAACTGTACGGCGGCGTTCTGCCCACCATCAACAAAATCAAAGCATCGGGGGCGAAGCTTGTTCTTTACACCGATTCCCGCGAATCCGTTTGTGTTCCGCGTTTGGCGAAAATGGGCATTACGGCGGATATGATTGACGCGCTTTACGTCCAGCCCGATTTGAAAGACGGTCAAATCATCCGCAAACCCGTCAAAGGCGTTGCCAACGATTTCCGCGCGGCTTTGGGGGACAAACTTGTTTTGTTGGATCCGAAAACAAACAAGCCGCATCCCAAAAACATGCAAAGAATTCTTGACGATATGGGCGTCAAAGACCCGAAAACCGCCGTTATGGTCGGCGACAACATCCGCGCGGACGGCACGGGCGCGATTGCCGTCGGGATGAATTTTGCATGGCAAAAACAGGGAACGGTCATCAACGACGCGACCCTGCGCTGTTATAAAACGTTCTGCCAAGACCCGAATTACAAGCTGACAACGGCGGAACATCTGGAACAGATGGACGCCACAAACCGCCCGACCGCCGTGCTGAACGGCTTTGCGGATTTGAACAAATTTTACCGTTTTACGGCGCAAAACACAAAGCCGTCCGCTGTTTTGACGGCGGCAATAAAAGTCGGCAGACGAAACGGAAGATAAGTCAATATCAAACATCCTGCAAATGGATCGCCGCGTCGCTTCGCTCCTCGTGATGACGAACAAGGTTCAATGCCTGTACGGGACTGCCGCGCCCCTGTGGGGGCTCGCAGTTTCGATTCTAAAAAACACTTATTCTATTGAAATCGCCCGCAAAGTCGGTCTGCGTCCCGAACTGAAAGCGGCAGCAACGTACGACTTTGCCCAAGACAACGAAGACCGCATTGCCATGCTGCCCGATGAAACGGTGTATTCCGTCAAAGGCAAGCCTTTGGAAAAATTCGGCGTGGAAGCGGGCGCGGATCTGTTTATGACGTTCGGCAACAGCAGCGAAATCAACTAACTTACGAAGGCAGATTCCGCAAAAATTTCCAAGACCACACCGCTATGCTCAGCTTCAAGGTCAATTTCTGAAGTTACCGTTTTTCCAGATAGTTCATCGGATCGACGGCTTTTGTTCCGCGGCGGATTTCAAAGTGCAGCTGCGGTTCTTTGGCGTTGCCCGTTTTGCCCGCTTTCGCCATCGGCTGACCGCGTTTGACGGTATCGCCGCGCTTGACCAGAAATTCCTTGTTGTGCGCATACGCGGTAATCCACCCGTCGGCGTGTTTGACCAGCAGCAGATTGCCGAATCCTTTCAGTTCGTTGCCCGCGTAAGCCACAACGCCGTTTTCCGCGGCGCGGACAAAAGTCCCTTCGGCGACTTTGATATTGATGCCGTCGTTGTGGCGCCCTCCCCCCGCGGAACCGAATTTGTTCATGACCGTGCCATTAACGGGCCAAGCAAACTTGGCTTTGGCGCGATCGGGCGGCGCAGGCAGACGCGCCGCCGTTTTGCGGGTTGTTTTTTTGCTTGATTTGGCGGATTTCGCCGCCGTTTTTTTCACGGTCGTTTTGGCGGGGGTGTTTTTCAACGCAACCCAGCGTTCCGTCGGTTCGACGACAGATCCAGGCAGCTTTAAAATCTGTCCCAGATAAATCGAATACGGCGCGTACAGGTTGTTCGTGCGGGTCAGCACGCTCATATCCACGTTATAGCGGCGGGAAATGCTGTAAATGGTGTCACCCTTTTGAACAACGTGAACGGACGGTTCGGGCAGACGAAGACGCGCCCCTTTGGACAGGATGAACGGCGGTTTGAGGTTGTTGACCTCAATCATTGAACGGATGGGAACGTTATAGCGGCGGGACAAGGAATAAACCGTATCGCCTTTATGCACCGTAACATACGACGGCGACAGGCTTTGCACGCGGTATTGTTCGCGGTAATAGGGCGAATTTTGCGCTTTGACGGGCGCATAATATCCGCCGCGATTCAGCACGACGCCCGAACACCCCGCCAAAGCGGCGGCAAGCGCGGCAATCCCGACAATCCTTTTCAAGTCCCATTCCATTTTGAAACACCGTTGTTCAAACTTCATCAGGATAGACGCAAAAGGTTTAGAAATTTTTAATCTTGGTTTTCGAATGAAAATCGGCTAAAATCCGCCCGTTTTTTGATGAAAGGAAGCTTTATGACCGCATCGCCCGAAACCGTTTACGCCGCAGATTACAAAAAGCCCGCTTATCAAATCAGCCGCGTCGATATGACGTTCGACCTTGGTTTGAACCATACGGAAATCACGGCGGAAATGCGCGTTCGCCGCGCATCGGAAACGCCCGAAAAAACGCCGCTGTTTTTAAACGGCGACGAGCTGACTTTGCAAAGCGTCGCGATTGACGGCAGGGCGTTAAGCGGCGGCGAATACGCACTGTCCGACGACGGTTTGACGATTTTCAATCCGCCCGAAAACTTTACGCTGACCGTCAAAACGCTTCTCAACCCCGCGGCAAACACCAAACTGCAAGGGCTCTACGCGTCGGACGGAATCTTGTGTACCAAGTGTGAAACCCATGGGTTCCGCCGCATTACCTACTTTCCGGACCGCCCCGACGTGATGCCCGTCTGGCGCACGACGCTGATTGCCGATAAAACCGATTTTCCGACTCTGGTTTCCAACGGCAACAAGGAAGAAGCCGCAGACTTGCCCGACGGACGGCACAAAGCGGTGTTTTTCGATCCCGTGCCGAAAGCGTGCTACTTGTACGCCGTTGTCGCGGGCAATCTGGACAGGCGGCGGGACAGCTTTGTTACCCGTTCGGGACGCAAGGTCGAACTGAACGTCTTTGTCGAGGCGGGCAAAGGCGATATGACCGCTTATGCTTTAGAATCGCTGAAACGCGCGATGAAATGGGACGAAGACACGTTCGGGCGCGAATACGACCACGATGTTTTCAACATTGTCGCGGTGTCGAATTTCAATTCGGGCGCGTGCGAAAACACGTCTTTAAACATCTTCAACGACAAATATGTGCTTGCCGACCCCGCCAAAGCGACGGATGCGGATTACGCCAACATCGAAGGCGTCATCGCGCACGAGTATTTTCACAACTGGTCGGGCAATCGCGTTACTTTGCGCGACTGGTTTGATTTGACGCTGAAAGAAGGATTGACCGTCTACCGCGATCAGGAATTTTCGTCCGACATGCGGTCGCGCGCCGTTAAACGGATAGAGGACGTTGCGGCGTTGCGCGCGTTCCAGTTCCCGCAGGACGCAAGCCCCCTCGCCCACCCGATACGTCCCGATTCCTATATTTCCGTGCGTTCGCTTTACACCACAACCGTTTACGACAAAGGCGCGGAAGTCATCCGCATGATGGCGCGCATGGCGGGCAAAGACAAATTCCGCAAAGGCATGGATTTGTACTTCGCCCGCAACGATGGCAAAGCGGTAACTTGCCATGACTTTGTAACGGCAATTGCCGACGGTGCGGGATTGGATTTAAAACCGTTCGAGGACACTTGGTACCATCAGGCGGGAACGCCGACCGTTACGGCTTCGGGCGTTTACGATGCCGAAAGCAAAACGTACACGCTGACGCTGAAGCAATCGACGCCCGCAACGCCGAATCAGCCCGAAAAACAGCCGTTCGTCATTCCTTTGCAAATCGGATTGCTGGATAGAAACGGCAAAGACATGGCGGACAAGCTGATTGTTTTGACCCAAACGGAACAGACTTTCGTCTTTGAAAACATTGCGGAAGCCCCTGTTTTGTCGGGCAACCGCGGCTTTACCGCGCCGATTTGGTTCAAAGCCGACTATACGCCCGAACAGCGCGCTTTGCTGATGGCAAAAGATTCCGATTTGTTCAACCGCTGGGACGCGGGGCAGCAGTTCGCAATCGATATTTTATTGGCTTTGGTCAAAGACCCCGCCGCCCCCGTTCCGCCCGCTTTCATAAACGCGCTTAAGGGGTATCTGACCGATGAAATGCCGGACAAAGCCTTTGTCGCCAAAGCTTTCATCCTGCCGTCCGAACGCATGCTGGCGGAACAAGTCGCCGTTATCGACGTTGACGCGATTCACCGCGCGCGCGAAGCTTTGCGCCGCCGTATCGCAACCGAATTGAAAGCGGAACTGCTGAACGCTTACAACGACAATGCCGCAACGGGGGCTTATGTTCCGAACGCGGCGGATTCGGGCAAGCGCGCCGTCAAAAATATGGCTTTGACGTATTTAAGTCTGCTGGACGATTCTTTGGCGCAGCGGCAGTATTACGCGGCGGCGCAAATGACCGACAAAGACGCCGCCGTCCGCGTGTTCGCGGGCAAGGACACGCCCGAAGCAAAAGCGGTTATGGACGACTTTTACCAAACGTACAAAGCGGATTCCCTTGTCGTCGACAAATGGCTGGCGATGCAGGCGGCGGCAAACGAAAATTCGCTTGCCGTTGTGAAAAAGCTGCTGCATCACGAAGCGTTTTCGCTGACCAATCCGAACAAAGTCCGCGCCTTAATCGGGGCGTTTGCCGCCAATCCGACGGCTTTGCACAAAGCGGACGGTTCGGGGTACGATTTTATTGTCGAACAAACGCTTGCCGTCGATAAAATCAATCCGCAAATCGCGGCGACAATCCCCGTTGCTTTGGGCAAGTGGAAACGGTTTGGCGCAAAGCGGCAAGCGATGATGAAAGCCGCCTTGACCCGTTTGCTGAACACGCCCGATTTGTCGCCGAACACCTATGAAATCGTATCGAAGTCGCTGAACCAATGAATAAAACCGTTTTGACAGGAATTATCTGTTTTATGGCGGGCGCGGCGGTTTCCGCCTTTGTCCCGCGCGACCGCGCCCCTCTGCCCCTTGAAGCCAAATTGACATCGCAGGGACGCGAAAGCCTGCTTGCGCTGGAACGGCGGCTGAACGCGCTGAATTACGCTGATGTTTTAGCCGACCAAACGCGGATTTTGCAGGCTTTGTCCGAAAAACAGCCAGCCGTTGAACAAGCCGAATTTTACGCCGCCGCCTTGCGGGAAAAACAAGCCGAACTGCAATCCGCCGCTTTGCGTGCGGAAATAGGGGAAATCGCAAAAATGCCCCTGTCCGACCGCGAAGCCTACCGCGCGTACCGTTTGAAGAACAAAGAGGCTTTGAAACGGCAAATTCTGCTGATTCCTTTGCTGATTGAAGCGGATTTGGAACCGTCGGGCGACCGTCCGCGCGACAAAATCTTTAGAAAAATCGGGAAAATCCAATGACTGCGTTAAAGAAAACCAATGCCATGCGCCTGTTGGAACAGGCAAAAGTGCCTTTCGAGTTTTACGAATACGAAACGTCCGACGGCAAAATCGATGCGAAATCCGTCGCCGTCAAAATCGGGCAAGCCCCCGAACAGGTGTTCAAAACGCTGGTAACGCAATCGCCGACGCACGAACATTTCGTTTTCGTCGTCCCCAGCATCGGCGAGCTTGACTTGAAAAAAGCCGCCAAAGCCGCAGGGCAAAAAAGCATCGAAATGATAGCGCAAAAGCAACTGTTGCCGCTGACGGGCTATATTCACGGCGGATGTTCGCCAATCGGCATGAAAAAGCCGTTCCCGACATTCATCGACGAAACGGCTTTGCTGTACGACAAATTCTGCATCAGCGCGGGCAAAGTCGGCGTGAACCTGTGCCTGAACCCGCAAGACGCCGCGACGTATTTAAACGCTCAATTCGTCGATTTGCTCAAAGGCTGAACATACTCCCGCACGATATCGGGGGCGCGCCACGGTCCGAGAACGGACGGCAACACTTTGCCCGACGGTGTTTTCGGGGAAAACAGAATGTTGGCGGGCAGGATATCCTGCCCCGTTCCTTCCAGCAGACGGCGCACAAACGGATGCGCATAGGAAACGCCCATTACTATCAGATTTCCCTGCTTGATTTCGTCACGCCCGCCTTTGTACATCATAACCAGTCTGTTGGATTGACAAATCAAACAGCCGCTTTCCGTCACATTCAAATAAACCGATTTGCCGTCCGCAACGGCTTGTTTCAGCACTTGTTCATCGAAATCGGCGGCTCCGAATGTGTTGAAGTCGTATTCCGTCGGCAGGACCGGCACTGCCGCCAAGCTTGCCAGCAAAGCGGCAACCGCCGTTTTTTTGCGGTCGAAATATTTAAACGCCAATCCGACAATGACCGCAAAAACGATTGCAATGCCTGTCCTGAACGCTCCGATTTCCAGCCCGAGCATTACAGCCAGCAGAACGATTTGAACAAACAAGGGCGCAACCATGGCTTTGGACAGGAATTTAATTTCTTTGCCCGATTTGATTGCGGCTTCGTTCAGCAAAATCACAAGCACGAACACCGATGCCGCCGCCGATAAAAACAACAGCGTGTAAACGACTGGCGATCGGCTCAGCAGTTCTAGAAGCTCGTTGAAAAACGCAATCTCCGGCGTAAAGAGCAACAATCCCGCGCAAATCAATCCTGTCAGAAAGCCCGCCGTTTTCCGCGGATTGTCCGACTTGACAAACGGCAGACGCGAAACAAACGCATCGTCAAACAATTTGGGCAGAATGACTGCCGCGGCGGAAAAAGCGGCAATGTACACGCCGTTCAGCCACGGGGATTTGAATTGGACACCGAAAAACGCAAATCTGCCCGCCCAATGCCCGATAAGAACCAAAGCGGCAGCACCGCAAACGCTCCACTTTGCGCTGTCAGCCAACCCGTCAAAGAAATCCCCCGTTCTTTCAGCCGTTCTGTTGTCCGCATTGAACATCTGGTACATCAGCATCAAAACGGCTGTCAGCAGCGGCGTCAAAAGCAGCGTCAGAAATCCGCCTGCAAAAGCGGCGAAACATCCCGCAATCGACGTTGAAAAATTGAACGCAAAATCTTTTCCGACAGCGGCATTGACGGGAAACTCGTCGGCTTTGACTTGGTTATAAAACGTCAACGTCAGCGGAATTTCCTTTTTATCGGCGATTTTTTCGGGATTTTTCAAGCGCGCGCGATAAAAGAAACCGCTCCCCTCCGAACCGACGAAAGCATCCTCGAAATGCAATCCGAGTTCGTTCGCAATCCGCAGTTTCGGCTCTCCCGCAAAAGAAAACGGCTTTTCAACAGCGGCGATCAGGAAAACTTCGCCCTGCTCTTTTTTCAAAACGGCGTCTTTCAGTTTTATTTTTGCATTGCGGCGCGCCGGAGCGTTATAAACCGTCCTGTTCAGTTCCGTGCAAACGGACGATTCCAGATAAGATTCCGGAATTTCGTATTCGACTTGCGGATAATGTTCCACGGCGCACACGCCGTCGCGGCAAACGGTCGCTTTCGCTGTCGCGCGGACAATTGCGGGTTTGGCGGTGTCTTGGATGTGAACAGTAAAGGGCAACACGGCTTCTTTGACATACCCCGTCGCATTCAATTCCGGCAATTCATCCTGCAGCGGATAATCAGGCGCATCGACAACGACGTTTTCGGAAGCGGAAAAATCCAAAGTTACGGGCGCGGGGCGTTCGCCCTCCCTTTGCTGCAAAAT
>SAMEA104315424__coassemble_1683_pt1 | contig 9446 bp, 11 predicted proteins | sample SAMEA104315424__metabat2_low_PE_038 | metagenome-assembled genome bin SAMEA104315424 (sample SAMEA104315424) | gut metagenome | biome: Monkey gut; feature: monkey-associated habitat; material: faeces | place: China | collected 2013 | reverse complement strand
TGTCCAATTCGGCGGCGGGAACGAAATAGTTTGTTTGCAGAAAATCGCGAATATGTGAAGGCATTTCCATGACGACACCTCTTGAAAGTCCGAAAAAGAATCCTTTATTGACAGAATAGCAGAAAACTTTGTCGAAACAAGCTTTTTCTATAAATAAAGAATTTTTCGAAATTTAAAACAAATGCGCGTGCAGAGAAAAAGGGGATTTAAAATAATCGTATTGTATTGATTTGTCTGAAAATATCGCCCGAATGAAAAAGGATGTTGCGTTGCGTGTTGTTCAATGATACTTTTATCGAAACTTTCGATAAAACGGAGGGTGTTTATGAAAGGCATTATTCTGGCAGGCGGATCGGGAACGCGTTTGTATCCCGCGACCATTGCCGTTTCCAAGCAAATGATTCCCATTTACGACAAACCGATGATTTATTACCCGATGTCGCTGCTGATGCGCGCGGGCATTCGTGATGTTTTGGTGATTTCCACACCGCTGGATTTGCCGGGGTTCAAGCGCCTGTTCGGCGACGGAAGCCATTTGGGGATGAACGTTTCCTATGCGGAACAGCCCGTTCCGAACGGATTGGCGCAGGCGTTCGTCATCGGCGCGGAATTTGTCGGCAACGACACCGCCGCTTTGGTGCTGGGGGACAATATTTTCCACGGTCACGCTTTGACGGAACAGCTGAAATCCGCCGCAAAGCTGAAAGAGGGCGCGGTCGTCTTCGGCTGCTATGTCCAAGATCCCGAACGCTACGGCGTTGTTGAGTTCGACGAAAATTTCAAAGCTTTGAGCATCGAGGAAAAGCCCGCGCATCCAAAATCGAACTACGCCGTTCCGGGGCTGTATTTCTACGACAACGACGTTTTGGAAATCGCCCGCACTTTGCGTCCTTCGGCGCGCGGGGAATACGAAATCACCGACGTGAACAAGGAATACCTGCGCCGCGGCACGCTGAAGGTCAACCTGTTTTCGCGCGATATCGACTGGTTCGACACGGGAACGCACGACAGTTTGCTGCAGGCGTCGTCTTATGTCGAAGCGATTGAAAAACGCAAAGGAATCAAAATCGCCTGTCTGGAGGAAATCGCTTTCCTGAACGGCTTTATTTCCCGCGAAGAACTGTTTGCCCGCGGCGAACAGATGAGCAAGACAGGCTACGGTCAATACTTGCTGAAACTGGCAAACGGCGAAATCAAAACACCCGAGGTTTAAAATGCCCTTTATCCCGACAAAAATCAAAGACGTTGTTATCTTTGAACCGCGCATCTTTACGGACGACCGCGGCTATTTCTTTGAAACCTATAATGAAAAGCTGTTCAACGACAACGGCATTGCGGCGAAATTCGTGCAGGACAACCAGTCGAAATCGTCCTACGGCGTTATTCGTGGCTTGCATTTCCAAAAAGGCGAACACGCGCAGGCAAAACTGGTGCGCGTATTGCAAGGTTCCGTTTTGGATGTCGCCGTCGATTTGCGGGCGGGGTCGGAAACGTACGGCAAGTATGTCGCCGTCGAGCTTAGCGACGTGAACAATCTTCAGCTGTTCATTCCGCGCGGTTTCGCCCACGGCTTTTCCGTTTTAAGCAGAACGGCTGTGTTCGCGTACAAATGCGACAACCTGTATTGCAAGGAATCCGAGGGCGGAATCGACTGCAGCGACCCCGATTTGGGGATTGACTGGCAAATTCCCGCCGAAGACCGCGTTTTGTCCGAAAAAGACAAGCTCCACCCGTTGTTCAAGGATTTTAAGACATGCTTTTGATTACGGGGGCGAACGGTCAGCTGGGAACGGAGCTGAAAGCTCTGTTGCCCGACGCTTTGGGGATTGACGTGCCCGATTTGGACATCACGGACGAAACGGCTGTCAAACGCTTTGTCGACGAACACGGCGTTGACACGATTGTGAACTGCGCCGCCTACACCGCTGTGGACAAGGCGGAGGACGAACCCGAAAAATGCCGCGCGGTCAACGTGGACGGCGTTGCGAATTTGGGCAAGTCGGGGGCGAAAGTCGTTCATGTTTCGACCGATTACGTTTTCGACGGCTTGGGGCATCGCCCGTATGTTGAAACGGACGCGACCAATCCCGTCAGCGTGTACGGAATCACCAAGCGCGACGGCGAAGAGGCGTTGAAATCCGCGGCGGACACCTGCGCGATTGTCCGCACGGCTTGGCTGTACAGCCCGTTCGGCAACAACTTTGTCAAAACGATGCGCCGCTTGGGGGCGGAACGCGACGGCTTGAACGTCGTTTTCGACCAAATCGGCACGCCGACGTACGCCGCCGATCTGGCGCGGGCGATCGTCGATTTGCTGCCCCAAATCAAAGACGGCACAAAGGAAACCTATCACTTTTCAAACGAGGGCGTGTGCAGCTGGTACGACTTCGCCCGCGAAATCATGAAGCTGTCGGGGCTGAAATGCCGCGTCGACGCCATTGAATCGGCGCAGTATCCGACAAAAGCGAAACGTCCGTTTTATTCCGTTTTGAATAAAGCGAAAATCAAATCCATGGGAATTAACGTCCCGCATTGGCAGGAAAGTTTGGAAAAATGTCTGACACGATTTTAATCACGGGCGGAGCGGGCTTTATCGGTTCGAACTTCGTTCCTTATTTCTTGGAAACCCACCCCGAATTGACGGTCGTCAATCTGGACGCGATGACGTACGCCGCGGACGAACGCAACTTGGCGGAAGTGCAGGGGAACCCCCGCTATATCTTTGTCAAGGGCGACATCGCGGACAAAGAGCTGGTCAACGCGTTGTTTGACAAATACGACTTCAAGGGCGTGATTCACTTCGCCGCCGAAAGCCATGTCGACAATTCGATTAAAGGTCCCGAAATCTTTGTCAAAACGAACGTGTTGGGGACGTTTACGCTGTTAGACGCCGCGCGCCGTCATTGGATGGATGCGCCGAACGCCGTCAAAGCGGGGTACGAAAACTGCCGCTTCCACCACATTTCCACCGATGAAGTGTACGGGACGCTGGGGGCGACGGGATTCTTTACGGAAACGACGCCTTACGCGCCCAATTCGCCGTATTCCGCGTCGAAAGCGTCGTCCGATTTGCTGGTGCGCGCATATCATCACACTTACGGCATGAACGTGACGACATCGAACTGTTCAAACAACTACGGACCGAAACAGCACCCCGAAAAACTGATTCCCCATATCATTCAAAGCGCGCTGGCGGAACAGCCTTTGCCGATTTACGGCGACGGCAAGAATATCCGCGACTGGCTGTACGTCCTTGACCACTGCAAAGCCATTGATCTGGTGTGGACGAAAGGGCGTTCGGGCGAAACGTACAACATCGGCGGGCGCAACGAACGCGACAACATCACGATTGTAACGACGATTTGCCGCATTTTGGACAGGGAAGTGCTGCGCGCAAACGGTCATAAGTACGAAGAACTGATTACGTTCGTCAAAGACCGCGCGGGACACGACCGCCGCTATGCCATCAACGCAACGAAGCTTGAAACCGAACTGGGCTGGAAAGCCGACGAAAACTTTGACACGGGCATTGTCAAAACGGTCGAATGGTATTTGAAAAACCGTCGCTAAATATGCGTTCAAAAATCTTAATTTATCGGGATTACGGTTGCGCGGACGTCAGTTCTCTTTACGGGGAACTGGCGTCTTATTTTCGGGAAAAGGGGATATCGGTCGATTTTACGGACGCCGCCGAAATCAAAAAAGGCGTTTTAAACCGGAACGTTAAAGCTTTCTTTCTGGGCGGCGGCGCGGAAAAATGCGGACGATATGGCGGCGGGTGAATCGCGGCGTCGGGAATTGTTCGCCCGTATGATGAAATTGATTTGAAAACATATTGTTGACAAAAGGAATACTATGTGGATACCGAGGGCAAAAATACAAAAAAGATAAAGGAGTATATCCAACATCAGTTGGAAGAAGATGCAGTGTCTGAACAACTGACACATGATTTGTCTGACCCGTTCACGGGTAACAAGTAACAACTTGCACGCACCGAATTAGGTGTCGTCAGTAGCATGAGGGCTATGCCCGGTTACGGAAGATCCCCGCGTTTTACGCGGAGGGCTCTTTTAACGAAACGACGTTATTTGTACATCAGGTCGTTTAATTTCCAATAGACGGGCGTCCCTTTAATTTTAGAATTGTTTTCCGCGTAATCGAAAGCCGTGATGCCGGCTTTATCCCGAGCCTTGACATCTGCTTTGGCTTTAATCAACGCCTCGATAACCGCAGGGCTGGAATTGAACCCTGCCGCAACCATCAGCGGCGTGCCCCCAGCTTTGTTCCGAGCATTGACATCCGCTTTGGCTTTGATTAGAGCTTCGATAACCGCAGGGCTGGAATTGAACCCTGCCGCAACCATCAGCGGTGTGGTCCCATTTTTATCCCTAGCGTTGACATCAGCTTGGGCTTTAATCAACGCCTCGATAACCGCGGGATTGGAATTGAACCCTGCCGCAACCATCAGCGGCGTGGTCCCATTTTTATCCCTAGCGTTGACATCCGCTTTGGCTTTGATTAGTGCTTCGATAACCGCAGGGCTGGAATTGCCACCAGCTGCAAGTATTAGTAAGTCATCGGTTACAGAAGCTCCGTCATCAATCAGTTTTTGAATCTGTCCCGGCGTTGCAGTTTTCCAATCAACATCCGATAAAGTTTGAGAATTGGCTGTTCCAGTGCATAATAAAAGGATTAAAAAAAGAAACTTGACCACCGAAAACCTCCGTTTTTATTTTCTTACAGGATAGAGCATTCGGAGGGCTTTTTCAACGGGATTTTCCGTTTGATTGACGGTTGAAATCAGATGCTGCAAAGCTTCTTTGATTTGATAGTTGTTGTCCAATGGGCGATAGTTTGTGCCGACAATGCCTACCATGCCTTGACGGATACCCGATGCGACCTGCAAGCCGCTTGTCAGCAAACGATGCACTTCTTCGATTTTGGAAACGCTCAGCTGCCGAAAGTATTCGGGGGACTGCAACACATAATCCAACGCTGTTTTGTGATTCAGCACCATTTTGGTTTCTTCGGCGGTTTTGCCTTTGGTGGAAATAACAAAACTTTTCTGCCGGCTGCTCAGGAAAAAACGCGGTCAAAACTAAACTGAAAAAAAGCCCGCCTTTTGAAAACGGCGGGCTTTTGTCTGATTAAGAAAAAGTGAAAAAAAACATTGTAAGCTTTGTCCGTTTTCGCTAAAATATGTCCAAAGTTTTTCGCAGGGCGACCGATTCCCGCGGTTTTACTGAAAGGATTATTTTATGGCAGAAAACAAAATTCTTCCCGGAAGTACGGAAAAGCTGGGGGCGATTTATGACGGCAAAGGCGTTAATTTCGCACTGTTTTCCGAAAACGCGACAAAGGTCGAGCTTTGCCTGTTTGATGAAAACGAAAACGAAACGCGAATCGAATTGCCGAATCGATCCGAAGACGGCATCTGGTCGGGCTATCTGCCCGATGCAAAGCCGGGAATGCGCTACGGCTACCGCGTGGACGGACCGTACGATCCCGACCGCGGCATGCGCTTTAATCCGAACAAGCTGCTGATAGACCCCTACGCCCGCCAGCTGGACAGGGAATTTGAATGGAACGACGACTATCTGGCGTCCTATCCGAACGACAAAAAATCGAAAAACACGGCGGATACGGGCAAAATCGCGCCCAAGGCGATTATTCAAGATCCCGAAGCGCTGAAAGCCGTCGGAACGGTCGAAAAGCCGAACGTGCCGTGGAATCAAACCGTCGTCTATGAAACCCACGCCAAGGGCTTTACGATGAAGCACCCCGACGTTCCCGAATCCGACAAGGGCAAATTTGCGGGCATGGCGAATCCCGAAGTCATGAAATACATTGACGAACAGGGAATTTCGTCCGTCGAATTGCTGCCCGTGCAAGCTTTTGCAACCGACGAAGCCGTTGCCAAAAACGGACTGTCGAACTATTGGGGATATGAGCCGATTGCATACTTTGCGCCGCATCCCGATTACGGCGATCCCGTTGCATTCAAAAAAATGGTCAACGCTTATCACGCGGCGGGCAAGGAAGTCATCATGGACGTCGTTTACAACCATGTGGGCGAGGGCGACGCGCATACGCAAATGCTGAGCTTGAAAGGCATTGACAGCGCGTATTACTTTGTTCACAACCCGAACGACAAATCCGAATACCGTCAGGAAACGGGCTGCGGCAACGCGCTGGATATGACCAAGCCGATGGCGCGCCGTCTGGCGGTCGATTCTTTGCGCTACTGGGCGGAGGAAATGGGCGTTGACGGCTTCCGTTTCGATTTGGCGACCGTCATGGGACGCGGACGCGAGGGCGACCCCGCCAACCGCGATTTTGACAAAAATCATCCGTTTTACGAAGCGTTGAGAAACGATCCCGTTTTGTCGAAATGCAAGCTGATTGCCGAACCGTGGGATTGCGGAGCGGGCGGCTATCAGGTCGGCAATTTCCAGAAAAACTGGATGCAGTGGAACGACCGTTTCCGCGACGACACCCGCCGTTTCTGGTGCGGAAACGAGGGTTTCGCCGCCAAAATGGCGCAGCGTATGACCGCGTCCGACGATTTGCGGAACGAAGGCGAAAAAATGTCGCCGTCCGTCAACTTTGTGACGGCGCACGACGGCTTTACCGCCAAAGACCTGTGGTCGTACGAACAGAAACACAACGAAGCCAACCCGTGGCACAATCAGGACGGCGCGAATCAAAACTTCGGGCGCAACTGGGGACACGAAGGCTATCGGGACGAGGGCTTGGACGAATTCCGCAACAAAATGGTGCGGAATCTGGAAGCGACGCTGCTGATGGCTTCGGGCGTGCCGATGCGTTTGGCGGGCGACGAGTTCAACCGTTCGCAAAACGGCAACAACAACCCGTATTGTCAAGACAACGAAACAAGCTGGGTGAACTGGGACAAGCTGACCGACCGCGACGTTAAATCAGCTGAAATGGTCGGCTTTATGACGAAACTGCGCCGCGAACATCCCGTTTTGGGCAACGTCGATTACTTTGACGGACAGCCCGTTGACGACAAAGGAACGAAAGACATCACTTTCATCCGTCCCGACGGGCAAGAGATGACAAGCGGCGACTGGCAGCCGTTTGCCAAGACGCTGTCCTATGTTTTGGCGGGCGAAAAGGCGAAAAAGGACGGCAAGCCCGCGGATGACGACTTTATGATTATCATGAACGCGCACAACGGCGAAGTCGATTTCAGAACGCCGCCCGCGCCGAACGGTCAAAAGTGGGAAGTCGCTTTCGATACCGCGCATTTGGGCGTTGAAAAGCTGCCCGTCGAACAGCGCGAAATCAAGGACGGCAATTACCGCGCTCAGCCCCATTCCGTAGTGGTATTGCAGGCGGTGCGTACGGAAAACCGTCAGAAACAGCGGCAGAACCAAACGGCAAGCGTCCTTGCCCAAATGAAAAATAAACATTTTTCCAGATAAAAACGATCCATTGTTTGATCCTTTTGAAAAGGCAAAACGCTGGATTAGTTGATTTGGTTAATCCAATCCAGATCTTCGCCGTTTTTCAATTCGTGCGGGACTTTGATATATTTGCCCTCCAGATAATCAATCATGGACGGGCTGAGTTCGGCAATGCCTTCAAACAGCATGGTGCGGTTGAAATCGCGGGTCATCAGATAATCCAAAATTTCCCACTTTTCTTCGTTAATCGCCAGTGACACGGCGTTCTGTTCGTTCGCGACGACCAAAGTCGGATTTGCGCCCGATTCCATCAACAGCTTGACAGCGGGCAGGTTGTCGGCTTCAACCGCCATGAACAGCAAAACGGCGGCGTCAGCGCCCGATTCAATCATCGCCGCGACGGCTTGCGCCAATTCCTGCGCCGAAGCGTCTTTGTTCTTCAATACCGTTTCATAGAGGGACATCGTATTCTCCGCTTTCGTTCAAACGCGCGAAGCATAATGCACGGACGGGTGTTTGTCAAACCAAAGCAAAAAAACATATTGACTTAGAGTGAACTCTAACAGTTATCATTTTTTCATTCAAGGAGCGAATCGGATGAACAGACGCGATTTTATCAAAAAAACAATGCAAACGACGGTGGCGGTTGTCGGCACAGCGGTGCTAAGCCGTGTTGCCGTCGCTGAAAAAAATCGGGAGAAGCAGAAAATGAAAATCCTTGTTTTAACAGGCAGTCCCCGCAAAAACGGAAATTCAAACACTTTGGCGGACAGTTTTATCAAAGGGGCGACCGAAGCGGGACACGAAGTCGCACGCTTTGACGCGGCTTTTAAAAACGTGCATCCGTGTATTGCCTGCAATTCGTGCGGCATGGACGGTCCGTGCGTGTTCAAGGATGATTTTGAATTCGTGCGCGACAATATCGTTACAGCCGATGCGGTCGTGTTCGCGACTCCGATGTATTATTTCGGCATTTCCGCGCAGCTGAAAGCCGTCATTGATCGCTTTTATGCGATTAACGGCAAAATCCACCGCCCCAAAAAAGCGATGCTGTTGATGACGTATGCCAACACGGCGGCTTCACAGGCGAAGCCGATTGAAAGTCACTACAAGGTTTTGCTGGACTATTTGGGCTGGCAGGATGCGGGGCAGGTGATTGCTTCGGGTGTGTGGCAGGCGGGCGCGGTCAACGGAACGCCGTATGTCGAACAGGCTTACAAACTGGGGAAAAGCTTATGAAATTTACGAAAACGATGCTGATTGCGGCGTTGTGCGCCGTTGCGAATTTTGCAAATGCGGAGGAAACGATGAACGAAAAAACGGACAGGGTTTACGAAGAATTGTTCAAAGCCGAACGGACGGCGAGCCCGACCGATCCCGAATTGTTGGAAACTTTGCAGCAGTACATTTTCGGCGAAGTGTTCTTTGTCGGCAATTTGGACAATAAAACGCGCGAGCTGATTACGGTGTCATCTTTGGCGGCTTTGCAGACTTTGCCGCAACTGAAAGCGCACATCAACGCCGCGCTGAACGTCGGAAACGCGCCTTTGGAAGTGAGGGAGGCGATTTACGCCTGCGCACCCTTTATCGGGTATCCGCGCACGCTGAACGCGGTCGGCGTGTTCAACGAAGTCGCCAAAACGCGCGGGATTGAACTGCCGCTTGAATCTGCGGCGGGAACGGAACGCAAGCGGCTGGACGAAACGGCTTCAGCGAAAGATGCGGCGAAAGCCTTTTACGTCGATTACGCAACGCGTGCGGGCTTGGACGCCAAAACGCGCGAACTGCTGGCTTTGGTTGTCGCGACGGCTTTGGGGGCAAAGGACGAAGCCGAACGCCGCATCAAAACGAACCTGAAAATCGGCAACGGCAAGGATGTCTTGACCGCCGCGATTGTTCAGGCGATGCCGTACATTGGCGCACCCGCAGCGATGAAAACAATCGAGGAAATCAAAGAGGTCGAAAAATGAAAAAAGGATTGATATTATTAGCATTTTTTTCTATATTGGACTTAGT
>SAMEA104315424__coassemble_1673_pt1 | contig 9487 bp, 7 predicted proteins | sample SAMEA104315424__metabat2_low_PE_038 | metagenome-assembled genome bin SAMEA104315424 (sample SAMEA104315424) | gut metagenome | biome: Monkey gut; feature: monkey-associated habitat; material: faeces | place: China | collected 2013 | reverse complement strand
CGCCGACGTTCGTGTTCAATCCCGCCTGCTTCAAGTCGGTTTTCAATGCGTGAAAGACTTCCGATCCCATGCGGACGGCTTCGGCAATCGACGGCGCGGAAACGGGCATAATCATAAATTCCTGAATGTCCACGGGATTGTCCGCATGCTTTCCGCCGTTCAAAATGTTCATCATCGGCACGGGCAAAATGTGCGCGTTCACCCCGCCGATATAGCGGTAAAGCGGTTCTCCCGCTTCTTCGGCGGCGGCTTTGGCAACGGCGAGCGACACGCCCAAAATCGCGTTCGCGCCCAAATTTCCTTTGTTCGGTGTGCCGTCCATGTCAATCATCGCGTGGTCGATTTCGATTTGATCAAACGCGTCATAGCCGCAGATTTCGTCCGCAATCGTGTCGTTTACGGCGTCAACGGCTTTCAAAACGCCTTTGCCGTTATAGCGGTCGGCTTCCCCGTCGCGCAATTCGACGGCTTCATGCGCGCCTGTGGATGCCCCCGACGGGACGGCGGCGCGTCCGAATGCGCCCGAATCCAGCACAACATCGACTTCGACGGTCGGCGTGCCGCGGGAATCCAGAATTTCGCGTGCGTGAATGTCAATAATATCGGACATGGTTTTTCCTTTCCAATCAATACTTTTTCATCAAGCGGTCAATGGCGAGCAAGTCGGTCAAGACGCCTTTCAAATCCGCCAAAGGAATCATATTCGGTCCATCGCTGGGGGATTTGGAGGGATCTTCGTGCGTTTCGATGAACACGCCCGCCACGCCGACCGCGACGGCGGCGCGCGCCAAAACGGGGGCGAATTCGTGCTGTCCGCCCGTCGACGTGCCGTTGCCGCCCGGCTGCTGTACCGAGTGTGTCGCATCAAAGACGACGGGGCAACCTGTCTGTTGCGCCATAATCGGAAGGCTGCGCATATCCACAACCAAAGTATTGTAGCCGAACGACGCGCCGCGTTCGGTGACCAAAACGTTGGGATTGCCCGCCTGATCGGCTTTGCCGACGACGTTTTTCATATCCCACGGAGCTAAAAACTGCCCTTTTTTGATGTTGACGGCTTTGCCCGTTTTCGCCGCGGCGACGACCAAGTCCGTTTGACGGCACAGAAAAGCGGGAATTTGCAGCATGTCGACGACCGAAGCGACTTCGGCGCACTGATAGGGTTCATGCACGTCCGTGATGACGGGAACGCCGTAGATTTTCTTGATTTCCGCGAACACGTCCAGCGCTTTTTCCAAACCGATGCCGCGCGCGCCGTTAATCGACGTGCGGTTGGCTTTGTCGAACGACGCTTTGAACACATAGGGGATGCCCAGTTCTTTGGTGATTTCGACGATTTTGCCGCACAATCCGATGGCGTGCTCTTTGCTTTCCAGCTGGCAGGGACCGCCGATGAGGACGAACGGCAAGTCATTGCCGAATTTGACGTTGCCGACGGTGATGTAACGGTTTTGCATAAGGGGAACTCCTTAAATTAAAAAACACAAAAAAAAGACAGCCGAAAAGCTGTCTTTTTTGAAGAAGTCGTTATTTCGAAACGGGAACCGTCGGAACGGCGGGCGCCTGTTCGGTTTGCGCCGCAACGGGTTTTGCCATAAAGGATTCCTGCGTTTTCGCTACCTGGCTTTTGCTCATAATCGCCAAGGTCAGGCTGGTAATCATAAAGCAGGTCGCCAGAATCGCCGTCGTGCGCGTCAGGAAGTTGCCGACGGAACGTCCCGTCATAAAGCTGCTCATGCTGTTGCCGCCCAATCCGCCCAGCGCACCGCCTTCGGAACGCTGCATCAGAATGACGCAAACCAAGCAGATTGCCAAAATAACGTGAATGACCAAAATAAATGTGTGCATTTCAATTCCTCTTGTTCGGAGATTACAGGCAGGCTTCGATAATCGCGCGGAAATCGGCGACTTTCAGGCTGGCGCCGCCGACCAAAGCGCCGTCCACGTCGGGCAGAGCCATCAATTCCTTGGCGTTGGCGGGTTTGACCGAGCCGCCGTACAGCAGGCGCATGCCGTCCGCGGCTTCTTTGCCCAATTTGGCGGCGACTTCGGCGCGGATGGCGGCGTGAACGTCCTCGACATCCTGCGTCGTCGGCGTGCGTCCCGTGCCAATCGCCCAAACGGGTTCGTAAGCGATGACGACGTTTTCGGCGGTTGCTTCTTCGGGGACGGAGCCTTGAATCTGCGAACGGCAGACATCAATCGTTTTGCCCGCATCGCGCTGCGCTTCGGTTTCGCCGATGCAGATGACGGCGGTCAAGCCGTGTTTGATGACGGCGGCGGCTTTGGCTTTGACGTCCGCGTCCGTTTCATGGTGGTCGGTGCGGCGTTCGGAGTGTCCGACGATGACATAAGTTGCACCCGCGTCTTTAATCATCGGAACGCTGATGTCGCCCGTGTGTGCGCCCGATTCGGCGGCGTGAGCGTCCTGCGCCCCCACGGCGATTTTGTCTTTGACGGCATCGGCGACGCCCGCGACCCACAAAGCGGGCGGGCAAACCAAAACGTCGCATTTCGGCGCGGTCAGACCCGCGTAAAAATCGGCGATTCCCGTTGCCAAAGCGGTTCCTTCGGCACGCAGTTCGTTCATTTTCCAGTTGCCGGCGACTAAAGGACGTCTGTTCATTGATGAATACTCCATTCAGGTTAAAACGTAAATTTGCTTTTAGATGTATCACAAGCCGCGCGTTTAAAAAAGCATTAAAATGCGTTCAAAGCGTCTTTTTATATAAAAAGCCTGTTGCCATTATCCCGCGCAGACTTTATTATCGGCGTAACTTTATACCGTTAAAGGATAAACCGATGTTAAAATTTTTCCGTGATAAAAAAGACAGCTGGCTGGTCAAAGGCATTTTGATCCTGACGGCATTGAGCTTTATGTCTTTGTTCGGCATCCAGGGGATGAGCGAAATGCGCATCCGCAACCGCCCCGTGGCGACGTTGAAAGGGAAATCGCTGACGATTCAGGACTTTTTGAACGAATACAACCGCAACGTCGAAATGCTGCGCCGCTTGTCGAACGGGGAGTTTTCCCAAGCCGCCGCCAACGAAAGCGGGCTGCCGTTGCGCACGCTGAACGAATTGGCTTCGCGCGCCGTGCTGGAACGCGTCGTCGACACTATGCATTTAACGGTGTCCGAGGACGATGTGCGCGAAACCGTGCGCAATATGGCGGCTTTTTCGGGGTATGACGGCGAATTCAACATGGGCGTCTTTAACGAATATCTGCAAAACACGGGCAAAACGGAAAATCAATTTATTTCCGAAATGTTCCTGCAATTGAAAGCCGATCAGCTGCTTGAAGCGGTCAAATCTTCGACGGTCGTTCCGCAGGACATTGCCAAAACGATGTACCGCCTGTACGGCGACAAACGCGTTGCCGACGTGTTTACAATCGACCCCGCGGCAATCAAAATCGCGAAACAGCCGACTGCCGACGAATTGCAGGCGACGTACGAAAGCATGACGGACGATTTGATCGCCCCCGAATACCGTTCGGTTTCCGTGATGGCTTTGACGGTTGACGACGTGGCGGCGAAAATCAAAATCACGGACGAAGAATTGCAGGAGGCTTTTGCGGAAAACAAAGCCGCTTATACCATTGAAGAAATCCGCGACGTCGATCAGATGCTGTTCGTGTCCGAAGACGAGGCGAAAGACGCCGAAAAAGCTTTGAAAGCGGGCAAAAGCTTTGAACAGGTCGCCAAAGACATTGCCAAACAGACGCCCGAACAGACGCATCTGGGCGACATTACGCCGTCCACCGCGACGGGCGATTGGTCGGACGCGGTCTTTGCCGCCAAAAAGGGCGAAATCGTCGGTCCCGTGCAGACGTCTTTCGGCTGGCAGATTTTGCGCGTGAACAAAATCACGCCCAAGATTGAAAAATCGTTCGCCGAAGTCAAAGACGAGCTGGAATCCAAGATGAAAGCCGCGTTGGCGTTCGACACGATGACGGAACGTTCGGTGGCTTTGGACGACCGTTTGGGTGCGGGCGAAGCGTTGGAAGACGTTGCCGCTTCCGAAGGCTTGAGTGTTAAAAAAGTCATTCACGTCGATTCGACGGGAACGGACGAAAACGGCAAAACGGTCGATTTGCCGAAAAATGTCCTCGCCATCGCGTTTATGAGCGACAAAGGGCAGGTTTCCCCGATGATTGAAGAGGGCGACGCTTATTATGTCGTGCGCGTCGACGCCGTTGTCGAACCCGCGGTGAAAAGCCTTGACGCCGCCAAAGCCGAAGTGGTCGCCGCTTGGACGGCGGACGCGCGGAAAGCCGAAGCGCGCAAGCTGGCTCAAAGCGTCAAAGAACGTTTGGAAAAAGGCGAAAAAGCCGTTTTGGTCGCCAAAACAAAGAATGTTTCCTATGAACAAATGCCCGAAGTCGGACGTTTTGACGCGAAACTGCCGCAAATCATCCGCTACGCGCTGTTTACGCAGCCTGTCGGGGCGGTGTCCTCGACCCCCGCGGACGGCAAATATATTGTCGCAAAATCCGTCAAAGCCGTTCCCGTCAATCCTGAAACGGATTTGCTGGGCGTCGACAAAACGCGCCGCGCTTTGACAAACGAAACGGCGGAGGAACGCGCCAACACGGTTCTGGCGGCATTCGGCGAAGATTTCAAATTGACGCTGAAAGAAGACGCGGTTAAAGAAGCGTTTTCAATGGTAACAAAAACATCTTCCGCCGAGGAAGACTATTAAACCGAAAAGGCTCGGAGAAATCCGAGCCTTTCTTTTCCCAACGGGGCAAGGCTTGCGCAATCGTTTCAAAAATGATACGATTCAACTGTTAAAATGATACGATTGGAAAAGCAATGTACTCTAAACGCCAAGAAGCTTTGCTGAATTTTATTCAAGCACACAAATCCGCTCATCGGGAAGAAATCGAAAATTTTTTGAATACAGCGGGATTTTCTGCATCCAAAATAACGGTGTTGCGTGATTTGAATGTGCTGTTAAAAGACGGTTTAATTGCGAAAACAGGCAACGCCAAAGCGACGCTTTACGCGCCGTCCCCCCGTTCGGCATTGTTGGAGCAGGTTGACGTTGAAGAATATTTCGGCACAGACCAAGATCTGCGGAAAAACGTCAAAACATCATTTAATTTCGACATTTTCAAATCTCTGTCAAACTTGTTGACGGAAACCGAAAAAACGGAATTGGCTTTGCTGAACGAAACGTATCGGAAAAAACGCGACGCTTTGCCGCCCAATTTGCGCCAAAAGGAATTTGAACGCCTGACGGTCGAACTGGCGTGGAAATCTTCCAAAATCGAGGGAAACACATATACCTTGCTGGATACGGAACGGCTGTTGAAAGAAAACGTTTCTGCCAAAGGCAAAACCGCCGAAGAAACCAAAATGGTGCTGAATCACAAAACAGCGTTGGATTATGTGTTGCAGTCCCCCGAATACTTTCGGCAGCTGAGCGTTTCCAAAATCGAAGAAGTGCATCGTTTGCTGACAAGCGGCTTGCAGGTCGCATCGGGTATCCGTCAAGGCATGGTGGGCATTGTCGGCACAAACTATCGTCCGCTGGATAACGGCTATCAAATCAAAGAAGCTTTGCAGCATCTGATTTCAACCGTCAATCAAATGGAAAATCCCGTTGAAAAAGCTCTTGTCGCCGTTTTGATGATTGCGTATATCCAGCCGTTTGAAGACGGGAACAAGCGCACGTCAAGGATTTTGGGAAACGCACTGTTGCTGGCGGATGATTATTGCCCGCTTTCTTACCGCAGCGTTGACGAAATCGAATACAAAAAGGGCATCATTTTGTTTTACGAACAAAACAACGCCTCTTATTTTAAACAGTTGTTTTTGGAACAGTTCAGGCAAGCCGTGAAAAAGTATTTTTAGCCGTCTTTTTATCTGCCCGCCGTTTTTGATTGTTTCAGCAAAGCAGCGGTTTTGGTTGTCGTCATGCTTGGCGTCAGCCGTTCCAGTTTGTCGACGTAGCCTTTCATCATTCCCAACCCTTGTTTCCAGAAATCGGGTTTGGACACGTCCAATCCGAACGGCTGAAGCAGTTTGTCGGGGCGTTCGGTGGAGCCTTTTGCCAGCATGTCCTTGTATTTTTTGGGAAAGTCCGCGACTTTTCCGTCTTTGTACACCTGATACAGCGATGACGTCATGCATTCGCCGTAGGCGTAGCCGTACACATAAAACGGCGTTTTCAGCAAATGCGGCACATCCGCCCAACACGACGCAGACCGTTCGTCGTTAATCACGGCGGGTCCCATCATTTTTTGCTGGGCGTCCGTCCACGCTTTGTTGATTTCGGAAACGGAAACCGCGCCTTTTTCCCGCACGGCGGTATGAATGTCTTCCTCGTAATGATGCAGGGCGATTTGGCGGAACGTGGTCAGCATGACGCGGTTCATTTTGTCCGACAGCAAAGCAAAACGCTGTTTCGGGTCGTTTTCGCGCTTCAGCAAAGCGTCAAATGTCAGCATTTCCCCGAAAATCGAGGCGGTTTCTTCGACCGTCACGGGCATTTGCATCCCAAGCGAACCCTGCTTTTTCGCCAGTTCGTAATGGATGACGTGTCCCAATTCGTGCGCCAAAGCCAAAACGTCGTTCGTCGTACCGCCGAAGCTCATTTTGATATACGGTTTGCCGTTGACAATCGGCATGGCGTATTCCCCCGGTTCTTTGCCGGGGCGGGGTTCGGCGTCGATGCGTTTTTCGTCAAAGAATCCGCGCGCGATGCCGCCCATTTCCTTGTCAAAAGAATCGTAAGCCGACAGCACGATGTCTTTGGCTTCGTCAAACGTATAGCGGCGCGGCGCAATGCCCGCGACGGGCGCGTTTCTGTCCCAATAGCCGATTTTGTCGCGTCCCGCCCATTTCGCCTTTAACGCATAATAACGATGCGCGACCGCGGGCATGGCTTCGTCAACCGACGACACCAGCGCGGAAACGACGGCATTGTCGATTTGATTGGATTTGTTGCGCGATTCGACGGGGGATTTGAAGCCTTGCTTTTCATCGGCAAAGGCTTTGTTTTTGGCAACGGTGTTGACGACCGAAGCGAACACACCGGCTTTGCTTTTATAGCCGTCGTTCATTGCCAAGCCCGCCTTGTACCGCTTGTTTTCGTCGGTGGAATACGCCATGGCGTACAGGTCGTCGGATGTCGCTTTTTTGCCGTCAAGGGTGAATACGATGTCGTTTTGGGTTTTGTCGTACAGCCGCAGGGCTTTTTCGGTTTTGGCGGCGTTTTTGGCAATCTGCGTCAAAGCCTTGCCGTCCAAATCCACCCTGTCCGCGCGCACCCGTTCAATCCAAAAACCGTATTTTTGCGCCGTTTTGTCCGTCATCAGGCGGTTAAGGGCTTCGTCGGGCAAGTCGGCGATTTCGGATTCGAAAAAATCCGTTTTACTCAAAATGCCGTTTGTCCGCGCCTGCATTTTTTCGTAAAAAGCGGCATTGCGTTCGTCGCCCCTGTCCGCCGTGTATGTCATTTCCGCAAAGGCGTTGATTTTATCTGTTTTGGCGTTCAGTTTGTCGTAATCGGCAATCATTCTGCCGAAATCCGCGGGGCGCATAGCGGCGATTTTACCCTGTCCGCGCAGGGCGAATCTGCGCGCCTGCATGGCGGCGGCGGACAAATCTTTGCCGATTTGCGGATCGTCGATGGATTGATACAGCGGGGTCAAATCCCAGCGCGGAGGCTGTTTGTTCATCAGGGTTTCTCCTTTTCCACCACTTTATCACGGAAGCCAAAAACGGACAAGCGGCAAAAAAAGCCCCCAAATTGTCATTCGGAGGCTGAAAAATGGTAGGCGACTACGGATTCGAACCGCAGACCCTCTCGGTGTAAACGAGATGCTCTAACCAGCTGAGCTAGTCGCCCGCAACGCTTTTCTTATATAAGCAAAGCGAAAATCAGTCAAGTTTTTTTATTTGACGGTTTTCGGGCAATGCGCACCAAAACAAAAACCCCGCCGAAGCGGGGTTTTCATTGCAAGAAGAATCCTTATCTGAACGCAAAGCGCGCGCCGACAAGGATTTCATTGGCTTTGGTTTTGATGCCGTCAAACTTGCCGAAATCGGCGTAACGGTATCCGAAATCCCACGACAGCGCTTCGGTCGCTTCGTACGTCAGCCCCGCGGACAAACCGTAAGTGAATTTGGTTTTGGACAGATTTTCTTTGACCCCCGAATAGGTTGAGCCGTATTTGGCTCTGCCCATACCGACGCCGACACCTAGATAGGGGCGGACTTTGGCGGCGGTCGGCAAATCGACATAACCGTTAATCATATACGACTGAACGGTCGGTTTCAGCTTCAGCCCTTGAGTTTTTTCACTTTTGCCGCTGCGCCATGCATACGCGAATTCGACGCGGAAATTGTCGGTGATTTTCGTTCCGACAGCCGTTTCGAAACCGCCGTTGTAAAAGGTTTCGTCGACTTTGATGCCCAAGTCTTCAACATTCGCCGTGCCTTTCTGGAACGAAGCGATGCCGCGGATGCCGAAATACGGCGTGATTTCGATGTTCGATTTTTTATCGGCGCGAACCTGTTGTTCCTGCGACTGATACGGCTGAGTCTGATGCGTCTGTCGAGCGGTCTGCGCCTGCGCGGAGGCGGAAAACAAAGCGACCAAAGCCGCCGACATAATCAAAGTTTTATTCATTACGGGATTCTCCTGTCCGATAAGGTTGAACAATGGCACATATTATACACCAAGTCGTCAGGCGGGGCAAAAGAAAACACTTTCCTTTAAAAACGTTTTAGAGTGTAATAAGTCGGTTTCAATCAAGGATTCAAACATCGATGTCGGGCGCGATTGCATTGTCGGCGGGACTGAACCGCTTTACGGCGGGGGATTCGCAGGGGAACTTCACCCCTTTGGCGACGCCGCGCGACGTGTACGCTTTTACCCGCAACAGCCCCGTTTTGCTGTGCAACCGTTCTTTGATAAAAGGCAGGCTGGGAACGCAAATGCCCCGCGTCGTTCTGGACGTTTTGGAGCTGTTCGCCTTTGTCTGTCCCGCCTGTCCCGTCGTGCCGACAATCAAAGAGCTTGCCCGTTTTTTGAATATGACCGTTCCCGTCAACGGAGCGGAAGAAGTCCGCGCGCTGTTTTCCATGGTGCGGATTTTGCTGGGCAAGCTTGCCGCCCTTGACCCGAACGAGCGCAAAAAAGCCGTGTCTTTGGCTTTGGCGATGACGCGCAGCGCGAATTGGATTTGGGGCGCGGACGTTTTGTCGGCTTTGGGAACGGCGGAATCGAAATCGGGACTGGCGGGGCTGACGGGCTTTGCGGTATGGGACGGCTTGCCCGACTGGACGGAAAGCGCGCCCGCCGAACCCGCGGGGACTTTGCCCGTGCTGCCCGACGAAGCGGGACAACGCCTGTCCGAACTTTTATCCCGCGCCGATTCGCCCGAAACGCGCGCCGATCAAGTCGCTTATTCCCGCGTGGTGTCCAAAGCGTTCAATCCGCGTTCCGACGCGGGCTTTCCCGTATCCGTGCT
>SAMEA104315424__coassemble_1658_pt1 | contig 9555 bp, 6 predicted proteins | sample SAMEA104315424__metabat2_low_PE_038 | metagenome-assembled genome bin SAMEA104315424 (sample SAMEA104315424) | gut metagenome | biome: Monkey gut; feature: monkey-associated habitat; material: faeces | place: China | collected 2013 | reverse complement strand
TCGTGCCGATGTTGCAGTGCGGCTTCGTTCTCGTAAACTTCTCTTTTGCCATTTTTATATAACTCCAATCTTTGTCTTAGCCATTCACTTTGGCTTTGATTTCTTCGGCAACGTTCGCCGGTACTTCAGCATAGTGCGAGAATTGCATTGTATACTGAGCGCGTCCCTGGCTCATCGAACGCAGGGTGTTCACATATCCGAACATGGCGGACAGAGGAACAGTCGCGTCAATCACGCGGGCGTTGCCGCGCTGATCCATACCGGAAACCTGACCGCGGCGGCTGTTCAAGTCGCCGATGATGTCGCCCATGTAGTCTTCGGGCGTCACGATTTCCACTTTCATGATGGGTTCCAACAGCTTGGGTTTGGCTTTGGCAATACCTTCGCGGAAAGCCGCGCGGGCAGCAATTTCAAACGCCATCGTCGAAGAGTCGACATCATGATACGCACCGTCGAACAAGGTTGCTTTAAAGTCCGTGCAGGGGAAGCCGGCGATAACGCCCGTTTCCAAAGCGGCTTTCAAACCTTTTTCAACGCCGGGGATGTATTCTTTGGGAACATTGCCGCCGACGACGGTGTTTTCAAAGACATAGCCTTCACCCGGTTTCAAGGGTTCAAAACGAATCTTGACGCGGGCGAACTGACCCGAACCGCCGGACTGCTTTTTGTGCGTGTAGTCGATTTCATACGTCTGCGAAATCGTTTCACGGTAAGCAACCTGCGGCGCGCCGACATTCGCATCCACTTTGAATTCGCGTTTCAAACGGTCGACAATGATTTCCAGATGGAGTTCACCCATCCCTTTGATGATTGTCTGACCGCTTTCGGCATCGGAAGAAACACGGAAAGACGGATCTTCCATCGCCAAACGGTTCAAAGCCAAGCCCATTTTTTCAACGTCGGCTTTGGTTTTGGGTTCGACAGCGACTTCGATAACAGGTTCCGGGAATTCCATTTTTTCCAAAATGACCGGAGCGTTTTCGGCGCACAGCGTTTCACCCGTCGTGGTTTCTTTCAAACCGACCAGAGCAACGATGTCGCCCGCATTGGCTTCTTTGATTTCTTCGCGGTGGTTCGCGTGCATCAACAACATGCGGCCGATACGTTCCTTTTTATCCTTGACGGAGTTCAGAACGTAGGAACCGGCTGTCATCGTACCCGAATAAATACGGGCAAACGTCAAAGAACCAACGAACGGGTCGTTCATGATTTTGAACGCCAGAGCGGACAAAGGTTCGTCGTCGGTTGCATGACGGACGACTTCTTCGCCTTTCGGCGTCGTGCAGACGACGGGCGGAATATCCAGCGGGGACGGCAAGTAATCGACAACCGCGTCCAACATCGGCTGAACGCCTTTGTTTTTGAACGAAGAACCGCACAGGACGGGAACGAAGCTCATCGAAATCGTGCCTTTGCGGATGCATTTCTGCAACGTTTCCAACGGGATTTCTTTGCCTTCCAAGTAGTCTTCCATCGCCTGATCGTCTTGTTCGACAACGGTTTCGACTAATTCGGCATGCAGCTTGTCGGTCAACTCCTGCATATCGGCGGGAACTTCACCGTAAGAAAATTCAGCACCCAAGTGTTCGCCGTTCCAGATGATCGAACGTTTGTTCAAAACATCGACAACACCGACAAAGTTGGCTTCGGCACCGATCGGCAGCGTCATAACGACGGGACGAGCACCCAAGCGATCTTTGATCATGTCGACAGCGCGCAGGAAGTTCGCGCCGATGCGGTCCATCTTGTTGACGAAGCAGATACGGGGAACTTTGTACTTGTCGGCTTGACGCCACACGGTTTCGGACTGCGGTTCAACGCCGGCAACGCCGTCAAAAACGGCGACCGCACCGTCCAGCACGCGCAGAGAACGTTCAACTTCGACCGTGAAGTCGACGTGCCCCGGGGTGTCGATGATGTTCAAGCGGTGACCTTTCCAGAAGCAGGTTGTCGCGGCGGACGTAATCGTAATACCGCGTTCCTGTTCCTGCACCATAAAGTCCATGGTCGCGGCGCCGTCGTGAACTTCGCCGATTTTATGGGATTTGCCCGTATAGTACAAAATACGTTCGGTTGTTGTCGTTTTACCGGCATCAATGTGCGCCATGATGCCGATATTGCGATATTTTTCAATTGGTGTAGTGCGAGCCATTACACAAAACCTTCTCTAAAATTAAAATTACCAACGATAGTGCGAGAAAGCTTTGTTAGCTTCTGCCATGCGGTGCGTATCTTCGCGTTTGCGGACAGCGGCACCTTTGTTGTTCAAAGCGTCCATAAATTCACCCGCCAAGCGCTGTTCCATCGTTTCTTCCGAACGGGAACGGGCGGCGTTGATAATCCAGCGGATAGCCAAAGCCTGCTTTCTTTCGGGACGGACTTCGACGGGAACCTGATAGGTCGCACCGCCGACGCGGCGGGAGCGGACTTCGACAGCCGGCTTGACGTTTTCCAAAGCATCGGCAAACGCTTTCAAGGGTTCCATTTTTGTTTTTTCGGCAACACGATCCAACGCGCCGTAAACGATTTTTTCGGCGGTCGCTTTGGCACCGTGAAGCATGACGCAATTCATAAATTTGGCGACGACCAGATCACCGTATTTGGCATCGGGCACGATTTCGCGTTTTTCTGCTGCGTGACGACGAGACATATTTTCATTCCTTCCAAATTATTTAGGACGCTTTGCGCCGTACAAAGAACGGCTCTGGCGACGCGCGGAAACACCCTGAGTATCCAGAGTACCGCGAATGATGTGATAACGCACACCCGGCAAGTCTTTCACACGACCGCCGCGGATCAGCACGACAGAGTGTTCCTGCAGGTTGTGACCTTCACCCGGAATGTAGCTCAATACTTCAGCACTGTTGGTCAAACGAACACGCGCGACTTTACGCAAAGCGGAGTTCGGCTTTTTCGGAGTCGTTGTGTAAACACGGGTGCAAACACCGCGCTTCTGCGGGCAAGCCTGCAGAGCCGGAGCTTTGTTGCGTTTCACGCTCGGTTTACGCGGACTGCGAATCAATTGGTTAATTGTAGGCATTAAAATCCTCTTTCCTATCTAACCGTTACAACATACTTACTCGATTCCAACCTCTGCGGCGGAACCGGAAAGCTAACCTTTCAAAAGCGGCGGAAAACCGCCGTTTTTAACGTCTCAAAAAGGATAAGTCAGCAGATATACAAACCTTCTTTCCTATACTTTTAGGTTTGCATAGTCGCAAAAAACGGCGGAAGAGTCAAGGAAAATAAACGTTTTCTTTATTTTTTTCCAAAGCGAACCATTGAACTGACGACATTTCTTTTCGGCGCGCCGATCAAACCGTCCGCCCCACGCTCGGTTTCCAGAAAATCGTAATCCTGATACAAGTTGTTGCCGTGAATATAAAAAGTTTTTCCGTCTTCGTTCGGGTTGTTCAAACGTTTTCCGAACAAAGAGAGCATCCACTTTCCGATTTCGTAGTGCGTGATCTCGCGTTCATCGGACAATCCCGTTTCCGCCAATTTGCGGCTGTACACGAAAAAAGGCACTTTTGCGGTTTCCAAATCCAGCAGATTATGCCCCCACCGTCCGTTTTCGCCCGTATTTTCACCATGATCCGAAGTCATGACGAACACCCCGTTTTGTTTGTCGTATTTCTGAAAAACGGCAAACAAGCGTTTGAATACATCGTCCATCCACAGCAAAGCGTTTTCGTATTCGGCTCTTCTGCGCGCAGGCACGGTATTTTCTTCGCCCTTAAACACTTCGAATTTTTTGTCGCGCCTATAGACCGCCGCATAAGGGGAATGAACCGCCTTGAAATTCAACACGACGAAATGTTTGCGGGATCGATCAGACAGCACGCCGTCAAGCATAGCGACCAAACATCCGTCCCCGTCCGTTTGAAAGCAAAAGGAAGCGTCTTCTTTGGTACGGACGTCATCAATGAACTCCGTTCCGATTTGATGGGTCTGCAAAGCGTCCTGAGCCGAAATGAAATGCGTTTCATAGCCCGCCGTCTTGGCGGCTTTGAACAAATTTGCCGTTTTGGAGCGGATTTCCCTGATATTTCCCGGCTCCCGAACCGTATTGAAGAACAGCGGCAGGGCGGAGTGTGTAGAAACGGCGCTCGACACCGCCGGAACGGCTTTGAAGCTTTCGCCGCGCAAAGAATCCAAAAACGGCGTTGTCTTTTTTGCGAAACCGAACAAAGACATCATTCGGGAAGCGGCGCTTTCCCCCATAATCAAAACAATATCGCCGCCCTGAAATTCCGGCGCGTCCGTCAAAGCGTACGGTTTGCAAAAATCGGCGGGAACAATTGCGTCAATCGGCTTGATACGCCAGCCTTTAACCGCAAAAAACGAAAAAGTGTTGACGGCATTGTGAATCGAATAGCGTGTCGGCGACGGTAAAAACGCTTTTAAATTTTTTCGCGTCGCCCGTTCGGGTTTGATTGACAGACAAATGAAAACGATTATCACCGCCGCAATCGAAAAGCCGAAGCTTTTTCGATATTTGAAAAAGACGATGCCCAAAATCAGAAATACGCCGATCAGTAAAGCGGGTACAAACCACAAGTCGCCGACGGCAGCCCAGCCGCTTTCCAGCACATCTTCGCCTTCCGCCCAAATTTTGGAAATATCCGTCGGATTTATCGGAAAACCGAAATAGCCGATGTGGCACAGTTCAACCAATTCAATCAAAAAAAGCAGTATCGATACAAAGCAAAAAGTCGCCCGCCCCGCTTTCGACAGACAAAAGCCGAAAGCCGTCAAAAAAGCGATAAAAGCAATGTCCGTGGAATATCCGATACCCTCAAAAACGGCTTCGAAAACAAAATCGGGGAAAAGAAGCAAAAAGCAAAATAAACACCCGTATAAAAAATTGGCTTTATATTTTTTCAAAAAAACGCCCGCCGAAAACAAATGCCCTCTCCGTATCCGTGACAAAAGGCTATCTTAGTGGAAAATAAAATTTTTTCAATAAAAAGGGCGGACAAAAGCCTTCCGCCTTTTAAACTGTCTGTTTTTTTTCATTTTCAACGCTGCTGTTGAGCGTTGCGCAACATCGCCACATCAGCCAATTTGATTTTCAGGCGGGTCGGATTTACCAGTTCCCGCTTTGCCTGCTTCAACAACAGCTGCGCATGTCTGATGTCGGCGTATTCTTCCGCACTTTGCTTTTCGTGCTGATGAACGGAACGGTACATGTTTCCGATAATTCCCTTGCCGCCCTCTACGACAGCCATAGCAGAACCGACCGCCGTCATTCCGATATTGAATACATTGGGGTCTTGCACCATGGACACAGCCATTGTCGACGCAATTGCAACGCCTGCCACGCCTATCATAACTTTTTTGAACGGCGTGTTGTCAATATCGGCATCCGCCCAATAGTTCATTTTCTGCAAAGTGCCGAATTTTTTGCTTTCCTTTTCCAAAGAGGCTTCCTTTTCCTCCATGGTTTTCATTGAAACTTTTTCGGGAAAAAGCATTTTGGAATAGTTTTCAGCGAACACTTCCGCTTCGGATTTCGAGTATCTGCGCATCATGCGCACGCCGCCCGCCAAATATTTGTTCAGCCGTTCCATTTCCTGTTCGGATGCCGTTTTTGTTTTGGCAACATCCAAGGTCAGCATTGTTTATCGCCCCTGCTTTGCGTTGCGCGCCGCCAGAATGTCCTTGTGAATCATACCGCCGCTCGGATTGCCGTAAGAAGCATACAATTCTTTGGCTTCCTGCATCATGGATTTCTTTTCCGTTTTTTCCGCACGCGCGGGATCATAAGACGTCAACAGGCAACGTTTCAGCTGTTTCAAAACCAGCTGAGCATGCTTGATGTCGGCATATTCGTCGGCTTTCACCTTTTTTTCGGGCGTGTCGGCTTTAACCATGGAACCGACCGCATACTGCACGGCGTTTTTGGGAACGACCAAAGCAACGGGACCGTTCGGCATGGATTCGGATTTTGCCAAAGATTCAACCAAGGAAGCCGCACCGATAACGGTCATTTCCAATTTCAAGCCGTGATCGGCATCGGTCGCATAATTTAATTTTTCGCGCAAGCCGTACTTTTTGGCTTCTTTCTTCAGTTCCGCCGCTTTTGCGTCAACGGCGTTTTTGCGAACAGCCGAGCGATCCGTTGTGCGAACATAATTTTCGGCTATTTTCGCAGCTTCGGCTTTGGATTTGCCGCCCATCAGAACAACCGCTCCGATCAGATAGCTGTCCAACGAATGTTTATCCCATACGGACACCGATTTTTCACTTTTATTCAAAGACAGCATCGTTAGCTCCTTTCAAAAATATCTTTTTGCATCTTTTTTACGACAAGCTCTGTTTTTTGTCAATTTTTTTCGACAACACATCACAAAAAACCGCCGAAGAAAATCCTCGGCGGCTTTTCAATAAAGTTATTCGCTATCAAGCTTCGGGCTGTTCTTCAACCGTCGGCAGCGTGGCGGGAGCGGCAGCTTCGATTTCGCGATCGCGCGCAGCAGCCTCGATTTTCAAACGATTGACAACAGAACCCGTACCGGCGGGGATCAGACGCCCCACGATGACGTTTTCTTTCAATCCGACCAAATCGTCCGTTCTGCCCGAAACAGCGGATTCCGTCAGAACACGCGTCGTTTCCTGGAAGGACGCAGCCGAAATAAACGAATTCGTCTGCAGGCTGGCTTTCGTAATGCCGAGCAAAATCGGCGAAGCGGAAGCCGGACGACCGCCAGCGGCAACGGCTTTGGCGTTTTCTTTTTCCAAAGTCTGCTGGTCAACCTGCTCGCCCTGCGTCAGCGTTGTATCGCCGGCGTCGGTGACTTCTTCCTTCTGCAGCATCTGGCGGGTGATGACTTCGATGTGTTTATCGTTGATCTTCACGCCTTGCAGACGGTAAACGTCCTGAATTTCCTTGACCATATGCTGGGCAAAGGCTTCCAAGCCCTTGACGCGCAGAATGTCATGCGGATCTTCCGCCCCGTCGGTCAACTTATCGCCCTGATGAACGGTATCGCCGTCCTGAACCAGAATCAGCTTGCCTTTCGGAACCAGATATTCGCGTTCAATTCCTTTTTCACCCTTGACGACAATGCGCTGTTTGGCTTTGTAGTCGCGACCGAATTCAACAACGCCGTCGATTTCGGAAATAATCGCGCAATCCTTGGGCTTGCGGGCTTCAAACAGTTCGGCCACACGCGGCAAACCGCCCGTAATATCACGGGATTTGCGTTCGATTTCAATCGTGGCGTAAATATCGCCGCGTTTGACCGCCGCGCCGCTTTCCAACATAACCGTCGAATTGGCGGGCAAGTTGTACACGGCAACGGAAGAACCGTCTTTTTCCAAAACGATCTGCGCTTTTTTCGCCGTTCCGTGCGTTTCGATCACGCGGATCTGCGTCAAGCCCGTCGCTTCGTCGCGGATTTCGCGAATGTTTTCACCGTCAACGAAGTTTTCAAAACGAACCGTGCCTTCCTTGTCGATAAAGTACGGAATGACGTACGCGTTCCATTCAGCCAAGCGCTGACCTTTGACAACCTTGTCGCCGCCTTTGACCGCAACAACCGCACCGAACGGGACGTGATAATGCGCTTTCACCGCGCCGTTGTCGTCCACAATCGCCAATTCGCAGTCGCGCGACGTGATAATCGCTTCGCCTTTCGTATTGACGACAGGTTCGGACGCCGTGAATTTCACAATGCCGTCAAAGCCCGATTCAATCGCGGACACTTCGACGTTTTGCGCCGTGCCGCCCACATGGAACGTACGCATGGTCAGCTGAGTCCCCGGTTCGCCGATGGATTGAGCCGCAATAACGCCGACCGCTTCGCCGATGTTGACGGGCGTGCCGCGCGCCAAATCGCGACCGTAGCATTTTGCGCAAACGCCGTCTTTGCTTTCGCACGTCAGCGGCGAACGGATGTAAATCTTTTCAACGCCGGCAGCCGTGATTTTGTCAACGTCCACTTCGTCGATCAGCTTGCCGCGCGGAATGATGACTTCGCCCGTTGTCGGGTTTTTGACATCTTCCTGCGCCGTGCGTCCCAGTACGCGTTCGCCCAAAGTCGCAACGACCGTTGTGCCGTCCAAAGCCGCCGTCACCCAAATGCCGCGATTCGTGCCGCAGTCATCCTGGCAAACAATGGCGTCTTGCGCAACGTCAACCAAACGACGGGTCAGATACCCCGAGTTTGCGGTCTTCAAAGCGGTATCGGACAACCCTTTGCGCGCGCCGTGGGACGAGTTGAAGTATTCCGCCACGGACAACCCTTCTTTAAAGTTTGCGATAATCGGCGTTTCGATGATTTCGCCGTTCGGTTTCGCCATCAAACCGCGCATACCGCCCAGCTGCTTCATTTGCGCCGCGGAACCGCGCGCCCCGGAGTGAGCCATCATGTAAACGGAGTTAATCGGCTTGGACGGATCATCTTTTGAAATTTCTTTCATCATTTCGTCCGCGATTTTGTCCGTGCAGGACGACCACGCGTCAACGACTTTGTTGTAGCGTTCGCCGTTGGTAATCAAACCGTCGGTGTACTGCTTTTCAAACTCTTTGACTTTCGCTTCGGTTTCCTTGACCAGTTTCCATTTCGCTTTGGGAACGATCATATCGTCTTTACCGAACGAAACGCCGGAAACAGCCGCGTATTTGTAGCCCATATTCTTGATGCGGTCGACAAAGATGCAGGTTTCTTTCTGCCCGCAATAACGGTAAACCTGATCAATGATGTCGGCGATTTCCTTTTTGCGCAGCAAGCGGTTGAACAAAGAGAACGGCAGGTTCGGATTTTTGGGCAGAACCTGCGACAGCAAAACGCGTCCCGGCGTCGTGTCGAACACCTTGCGCACCATTTTGCCCTCTTCGCCCATGACTTCCAAGCGGCATTTGATCTTCGTCTGGTATGTAACAAAGCCGTTGTACAAAGCATGTTCCACTTCATCAACGCCCGAGAAAATCATTCCCTCGCCTTTCTGTCCCGCGCGTTCCAAGCTCAGGTAGTACAGCCCCAAAATCATATCTTGGGTCGGCACGATAATCGGCTTGCCGTTTGCCGGCGACAGAATGTTGTTGGTGGACATCATCAAAACACGGGCTTCCAACTGCGCTTCCAGCGACAAAGGAACGTGAACCGCCATTTGGTCGCCGTCAAAGTCCGCGTTGAACGCCGTGCAAGCCAGCGGATGCAGCTGAATCGCCTTGCCTTCGATCAAAACGGGTTCAAACGCCTGAATCCCCAATCTGTGCAGCGTCGGCGCGCGGTTCAGCAAAACGGGATGCTCGCGGATGACTTCTTCCAGAATGTCCCAAACTTCGGGACGTTCTTTTTCGACCATGCGTTTTGCCGCTTTGATGGTTGTCGCCATGCCGTACAATTCCAGTTTGGAATACACGAACGGCTTGAACAGTTCCAAAGCCATTTTCTTGGGAATACCGCATTGCTGCAGCTTCAGTTCGGGACCGACGACAATCACGGAACGACCGGAATAGTCAACGCGTTTACCCAGCAAGTTCTGACGGAAACGACCTTGTTTGCCTTTCAGCATATCCGCCAAGGATTTCAGCGGGCGTTTATT
>SAMEA104315424__coassemble_1569_pt1 | contig 9962 bp, 8 predicted proteins | sample SAMEA104315424__metabat2_low_PE_038 | metagenome-assembled genome bin SAMEA104315424 (sample SAMEA104315424) | gut metagenome | biome: Monkey gut; feature: monkey-associated habitat; material: faeces | place: China | collected 2013 | reverse complement strand
AGGATTGGCGCCCGCTTCCGCCAAAGCCAAAGCCGCCATAATCCCCGCGGGTCCCGTGCCGACGACTATGGGACGCGGGCTTAAAGGCTTGGAAGTCAGCGGTTTGTATTCGGGATACGGCAGCAAAGGCGCGACATTGCGGTACAGCGATGTCTGCAGAGCTTCGTTTTCATCGCCGTCGATTTCAACGTCGAACGAGTATTCCAAGTGCAAATTCGTTTTTTTGCGCGCGTCGACCGATTTTTTGACGACGGTCACGGATTTGATGTTCGTCCACCCCGTCAATTCCGCGATGAATTGGAAAAAATCCTCGGGGACTTGCTTGACGCGCAGGGGAACGCTGGACACTCTGATCATCGGAACACTCCTTTCGAAAAAACGACAGGCGGCAGTTTAGCGCAAAGCCCCGATTTTCAAAAGGATTTTTTACCGCCCGTCCCGTCTGAAAGGAACGCGGAAATTTGATGGGCGGCGGCGCTGCGGCAAACGCGTGGGCTGTTTATTGCTTGCTTTTCCGCTGACGGGCTGTCCTTTTTGTCCTGCGGTCAGGGAAACTTTCGGCTGCGGCATGCCTTCGACCAATTTTCCCCTGTAATCGACAACATACAGATTGGCGTACGAGTTGTCCGCCTTGTAAAATCCGGCTTCACCGACTTTCTTGGCGAATTTTTCGGCGATTTTAGCCAGACTTTTATAGGTGCTTTTCTGCACATAATTGCAATCCGCGCTTTGCAGATACACCGAATCGGCGGGCTGCATATAGTTCTTGCCGTCCAGCTGACAAACCCGCTTGATGATTTCGGCTTCGCTCAAATGCTGCTGGAACGCGCCGCCGATGGCTTGCGGCTTTGCCATGTCGTTAAAGGTGGAAATCGCCTTGACATAGCGGTTTTCGTACGTTTTGACGTAAGCGTAATCTTTGTAATACGCCAGCATCGTATACTTTGCCAGCGAATCGGAGTTGTCCTTGTACGTTTCGCGCAAATCCAAATAAGCCTTTGCCAGCGAAGGGCGATCGCGTTCGAACGCGTTGAAAACGGATTTGTCGCCCTGCTCTTTCAATTCGTACGCGGCAAAAACCTGATTTTTCATCGCGTCGGCTTCCATCGCTTTGTTCATCGAAAAATAGGTCTGCATGTCCAGCCATGCGCCGATTCGGCAGCCGTTGGCGGCTTGCAAAGCATGCGTCCCCTCGTGAACCAGAATGGACGCCAGCAAATCGTCGGAACAGTTGGAGTTCAGCAGGATTTTACGCGCGGGAACGGAATAATAGCCGCCCAAATCCTCGCTGACCGACGAATCGTAGGAAACTTCGATGTTCAGCGCGTGCAGTCCCTCCAGCACTTTGCGCCCCGTCGGGGATTTCATCATGCGTTCGGCGGCGGCTTGAACGTTGGCATCCGCGAATTTGACCTGTTTCGCAACGGAATCGACCTGTTCCGTTTTCGCTTTTTCGGCGGATGTCTGCGCCGTGTTTTGCCCGAACGCTTTCATCGGGCTTAAAATGCTTATCCCCGCGAACGCAAAAGCGGCGGCGTTCGCTTTCATCCGCTCGACCGCCTGTTCGCGTCTGTGTTTGCCCGAAAACAAATCCGACAAAATACCCATGGAAACCCCCTTTGAAAGTTTATTTTTTTCACATTAGCCGTATTTTGGACAAAATGCAACGGATTTTTCCGTTTTGACATTACAAATCCCCGAAAAACTTGATAAATACCTCTTTCCTTTTTCGATACGAAAGCGTATCATTTTACTGTTTTAACCTTTTGGAATTAAACGATATGACTACGACCGTTATTACTATTTTGTGCTTTTGTCTGACAGCGTTTTCGGGAATCTTTCTGGGTTCGGTCAAGGTGCGGGGAATCAGCATCGGATCGGGCGGCGTTCTGTTCGCAGGGCTGATTTTGGGATATTTCCTGAACGCCCACAATGTCGTTTTGGACGCAACGACGCTCGGCTTTTTGCGCGAATTCGGATTGATTTTGTTCATTTATTCCATGGGGCTGACGGTCGGTCCCAACATTTTTTCCAGCCTGAAGCGCAACGGCATCGTGATGAACCTGATGGCGTTGGCGGTCGTGGTTATCGGGTCAATCGTTACTTACATCATCGGAAAATTCAGCTTTATGGATTTGTCGCAGCTGGTCGGGCTTTATTCGGGCGCGGTCACCAGCACGCCCGCTTTGGGCGCGGGGCAGCAGATTTTGGCTGAATTGGGCATTACCCCCGACAAAGTTTCGCAAAGCAGCATGACTTACGCCATGGCATATCCGATTACGATCGTCTGTACGATTTGCGTTTTCGCGTTTTTGAAATCCGCTTTCCGCATCAACATCACGGACGAAGTCGCTTCCTACGAATACCAAAAGGCGGAGGAAAATCCCCATATGGAGGGCTTTAACGTCGTTGTCAACAATCCGAACTTCAACGGCATCGAAGTCGGTCACTTCCTAAAGATGATTCATTACTCCATGGCGGTTTCGCGGATGAAGCGCGGGGACGAATACATCGTTCCGCATGAACACACGACTTTGCAGGTCGGCGATGTTTTGCTGCTGTTCGGACCCAAGACGTTCTTTTCCACCGTATCGATCTTGTTCCAAGTCGATCCGAAACGCGATTTGATGAAAGAAAGCGCGGAACAAATCCAATCGTCGAACATTTACGTCACCAAACCCCGCCGCGTCGGCAAACCGTTAAAGAAAATCATGGGCGACGCGCGCCATCACTGGGTAATTTCCCGCGTCATCCGCAACGGCATTTCCCATTCCCCAACGCCCGATTTGAAGCTGGCGTACGGCGATTGCGTCGTCGTTGTGGGCAAAGCGGTTGACGTGCTGCCGCTGGTGCGCTATTTGGGCAACAGCCGCGAAGCGTTGAACTCCACGCGTTTCATTCCGTTCTTTATCGGTATGATGCTGGGCATTTTGTTCGGGCTGATTCCGTTCCACATTCCGGGGTTGTCGACGCCCATCCGCTTGGGAACGTCGGGCGGTCCGCTGCTGACGGCTTTGCTGCTGTCCTACCGCGGTTCTTTGGGACGCATCATTTTTTACACGCCGACTATTGTTTTAAACGCGTTCAAGGAATTCGGCATCATCCTGTTTCTGGGCATGGTCGGACTGTCTTCGGGCGCGGGATTTTTCCCGCTGGTGTCCAGTATGGAAGGCGTCAAGCTTATCGGACTGGGCATTTTGATAACGGTTATTCCTTTGCTGGCGGTCGGCGTCTTTATGCGCGGCTATAAAAAGATGAACTATCTGACGCTGTGCGGCACTTTGTCGGGATCGACAACAAATCTGCCGTCCATGACGTTCATTTTGAACATGGCGGGAACGGATGCCGCTCCGCTGGGGTACAGCAGCGTTTATCCGCTGACGCTGACTTTGCGCATTCTGACCGTGCAGGCTATTGCTTTGGCGCTGTTTTAATCGCCGTAGGTTTCGGTATCCGCCTCCGGCTCGTAAAGGGATTCTTCCGTTTCGTACAAAGGCTCCTCCTCGGTCTGAACCAAATCCGTTGTTTTCCGTTCGGTTTTGCGGGGGATGTTGTTTTCGACGTTGAATAAGCAAAAATTGTCGATGCAAGAACGGCTCAGCCCCGCAACAGGCGGACAATGCTCGTCCGTCAGGCATTGCACGCATGTGTACGGCAAAGTTTTGTAAGGGACTTGGATGCAGTACGGCGCGGCGGGCGAACAAACGGCGTCGCGGCAAACGTCTTTTTCAACGCAGGTAAACGTTTCGCGCGAACATTCGAATCCCTTTTCACAATGGGAATCGTATACGCAATCGACACACATATATTCATGCGGACGCTTTTTATGGGCAATGCATTTTTTCGGTTCCGAACAAGTATCTTTCGTGCAAACGTCCAAACACCGCAAAGCGACGCATTCGCGGTCAAACGGGCAGTCGTCGTTGGACAGACACGAAATTTCGGGCATTTCCCCTTTCAATCGGACGCGTTTGGCGGCGGCTGGTGTCGGGTTGTTGATCATATCCCCCAATTTCAGCGTTTTGGCGCAAGCATCCGCCGTATTCAGCACAGCAAGCAATCCCAGAACCGTTTTAAGCATAAGCTTTTTCTCCTTTTGCCCCAGTATACCAAACAAAAAACACCGAAAGAACAAATTTCACGATAAATTTGTTTCCTTTTTCGTTTTCAGGCATTAAAACAAAGAACAAGATTCATTATTAACGGCAAAAAAAGACTATGTGCAAATTCATCCAAACAACAACGGACTTGACAGACTTGTGCAAACGGCTGGCGGAATATCCTTACGTCACCGTTGACACCGAATTTATCCGCGAAAAAACCTATTGGCCGCAGGTATGCCTGATACAAATCGCGTCAAGGGACGAAGCGGCGTGCATCGATCCGCTGGCGGACGGATTGGATTTGCAGCCTTTTTTCGATTTGATGCAAAACGAAAACGTGGTCAAAGTATTCCACGCCGCGCATCAGGATATCGAAATTTTTTACAACCTGAGTCATAAAACGCCGACTCCCGTCTTCGATACGCAAGCGGCGGCAATGGTTTGCGGCTTTGGCGAATCGGTCAGTTACCAAAATCTGGTGCAAAAACTGCTGGGAATCGAGCTTGACAAATCCATGCGCTTTACGGATTGGTCGCGCCGTCCCTTGACCGAAAAGCAAATCAAGTATGCGCAGGCGGATGTAACGCATTTGCGCGACGTATACGAAAAAATGCTGGAAACTTTGCGGGAAAACGGGCGTACCGATTGGCTGGCGGACGATATCAAAAAACTGACAAATCCCGAAACATACGAAACAAACCCGTTTGAAATGTGGAAACGGCTGAAAATCAATTCGACGGACAGACGCACGCTGGCATTGTGCCGCGCTTTGGCGGCTTACCGCGAAGAGGAAGCCCGCCGTCTGAACCGTCCGCGCAAGCATATTTTGCGTGACGAAATTCTGTTGGAAATCGCAACGAACGCCCCTCGCTCGGCGGACGAACTGAACGCCCTGCGCGGTATTCCGAACGGCTTTGCCAACAGCCGCACGGGACGCGAGATTCTGACCAAAATCCATGATGTGCTGGCTTCCGACGTATCGACTTATCCCGAATTGCCCAAGCCGTTCGAGCTGCCCCGTCATGCCCGCGCCGTCGCAAAAATGCTGAAACTGCTGTTAATGATTAAATCGGCGGAAAGCGGCGTTGCGGAAAAGCTGATCGCAAATTTTGATGATCTGGACAAATTGGCGGCGGACAAAGATCCGAATTCTCCCCTGATGTCGGGATGGCGGTATGAAGTGTTCGGAAAATACGCCGAACAGCTGAAAGCGGGAAAAATAGGATTCGCTTACAATCCGAAAAAATGCCGAATCGATTTGATCGACACCCTTTGAAATACAAAAAAAGCCCTTGAAAAAAGGGCTTTTTTTTAATTTCCGCACGCTTTGGCAATCTGATCCGCGTCGGTGTTTTCTATCGCTTTGCCGTTCAAAAACACGCGTCCGTTTTTGACTTCAACCGTCGCAACGGGAATTTTTCCGTAATGCAGTTCCGATTCGTAAAAGCCGTAATTTTGTATCAAATCGACGTGTACGGGCAACGAAAAATCCGTCGGCGCAAGAATCCGATACCCGCCGTCCAAATCGGCGGGAGCAACCGTTTTGCCCGTCGTCGAAATGCCCGCGACATAAGCAGCAAGCTTTGCACAGTCGGCGGCTGAAACCGCCACCGTTTCGGCGGATAGCGGTTTTGTCAGCAGCAGCGCGGCAACGGCCAAACGTTTCATCACACGCGAACCAAATGCACGTCGACCATCGGACGGCGGCCGCACGATTCCATCACGACTTTGCGTACGCAGGATTTCACCGTGTCGACGACCGTTTTATCGTCCGCGCGGGCTTCGGGCGGCATTTTTTCCAGCGCCGCCTTTATCGCCGCGTCCATCTGCGCGAATTCGGGGCTGTCCTGCTCCATCAGTCCGACCGCCGAAAACTGCGCCTGTCCCATGACACCGCCCTTTTTATCCAAAACGACCGTAGCAACGACGCTGCCGTCCTCTATCATGCGGCGGCGCTGACGCAATACGCCCGAATTGACGGGAATGATTTTCTTGCCGTCAATCGCCATCACGCCCGTTTGTACTTCGCCGATGACTTCGGCGGGTTCGGGGGCAAGACGCAGCACATCGCCGTCTTTAATCAAGCATACCTGTTTGACGCCGCATTCTTTCGCCAAATCGGCGTGTTCAAACAAATGCGCGGTTTCGCCGTGGACGGGAACGGCGATTTCGGGCTGAATGAAAGAATAAAGCTTTTTCATATCCTTTTTGCCCGAATGCCCCGAAACATGCACCAAAGCGTCCTTGGTCGTCACCAGCTGAACGCCCCGCGCCAGCAAACGGTTCTGCAAGTTCGCAATCGCCTGTTCATTGCCCGGAATGACGCGCGACGAAAATACGACAACATCGTCCTTGTTCAGCCGCACCATGCCGACGCCGTAGGACAGATTGTTCATCGCCGAACGCGGTTCGCCCTGACAACCCGTGCAGACGTAAACGACTTCGGACGGGTGGTAAGCCGACGCTTCCTCGTCCGTCAGAAACACATTGATTCCGCGGAAATAGCCTGCCGCCCTGCCCGCGCCTTCGACGCGCCACAGCGACCGCCCCATCAGGCAGACTTCGCGCCCGTTTTTCGCCGCGGCGTAAGCAATGCTTTCCAGCCGCCCGACGTTCGACGCAAAGCACGTCACGACCAGCCCGCGCCCTTTGGCTTTGGCAAACACGTCAACTAAAGAATCGCGCACTTCGGTTTCGGTGGGAACGTCTTCTTCGACAAACACATTCGTCGAATCGCCGACCAGCGCCAAAACGTGTTCTTTTTTCAATTCTTTCAAAGCGTTGTAGTCGGGAGCTTTGCCGACAATCGGGTCTTCGTCGAAACGCCAGTCGCCCGTGTGAAAAACGGAACCGTAAGGCGTTTTAATCAAAAGCGACGTCGCTTCGGGAATCGAATGGTTCATCGGAACAAGCTCGACTTCAAAGGGCTTCAAATCGATATAATCGCCCTCGTTGACGATTTCGACGGGCGCGCGCCCCAGCAATCCCGCTTCGTCCAGCCGCGTTTCCAGCATTTCCGCCGCAAAAGGCGTCGCGTAAATCGGGCATTTCAAGTCGCGCCATAACAGCCCGACCGCGCCGATGTGGTCTTCGTGTGCGTGGGTGATAATCAGCGCTTTGATTTTCGGCGCAATCGAAGCGGCAAACGACGCGTCGGGAATCAGCATATCCACCCCCGGCAGTCTGTCGCCCGCGAATCCGACACCGCAATCGACGGCAATCCATTTGTCGTCGCACGCGTACAATCCGAAGTTCATGCCGATTTCGCCGACCCCGCCCAGCGGGACGAAAAACAATCCCTGTTTCGGAACGTCGATATATTGAGGTGCTTCTGTTTCCATAACCTTACTTCTTTCCCTGTTCGCCGAAAAACACATCGCCGGCGGTGATTCGCATAATTTGTTGCCCGCACTTTAACAGCAACACGCCGTCATTATCAAGCCCGTAAAAAGTTCCCTGCACTTTCCCCGTCGGCAGATTGACCGTTATCGACTGCCCCAAGCCGTACGCCCTTTGCCGCCAGCCGTCCAAAACGGCTGAAAACGGCAGTTTTTCCAACGCTTCAAAGCATTCGACCAGCCGCGAAAGCACTTCTTGCGGCGTTGTTTCGACACCTTCGTTTGCCAAAGAGGTAACGGGGTAGAGCAGATTTTCCGCCTCGACGGGAAGCAGGTTCACGCCAATTCCGACAATCAGGCGGCTTTTTCCGTCGGTTTCCAACAAAATGCCCGACACTTTTTTGCCGTCAATCAGCAAATCGTTCGGCCACTTGCATTGCGGTTTCAGTCCGAAGCTTTCCAAAGCCTGCGCCAGCGCCACCGCCGACAAAAAACTGTAATTCCCCGCCGCCGCCAAGTTGTCCAAGCGGATGCAGAACGAAACGTACAGATTGCCCGCGGGGCTTATCCATTTGCGCCCCAGCCGCCCGTGTCCGCCCGTCTGCGTTTTCGCGCAAACGGCGATATGATCGGCGTTTTCGGGCAAAGCTTTGGCGTCTTCGTTCGTGCTTTGAGTCGATTCTTTAAAAATAATTTCCATTTTACCACACCGTTTGTTCAATCAAATGTCCCACACCGCCCAAAAAGAACGGTAAAAAAACAGAGGTCGCCGCGCTTGACACAATGGCGATCTTCATCGGTTCGGGCGCGGGGCTCAGTTCGTCGGACGGATCAAAGAAATACATCTGCCGCACGATTTTCAAAAACACATATGCAGGCAGGATATTGCCGATTGCCAACAGCACGACGACAACCGCCGCCCCGCTTTCAAACCCCGCTTTCCACACCGCGAAATACGCCCAAAAGCCCGCCAAAGGCGGTAGTCCCAGCAGTCCCAAAAATACCAAAGAATACAGCGCGCCGCGTTCGGCGTTTGCGCGTCCCTGCCCTTTCAAGACTTTCAATTCTTCGCTTAAATCCCCGCCGACGCGCAAGGACAGCATCACCGCAAACAGCCCCGTCAACAACACGGTGTTAATGCCGATAAACAGCACAAACGCCGCAAAGCCGCCCATTGCCGCCGCCGCAACCGCGATTCCGTTTGTCATCACAACGGCATAAGCGGCAAACCGCTTGATATTCGTCTGCACCAGCAGTCCCAAAGCCCCGCCGAACACCGACAAAACGGCAACGGTTTCCAAAACGGGATGCCAATAAAAACCAATGTCCCCGAACGGGACGATAACCACACGGGCAAAAGCGGACAGCACGGCAAGTCTGACCGTCGTTCCGTAAAAAGCGGTCACGGGAGCGGGCGCACCTTCATACACGTCGGGCAGCCACAAATGAAACGGTGACAGTCCCGCTTTGATGAAAAATCCCGCCGTCACAAACGACACGCCGATCAACAGCGCGGGCATGACGGCACTTTTGTCCGCCGCCGCGATTCGGGCGAAATCCGCCGTCCCCAAACACGCGTAAATCACGGACACGCCGAACAGCCACAATCCCGACGAAATCAGCGCCGCCATGACGGCTTTGATTCCGGCTTCGGTCGACCGTTCGCCGTGACGTTTGTACGCGGTCAGGAAAATCAGCGGCGTTTGCATCGCCTCCAATCCCAAAAACAGCATCAAAAAATTGTTCGCCGACACGGCAAGCATCATCCCCGCGACGGAAAAAGCAATCAACGCCGCGTATTCCCCGCGCGAAAACCGCTTGTACGCCAGCCAATCCGCGCCGAATGAAACGGAAAAAGCCGCGGAAACCAGCAAAACGGACTTGATTGTTACGGCAAACGCATCCGAAACAAACAACCCGCCTTGAAAAAACAGCTTTTGTCCTTTCAGCGACAAAACAGCGGTTAAAGCCAAAGCAAAACCCGCCAAAACGATTCGCGCGGCTTTGCGCGGCGACGCTTGGGACATCAAAGCAGTCAGCGCAGTCGCCAAAACCAGCAGTTCGGGAAGAATCGGTTTAAAAATCATAAAGGGTCATCCTTGTTCAAACAGCGGATCGACGGCGGCGGCGATCAAGCGGAACACCGACGACGGCGTCAGCGCCAAATACAAAAACACGGCGCCCAGCAAAACGGCGGCGGTGCGTTCCCGTTTTCCCAAATCGTTGCCGCTGACGATGATTTCACCCGCCCCGCCGAACAAAAAGCGGCTGAAATGTTTGAAAAACGCGACATACAGCAGCATCACCGCAGCCAGTCCCAAAGCGGCGAACACTTTGTTTTGGGCAAAAGCGGCTTGGAAAATCAAAAACTGCCCCGTAAACGCAGGCATCGGCGGGAAAGCCAGCAGCGCCAGACTGGACAGGAAAAACACCGCCCCCAAGTACGGAAACACGGACAAAACGCCGACAATATTCTGAACGTATCCGACCCGCTGATACAACGCCCCGCATGCCAACAAAA
>SAMEA104315424__coassemble_1561_pt1 | contig 9999 bp, 8 predicted proteins | sample SAMEA104315424__metabat2_low_PE_038 | metagenome-assembled genome bin SAMEA104315424 (sample SAMEA104315424) | gut metagenome | biome: Monkey gut; feature: monkey-associated habitat; material: faeces | place: China | collected 2013 | reverse complement strand
TCACTGTCAGACAGCTGCGGAACGGCGGGCAGCGAAGCGTTTTTGGTGTTGTACGGCGCAGTCATCTGCGTATATTTGTCTTTCAAATAGGCGTTGTAGCTGTAACGCTGATCCTGCCAAATGGAAAACGGCTTTTTGACCGACCCCCATTTTTCGGGTGAAGCGTACAAGTCTTTCAGCACTTGATAGCCGACGTCCCAGCGCACTTTGGCATAAACCGCCAAATCGTCCAGATTCATGTCCGTTCCGTACGAATCCGCAACAACGGGAGTTTTGATATTTGCGCCCGTATCGGAAAAATCGCCCGAATCGGCTTTTTTCTCCAACGCTTTCAGCCCCGCGTCCGTTTCGCTGTCCGTATTCAAAGCGTCCGACGCTTTCGCCAGCAGTTTCGACGCGCTGTCTTCCGCCCATGCGGACACGTTTTTCCAAACCGTTTCCCCGTCGGAGAAATGTTCTTTCAGCGACGTTTCGTTGCATTGAATATTCTGCTGCAAACGGTTTTTGATTTCGTTGTACATTTCAACGCTGTCTTTGTAGCCTTGCAGGACTTTTTTGTCGGCTAAGAACGTTCCCGCCGTTTTATGCAGCTCCATCGCCGCATTCACGTTGTCTTTCACATCGCTCAGCACATTGTACTGTTCCGCGTCTTTGTTGACGACAACGGGGTCGGCTTCGGTTTGCGCGAAAAATGAAGCGGCTTCGGCAGACTGCGCGAACACAAACCCGCCCGCAGACAAGAATGTAACCGTCAGTAATGTTTTTTTCAGCGAAGATTTCATCTCGGTTCTCCTTGTATTACATTTTGCCCAACAGCGGCTCGGTCAAAATCGGCTGCAGTCCGACCAAATCGGCAACGGCGACCAGCTGGACTTTCAGCGCCAAGAGCTGGTTGTAGACGATCTGCAGCTGATATTCCAGCAGGTTCGCTTCATAGTTCACGCGTTCCGATTTGTTCAGATCGTCGGCGGATTCCAGCTGTGATTGGATTTTTTCCGCAGAAGCCATCAATTCTTCAATCTTGCTGTCCAAAACGGTATAAAATCCGACGGCTTCGACGATGTTGTTCAGCTGAAACTGCTTGCGGTAGTACGCCATCAGTTCCATATCGTACGACGAAAAACCGGATTCCCCGCCGTCTTGCCAGCCGGGACGCAGAAACAGCACTTCGACCGCCTGCGCGATTTTCAAAGGATCTTCGCCGTCGACTTTCGGGAAAGCCTCCAAAGACGCGATTTCCTTGCCGTTCGGCAGTTCCGCCCCCTTGACCGAAATGGTTTTGGGCATTTTGACATCGGCGGGTTTGCCGACCGAACGAATCTGCTCCAGTTTTTTATCCGCAAATTCCTTGGCTTTGTTCTGCGCTTCACGCGACAGCGCCGCGGGAACGTGGGGAATAATCGCCGGCACGGATACAAAGTCGAAAACAGGCAGACCCGGGCAGGCTTTCAGCATTTTTTTGAACAGGCAGATCGGGTTTATCGGATTGCACGCCGAAGCTGCCGACGGCACCATAACAACCGCCAAAGCGGCGAGGATGACTGCTTTTTTAATTTTATTACAAATCAACATCGGCTTCGTCCTTTACTTTGAGTGAACCCATTTCCTTTTCGGCTTCGGCACCGAATTCCGGCGGTTCGGGTTTCGTCATCCGCGTAAACGGCGCTTTGTACAGCTGACGCACGCCTTCGCGCTGCAGCTGGGAAACCATCATCGAAACCTGATCCAGCCGTTCGAAGTTCAGCGACATCACGGCGACCGTGTTGGCGTTGACCGCGTCTTGCAGCGTTCCCGCCTTTTCCATCGCGTTTTCGATTTTTTTGACGCGTTCTTCGCCTGCGGATTTGGCTTTGTTGGTGTAATACAGCGACTTGGCTTTGTACACCAGTTCGACTTTCGCCCGCATCAGCTCACGCGCTTTTCTTTTTTCGTTCATTTGAGCCTGACTGGGATTTTCGTTCTGTTTAAAGAAGTAGGTATCCCACAAAACATCGGTCACTTCCTGCGCCGATCCGCCGTTTTTGGCTTTTTCCTCGTGCGGCAAAGGCGGAATGGATGAAAAAGAATCGCTTTTCAAAGCCTTGCCTGCGACTTTTCCCATGGATTTGACGTCGCCCGACATGGCGGCTTTGCCCGCGGCTTCAATCTGTTTTTTCATTTCCGCCAGCTGTTCCGTACGCTGAACCAGACCCGCAATAGGCTGATAACGCGCCGCCAGATTGGAAATCAAAGACGCCAGCTTTGCCACGTCGTATGTCGGCCAGCCCGCCTGCGCCGCCGCCGGCGTCATCAGAGCGGTCGTCAACAATCCCGTTAAAATCAGTTTTCTTTTTAACATTGTTCCGCTCCTTTATTCCTGATTGACCAGTTCGGAGGAATTCGTCCGCTTGATGGCAATCATTTGTTGATCGATCGCTTTGAGCATTTGCGTGATTTCCAGCTGTTCTTTTTTCAGCAGAAGCAGCTTGTTGTTTTGGTTCTGCAAATCCGTTTCTGCGGTGGTGTTTTCGGCTTCCTGCCGCAATTTTTCAACGCTTTTGAGCGATTTATCCAGTTTTTTGCGAATCGCCGCCGCTTTGCCGTAGCTCATCATATCGGTGATATACTGGAACTGGTCGGCTTTTCTGCGGATTTCGCCTTTTTCCTCTTCGGTCGCGTCTTTTTTCGGATGCATGTTTTCACGCAGCCACTTGGCGGACGCTTCGGTGTCATCCAACTTGGATTTGATGCCGCCCGGCACGACCAAAGCGGAAACCTCTTCGGCGGTCGCCTTTTTGTTGGGATCCATAATCGTTCCCGCGGCGTTTTTCAAAACATCTTTGTAATTGCCCTGCAGATTGCCCAGCATCGTTTCAACGTTGATACTGGACTGCGCCTGTTTCAGTTCGGCGCGAATGCCCGAAAACTGATCCAGCAAAGCCTGAATTTTCATCGCGGCGTCCGTTGTCGTCTGCGCCGACGCCGGCATTGCCGTACCTAACACAGCGGCAACCGAAGCAAGAAGGGTGTATTTTTTAATCATGCGTTTTCTCCTTCTTTGTTTACGTTGACGCGCGTCAGTCGCACAGACCGGCTACCGCCGTGGAAGCCATGCGGTTGGCATCCAAAGCCGTCGTCGTCGTCATCTGAGCATACATCAGTTTCAGCATGGCGGTGTTTCCGCCCAGCAGCTGCATCTGGTCGTTGACGGAATTGACGGCTTGCTGCGCGTTTTTCATGGATTCGCCCGAAACCAGTTTCTGCTGGGCAGCCAAAGAATTCGACAGCCCCGCCGTAGACAATTCTTCGGTCATTCTGCGGCGCGCCGTCAGGCAATTGTTGCGTTCCTGCTGGGAAAAGTTGCCGCTGATGGATTTTTCATGCCATTTTTCGATAACGTCGCGGTTCTTTTCGGGATCCTGCAACGTGTCTTCGGAAAAGCCGATTTTTTTAACGGAAGCATGAATCTTCATTGCGGAAACGCCCGTCGCTTTCAACCCTTTTCCTACGTTTTTCAACCCGTCCATGCTCAAATTGTCGCCCATGGACTTGGCTTGCTGAACACCGTTTTCGATTTGCGCTTTCAAATCTTTGATTGATTTGAGGTATTGCTGCAGCTGCTGCATTTGTGTCCCCAATTCCGAACCGATTGTCGGGACGGGAATGGCATGCGCCGATTCGGCAGACATCAGGACCGAAACCGCAACCGCCGCGATGGATTTTGATAAACGCTTCATGAAAGCCTCCTGTCAAAAAGGAAATTCTTCTTCTATACTCTTAGTTTAACCATAAAATTGTGGCAAAACAATGGTTTTTGTTGTGGCAATTATGACAAAAATAAGACAAAACATCCGAATTGTGTCTGCTTTGCCTTATTTGAAAAAAATCACGCCACTTCCAGATATTTTTCGACGAAAGCTTCGGGACCGTATTCTTTCATCAGCTGTTCGGCAAGCAGCACATGCTTGCGCCCCGACGAATACAATTTCAAAAACGGTCCCAAGCCGCCCAAATTCACGTCCAAAATCACGGATTCGCCAACGGCGGGGCGCGAAACCAAAATGGCGTACTTCAGCTCTTTGAACGCGCGCCCGAACACAAAGTCGCGTTCATGCGGCGTCAGACGCCAGTTTTCGTAGTCTTCCTCCATTCCTTGCGGGTTGCGGAAGAAAATAACCGTCTGACACTGACCGCGAATCACTTCGCCCATGCCCAGCGAATCGACGATGTTCGGCTGTTGGAACGCGCACAAATACGCTTGACGTTTTTTACGTCCTTCCTGCAAACCGATAACGAATTGGTCGCGGAACATCGGGTGTTTCAGCATAGGCGCGGTTTCGTCGATCATAATCAGGCTGGGATCGCCCGTCTGACCCGAAACGCTGTGAATACGCTGCATAATGTAGCTGATGACCGCGGGAGCCAGCACTTCGTCTTCGAAAATATGGGTAAAGTCGAACGCGATAAAATGCGCCGTCAAATCCAGCGTATCGTTCGGCGAATTGAAAATCAGCCCGTATTGCTGGTCGTTGACCCAGCGGAACAGTTCGCGGCGCATCGCCCCCGTCGGCGAAAAACAGCTTTTGTGCAGGTTTTTCAAAGTACGTTCCTCGGGGCGCAGATAGTCGAAAGCGGTCGTTACGGCACGCGCAATCTCTTTTTCGGAAACGGCGTCGTCAACCATGGTGATCGCTTTCAGCCAGCGGCGCAAAAACGCGCGGTTTTCGGGAACATCCTTGCAGGAAAACGGATTCATGGACGTCGAGTCTTTGTCGCCGTCAAAGTTGACGTAAGCCCCTTGAATCGCGCGGCAGAAAACTTCGACACCGCGGTGACGGTCGAAAAAGTAAACGCGCAGATCGCTGTGCCGCATGGCTTGTCCCGCCAAAAACGCCAGCAAAGTCGTTTTACCTTGACCGGTGGAACCCAGCAAAATACAGTGCGCCACCGCGTTCGCCGCCGCCGTCACATGGAATTGCCACCTGTACGCCGTGCCGCTGACTGTGCGGAAAATCGTAATGGGTCCTTTACCCCAGTCGCTGTTTTCGTTGCCCTCCGTCGCTTTTTCAAGGTTCATCGCCGTCGCCACCGCGCGCGACATGAACGAATAAGTGCGCGGATAAATGTCATACGTCGGAAACTGCGCAAAGAACGACGCCTGCGCGACCCAGCCTTCGCGAACGGGAGTCACACCGTACAAACGGCAGATTCTTTCGATTTCCATCTGTCCGAATTCCAGCTCTTCCTTGGATGTTCCGAACACGAACATGGTCATCGCATAATGGCACAGCGTTTGCGTTTCGCTGTCCGTCGAATCCAATGTCTGGATGGCTTCTTCGTATTGGTCGATGGTCGATCCCGAAAAACTGGTCACACGCGCCATACGCTGCTGCTGCATCAAAACAGCCATCGCCTTGACCTTGGGAATCGGCATAATATTGTGCAAAAGCGTCAATTCGACATCAATGGACAGCAAATCCGACAGCATTTGTTCGTCCATATAGTCCCCCGGAGCGCGCAGCCCCATAACAATGCACAGCAGTTCGCTTTCCCCCGTGAAAAAGCGAATCACTCCCTCATCCCCCGTGAAGTGGATGTAGTCCGCCGTCAGCATGGACTTCAGTTCCGCCCCCTCCAAATTCCCGATTCGCGGGCGGGGGGTCGAAATCGGCGAACACAAGCGCGCAAAAAAGGTAAAGGGACTTTGTTCCAAGTCGCTTTCTTTGGTTTCGAACAGCGCGGTCGGTTCATACGCGTCCAAAACGGCAGTCAACGCCTGCGCCGCCTGATTCAAGTCGCGCAAATGGTTTTTGCGTTCGCTGACGGACAGAATAATATAGTGTTTGTTCCTGAAAACGCGGTTCAAATTGCGATCCCATTGGTCCGCAATCATTGCCAGCAGCTTGTTTTCGTGACGGACTTCATCGCCCAGCGGAACCAGTTCGCGAATCGTAATCAAGCGGGCGACAACGTTCAAATCCCCCAAAGAATCGACAAAGCTTTTGCGCGCATCCAGCATCGCGGCGCGCATTTCGGGCTGAACCAAAGCCAAATCCATCCCTTTGATGGCGAAAACACGCAGCAGCGTCCCGTCATGGCATTCGATTGTCGTTCCGTCTTCCTTCAAGCGTTCAAAAGGCAGAAAATCCGCGACCTGCGTTTCTTTCGGACGCGGCAAAATAATCTCGCCCAGCTTTGTCGCCAGTAGCCCCGCAAAAGCCGCCGCCGCGACGATTCCCAGCAGGCTGACCAGAACCTCGCCTGTTCCCAAGCTTTGAATAAATACGGAAAAAATACTGTCAGGGAGCAAGTTTCGTTCCTTTACACTTGTAGATATTGACGGATCCGCCGCTGAAACGTCCGCGCGATTTCATCATTGCGGACAAATGCGGTTCTTTCGCGCCGTAAATCGCCAAAAACAAATGGGCGATTATGATCGGAAAAATGAAAATCAACGGGTTCATTCCGAACACGCCCAGCCCGATGAACATAATCGGAAACTGCACCGCCAAATTCGCCGCGGCGGGCAAAAACGGCGCCCAGAACAAACGGGGCGGCATGGCGATTGCCTTCAACACCGGCTCTCTCATCGCGATAAATCCTTTCGGCGACCAGTTTAACGAAAAAAAATAAACAAAACCTTTCTTTGATTATACGAGCAACTTTTTTATAAATAAAGGTTTTCGATAAAAAAAATTGCCGCAGACGAATCTGCGGCAATCTTTTGTTTTTTGATAGCTATTACAGCGTATCGCCGAAGCCCGGAGCGCCAGCTTCCGTAACATAGTCAACGATAGCACCGGCAACCGCCAAGATCGCCAGACCGATAGCCAACGACGCAAACCATTTCCATTTAACGGTACCGAAAATCGCGCCGCAAGCCAAGCCGACCAAGCCGAAGCCGCCGACAACGAAAACAATCGTCTTGACGTTTTTGAACAGGTCTTCACCTTTGGATTTCACCGAGTCAAACACGGCGGCGGAGCTGTCCGTGGAGGTGGCCAACAGGGCGGCCAGAGCCAAGAATAAAAGTTTCATGATGATTCTCCTTTGTTTAAGCTTAAATCCTTATACTTTCAGAATAAGAAAAACCGTTCCGAATGTCCACTTAAAAAATCGATACCAAAATACGCCATAACACATTGACAACAAACATTTTTTTAGATTAAGACACCGCCGCAAAAAAAGTTTAACATTTCTGACATTTTTCTTTTTCTCTTCAAAACGGACTTTATAGAGTAATCATCATGGATTTTTACCGATAGTTAAGGACTTTGCGCCTACACTTGAGCAAAATATCTTTGACAACAGACAGAAAAACAATGACAGAAGCTTTGGATAAATCACCCGCAACTCAAAAGAAACTGCCGCTGACGGCGGGAACGGCAGTTTTCGTGTTTGCCTGTTTCCTGTTGGTCGCGGGATTGTGCAAATTTTCCTTTTATGTCTTGAAAAACCACCGCAGCGCCGTTTCCCGCGACGATTTCATCCAAGCATACGTCGATGTTCCCCCTGCCGAAAACATTGCAAAAAAAAACGCCTATATAATATTTAATGAGTCCGACGTCGGCGCGCCGTCTGTTTTTTTTGATTCCAAACGAACGGAAAAACCGATTGCCGCGGCACAAACCAAACCCCTTGCGCCGCCGTCGCCGCTGCCCGTTTACAAACGCCCCGCGCCTGTTTTGCCCGCTCCCGCCCCCGAAATCGAGGACGACAGCGGCATTCCCGATGCGGATTCGACGCCGATTCCCGTAGACGATTTGCTGCTGACGGGACGGAATATTTTGGCTTCGCTGGATAAAGCCGTTTTGGAATCCGAAGACCTGCTTGCCGATGAAAGCACAGCCGAAGCCGTTTTGCCCGAAAAAAGCGAGCCTGTAATCGCCGCGACGGAAGAATCCAAACCCGCCCCCGCAATCGTCGCGCAAGCAAAAGCATCCCCCGCGCCGACCGTTTCCAAGCCCCGTAAAAGCGAATCGGGCGAACGCTGGCTGGACATTGCGGCGCTGCGCCGTGAAGTGGAAAGGGAAGCGGCGAATGCGGCGTTCTTGAACCAGCCGAAGCAAACCGCCGCGCTGGAAATTGCCGAAACGGACGCCGCCCCCCAAAAGACAGCGCCCGCCCCCGCAAAAGACGACCGCCCCGCACAGCCCTCTTCTTCGCCTTTCCTGACGAAAGAGCAGGCTGCGCAACAGCCCTCCGTTCCCAAACAATCACCGTTTTTGAGCAAAGAACAAATCGCAAAACAGTCTTCGGCGCCGCAGAGTCCGTGGAAAATCGCGAAAGCCAACGGAAAGCCCGCGAATGCTCTTGCCGTCAAACACGCCGCCCCTGATGAAACACCGTCCAAAGCCGATTCCGCCCCCGCCGAAAAAGCGATTCCCGCTCAAACGGCGAAAGTAATTTACAAAAACGGGCGCGCCAAAGAAATCGCCGCCGCCGAATCGGACAAATCTTTGAACTGGCTTGACAGAAAGCAAGCCGCCGTTTGGACAAGCCTGTCACAGTCCGACACCCCGTCGGTGTGGACCGTCAGCGACAGCCGCCCCGCCCAAACAGCCAAAGCTTTCCGCATTGCCGCGGAAGAAACGGCAGCCCCTGCCGACAAGCCCGCCGAGCCGGCGGAAATTTCGTCCGCCGAAGTCCGCGCCGTCGGCAAAGAGGAAAAGCCCGAAGCCATCGCCAACCCCGTTTTGCTGCCTTTGGGCGCGCCCGACGGTTCGATTCCGACCGCCGCGCCGATTGCGGCTGCATCCGCTCCCGCTGCGGCAGCATCCGCTTCCGTTCCCGCCATAGCGCCGATTGTTCCCGCCGTTTCTGCGGCAAAAGAGAACGCTGTCCCTGCGGCGGACGCTCAAAAGAAAGCGGATCCGTCGCTGGTCAACAAATTGTTTTCCATTTTCAACGCTTCCGACGACGAGGCTCTGCCCACCATCGGCGCGTCTGCCGAAACGCCGTCGGAAAAGAAAGAGGCGACAGCCGGCAAACCCCAAAAAGCCCCTGCGGTCGCCATCCGCGAAGCGGCTTCCTCTTTGACATCCGCAAAAGAAGCGGCAACCAAAGAGGCGAACAAAAAAATCATGCCGACGGAAATCCGCCTGACATTCAAGCCCGGCAGCACGGAAATATCGGCGCAATCCGTCAAATGGATAAAAGCGTTCGGGGCAAGCGTCAAACAAGACATCCAGCGCGCCATAGAAGTGCGCATGAGTACGGAAAACCTGCCGCTGCAAGAAAAACGGTTTGCCTTGATCCGCAGCACGCTGGTCGGCGCGGGCGTTGAAGACGATCAAATCGTTCCCTTTATAACGAACAGATCGCCCCACACCATCGTTCTGCGTTCATTCGAAGTCCCCGAAGAAGGCGTTACCGAATACACGACCTCCGTCGACGGGATGAAAGAAGAATTGTACTATCGGAAATGGTAGGAAAACCGTTCGGCGGAATTGCAAGAAAATCCGCCGAACTCTTTTTTATAAAGGATTTTTTAAAGAATTTAATGCTTTAATCATACTTCAATAGAAGTGTGTTGTCCTTTTTGTAAAAATTTGGAGAAAATCTTATGGCGCATTCCCTGACAAAAATCAGCCTTTTCGGCGTTTTTTCCGCCGTTTTGATGCTGAATGCGTGTACCCAGTTCATTTCCGAAGACGATGAATGGCCCGGCGTTTCCGCGGGAACGGTGTCTTCCGCGCCCGACTTTACGGCTCCCGTCGCGGGCGGGCAATTCGGACAGCGCACTCCGTCCGACATGATGCAAAACACAGGCGGCTACCGCGGCGAAGATTTGTCGGCGGCGGCTCCGTCGGCAGGGGCGAACGGCTTGTACAGCTATGACAGTTCGGATGAATCGAACGGCATGGCTGTCGGCGCGGGTTCAACGCTGTCGGGCAACCTGACGGATTCGGCAAACGGCGCGAATGCGGGCATGGCGTCTTCGGCGGGCGGCAACGGCAATGCGAACGCTTCCGCCGCGGGTGACGACGTTTACGATCCCGAAGATCCCGTAGAGGACTG
>SAMEA104315424__coassemble_1557_pt1 | contig 10011 bp, 13 predicted proteins | sample SAMEA104315424__metabat2_low_PE_038 | metagenome-assembled genome bin SAMEA104315424 (sample SAMEA104315424) | gut metagenome | biome: Monkey gut; feature: monkey-associated habitat; material: faeces | place: China | collected 2013 | reverse complement strand
CGACAAACATTCCCCGCACTTTGCCCGTCGGAATGCTGGTGTGTTACGAAGTCATTTTTCCCGCGCATGTCGTTGACGAAGCGGAGCGCCCGTACTGGCTGATGAACGCGACGAACGACGGATGGTACGGCATCAGCGCGGGACCCTACCAGCACTTTGCCGCCGCTCAAATGCGCGCGGTGGAGGAGGGCATCCCCTTGGCGCGCGTCGCCAATACGGGAATCAGCGGCATGATTGACGCGTACGGGCGGATAACGGCGTCGCTGCCGTTGGGAACGGAGGGCGTTTTGGACGTTGAATTGCCCCGCCGCACGGAACAGCCGACGCTTTACGCCCGATTTGGAAACGCCGCGCCGTTCGGATCGGCGGTGCTGTTTTTGGGGCTGGCTTTTTTCACGAAAAGGAAAAAACAATGAAAAAGACCGCTTTGCTGTTGGCATTGCTTTGCGCCGCCGTGGCGGGCTGCCGGAATATGTACGACAATCCGACGTTTTTAAGAACGGATACTTATGAAGAAACTTTTCACGGAAAACGCATTCCGCAGGATTTGCATTAGTCGTAACTGACGTTGTTCAGCCGCCAAAATGTTTCCGTGTCCGCCAGCGCGGGATTGTTTTTGGCATAATCGATAGCCGTTCTGCCTTCTTTGTCCCTTGCCGTCGTGTTGACTTCGCAATCCAGCAAAACCTCAACAATTTCCCGCGCGTTCGGATTTACTCCCGCCGCCAGCATCAAGGGGGTCGCCCCTTCCGCGCTGCGGTCGTTCGGGTTTGCTCCGTGTTTCAGCAAAGTCAGCAGCACATAGGGATTCAAATTGCCGCCCGCCGCCAGCATCAGCGGCGTAATGCCGAAATCGGCGCGGTCGGAAACGCGCGCGCCCATGTCCAGCAGAACGTCAACGGTTTTAACGGACAGATTTTCCCGAACGGCGACCATCAGCGGCGTCAGTCCGTCCACGCCGCGTTCGTTGACATCCAGCCCTTTGTGTTGCAGCCAGCGCAAAACATCGGGCGCGCATTTGTTGACCAAGGCGACGGCAAACGCCGATTCCCCCCGATTGTTCCTGTCATGCAGATCGCCGCCCTTTTTGACCAGCCAGTTCAAGATTTTGACCGAAGCGTGATTTTGAATCGCGCGGAACAGATACGACATACCGTTTGAATCTTTGTCGTTCGGGGTTAGCCCCGTGCTTTTGAAATAGGCGCGCATCCTGACGGGAGAACCGCTTTTGACGGCGGCTTCAAAGGAAGCGGGCTTTTTGGTGTACCATGCGGCAAAAAGCGTGATGATTAAAACACAGGCGGCGGCAAGGACGAAAACGACTTTCGGATCGTTCAGCGCCGCTTGTATTTTGGCAATCGGCAAATCGAAACGCAAATCGGAAAGGCGGAGATCGGAGAATTTCAAAAACGTTGTCCTTCTTCAAAAGCGGTCATAGCGGCGGAAATATCCGCAGGATAATGCAGGGTCAGAACATGCGCCGCATATCGTTCCGTTTCCCCTGTAGTCAATGAGCGCAGCCGTTCCTTGACCATCGGAATGTTGACGGCGGGCATGGACAGTTCGCGCACGCCCAATCCGATAAGCAGCGCGGAATAATGATAGTTCGCCGCCATTTCCCCGCAAACGCTGACGGAAATGCCGTGCGCGTTCGCCGCGTCGATCGTTGTTTTCAGCAGCCGCAAAACGGCGGGATTCAGCGGATTGAACAGGCTTGAAACCGTTGCGTCCGTTCGATCGACCGCCATGGCGTACTGAATCAGGTCGTTCGTGCCGATTGAAAAGAAATCGCAATGACCGGCGATTGTGTCCGCTTCCATGGCGGCGGAGGGAACCTCTATCATTACGCCCAAAGGCGGCAGATTTTCGGGGACTTCCGTTCCTTCGGCGCGCAGATCCTCGGCGCATCGTTCCAGCAATCCGCGGGCTTGGATGACCTCGTCAACCGAAGAAATCATCGGCAGCAGCAGACGGATGTCGGCGGTTGCGGAAGCGCGCAACGCCGCGCGGAACTGGTCTGTCAAAAGCTTTTCATACAGCCGCATATAGCGGATGCCGCGCAATCCCAAAGCGGGGTTGACGGCATGGTAGCTTTCCAGCATCGGCGATCCTTTGTCCGCGCCCGCGTCAATGGTGCGGAACGTAACGGGCTTGCCGTCGATTTTTTCGGAAATGGATTTCAGTAAAGCATATTGTTCGTCTTCATCGGGCAAATCGTTGCGGTTCAAATACATATACTCGCTGCGCAGCAGCCCGATTCCGTCAACGCCCGTCTGCATCAGAAAATCCAGTTCGTTGGGCAGATCGATGTTGCCTTTGAGCCTGATGTAAACGTTGTCGGCGGTCAGCGACGGTTGGTCGCGCAAACGCGTCAGCGACCGCTTCCAGCGCAGAAAGTCCGTGCGGTATTTGCGGTAAAGCTCGACGTTTTCCTGCGTCGGATTCAGAATGACTTTACCATATGTGCCGTCGATGATAATCACATCGCCCGTTGTCGCGATCTGCATCAAGTCGGGAATGTTTACAATCGCGGGCAGTCCCAGCGACCGCGCCAGCAAAGCCGTGTGGCTTTGGTTCGACCCGTTGACCGTAATCAGACCCGCAATCTTGCGCATATTCAGCATTGCGGTGTCCGCCGCGCTCAGGTCGCGGGCGATGACGACGGCGTTTTCGGGCATTTGGTACAGGTTGTCGGGCGCATCCGTTTGCAAATTGCGAATCAAGCGCATGCCGATGTTGCGGATGTCTTCAACCCGCGAGGAAATATACGAATCCTGCATTGCCGCGAACACGTCGGCGATGGCGGCGACTTCGTCCAAAACGGCGGCTTCGGCGTTGACGCGGTCTTTTTCAATGCGTTCGCGCACTCCGCGCGTCAGGCGCGAGCTTTGCAGCATGTGGCGGTACGCGTCCAGCAAAGATCCCAGCGTGTCGTTCGCCAGAGCGTTTTTCGCCTTGTCCATGATTTGGTCAAGCTGTTTCGTCGTTTTTTCGACCGCTTGGTCGAAACGTTCCTGTTCCTGCGCGATGCGGTCGCGTGAAACGTGGTAAAAGGGAACGCTTTTCAGCGCGCTGTCGTACACATAAACACGTCCGATGACAATTCCCGGCGACACGCCCGTTCCTTCCCGCGCCGCTTCCGAAACGGGGGCGGGGCAAAGGTCGGGTCTTAGCCGAACGATTGACGAAAACAGGTTTTTAATTTTCGTTGAATTTATCATCGACCAATTTTTCCAAAGCGGACAACGCTTCCGCAGCTTGCGCACCGTCGCACGACACCAGAATTTCACAGCCGTATGCCGCGCCCAGCATCATCAACCCCATAATCGAATGTCCCGAAACGGATTCGCCGTCCTTTGAAACGGTAACAGCCGCGTCAAATTTGTCCGCCGTTTTGACGAATGCGGCGGCGGCGCGGGCATGCAGTCCTTTGGCGTTGACGATGACAAGCGTTTTTTCGACGGGCATGCTTATTCTTTATCCTTGTGCAGCAAAGCCGAAGCGACGTTGATGTATTTGCGCCCCGCTTCCTGCGCGCCCAAAGACGCTTCTTTCAGCGGCAAAGAGGTGCGCAGCTGAGCCAGTTTTATCAGCATGGGCAGGTTGACGCCCGCGATGACTTCGATGTTTGCCTGTTCCATAACGGAAATTGCCAGATTGGAGGGCGTTCCGCCGAACATGTCGGTTAAAATGATAACGCCGTCGCCCGAATCGACTTGTTTGATTTTTTCCTGAATTTCCGCGCGGCGTTTTTCCATGTCGTCGTCGGAAAAAATTCCGACCGTTTCAACGGCGTCCTGCTTGCCGACGATATGCTCCAAGACGGCTTTCATTTCCGCCGCCAAGTGTCCGTGGGAAACCAAAATCATTCCGATCATGGGGATATCCTTTCGTGTTTGAAAAAACTTTATTACAGAATAACCGTTTCGGAATCGGAAATCAAATGCCTTTCACCCGCAATCACCCGCAAGGCCAGTTTTATTTTTGCGGCGGCGGATGTGCAAAACGGATCCAGCCGCAAAACGCCGTCAAAGCGTTCGGGCAGGCGTTCGATTTCGTCGGACGCGCGCAAATCGATTGTCAGAACGATTTGAGTCGTTTCGGCAAAGGGGAGCTTGACAATGCCGAAGCCCCGCACTTCCAGCAATCCCCGCAATCGGGCGGGCGCGGACGCAACACCGTTTTCCAGCAGCACTTGGTCGTCGGCGACCAAAACCGCCCCCGCGTCAATCAGCCGCAAAGCCAGATCCGATTTGCCCGATCCCGCTTTGCCGCGAATCAAAACGCCGCGCCCGAACCATTCGACACATGTCGCGTGAATCAGGGGCATTTATTCCGCCTTTTGCATAACGGGCAGGCTGACGACAAAGCATGCCCCCAGAATTTTGCCCGACGCGTCCGTGCGGTTGCGGGCGTAAATCGTGCCGTTCAGCCCCGTTACGACTTTTTCGGAAATGGACAGCCCCAATCCCGAATGGTGTCCGAACTGTTCGTTTTGCGGACGTTCGCAATAAAAGCGGCGGAACAGTTTTTCTTCGTCGCCCGGGGGAATGCCTTTGCCTTCGTCCTCGAACGTCAAAATCAGGGATTTGTTTTGCAGTTTTCCCGCAACAACGATGCGTCCGTTGTCGGGCGAAAACGAAATCGCATTGCCGATCAGGTTGTAAAACACTTGCGCCAAGCGGGTTTCCATGCCCAAAACATAGATGTCTTTCGGGGTGTTTTCGTCCCAGTTCAAAATGAATTTGATGCCGCGCTTCGTTGCCGCTTCGCCCAAGTTATAGACTTCGACGGACGACGACAGCAGTTTGTAGATATCGACGGGTTCGAAAATTTCGCGCGACAGTTCGGCATCCAGACGCGACAGGTTGGAAATGTCGGTAATCAGCCTGTCCAGCCGCAAAACGTCGTCGTGGACAATGGTCATCAGTTTTTGCTTTTTGGCGGGGTCGGAAATGTAATCGATTGTTTCCAGCGCGCTGCGCATGGACGACAAGGGGTTTTTGATTTCGTGCGACACGTCGGCGGCGAAACGTTCCGTCGCGTCCAGTCTTTCCCAAAGCGTGTCGGTCATTTTCATCAGCGCGCCCGACAGCGCGCCGATTTCGTCGTGCCGCTTCGTTTCGTCGGGGATGCGGCGCAGACGTCCGCCGCTGGTGCGGATGTTGACTGCCGCCGTCGACAGGCGGTTCAGCGGCGCGACGATTGTTCTGACCATGAAAAACGACAGCAGAACCGTTACGGCGAAAGCCAGAACGAACAGGCGGAAAATGCCCAAACGGAACGCAATCAGGTTTTGAATGACGTTTTCGATGCTGCCGTTGACCATAATCGCGCCGACAATCTGATCATCGAAAATGACGGGAACAGCGACGCTTAAAATACTGCCGAAACCGTCAAGGTATCTGATTTCTGATGTGAAAACGCCGTCGCCCAGCGCGGCGCCGACTTCTTCGTAATCGAAAGCGGTCTGGTTTTTGGGTTCGTCGTAATGTTTCAGCCCTTTGTGTTCAAACAGTTCACGCCCCCACAAGGAATGTTCGAACGCTTCCGTCGGTTTGCCCAAAGGCTTTTGCCCCAAGCGGTTGTCCGCGGTCAAAACGCCGTTGTGGTCGAACAGACGGACGCGGGACTGCGCCAACGCCGCCAGCTGTTGCAGCACGCGGCGCGCGGCGTCGGGCATCAAACGGAAAATTTCGCGCGGATTTTCGTCGGGCAGGTCGCCGACCCGTCCGAAACGGAAATCGTCGGGGACGGATTCGGATGCGGTCGAAAAATACCCCGATCGGAAAGAACGGTCGTTTTCCGCGGACGAAGCGGCAGAGGAAATCAATTCGGCGCTGACCGCGCCTTCGCTGAGCGTCAAAGCCATCAGTTCCGCCTGAACTTTCAGCGTTTTGATTTCCGCGTCAAGCAATCCGCGGCGGTAGTGGTCCATATAAAACAATCCCGCGACCAGCAAAACGGGGGCAAGCAGATTCACCAGCAGCAGCCGCCAAGCCAGCGGCGAACGCAAAACGGCAAAAGGCGCAAACCCTTTCAATCCCATTATTCGCTCCGGAATCGATAGCCGACGCCGTACAGCGTTTCGATGCCGCTGAAGTTCGGGTCGACGTCTTTGAATTTGCGGCGCAGACGTTTGATGTGGCTGTCGACGGTGCGGTCGTCGATGTAAACGTTCGCCCCGTACGCGCTGTCGATCAGGCGGTCGCGCGTTTTGACCTGCCCAGGGTTTTCCACCAGCGAATACAGCATCAAAAATTCGGTCAGCGTCAAATCGACGGGCTTGCCGTTCAGCGTGCATTGATGACGGGTTTTGTTCAGCGTCAGCGCGCCGCGTTCGATAATCGTGTCGGCGACGGTGCTGCCGTCTGCGGAAACGGTTACGGGTTCCGCGCGGCGAATCAGCGTTTTGATGCGCGCAATCAGCAAATTCGGCGAAAACGGTTTTTTGATGTAGTCGTCCGCCCCCATGCGCAGCCCGCACAGTTCGTCTATTTCATCCTCTTTACTGGTCAGAAAAATGACGGGAATGTTCGATTTTTCACGCAGACGGCGCAAAACCTCCATGCCGTCCATGCGGGGCATTTTGATATCCAGAACGACCAAAGAGAAATTTCCCTGCAAAACGCCTTCCAATCCCGACAGACCGTCGGTGAACGTTTGGACTTCGAATCCTTCCTCTTCCAACAGCATGGAAACGGATGTCAGAATATTTTGGTCGTCGTCAATTAAAGCGATTTGCGCAGTCACGGTGAATAAAGCCTCCCGCCTATAAAAAAGAATGCTGTATTTTAACAGGTCGGGACGCGGATGAAAAGCTTTTTAAGCGGATGCGTTCGCCGATTTCAGCTGACCGCACGCCGCCATAATCTCCTGCCCGCGGGAAACGCGAATCGGCGCGGCGTAATTGTGGCTTTCCAGCAGTTTGGCGAATTTGACGATTCGGGACATCGGCGAACATTTGTACGGACAGCCTTTCCATTCGTTGAACGGAATCAGGTTGAACTTGACCGCCAATCCTTTGACCACGCGCATCAGTTCGCGCGCGTCCGCTTCGGAATCGTTGATGCCGTCCAGCATGACGTATTCCATTGTGATGTAGTGGCGCGTACCTGCAATTTCTTGAAACTTTTTGCAGGCGGGAATCAGCTCTTCCAGCGGGTATTTGCGGTTAATCGGCATAATGGCGTCGCGGATTTCGTTCGTCGGCGCATGCAGGCTGACGGCAAGCTTGACATCCAGATCTTCGGCGACTTTGGGAATCATCGGCACGACGCCGCTGGTCGACAGGGTGATGCGGCGGCGCGATATGGCGATGCCTTCGGGATCCATGATAATCTTCAACGCCTTTTTTGTGTTTTCGTAGTTCAAAAGCGGTTCGCCCATGCCCATGACCACGATATTCGACAAATAGCGCGGTTCAAGGGACGGACTGGGCCATTCGCCGTAGCTGTCGCGCGCCGCCATGAATTGCGCGACGATTTCCCCCGCCGTCAGGTTGCGGGTCAGCTTTTGCGAACCCGTATGGCAGAATTTGCACCCGTTGGGACAGCCGACCTGCGTCGAAATGCAGACGGCGCCGCGGTCTTCTTCGGGGATGTAAACGGTTTCGATGTCGCGTCCGTCGTCAAAGCGGAACAGCCATTTGCGCGTCGAATCGGAAGCGGTCAGCTCGCGCACGACTTGCGGGCGGTGCAGGGTGTAGCCGTTGTCGATCAGTTTTTGACGCAGCGGTTTGCCCAAGCTGGTCATTTCCGCAAAGTCCGTCTTGCCCTGCCAGTAAATCCAATGCCACAGCTGTTTGGCGCGAAACGGCTTTTCGCCCAAAGATTCGATTTCGCGCTGCAATTCTTCGCGGGACAAGCCGATGAGGTTCATAATTTTATCCTTTTCAAAAACGGGGGCGCATCAGGGCGTTGACTTTCTGGATGTCATGAATTTGCTGCATTGAGGCGGATTTGTCGCCCGCGACAAAGGATGACAGAAAAAACGTGACGCAAAACATTGCCAGAACCGCCCAGCAAAAATCGCCGAAAGCGTAAACGGCGCAGGCGTGCAGGTCGGGTTCTCCTTTGCCGTCCAATGTTTTTTTGAACAGCAGTCTGTACAAAACGACGAAAGCCGCCATCAGCAGATACAAGTCCGCCGTGAACAATCGGTGAAACATATTGTCGTCCCCGTTCGTTCCGCACACGACCCAGACCGCGCACAGCGCGCCGATGAACGTGCAGCGGTGGAAAACAACGCCCGACGATATCAGCAGTCCAACGGTATTCAAAAATTTTTTTATCATCTTGTTTTTGCCTTTGAACCGCGCTAAAACACCGGAGCTTTCGAAAGGGATTGAAAAAATGAACGACAATGACGGCAAACGGGAACAAAATCCCCGACCATTGAAAAATACAGACCTTGTTCGTCCGAATCAAGAGGAAGTTCCGTTTTTATACATCGCCATGCGCGAACCGTCCAAAGACTATAAACAGGCGAACGGCAAAAAACAGACGTTGTACCGCTTTATCAAGCTGAAATAATCAGCGGTAGACGGGCTTTTCGTACACGCCGACAAGCGCGTCCGCGGGATTCGGGCTGGGGACGCCGTAACAGACGGGCGCCGCCAAAGTCCGATAGCAGTAAACGGGTTCGGTCGTGTAACGCGGCATGTTTTCCCGCATCAGTTCGATTTGGGTCATACAGAATTTGCCTTTACCCGAAAAAAATCGCCCGACCGAGCAGTCTTTGCCCGTAACCGCGCTTGCCAAATGGGATTCCATGGCTTTCCCCGTCGTCAGGACGGATACGGCTTCACCCGCGCCCCACAGCCCGAGCGGCGACGCGTGCAGCGGCAAATGCGTGTTAGCATCCGTGAACCAGCAGCCCGACAGCTGCGCCGCGAAAAGTGCCAAAAACAGATATTTCATTTCTCACCCGACGTTTTTCGGTCACACTTTAAGCCCGAAAAATAAAAAAAAGAGTTAAAAGACTTGTTTTCGGGGGCTTTTAATTATAATTTCGAATCGAATTTTTATTGTTTTAAGGAGTGTTTCCCGTGGCAAAAGACAAAAAAGCAGACGAACAGAACCCGCTTGAAGCCGAAATCCTGCGCGAAGTCGCGGAGGAAATGAAAGAAGAGCAAGCCAAAAAGCTGTGGAAAAAAATCGCACCGTATGTAACGGCGGCGATTGTTGCCGTTTTGGTCGCGACAGGCGGATTCGAATACTTCCGGTACCGCGCCCGTCAGCAGGCGGCTGCGGATGCGGGTGCGCTGCAGACCGCTTTGACCGCCGTGCAGAACGGCGATCTGCAAAAAGGCGCGGAACAGCTGAAAGCTTTGCGCGATTCGTCGTCGTCGGGATATCGTTCCTTGGCGGGACTGTATTACGTCGACACGCTGCTGAAAAGCGGCAATGTGGAGGATGCGCTGGACGGACTGAATTTCATTGCGGGCGATGTCAAAGCCCCCGCGGCTTTGCGCAGTCTTGCCGTTTTGAACAAGGTGTCCATCGCCGTCGATTTGGACGATCCCGATTACGATCTGCTGACCGCCGATTTGGACGAAGTGCTGAAACGCGGCGACGCGTGGGCGGCGGACGCTTTGGAATTGCAGGCTTTGATTGCTCTGCGTCAGGGCGATTCCGAAAAAGCCGAAAACTGCTTCAAACAAATCACGGCGCTGCCGCAGGCTAGCGAAGTCAAAAAGCTGCGCGCGGCGGAAAATCTGAATCTGCTGAAACAAAAAACGCAGACGGATGAAGCAAAATGATTTTGCGCGGGATTGTTTTTGCGGCGGGGCTGCTGGTTGCCGCCTGTTCGTCGGATGCCGAAGCCCCTTTGACGGGGAAAAAGATTTCCGTATTGGCGTACGGAAACGAGCTGGCGCCCGACAAAGAACTGAAGAAAACCGTTCTGCTGCCCGCGCCCGAAAGCGTTGATGAATGGGCGCAGGCGGGCGGCATGGCTCATCACGCGATGCAAAATCCCGCTTTATCCGCAAAAATCATTCGCGCATGG
>SAMEA104315424__coassemble_1544_pt1 | contig 10075 bp, 8 predicted proteins | sample SAMEA104315424__metabat2_low_PE_038 | metagenome-assembled genome bin SAMEA104315424 (sample SAMEA104315424) | gut metagenome | biome: Monkey gut; feature: monkey-associated habitat; material: faeces | place: China | collected 2013 | reverse complement strand
TTTCCTTGAAAATCGAAACGCCGCTGTATTCTTTATTGGAACGCCAAGCCATGGAAAACGGCGAAGGATTGAACGACTTGATTTGCCGTCTGCTGTCCGAAGCCGTTGACGACTGGCGCGATTATTGCGCGGTCGTGCAGCGGATTGCTTCCGACGACGACCGCCCCGTGCATATTTGGAAATAGGCTTTATTTCAGATTCTTTTTCGCATACGCGCCGATAACCGCGCCCAATCGCGCAATCAGCTTTTGTTCGGACGCGACAACGGCGGCGAACGTGTCGCCCGCAGGCTCGGTCAGCGTCGTGCGCACGCGCCGAATCATTTTGCCGTCGCGGGTCATCACCGTCCACCATGCGTCCAAAACGGCTTCTTTGCCGAACGCGGCGTCAAATCGCAGGACTTCGACAAACAGGCGGTACGGGAACAAATCGCGGTTCAGGTTGATTTGCTTCGCCGCGGGGTATTTCATCGTTTCGGAAATCGATGTCGCCAAAACGCGCGGGAACACGTCGGAAATCTGTTCCGCCCAGCGGTTGAATTCGGACATTTTCAGCGTAACGCCGTCATCGTCGCGAATAACGATTTGCGGTCGGTTCAAATAGTTCGGGACAAACACGGGTTCGATGCCGATTTTGATGTTGTCGGCGTTTTTCAGCGTCTTGCTTTCAACGGGCAGTGCGTTGGAATCCAGAACGTAAAAGGTAGACGGCTTTGTCGTGCCGCACGCGGTCAAAGACAAAACGGCAAAACAGGCAAACAGAATTTTTTTCATCAGTATCCTCCTTTTCCTTTCAGCAAAGCTTCGGGGTGGCGTTCCAGATAATCCGCCCAGTTGCGCAAAGATTCCGCCGCCGCGCTGAAATCGCGCAGCATTTTGTTCAAATCCAGCATGGTGCGGGAATCTTCGTTGAACGAATCAAGGGCTTTGTCGGCTTTGAGAGACATGCTTTCGACCAAAGCGGTGATTTTTCTTATTTCCTTAACGATTTCGGGCGCGTCGCCGTTCAAAGTGGCGACAAAGACGCTGGTTTCCTCCAGCAGTTTGTTCAGCCGCGTAAAGGTTTCGTCCAGCGGTATTTTTTGCAGGGTTTTCGTCAGTTCGTCCGTAATCGACGGCAAGGTCGGTATTTGAATCATTTTCAGCGTTGTCGGCGTCAAATTGACGGGCGTGTTTGGCAAATAGCTTAAATCAACCATCATTTGACCCGTCAGAATGCTTTGCGGAATCAAGCGCGCGCGCAGTCCTTTGGCTATCATTTCATCGGTGAAACGGCGGATTTCTTCGTTGCCGGCATGGGGATTGATGCGTTTCTTTTGATTCAAAATGATAAAGCTGTTCGCATTCGTTTCAATAATGACGGGAATCTTGATTTCCAGCGTCTGCATGTCGGTGACCAAGGAAATGTTGATGACGCGCCCGATGGGAACGCCGTTGAACACAACGGGCGAACCGACGTTCAATCCTTTGACCGATCCTTGAAAATACAAGACGTATTTTATCGTGTGCGAAAAGAACCTGTCGCGGTTCATCATGAAAAACGTCCCGATTGAAACAAAAAACGCAATCAGAATAAATACGCCGATAAGACGCGGGTTGGCTTTTTGCGACATTTTATTTTTCTCCTCGGGTCAGGAAGTGTTGAACTTTTTGATTGGGCGGATTTTTCAGCAAATCGGCGGGCTTTCCCTGCGCGATAAGGGTTTTCGTATCCACGTCCAAGTATATCGAATTCGTGCCGACGGACAGCAAAGACGGCAATTCGTGCGTAACCATCACAATCGTCGTGTTCAGGTTTTCTTTGATTTGCAAAATCAAATCGTCCAAATTTTTGGAACTTATCGGGTCCAGCCCCGCGCTGGGTTCGTCGAAAAACACGATTTGCGGATCAAGCGCCAATGCGCGCGCCAGTCCCGCGCGTTTTTTCATGCCGCCGCTGATTTCCGACGGATAAAAGTCCTGAAACCCCGCCAATCCGACCAAATCCAGCTTCAGCGCGACCAAATCTTGGATTTCGGCGGGCGTCAAAGCCGTGTACTGCGTCAAAGGCAGAGCGACGTTTTCCGCCAAAGTCATGGATGTCCACAACGCGCCGCTTTGATATAAAATGCCGGCTTTGCGCATGGCGGTCTTGCGGTTCGCGTCGGACGACTTTTCGCCCCAAAAGGGCAATCCGTCAAACAAAACGTCGCCTTTGAAGGGTTCTTTCAGTCCCGTTAAAACGGACAGCAGCGTGCTTTTGCCGCAACCGCTGGCGCCCATGATAATGAACACGTCGCCGCGGTTGACGGTAAAGGAAACGTCTTTCATAATCACGTTGTCGCCGTACGCGACGGTCAAATCCGAAACGGTTAAAAACGGAGCCGTCATTTCACTACACTCCGATTAAATTGAAAATGAACGTCAGGACGGCGGTGGCAATGGTCATCCATACAATCGAATACACAACCGCCGAAGTCGTCGCCCGTCCGACGGCGGACGCGTTCCTGCCGCAAACCAATCCCTGATAACAGCCGCACAGCGCGATAATCACGCCGAACACCGTGCCGTGAACGATTCCGACGATGATGTTTTTGGAAACCAAAGCGTTCAGCGTCATGCGCACGTATTCTTCGGGCGACAGTCCCAGCATGACGATTCCGACGAACGCGCCGCCCAAAATCCCCATCAAATCCGCGTAAACCGTTAAAATCGGCATCATCAGCGACAGCGCCAGCAACCGCGGCGTAATCAAAAAGTCGAACGGCGACACGCCCATGGTTTTCAGCGCGTCGACTTCTTCGTTCACCTGCATCGATCCGATGGTTGCGGCATAGGACGCGCCCGTCCTGCCTGCCATGATGACGCCCGCCATAATCGCGCCCATAACGCGGGTGACCGCAATGGCAACCAAGCTTGCAACATAAATTTGCGCGCCGAACAATTTCAGCTGAATCGACCCCACGAACGCGACAATCAGCCCGACCATAAAGCAAATCAGCGATACAATCGGCAAAGCGTTGACGCCCGCCTCTTGAATTTCCCACAGCAAGTCGCATTTGCGCAGAACGGCTTTGCCTGTGACAAAGCGGGTGAAAGACCGATGCGCTTCAAGCATAAAGCGCAAAGCCGTTTTTGTCGCGTTCCAAACGGTGATGCCGGCTTCGCCCAACAAATCGAGCGCGGGGCGTCTTTGTTTTTCGTTTGCGCGTTTGACGCGGGGCGGAACGGACAGCGCCAGTTTTATCAGCGGTTCAACGCCGTCGGGCATATCCGTCAGCGTGTATGAAATGCCGCGTTTTGCACATTCTTGGATCAAACGCAACAGAAAAGCAATCAGCGCGCTGTCCCATTTTCCCAAGCTTTTCCCCGAAAAAACAACGGTTTGGAAACCGCCGCTTTCAAAATCGGTCAACACGCCGTCGCGGTCGTCCAACGGACATTCCACCGACCAGTCGCCGCCAAAAGCGACGATTGCTTCGGATTCGTTTCGGGAAAGATACGCCTTTGCTTTCATTAAAAAAATCTCCGCCCTTGATATTAAAGGAATGCCTCTTGATTGAACAGCTCTTTTTTAGTTTGACAAAGCAGCCAAATCCAAAGGCGACCATCCGTATTGATTGATCAGGTGCTTCAATATGTCGGGATACTTGAACTCCCTGTCGGGAAACAGGCGGAAAGCCTGCGCAATCCGTCTGCCGTACAGCGGGTTTTTCGTGCGGCGGTATTCGGCGCGCGCGGCGCGCAGGGAATCGAAACGGTTAACCGTGTTCAAATACAAAATTCTGTCCGCCACCGCGTCATACAGCGTCGGAAACGTTTTGATAAGGTAAGTTTCCCCCTCTTTCCGCGGTTCGTCGGGTTCGACGCCGCTGCCGTTCCAATCGCGGGCATGAAACACGGCGTTGTATTCGCGGGCGTAGCGGCTGGTCGCAAACCCCGAATCTTCCGCCGCCATCGCCAGCAGCAAAGACGGCGGCACGGCATCGACCGCCAAGAGCATTTCATTGAAAAACTTGCTGAAATCTTCGGTATTGAAATCAACATCGTATTTTTCGGCGGCGGTTTGCAGCAAAGCGGTTTCTTCGGGTGAAAAAGCTTCTTTGGCTTCAAATTTCGCTTTCAGCCGTTCAATTCCGGCACGTTCGGTCAAAACGTCCGCATTGGCTTTCATAATCACGGGCAACAGCATTTCCGTAAACAAAGCGGGACGCTCATCGTCGTATTTCGAACGGTTGAAATCCGAAGGCACGGCTTCGACGAACAAACGCGGCACGGGCTTTTTGTTTTCCAAAACATCCGCCATATCATAGTTTTGCGCTTTAAACGCCGATTTCAGCCGCGCAGTCTTCATTGCGCCGAAATACAGTCCGTCCGCCCGCTTGTCCCCCGTCGGAACAGATTCGGGCATAAAAAGCCAAACGGCGATCCCCGCCGCGGCAAGCAGCAGCACCGATAAAATCTTTTTCATTGCAGATACGCTTCCGTTTCGGTCAAAACGCTTTGCGCGCGCGATAAATAAAAGCCCAATCCCAACAGATGATTCGGCGCGAACTGCGTTTGAGGACTGGCGTTCGAAACGATCAGCGGCTGAATGTCCAATGCTTTTTGCAAAGAGATTTGCGCTTCGTCCACCATATTTTTGAATGTTTCATCCTCGAACGCGGCGGGAAAGTCCGTTTTCATATCGCGCAGCAGCAAAGCGATGACATACGCCCGCCCTTTGACAAAGTAAAACAGGTCGTCCGCCTGCCAGTCGAAAAACTTCTTTTCGTTTTTGACGATATGGTTTTCGATGCGTTCGCCCTCGCGCTTCAAAGAATCGCGCAAAGAGCGGATGACGGCGGGCAATTCGTCGGCGGACAATTCCAACGAACGGCTGCTTTTTTTGTACGCGTTCAAAGCCGCAACGGCTTCTTTGTATTGAGCGGCGGACGATTTGGCGGGTTTGCCGTCCTTGAAATACCAAACATCGGGCGGATAGGAAAACAGTTCCGCCGCGCGGGAAAGCTCCGCGCTGTCGGGCTTCAGCGTCAAAAGCGTTTTGGTGAAGTCCTTGATTTCGCTGAAAACGCCCGTTTGAAAAGCGGGCATATTGTCCAAAACCGCGCCCGGATAAAAAAACGGCAGATTGGGCGTGTAAATATTGCGGTTCAATTCACGGCTGCCCAACGCTTCCAAAGTCGAAACGGCTTTGGGTGCGGCTGCACCGTCGTTCAGCGCCATCGACAGATCGACGCGGTGGGTCACCAGCGCGCCCGCGGGATAATAAAACAGGATGAACAGCACCGTTCCCGCCAGCACCCAGCCCCACCATTTGACAACAAAGTCTTTCAGCTGCTGTTTCGCATACGGTGTAAAGCTTTGCGAGCTTTTCAGATACAGTTTGATCTTGCCCGAAAAAAGCCCGACGGCTTTGCATGTTTTTTGTAAAAAAGACATTCAAATCCCCTTGGTTGTTTGATTAAGGCATCATACCTTGTTTGAACGGGAAAAAAAATCGAAAAAAGTTTCTTTCGGCGGTTGCGAAACACAAACCTCTTGCCTATATATCTTTGCGATGGATGCCCGAACGGGCGGTTTCTTTTGAAAAGAGGGATTTTTATGGGAAAAGTCATTGGTATCGATTTAGGTACGACAAATTCTTGTTTTGCTATTATGGATGGCAAGGATGCGCGCGTCATTGAAAACGCGGAAGGCGCCCGCACCACTCCGTCAATGGTCGCTTTTACCCAAAGCGGCGAAAAATTGGTCGGTCAGTCCGCCAAACGTCAGGCGGTTACCAACCCCGAAGGCACTTTTTTTGCGATTAAGCGTTTAATCGGCCGCCGTTTCGACGACAAACAGGTTGAACGCGCCAAAACTTTGGTTCCTTATCATATTATTGCGGGCGAAAACGGCGACGCGTGGGTGCAGGCGTATGACAAAAAGTATGCCCCCAGCCAGGTTTCCGCTTTCATTCTGCAAAAATTGAAAGAAGACGCCGAAGCTTTCTTGGGCGAACCCGTGACGCAAGCCGTCATTACGGTTCCCGCCTATTTTGACGACTCGCAGCGTCAGGCGACCAAGGACGCGGGCAAAATCGCGGGCTTGGAAGTGCTGCGCATCATCAACGAACCGACCGCCGCGGCGTTGGCGTACGGTATGGATAAAAAAGCCAGCGGCACGATTGTCGTGTACGACTTGGGCGGCGGCACGTTCGACGTTTCCGTTTTGGAAATCGGCGACGGCGTGTTTGAAGTCAAAGCCACCAACGGCGACACGTTCTTGGGCGGCGAAGATTTCGACGCGCGCATCATCAACTTCCTTGCCGATGAATTCCAGAAAGAACAGGGCATCGACCTGCGCAACGACAAGCTGGCTTTGCAGCGTTTGAAAGAAGCTGCGGAAAAGGCGAAAATCGAACTGTCTTCGGCTCAGCAGACGGAAATCAACCTGCCGTTCATCACGGCGGACGCGACGGGTCCGAAACACTTGAACGTGAAGCTGACGCGCGCCAAAATGGAATCCTTGGTCGAAGACCTGTTGGAACGCACCAAAATTCCGTGCGAAAAAGCGTTGAAAGACGCGGGCTTGAAGGCTTCCGACATTGACGAAGTCATCTTGGTCGGCGGTATGACCCGTATGCCCAAGGTTCAGGAAATCGTCAAAGAATTCTTCGGCCGCGAACCGCACAAAGGCGTCAACCCCGACGAAGTCGTGGCTTTGGGTGCCGCGATTCAGGGCGGCGTGCTGAAAGGCGACGTCAAAGACGTTCTGTTGTTGGACGTGACCCCGCTGTCTTTGGGTATTGAAACGCTGGGCGGCGTGTTTACGCGCTTGATTGACCGCAACACGACCATTCCGACGCGCAAATCGCAAGTGTTCTCGACCGCCGAAGACGGACAGACGGCTGTGACCATCCGCGTGTTCCAAGGCGAACGCGAAATGACCGCCGACAACAAACTGCTGGGTCAGTTCGACTTGGTCGGCATTCCCGCCGCGCCGCGCGGCATGCCGCAAATCGAAGTCACGTTCGACATTGACGCGAACGGCATCGTCAACGTGTCCGCGAAAGACAAAGCCACGGGCAAGGAACAGACCATCCGTATTCAGTCGTCGGGCGGTTTGAGCGAAGCCGACATTGACAAAATGGTCAAAGACGCCGAAGCCCATGCTTCCGAAGACAAGAAACGCCGCGAAGCCGTCGACGCGAAAAACAAAGCTGAAAGCTTGATTCACGCGACCGAAAAGAACATCAAAGACTTGGGCGACAAAGTTTCCGCTTCCGACAAGGAAAAAATCGAAGCCGACATCAAAGCCCTGCAGGATGTTCTGGAATCGGGCGACGTCGAAAAAATCAACGCCAAATCCGAAGCGTTGATGCAGTCTTCGATGAAAATCGGCGAAGCGCTGTACAAAGCGCAGCAGGAATCGGCGGCTCAAGCGGGCGCGCAGGCGGGGGCTGAAGAAGCCGCGTCCGCGAAACCCGAAGAAGACGTTGTTGACGCCGACTTTGAAGAAGTCAAAAAATAATTAACGCACTTGCTATCGACCGTTCGGGGGAAAATCCTCCGAACGGTTTTCGCTTTAAAAGGATACCGTGATGGAAAAGGATTATTACGAACTTTTGGGACTGCAAAAGGGGGCGACGGACGTCGAAATCAAAAAAGCGTACCGCACGCTGGCGATGAAATACCACCCCGACCGCAACCCCGGCAACGCCGAAGCCGAACTGAAGTTCAAGGAAGTCACGGAAGCTTACGAAGTTTTGAAAGACAGCCAAAAACGCGCGGCTTACGACCGTTACGGACACGCGGCGTTCGCCCAAGGCGCGGGCGCCAGCGGTTTTGGCGGCTTCAACTTTGATTTCGGCGGTGGTTCGGGCGCGGGCTTCGGCAGCATTTTCGAAGACATCTTCAGCGAATTTATGGGCGGCGCGCGCCGTTCGCGGCAGCAAGAGGGCGTTCGCGGCGCGGACATCCGCTACGACTTGGAAATCACGCTGGAGGAAGCCTACAAAGGCTTGACCAAGGAAATCGAAATTCAAACGGCGGTAAAATGCGAAGACTGCCACGGCACAGGCGCGGCGGAAGGATCGAAAGCCGAAACCTGCGACACTTGCCACGGCACGGGACGCGTGCGCCGTCAAGCGGGATTCTTTATTGAAGAAAGAATGTGTCCCACCTGCAACGGAACGGGTAAAGTCATCAAAAACCCGTGCAAAAAATGCGGCGGAACGGGCAAAGTGTCGCAAAAGAAAGTGCTGGAAGTCACCATTCCCGCGGGCATCGATTCCGAAAACAGAATGCGTTTGGCGGGACAGGGCGAAGCGGGCATGAACGGCGGACCGAACGGGGATTTGTACATCTTTGTTCACATCAAGCCGCACCCGATTTTTAAACGCGACGCGGCGAATTTGTACTGCACCGTTCCTTTGTCCATGACGACGGCGGCTTTGGGCGGCGAAATCGACATTCCCTGCATTGACGGCACGTCCGAAAAGGTCAAAATCGACGAAGGCACGCAGTCGGGAACGGAAGTCCGCCTGCGCAAAAAAGGCATGACCATGCTGCAAAGCAAGAGCGTCGGCGACCTGTTCGTCCGCTTTACGGTCGAAACGCCGACCAAATTGACCGACAAGCAAAAAGAATTGCTGAAACAGTTTGCCGCGGAAAGCAAGGAATCCAGTCCTCAATCGACGGGATTTTTTGAAAAGCTGCGCGAATTGCTGAAGTAAGGTCGTTGCATATTAAAATATAAAATCGCAATTGCGAACCCGCGTAGCGGGTGAAGCAATCCCGGGACGCGGGCGCACGGGTGCCAATATTTGCACGGGATCACCACGTCGCGCCGCGGGCGCTCCTCGTGATTTCGAATCTATATTAAAATATAAAATCGAACTTGCGAGCCCCGATAGGGGCGCGGCAATCCCCGCCTTGGTCGGCACAACGGGAAAAAAGGAATCGTCATTGCGACGCCGACAGGCGAAAGCAATCCATTTGCAGACGACTTGCTGTACTTGCGGAGTCAATGGATCACCGCGTCGTATCTGCGATGCTCCTCGTGATGACGAAGAGGCGCACGGGTGCCAATGCTTGCACGGGATCACCACGTCGCGCCGCGGGCGCTCCTCGTGATTTCGATAATATATTGCGGGTGAAGCAATCCCGGGACGCGGGCGCACGGGTGCCAATCCTTTCACGGGACTGCCGCGCCCCTATCGGGACTCGCAGTTTCGATTCTTCTTTTTATTTTTCAATGAAATATAAAAAAACATCGGCGGATTTCTCCGCCGATGTTTTTCAAATTGTTAAGGACATTCATAAACGTTTTTCCAAGAGTTGTACTTCTTGGACGCACCGCCCGGGCATATGTCGCTGGAGCAGCCGCCGTTCCCTGTTGACCAAGTTCCCACAGAGCAGTTGCAGTTGCCATAGCCGGTACCCATATTACTGCCAACCCCGCATTTTCTGCATGCATATCCGCCATTCGTGCATTCATATCCGGACGGACAATCGGTGTGCATTTTGCAGACTTGGGGAGTGGTACTGCTGGAAGGTCTCTGACCATAGCATTTTCCGCAAGGATAATCTCCTGAATACCCGTTGCTTTCGTAGTATTTGTTGGAACCTTGGCAGTATTCTTCGGTAATGAACGTGCCATGGATTATGTAATCGTAACCGCTAGGACACGCTTTCATAGCGCATGTGTAGCAAGTCAGTCCGTAGACATCCTCCGTGCGCAGTTCGTATCCTTCACCGGAACAGGACGGTTCCGTTTTCTGGTAGCCTGTGGAGCATGAAACATCCTCACATTTTGTCCAACAGCTGCCTACATTGCTGCCGCCCAGTTTTTTGCCCGCAGGACACGACGAGTAATACCCCGAATCTTCGCACGTTTTTTCAACACACTTGTTGTTTGAGCACTTCTGTCCGTTGGAGCAATCGGAATTGCTTGTACAGCAGCCCGATTTTTTGACGCACTGGTGATTGCTCGCTTCATAGCAAGTACTGCAGGAAACCGCAACGCACGCATTGTTTTCGCATTTTTGACTGTCGCCGCAATCACTATTGGAAGTGCAGCAGCCGGATTTTTTGCCGCAAGCGTGGTTTTTG
>SAMEA104315424__coassemble_1521_pt1 | contig 10196 bp, 10 predicted proteins | sample SAMEA104315424__metabat2_low_PE_038 | metagenome-assembled genome bin SAMEA104315424 (sample SAMEA104315424) | gut metagenome | biome: Monkey gut; feature: monkey-associated habitat; material: faeces | place: China | collected 2013 | reverse complement strand
AATCACGAGGAGCGCCTGTGGCGCGACGTGGTGATCCCGTGCAAGTATTGGCACCCGTGCGTCTGCGTCCCGGGATTGCTTCGGGCTAAAGCCCTCGCAAGTTCGAGGATTTTTTATATTTTATTGAAAAATAACCAGAGAATCGAAACTGCGAACGAAGCGAAGCAGTCCCGTGCAAATATTGGCACTCGTGCCAACCAAGGCAAAGATTACTGCGCCTGCCGTCGCAAGTTCGCAAATTCGATATTATTTTTCCGCTTAATCAAAAAGCCCCGAAAAATCGGGGCTTTTAAAATGGTGCCTGGGGACGGAATCGAACCGCCGACACGGGGATTTTCAGTCCCCTGCTCTACCAACTGAGCTACCCAGGCGCCTTACAAAACAGACTTATAACCGATAAAGTTTTGCTTGTCCACACCTTTTTTACAAAAAATCACTCTTCGGCGTTTTTGGACGTTTCGTCGTCGGGTTCTTCGTCGGTGTGAATGACGTAACTTCCCGTCAGCCAGCGGTTCAAATCGATGTCCGCGCACCGCTTGGAACAAAACGGCGCATACGGTTTCTGCGACGGTTTGCCGCAAATCGGGCATTTGACTTTGCCGTCAACCGTCGGCATATCCAGCTGCAAATCTTTAATCGTCGGCACTTTCATTTTTCCTCCTTATGTCCAACAGGCAGGCGCGCCCCCGCCGCTTGGTCATTTCCAGCAATCCCAAGTTCGACACCCCCGCGATACGCAGGGAAGCGTCCAGTTTTTCCAGTTTTTTGCCCAAAGCGGCAATCGCGGCTTTGTCCTTTTTGCCCGCGAAGTCGACAATCATCTGCCCGCTCAAGCCTTTGATTTTGATTTGGCGGGCGATTTCACAAACCGCCTGTTCGTTCGCTTCGCCCCAAGCCGCGCCGCCCGCATTCACGTCAAAGCACACGGCCGCCGCCGTTTGTTCGACAATCAGCGATCCGCCGCACGGCAAATCCGTGCGCGCCGCCAAAGCTTCCTCGACAACCTGCGGCAAAGCTTCACGTTCGCGCAGTCCGCTTAAAACCAGATCGGTTTTCGGAAATACGCTTTTCAAGCGCAAAGCCGTCTGCGCGCTGTCCGTCGCGACTTCGGACAAAACGGACGCATATTCCTGCGCCGCGCGGAAAACGCTTGCTTCGGGTTCCCACAAAATTTCGCCCTTTTGCGCCAAAACGGCGTTCCACAGCGCGCGCAAAGACTTCAGTTCTTCCGTCAATTCATCGGCGGTTTTGCTTTCCGCCGCCGTGCGCACCGTTACGGAATCGCCGATGCCGTCCAGCACTTTGCCCAGCCGTTCCCTTGCCTGTGATGTTAAGGCGCGGGAAAAGGCGACACCCCGCCGATTGGGCGTATACACCAAAGCGTCGCCCGCCAAAGCGATATCGGCGGAAACTTTGACGTCTTTATCCTCTGCCGCGGCGTGACGCACCTGCACCAAAACGGCAACGCCTTCGCTGACAGAAACGGGAAAGCCGTCCCAATCCAAAGCGGTTTTCGTTTGTTCCATGAAAGCGGTGCGGTGTCCGACGGCAACGAACCACCCGCCAGCAACGGCTTTCAGCACACGGGCGCGGCAAACCGTTTCGGGGGCAAGGGCATTCGGCAAATCAACGTAAAGATCGCGCAGCGCGTCGCCGTCGAAAACGGCGGTGATTTCATCCTTTTCGCCCAAGGAATGAACCAAGCGCATTAAAGGTATCCGTTCCCGCGCAGCAGCGCCGCCGTGTCGTATAGGCTCAGCCCCACAATGTTGGAATAAGACCCGATGATTTCGCGCACGAACATCGCCGCCATGCCTTGAACCGCATAGCCGCCCGCTTTGCCCAATCCCTCGCCGCTTTTCAGATACGCCGCTTTTTGTTCGTTGGACAGGCGGGCGAACACGACAGACGTTTTCACGCGGCGCACAACCGCTTTGCCCGCGGGAGTTATCAAGCAGATGCCGCCGTAAACATCGTGTCTGCGTCCCGACAGCAAATCAAGGCATTCCAGCACGTCGTCGTCGGTTTCGGCTTTGGGCAGAATGCGCCGCCCGCACGCGACAACCGTATCCGCCGCCAGTACAAACGCGCCGTTTGCCGCGATTTTTTCCGCTTTGGTTTGCGCCATGCGTTCGGCGTAAAGCGCGGGCAGTTCGTTTTTCAAAGGGGTTTCGTCAATGTCGGCGGGAATGATTTCGTCGGGAACGATGCCGATTTGTTTCAGCAAAGCGGAACGGCGGGGTGACGCGGACGCCAGAATCAAAGCTGTCATAGAGGTATTCTTTCATTAAAAAGGCGGATGCAAAGACCCGCCTTGTTTCATTCAAAAACGAACGGCTCAATCGTCGTCGTTATAGGTTTTTTCCATTCTTTCGTGGCGTTCCTGCGCTTCGACGGTCATGGTGGCAATCGGGCGCGCAATCAGGCGTTCCAGTCCGATGGGTTCGCCCGTTTCTTCGCAATAGCCGTACGTTCCGTCCTCGATGCGGTCAAGCGCGGCGTCGATTTTGGAAATGACTTTGCGCATTCTGTCGCGGGTGCGCAGTTCCAAAGCTTTGTCGGCTTCGGCGGACGCACGGTCGGAAATGTCGGGAACGGTCATGCCGCCCTGCTTCAAATTGTCCAGCGTTTCCGCGGATTCATGCAGCAATTCTTCGCGCCACGCAACCAGTTTGCGGCGGAAAAATTCCTTTTGCATATCGTTCATAAAAGGTTCGTCGGCGGACGGACGGTAACCTTCGGGCAGTTCCACAGTCATACAAAAATCCCCTTTTTGCTGTAAAAGTTGGTTTATTCTGGCGCAAAAAGGTCGGAAAGTCAAACATTCAATTTTGCAAGCTCGACTTCCGCGCGCAGTTCGATTTCATCCAAAATCGCGTTCAGTTCGTCATCCAATCCCGCGTCGCGGCGTTCGCGCAATTCCTGCGCCAAAGCAATCAGCTTTTGTTTCGACACCCCGTTTGTCAACAGTTCCGCGCGCAAATCCTCCAGCTTGTCAAGGATGTCGTTGCCCCGCGCCACCGCGCGGCGTTTGCGCCCGTCGTCCTGCAAAGCGTCGCCGACCGCCTGCGCCGCCAGCAAAGCTTCGACCCCGCCGACGTTTGCCGTTGCCGCGACGGACGGAGCGGAGGTTTCTTCGACTTCCCCCAACAGGGCGGAAAATCCCGTTGCGCCCGACGACGACACGCCGCCCGTTTTGCGCGCGGAGCCGACGGATTTTGCGGATGATGTCGAACCGACTTTCATACTCATGGGAACACTCTCCTCGTTATGTTTCGATTCATCTTAAAAGCTTTTTAGCGTTTTGAAAAGCGGGCATTTTTTGCCTACCCGATTTTTTTGTTTTGCGGCTCTTTGCGCCGTTTTCCGATTTTAAAAATTGGCACGGTTTTCGCATATAAAAAAGCGTCTTTTTAGCTTTCAACGAGGCGCGAAATGAAAAACACAGTCAAAAACATCTTCAAAACAGTCGCTTTTGCGCTGATTTTCGTGGTGACGGCGGGGCAATCGCTTGCCAATTCGCGCATCAAAGACATTTCCGACATCGAAGGCGTGCGCGACAACCCGCTGATCGGCTACGGGCTGGTCGTCGGATTGAACGGCACGGGGGACAACATTTCGTCCATGGTGTTTACGGAAGAAAGCTTGATCGGCATGTTGGAACGTTTGGGCGTCAACACCCGCGACGGCAAAATCAAATCCAAAAACATCGCCGCCGTCATGGTTACCGCCAATCTGCCCGCCTTTGCGCGGCAAGGCACGAAAATCGACGTTACGGTCAGCGCTTTGGGCGACGCGAAAAGCCTGCAGGGCGGCGTTTTGCTGGTAACGCCTTTGCTGGGCGCGGACGGCGAAGCCTATGCCATCGCGCAGGGTCCCGTCGCCATCGGCGGCTTTACGGCATCGGGCGACGCGCAGTCGGTTACAAAAGGCGTTCCGACAACGGGCAGAATTGCGGGCGGCGCGGTCATCGAACGTGAAATCCCGTTCGATTTCGCCAATCAAAAATCCATTAAAATCACGTTGCGCAATCCCGACTTTACAACAGCTTCGCGCATTACGGCGGCAATCAATTCCTACTTGGGCAACGTCGCGGCGACGACGCTGGATTCCGCGACCGTCAACCTTGAATTGCCGCCGACGAAACAAGACAAGCTGATTCAAGTCCTGACCGACATCGAACAGCTGAGGGTTCAGCCCGACCAGCAGGCGCGCGTCATCATCGACGAAAAATCGGGCATCATCGTCATCGGGGAAAACGTGCGCATCAACCCGATTGCCATCGCGCAGGGCAATTTGACCATCCGCATTACGGAAACCCCGCAAGTATCCCAGCCCGCGCCGTTTTCGACAACGGGCGACACGGTTGTCGTTCCGCGCACCGACATCGAAGTCGACGAACAAGCCGAAAACAAGCTCAACATCTTGAAATCCGGCGTTTCTTTGCAGGAATTGGTGGACGGGCTGAACGCTTTGGGCGTCGGACCGCGCGATATGATTTCCATTTTGCAGGCGGTCAAAGCCGCCGGCGCTTTGCAGGCTGAAATCGAGGTGATGTGATGACAACCGACTTTTTATCCCAAGTATCGCTTCAAACCGAAGCGCCCAAGCTGAAATCCGGCGGAAGCTATGAAAAAACCCGTCAAGCCGTACAGGACTTTGAAGCGTTTTTCATCACGCAAACGTTCCAACAGATGTACGACACCATCCCCGTGAACGAAACGTTCGGCGGCGGACAGGCGGAAAAAATCTTTCGTTCAATGCTGGTGGACGAATACGGCAAAATGACCGCGCAATCGGGCGGAATCGGACTGACCGACCAAATTATGGCTCAGCTGATTCAAGAACAACACGTTTAAAGGAGAAACGCCATGCAGTCCCAACAAAAACTGAAAAGCATGCTGACGCTGATGAGCGAACTGTGCCGCCTGTTGAAAAAGGAAAACACCCTTTTGAAACGTCAGCGGCAGGAAGAATGCAAAGCTTTGTTTGAACAGAAAAACAAACTGTCTCTGGCGTACGAGGAAGCGTTCAAATCCCTGTCGGGACACGCGGAAATCTTTGCCCGACTGAGCGACGGTCAAAAAGCGACTTTGCGCAAAGCGGCGACGACGCTGGATTCGCTGACCGCCGAAAACGCGCGTTTGCTGAAAATCAACATCGACGCGACGAACCGCCTGCTGAACGCGATTGTCAACGACATCAAAGATCAGGCGCAAAACACGCCCCTTTACACCAAACAGGGCAATATGAACACCGACAAAGGCAACCCCGCGGCGCTGAGCTTCAACCAAGTGCTGTAAAAATTCAGGAGATTCCGCCATGTCATTGACAGCTTCCCTCAAAACGGCTTTAAGCGGCGTCAAAGCGTCCCAAAACGCGATGAGCGTCGTTTCGGAAAACGTCAACAACGTTAAAACCGAAGGCTATTCGCGCAAAGTGTACAGCCAGCAAACCTTGATTCTGGCAAACGGTCAATCGTCGGGCGTCATCAGCAACACAAATCTGCGCCAAGTCGACGAACAGCTGCGCTATCAGTACCGCACCGAAAGCGGCACCATGCAGAGTTCGTACGTGCGTTCCTATTATCTGGACATCATCCAAGCCAAAATGGGCAAACCCGATTCCCAAACTTCGGTTTCCAACCGCGTCAACGCGATTCAAACGGCTTTTGAAAGTCTGGGCGTCGATTCCGACAAACTGAACGCGCGTTCGACGACGGTTTCCGCGATTGACACGGCGTTGTCGCAAATTCAGGCGTTGAGCGACCAAATCCAAGCCATGCGTCTGGAAATCGACCAATCCCTGAACGAATTGTCCAAAGAAGCGTCCGACATTTTAACCCAGCTGGACAAGCTGAACGACGACATTGTGCGCACCGACGCGATGAACACCACTTCGGCGGACAACTACCGCGACCGCCGCGACACGCTGATAACGCGCCTGTCGGAAATCATGGACATTCAAACCTACGAACGGTCAACGGGCGAAACCGTGATTTTAACGGCGGGGGGAAAACCTTTGCTGGACAAGGACGCCGCCGCCGTGTCGCATTCCCCCGCCGCGTCGACGGGATCGCTGATTAACTATTCCAGCGGCGGCATCACGGGCGTTTACGCGGGCAAATACGACATCACGAACGAAATCGGGTCGGGCGAAATGTACGGCTTGATTCAACTGCGCGACACCGAATTGCAAGACATGCAAATCGAAATGGACGAACTGGCGTACCAGCTGACCAAAAGCTTGAACCAAGTCGGCAACCGGGGCACGAACTACCCGAACATGGTCTACGAACTGACGGGAACGCGCACGTTCATCAACGGCGGCAAGGATCAAACAATGTCTCTGTCGGGCGGCGACGTGAAAATCATCCTGTTCGACGAAAACGGCAAAGAAGCCTATTCGGTCAGTCTGGTCGGCGAATTGGATTTTTCGTCGGGAACAATCGAGGAATTGACCCAAACCGTCCAGGACTGGCTGCAAAACGCCGTGGACGGTCCGCACTTGGCGACGGCGTCCGTCGGCGTCGATTTGGACGGACATTTGAAAATCGACCTCGGCACCAGCGAATACTCGATTGCGTTCCGCGACGAAACGTCCGTGTTGGAAGGCAGCGACGCGACCCAAGTTTCGATTGCTTTCGACGCCGACGCGAACGGCACGGCGGACAGGACGTTTGCGGGCTTTTCGTCGTTTTTCGGACTGAATGACTTAATCATCTCGTCCGCCAACGAATCCGTGTACGATTCGGATATTGTGTCGGCGGGGTCCCTTATCGGCATTCGCGGCACGACGACTTTGCATTTTTCGGACACGCAGCACGGCTTGAACTTCGGATCGGTCGACGTGTCCGCCACCGACACGATTAAAAGCATCGCCGAAAAAATCAATTCAACCATGATTGACGAATCGGGCAATCAAACCGTGCGCGCCGAAATCGTCAAAGAAGGATCGGGATACCGTCTGCGCATCATCAACCAAGACGGTTATCAAATGGAACTGACCGAAACGACGCAAGCTTTGCCCAACGGCGGACAAAGCGGCAGCGTTTTGGAACGATTGGGACTGCAAACTTCGCACGCGGGATACGCGGCGGGGTTGAGCATCCGCTCCGACGTCGCGAAAACGCCCGCTTTGCTGAACACGGGCAAAGTGCAGTACAGCATGGAATCGGGCGAATACTATCTGTCGGAAACGGACAATTCGCTGTCGAACGATTACGCGGCGCTGTTCACGGGCAACATCGGCTTTAACGCGGCGGGCAGCTTTTCCAAAGTCAGCAGCACGCTCAGCGGTTACGCGTCGTCCGTGGTCAGCGGGCTTGCCACGCGGTTAAGCGACGCGAAAGCGTCCTACAGCTATCAGTCGGATCTGGTTTCGACTTTGTATAAAAAAGAACAGGAAGTCAGCGGTGTTGATTTGGATGAAGAATTGTCTATGATGCTGATGTATGAACGCACTTACAGCGCGGCGGCGAAAGTGCTGTCGACGACCATCAACCTGCTCGAAATTCTGGACAATCTGGTTTAAGGGAGGATTAAGCAATGACAACACGCGTCCCCACAACGGCAACGTATAAAATCTATATGAATAATATGTCGAGCCAGAAATCCTCGATTAACCAGCTCAGCTATCAGGCGACGACGGGCAACAAGTACGATTCCTACGACAAATACGGATTGTCCAGCTACCGCATTCTGTCGCTGCAAAACGAACAGAGCGTCGTCGAAAAATATCTGGAAACGAACAGCATCAGCAAAGTCGTTCTGGAATCCCAGCAAAAGGCGATTGACGACATCCGTTCGAAAATCATCGACTTCCGCGACCAGCTGCGCGAATTTTTCGCAAACGACCTGACGAAAATGAGCGAAGACCCGTCGGAAGAAGAGCTTATCGCCCTGCAAAACACGCAGGAAGCCGCTTTTGAAGCCATGTCGCTGATGGCGTATTATTTAAATTCGCAGGTGGACGGGAATTACATCTTCGGCGGCGGCAAAGACGGTCAAAAGCCCGTCGATTTCCCTTATACGACTTTGGAGGAATTTCAAGCCGCCTATGACGGCAAAATCCTGACGTATCCGACCAGCTATTCCGCGTCGCTGTCGAAAATGAGTTCGCTGTCCGAACTGACGGGCGGCGCGACGCTGACGCAGAATTTTCAAACGCTGACGCCCAAAACGACAACGTGGAACGGCGCGGCGGGCAACAAAATGACATTCGATTCGGTGGCGAAAACGCTGACCGCCAACAACGCCGACACATTCAAAGGATTGTCCGCTGGCGACAAAATCGACGTCGCGGGCACGGCGAAAAACCACAAAACGCTGACAATCGCAAGCGTTTCGGACGACGGCAAAACCCTGACCTTTGTCGAAGCCGTCACCGACGAAACGCTGACGGATTCCGCAGGCGTTACGCTCACGAAAGGGTGGAGCTTCGTCAACACGCCCGAAGACATTTTGAACAATCAGCCCGAAACGAATGAACTGAAAGGCGCCGTCGGCGAATTTTCGAACCTCAAAGTCGGCGAAAAAATGAAAATCGAAGGCACGGGCGCAAACGACGGCTACAGAACCATCGAATCGATTTCCAAAGACGGCTCGACCATTACGTTCAAGGAACAAGTCGTAACCGAAGCCCCCGTTACGACCGCGCAAATTCATCAAAGTCTGGACACGGGGACGATTACGGCGGAATCGAACGCGGGCGACGTTATCCAAGAATTTACCGTCGACACCGCCGCCAATCCGCTGACAATCGATGCGGGAAAAAACACCATCAAAGCATTGAACGCGCACACGTTCGACACCGTAAAAGCGGGACAGAACATCACCATCAACGGCGAAGTTTATTATGTCAAGGATGTGTCCGACAACGGCAAAACCTTGACGTTTTCCAGCTCGACGCCCGTTCCGCAAACGCTGACGGGAACGGTGGATTTCGCGACGCGTTCGGACACGCGCGGCTTTATCACCGATTCGCTCAAAGGCAGCGAACTGCAAACGGGCGACATCGGCTTTTACGCCAAGGACAACGCGATGAAAGCCGCCGTCAAGGGCGCGTTTTCGTCCTATAAAACGGGCGACACGCTGATTGTGCAGGGCGCGGACGGCAACGACAGAATGTACATCGTCAAATCGGTTTCCGCCGACGGACGCACGGTTTCCTTTGACGATTCGACGCCCGTCGCCGAAGACATGAACATCACGAACGGCAAGCAAATCACCAACGGCAAAGGCATCACCATCGGCAAAAGCTACCCCGTCGGCGCGACCATCGATTTGGGCAAAACGTCGGGCGCGCACAACGGCAAATACACGGTTGCGGGCGTTTCCGCCGACGGCAAAACGCTGACCGTGAAAACCAAAGACTTTCCCGAATACGGCGACACGGTCACCTACACGACGGTAAACATCGCGACGGACGGCTATTACGACGGCGGATATTTGAAAACGACCTACCGCGTCAGCGAAACCAGCGCGTTTTCGAACGACGTTTCGGCGGCTTCGCCGGCGTTTGAAAAGCTGTTCCGCGCCATGGGCGAAATCGCGCAGGGCAATCTGCTGGACGCCGACAATCCCGAAAGCGCGTATGCCCGCGTATCCGACGCTTTGAACATTCTGGACGCGTCGCTCAGCGCCAATTCGACGGAAACCAACGGCGACATCACGTCGATTCAGTATTCTATCATCAGCAAGCTGGATTTGGTCGCAACAACCATCGACAGCCAGACGGCAAGCAAAGAATCCCTGACGACTTACATCAACAATATGACCAAAGTCGACAAGACCGAAGCCGTTACCTATCTGCTGCAGGCAAAGCAGGATTTGGAAGTATCGTATTCCGTTTTATCGGCAATCAACCAGCTGAGTTTGCTGAATTACCTGTAGTCCCGCGTTTGATCCGCCCTTGTTTGATCGTGTTGTTCATATCGGACAGAAAACGGTCGGGCATGGATCCCGCGCGGCGCAGGGAATCCTCGATTTCCTTGCGCAAAAACAGCAGCATGCTTTGCCCTTCGATCTGAACGTCGCGGATGTAAAAGCCGTCCGCCCGTTCACGCAGGGCAAAAATCAGTTCGATTCGCATCGGGTTCAGCGTTTGATCCGTCGTTTTTTGGGAATCGTAGGAAATCTGAACGACGGGCGATCCGTCAACCGCGACTTTGAGCAAGACATCCTTGTCCGAAAAAC
>SAMEA104315424__coassemble_1443_pt1 | contig 10724 bp, 11 predicted proteins | sample SAMEA104315424__metabat2_low_PE_038 | metagenome-assembled genome bin SAMEA104315424 (sample SAMEA104315424) | gut metagenome | biome: Monkey gut; feature: monkey-associated habitat; material: faeces | place: China | collected 2013 | reverse complement strand
ATGAACGGGATGCCTCGAACATGTCCAGAGCCAAACGCTTAAAATTCGGGGAAAGGAACTCGGTATCCTGCTTTTGCAATTCCCGTTCGCCTTTCAAAGGAAAAAGTAAATGACAAAGTTATCTGTCGTCATTCCTGCTTATATGAAACAAGACCGAGCGGCTCTTTGTCTGCAATCGGTGTTGGGGCAGACTTTGCGCGACATCGAAGTCATCGTTGTTTGGCGCAAAGGCGCGGATAAAATCGAAGAAATTATTAAATCGTTTTCGGATTCCCGTTTGCGGCTGATTGAGCAAACCGAAAAAACAGGCGTAGGCGGAGCGCGTGAAATCGGTGTTCAAGCGGCAAAAGGCGACTATATCGGCTTTGTCGACTGCGACGATACGATAGACGCCGATTTTTATGAAAAATTATATACCGCCGCCGTTCAAAACGACACAGATATAGCGTTCGGCGGCATGACAGGACACGTGTGGAAAGAAAAACAAATATACACCGCTTTTGCCGATAAATATGCGCTTGTCACGAATGGAGCGGTGTTTGACAAGATTTTCAAAACGGATGTCATCAAAAATAATGACATTCACTTCCCCGTCAATGTTTTTTATGAAGACAATCCTTGGCTGTTGGCGGCAATTTGGCATTCGGGAAAATTGGTGACCGTCCCCGGCACATGTTATCATTATTTCGATTGGGATAAAGATGATAACCGTATAAAAGTTTTAAAACAATCGCTGCCTGTTATTGCGAATTTGTACGTTCGCTTTATGCAAAATCATAATTTGACAGAGTCGGAAAAATCGCTGATTCGCGCAAAGTTTGCGCCTTGCGTCGGCGGATCGCTGTGTCTTGAAAAAGATGTGTTTGAAAAACTGGTCGAAACGTTCGGATATTTTCCGGAACTTTTCGCTTATCGGCGCAAACAGCATTTGAAAAGTTTTAAACGGCGCCTTCTGCATCTGTCGTTTAAAAATCGGCAATTCAATGTTTTAGGGCTTCAATTCAAATTCGGAGGAAAACAATGACAAAAGCTTTGATTACCGGCATTACGGGCATGGTCGGTTCGCATTTGGCGGACTATTTGCTGGAAAATACGGATTGGGATATTTACGGTGTCTGCCGCTGGCGCAGTCCTTTGGACAATGTCGCGCATTTGTTGGATCGCGTGAACAAAAAGGATCGCGTCTTTTTCGATTACGCCGATTTGAACGATCAGGTTTCTTTGATTACGGTCATTCAGAAAGTCAAACCCGACTACATCTTTCATCTGGCGGCGCAAAGCTATCCGCTGACCAGTTTCACCGCGCCGATTGACACGCTGAACACGAACATTCTGGGAACATGCCGTTTGCTGGAAACCGTCCGTTTGGCAATGGAAGAGGATAAAAACTATCATCCCGTCATTCATGTGTGTGCTTCTTCCGAAGTGTTCGGCAAAATTCCGGCGGACAAAAAGCCCGAAACAGGCATTCATGAAGAATGCCCGTTCCACCCCGCTTCTCCTTATGCGATTTCCAAAGTCGGCACGGATTTGTTGGGCAGATATTACGCCGAAGCGTTCAATATGACCGTGATGACGACACGCATGTTCACGCACACGGGACCGCGCCGCGGCGACGTTTTCCACGAATCGACTTTTGCGAAACAAATTGCGATGATTGAAGCGGGATTGATTCCGCCCGTGGTCAAAGTCGGCAATTTGCAGTCTTTGCGCACCTACGCCGACGTTCGCGACGCGGTGCGCGCCTATTATATGCTGGTGACGGTCAACCCCGTTGCCGGAGCGTACTACAACATCGGCGGTTCGTACACTTGCGAAGTCGGCGATACGCTGAACACGCTGATTTCGTTTTCGACGATGAAAGACAAAATCAAAATCAAAACCGATCCCGAACGTCTGCGCCCGATTGATGCCGATCTGCAAGTCCCCGATTGCCGCAAATTCAAAGAACACACGGGTTGGGAACCGCAAATTCCGTATGAAAAGACAATGCACGATTTGCTGAACTATTGGCGCGACCGCGTCAACCACGGCGAAAAATTCCTGCAGCGTTAAAGGGGGAAACAATGACGGATATTAGAAACGCTTTGGCGACCATCGCCGACAACTTTAAAAAGCTGGAAAATCAAAGCGACACCATTCGCGCGATTGCGGATTTGTGGATAAAAGCCCTGTCCGACGGACACAAAGTCATCTTTTGCGGCAACGGCGGATCGGCGGCGGATTCGCAACACTTGGCGGCGGAGCTGATGGGACGCTATAAAATCGACCGCGCCCCCATGCCCGCGATGAGCTTGACGACCGACACATCGGCTTTGACGGCAATCGGCAACGATTACGGCTATGAAAAAGTGTTTTCCCGTCCGTTGAAAGGCATCGGCAACGCGGGCGACGTTCTGGTCGGCATATCGACGTCGGGCAATTCAAAGAACGTATTGGACGCTTTCGCCGTAGCCCAAGAAAAAGGCATCGCGACGGTCGCTTTTACGGGGGCGAAAGGCGGCAAAATGAAAGAAACCGCCGACATCACGCTGAATGTGCCGTCGGATATCACGAACAACATTCAGGAAATGCACATTGCTTGCGGTCATTTGATTTGCGGGCTGGTTGAGGAACATTTTTTCGGGACGGACAAATGATTATCACGCGCACACCTTACCGCGTGTCGTTTTTCGGCGGCGGAACGGACTATCACACTTGGTATCAGGAACACGGCGGACGGGTTTTATCGACAACGATAAATCACTACAACTACATCAGCTGCCGCTATCTGCCGCCTTTTCACGCCGACATGAAAAACCGCATCGTTTGGCGCGAACTGGAAACGCCCGAAACGTTCGAAGACATCCACCACAACGCGGTGCGCGGCGCTTTGACGCATTACAATGTGCCGCACGGGGTTGAAATTTCCAACCAATGCGACCTGCCCGCGCGGTCGGGATTGGGGTCAAGTTCGTCGTTTTGCGCTGGATTGATCAAAGGAATCAAAGCGTTGCAGGGCGAAATGATTTCCAAATACGCTTTGGCAAAGGAAACAATCAATCTGGAACGCAACGTGTTGCATGAAAACGTCGGCGTGCAAGACCAAATCGCGGCGGTGTACGGCGGGTTGAACCTGATTCACATCAAGCGCAACGGCGAATTCAACGTCGAACCCGTCATTATTTCCGACGAACGCAAAAAGCTGTTCAACGATCACCTGCTGCTTTTCTTTACGGGGATTTCGCGCACGGCTTCGGACATTTGCAAAAAGCAAATCGAAACGACCAAAGACAAAACGGCGCAGTTGACGCGCATGATGGAAATGGTGCCGCAAGCCGCGGAAATCCTGTCGTCGGAAAGCGCGGATTTGACGGACTTCGGCAAAATGTTGCACGAAACGTGGATGCTGAAACGGTCGCTGACGGACAAAATATCGAATTCTCTGGTGGACGAGATTTACGATACCGCGTTGGAAAACGGCGCCATCGGGGGCAAGCTGCTGGGCGCGGGCGGCGGCGGGTTCATGCTGTTTTTCGCGCCGCCTGAAAAGCATCACGGGATTAAAAAGGCTTTGCGCAACATCATGCACGTGCCGTTCAAATTCGACGACCAAGGCTGCCAGATTATTCTGTACGCGCCGAAAACGTACAAAGATTCGGCTTATGAAAAGCTGGATTACATTCATATGCAAAACCAATCCGAAGGAGTAAAGCTGAAACCATGAACGTCGTGATTTTAGCCGGAGGATTCGGCACGCGCTTGCAATCCGTCGTAAAGGACGTCCCCAAACCGATGGCGGACATTAACGGGACGCCGTTTTTGGAACTGCTGATGCGGGAAGTCCTGTTTTGCGATCCCGAACGGATAGTGTTGTGCGTGTCGTACTTAAAGGACGTCGTCAAAAATCATTTCGGCGACAGCTTTTTAGGCGTTCCCGTGCTTTATTCGGAGGAATCCGAACCCCTCGGAACGGGCGGAGCGATAAAGCAGGCGTTCGATTTGTTCGACTTGGACGAAGCCGTCGTGTTAAACGGCGACACTTATGTTCAGACGGACTATCGGGCTTTTATTGAAAAAAGCGCGTCGGAAAAATTGGCGGTTTTGCTCAAACAAGTTGACAACGCGAACCGTTACGGGCGGGCGCGGGTTGAAAACGGGCGGATTGTGTCGCTGTTGGAAAAAAGCCCTGAACAAACGGCGGGATTGATTAACGCGGGTGTTTACAAAATCCGCCGCGATTTGTTCAAAGCCGGCCTGCCCAAGAAATTTTCGTTTGAAAAGGACGTGCTTGAACCCGAAATCGGCGCGCTGAAACCGCTGTATGTGCAGGCGGACGATTACTTTATCGACATCGGCATTCCCGACAGCTACGCGCAGGCGCGCCGCGAACTGAAAAACGTGATTTTCGGCAATCCGACGCACAAAGCTTTGTTCTTGGATCGCGACGGCGTGATTAACAAAGACACGCATCACTTGCATAAAATCGAAGACTGCGAATTTATGGACGGCATATTCGATCTGTGCCGCGGCTATAAAAACAACGGCTTTGAAATCGTCGTCGTTACGAATCAGGCGGGAATAGCCAAAGGCATCTACACCGAGGCCGATTATTTCAAAGTGCGCGACTTTATTCACGCCGAATTTGAAAAGCGGGGATGCCCGATTGCGGCGGAATACTTCTGCCCGTACCACCCGAACGGAAACGGGGAATACAAACGGGCTTCGTTTTACCGCAAACCCGCCCCCGGCATGATTTTGCGCGCGGCAAAAGACCTGAACATCGATTTGGCGCAGTCGGTTTTAATCGGGGATGCGGAAACGGACATCGCGGCGGCGAAAACGGCGGGAGTCGGCAAAACAATCCGCCTGATTAACAAAAACAATATGCGCGGCAGCGAACAAACCGCGGCGGATGAAGTAATGAGGGTGTAAGGAGTAAAAGACATGAAAAGACATGCGCTACTTTTAGGATATTCAGGATGGGATTTGCCTAATGGCTTCTTATCAGGCGTTATGCAAGATTTGCAGAATTATAAAGAATATTTAATGTCACTCAGAGGCGGCGGATGGGATGAAAATGAAATCACCGTTCTGGAAGATAAAAGCCTTACAAAGGAAAATATTCAGGCAGAGATAAAGAAAATTAAACGAAACGGAACAGATGTTGTTTTTACAGTTTTTAGTGGTCATGGCGAATATGATGATGTGCAAAAAAGCTGCCGTATACTGGAGATTAGTCGTGATGCGGAAATTCCTGAAACGGATTTATGGAATTTAGCCAAGCGACAGATTTTAATATTAGACAGCTGCTCAGGGCTGCGAAGCCGCCGGACGATTACAGAAGCCAGAACGGCTCTGGATAAAAATTCTAAACAAGGTTTATTAAGAGATGTTGTCAGGTACAGGTATGAGAAACTTTGCGAACAATGTCCTGAACAACAGATACGGCTTTATGCTGCGAAAAAAGGAAGTTATGCAAAGGATACAGATGATGGCGGTTTGTATTCAAAAGTACTGTTAGGTGAGTGTAGTGGAAAAAATAATAATTCGGATATTAATGCTGTAACTGCGCATGACAGAGTAGCACAAGAGGTTAAAAAAGAAACACATGAAGAACAAGTTCCTGATAAGCTGGTACCGAGAGTGCATCCGTTTCTTCCGATAGCTGTAAAAATCTAAGCATGGGAAAAAGAATATGAATGCTGACGAAATACAAAATATTTTAATTACCGCAAACTTGATTGCAACAATGGGTGTCACCTGCTGGCTGCAATATAAGTCTAAACGTGAGGATCAAAAGCGATTTCTGGATAACCAGTTAGCAAAATTACAAGAGTTATCTTTTGAATATCCGTTTCTTGAAGATGAGAAATTTACAAAAGAATGGAACAATATGAAAAAATCATATAATTCAAAGAGCTGCGAAAATAAATGCGATTTCCTAAGATATGATGTGTACACTGAAATGTTATTTAATTTTATTGCACAATCATTTATACATTTTAAAACTGAAGAAAAGTTAATGCAATATATTGATTTCAAAACATGGGTTAGAATGCACGCAACTTGCTGGCAAAATCCTTTATCAGATCATAGTAATCGAGATACTTATGGAGATAAATTCTGCGATATGATTGATAGATGGATTAAGTAATAATCTAATAAAACACACAAGGAGAAAAAATATGAATATCATCTGCGCTAAAATCAAAAAAAACATATACACGTTTTTTGTACACCACCTTTATTTCATAATAGACACTGATAAATACGAAAAAAAATTAAATAAAATAAAAACAAAAATATTGCGCCAAAGCGATACGCAAAAACACATGAATTGCTGTGAAAAAGAAATATGCACGTCACATTCAATAATAAATGCGTTAAAGAACGCAGTCAATGGGAACAAAATATTGATTATCGGGCGCATTGCCGAAGGCGATTCTATTGCAAATCATACAAAGGCATTTCTTAATATAATTGATTATTCAACTTGCAATGTTTGGCTGTTCGATGAATATTCTAATAATGTTTATAAAATGAATGGTGCTAATAAAAAAGATTTTGTTATGCATTGTCATCCAAAAGAAATTGATGGAACGGCATATGATTTACTGTTATTCTGTAATGTTATAAATTGTGGAACAGATTCTTTCTTTGATAAAGTTCCTTATAAAAAATCATTTATATCGTTATGTTATTCTGTTTACGATGGTACAATCCCTCCAAAAGGATGGGTAGATGCAATAAACAATTATTTTGATGCATTGCTTGTACCGGTAGAAAATTTAAAAACAAGCTTCGTTAAAAATGGCGTGTTAAAACCTGTCTTTGTATTACCAGTATCGCTTGATTTAAAAAAATATATATTTTCTAAAAAAACAGCAGTGAACACATACTTTACATTTGGCTGGATTGGCGCTGTTGAAAGTAGAAAAAATATTATTAAGATAATTAATGCGTTTAAAATTGCCTTTGAAAACAATCCGGAGATAAGACTTCGTTTACACACTCGTTTCATTGACACACGAACTCCTGATGGTAGAGCTTTTAAAAAAATTATGCATAATTTGCCAAATAATATCATTTGGACAAACAGCATTATGTCAGACGAAGAGCTTTCTGATTTAATGCGCTCATTTGATGCATATATATATGTTTCAAAAGGAGAAGGATACTCTGTAACGCCAAGAGAAGCATTGGCATGCGGACATCCGGTTATTCTTAGTTCAATTCCAACGCATAAATGTATTACATCTCTTGGAGAAGGAAATGGCGTATTTTGGGTTCCTGCAAATATAGAGGTAGATGCTATACAACCTTCTTTAAATAATCAAATATGTGGAAAAATGTATGATATTGAGGAAGCTGATTTAGTAGATCAAATGAAAAAGTTATATTCTGAACGAATGTTCATTTGTGATGCTAAAAACGAAAAAATTCGAAAGGAAACTGTTTCTGATTATGATAAAGATGAATTGTCTTTTATATACAAACAGTTAATTTGTCCTAAAAAAATTGATATTGACGACATAAATGAAATAACACAATATAGCTTCAAAACAAATGATATCAATTTAAAATCTAAATACGATATCTTCATAAAAAATCAAACACAAAAATATATTATCTGCCCGATTCATGACGGAGGTTTTTTTTCCATCCTTAATAAGTACGTATCTCATTTATGCTACTGCAGCGATGACGCCATCCTTATCCCGGATTGGAGAGTTTCTACATTAAAAATAGACGTTTTAACAAGAACGAAAACTTTAAATTTTGAAAGCTTCTGCTATGGAAATGAAAAAGATGGAAATCTATTTTTTAAATTATTTGAAAATCCATTTCCGAATCATTTGCATAAAGATATTCAAGAAACAGATTTAATGTATGTAATAGCTGACGAAAAATTGGACTCTTTCGACTTCAATGTACTGAATGAACCGAACCTTACGTATATAAACAGCTACAATCTTTACGATGATGATGACTACTTTCCTATTTTTAGAAAGCGTTATAATAATACATTGAAAAAGTACATCCGTTTAAAGCCTGAAATCCAAAAGAGGATCGACGACTTTTTTGAGAAAAATTTAAAAAATCATTTTGTCGTTGCCGCTTTTATCCGTTGCAAGGGACACGCTCTGGAATTAAAGGAAAATTCCCCTGATATCGAACTATGGGAAAATAAATTGCTGGAAATCTTAAAGCAAAACAATATCTCGGTTTCTTCCGATAAATGGAAGTTTTTTATCGCTTCCGATAACGAAAATGCGATCAATTTCTTTTCCAAGAAATATCCTGAAAATACCGTTTTCCAAAATATGCAACGTCTGACACGAGAACAAGAACAGGAATATGAAAATAAAAAGAACGAATGTGGACATGATATCAGTGGCTACGAACTACAGCACAGAAAAGCCGCAGATAAAAGGCAACATTCTTTAAGCAACGCCGTTGACGTTATTTTTGATGTCTGGACTGGTGCGAATGCGGATTACCTGATCTATACAAACTCGAATATGTCAACCGCGGCAAGTTACATCAATCCCAAATTGAAAATGGTTTATTGCAAATAGAAAGGAATAATCATGTATTTAATCATCGGCGCGAGCGGTTTTTTGGGTCGCTACTGCATCAAAAACGTGTTGGAAAACACCAACGAAACCGTTTTGGCAACATATTCAAAATCCGGAAAACCTGTTTTTAGCGATCCGCGCGTGGAATGGGTGCCGTTGGACGTGTGCGATGTTGACGCTTTGAAATCCCTGTCCGCCCGCGTCGATGATGCGACCAAAATCATCTATCTGGCGGCGTTCCACCACCCCGACAAAGTCGAAGAATTTCCCGAACTGGCGTGGAATATCAACATTGTCGCTTTGGCGAACGCGGTCAACATATTCCACAAAGCAAAATGCCTGTATTACTCCTCGACCGATACGGTTTACGGCGAAGGTTCCAAAGACAAAAAGTTCGTGGAAACGGATTCCTATGCGTCCGTCAATTTATACGGCAAGCACAAAGCTTTGGCGGAACAAATCTGCCTGACGAAAGGCTTTAACGTTATGCGCTTTCCGTTTATTTTCGGCCCCTCTCTGGTCGAAGGCAGACCGCATTTCTTTGACAATATCAAAGCCGATCTGACAGCCGGAAAAACCGTCGAAATGTTTTCGGATTCCTACCGTTCGACGCTCAGTTTCAACCAATGCGCGCATTATTTGGTCGCTTTGATTGAAAAGTTCGGCGCGTGTCCCGAAAAAATCGTCAACATCGCCGGCGACGATGTCATGAGCAAATACGACGCGGCAATCGCTTTGGCGGACAAATACGGGCTGGACAAATCTTTGATAAAGCCCGTGTCCGTCACGCAAAACACGGGGATTTTCAAAGCCAAACGCGCCGCCAGCGGCACTTTGGACAACAGCAAATTAAAATCCCTGCTCGGAATCAAAGAAATTCATCTGGAGGTGTGAATGCTCATCGAATTTATCAAGCCCGACTTTGAATTTTCGGACGACCGCGGCACGCTGACTCAGCTGGTTCACGGCGGGTGGAACCAAGTCAATTATATCACTTCGGTTGCGGGCGCTTTCCGCGGCGACCACTACCATTTGCAAAACAAGGAAGCTTTTTACGTCATTTCGGGCGGGTTCAAGCTGACACTAAAGCATAACAAAACACGGGAAACCGCCGAATACGCCATGAAAGCCGGCGACTTTTTCGTCATTTACCCCGATGTCGCGCACAGCTTTGATTTCACGGAAAAAACAACGCTGATTTCCATGTATGACCGCGGCGTCGAACTACCCGACGGAACAAAGGATATTTTGAAATGAAAAACACCCCTCCCGCATTCAGCGGGAGGGGCTTTCGGTTATTCTTCAGTTGTTTCCAAAACCGGAACGGGCGGCAAAGGAGGAAGATCTTCTAAAATTAACACGCCCTTGTCCATTGTCAGTTTTTTTCCTGTTTCATTTGCTTTGGCTGCTTTTTCCGCATATTCAAACGGATGTTGTTTTGCATATTCCTGTAAAGTCATCTTATTCTCCTTTTCTCAATATCCGACAGCACGCCACGTAAAACCACGTGAATCAACCGTTCCGGCATGCCCGCGGGTGTAAACCGTCGCATGTGTCAGCGATGCGGCGTGCGTCGTTGCAAAATAGTTGTATCCGTCGCCGCGAGTGTAAACGCTGACATCGGCAATCAGTGTGTAGTCAGCCGTATACGGCTTTAATAGCGCCAATCCATAATCAACGTTGGCGATACCTTCAACGGCGTATCCGCCCTGTTCGATAAAGCCGTCCGACCAAACGCGATACCAGCTTGACCCGCTGCGCCATGTTTCAACCAAATAAGGGCGGGTGCAATTGCTTAAATCCGTGTTTGCCTTTGTCCCAAGCATTGCCGCCGTGTTTGTTTCCGATGTCGCGGCGTTCGTCGCGCTGTTTGCGGCGGCTCTTGCCTGCTCTGTCGTAGAAATCAGAAGCGCATTTGTCTCCGATTCCAGCATACTTGCGTTCGCAACGGATTTGGCGCAGTCCGATACCGCTTTTCTGATACTGGGAATCAAACTGTCAGCCGCCGTGTCGTCGAAAATATCCACTGTTACGGCGCGCGCGGATTTTTCCGCCAGCTGTTGGACTTGCATTGTCAGCTTGTCAAAGTTGCGTTCCAGCGTTTCCGCGTGCAGAATCTCGTTGTCGCGGTAGTCCGTTTCTTGCGTCAAAGGCACTTCGCGC
>SAMEA104315424__coassemble_1415_pt1 | contig 10923 bp, 11 predicted proteins | sample SAMEA104315424__metabat2_low_PE_038 | metagenome-assembled genome bin SAMEA104315424 (sample SAMEA104315424) | gut metagenome | biome: Monkey gut; feature: monkey-associated habitat; material: faeces | place: China | collected 2013 | reverse complement strand
AAGCAGCTGACACACGTGGCGGTGTATCCCGCCAGCCACTATGTCACGCCCCGCCCCGCTTTGTCCCAAGCGATGACCACCATCAGGCAGGAATTGAAAGACCGCTTGGCGTACTTTACGGCGCACAATCTGCCGCTGGAAGCCGAACGCATCGAACAGCGCACGCGGTTCGATTTGGAAATGCTGGAAGCGACGGGACACTGCAAAGGCATCGAAAACTATTCCCGCCACCTGACGGGACGCGCGGCGGGCGAACCGCCCCCGACTTTGTTCGAATATCTGCCAAAAGACGCGATTTTGTTCGTGGACGAAAGCCACGTTTCCGTCCCGCAGCTGGGGGGCATGTACCGCGGCGACTTCAACCGCAAAAACACGCTGGCGACTTACGGCTTCCGCCTGCCCAGCTGTATCGACAACCGCCCCTTGAAGTTCGAGGAATGGGATAAAATGCGCCCGCAGACGATTTTCGTTTCGGCGACCCCCGGCAACTGGGAACTGGAACAAACCCAAGGCGTTTTCACCGAACAAATCATCCGTCCGACGGGCTTGCTTGACCCGATTTGCGAAGTCCGCCCCATCGCGACCCAAGTCGACGATTTGCTGGCGGAATGTCACGCCTGCGCCGAAAAAGGACAGCGCGTTCTGGTCACCACTTTGACCAAAAAAATGGCGGAGGATTTAACCGACTATCTGGCGGAAAACGGCGTCAAAGTGCGCTATATGCATTCGGACATCGACACGCTGGAACGTATCGAAATCGTGCGCGATTTGCGCTTGGGCGTGTTTGACGTGCTGGTCGGCATCAACCTGTTGAGAGAGGGGTTGGACATTCCCGAATGTGCTTTGGTCGCGATTTTGGACGCGGACAAAGAGGGCTTTTTGCGTTCCGACCGTTCGCTGATTCAAACCATCGGACGCGCCGCCCGCAACGCTGAAGGGCGCGTGATTCTGTACGCCGACAAAATGACGGATTCAATGAAGCGCGCTTTGGGCGAAACGGCGCGCCGCCGCGAAAAGCAGGAAAAATTCAATCTGGAACACCACATCACGCCCCAGACAATCAAGCGCGACGTCGCCGACATTCTGGAAAGCCTGCGGGAAAAAGAAGGCGGAGAACTGCCCTCCAAAAAAGACGAATCGGTTTTGGCGAACGACAAAAAACTGCGCGACACTTTGGCGAAACTGGAAAAGCAAATGCGCAAAGCCGCCGAAGAACTGGAATTCGAACAAGCCGCCAAACTGCGCGACGAAATCAAACGCCTGCGCACGATGTCGCTGCAATTTTCGGATTAACAATCACGTTAATGTTTTTTCAGCCTCATCCAATACTTCTTTTAAATCAACGCCGATACAATCCGCCAGCATCAGCAAAGTGCGCAAAGTCGGGCTGTTTTGCCGATTGACAATCAAAGTCACGGCGGTTCGGCTCAACCCCGTTTCTTTGGAAATGCGCAATTTGGTGATTTGACGCTCGACTCTTTTTCGTTCCAGAAGCTCAACCACTTTTTGCGATAATTTTTCAGCATCTTCTCGGTTCATTCCTTAATGATTATCGGTTGACACGCTCCTTTATATGTAATTATAATTACACCAAAAGCGGCTTTTGTGATTTTTTCGGGGTAAAGATGTTGATTTTAACGGATTTTTTGGGAAAAGGCTCTTCCAGACTTTGTTTCAAACATCCTACGGAAGCGAAAAAAGTCGTCAAAATTCCCTCCCGCTTCAAAGAAGCCGACACGTTCGACCGCGAAATTCGCGCTTTTTACGCCGCCCAATCCGTTTTAAACGATTTTATCGCCCGAAACGCGCCGCGCGTTGTCGATACAAATTTGGGCAAAGGGCTTGAATGCGATGCGTTTTTCGACGACGACGGATCTTTGTCAAAAACGCTGGGGCATTATTCAGAAAACGGTCGGATTTGTTCGGAATTGGCGGAACAGCTTGATTTTTTCGCTTATAATCTGATGGCGCACGATTTGTTTTTTTACGACTTTAATCCGAACAATTTCGTCGTGCAAATCACAAACGGCAAAAAACGGCTGAAATATATCGATATGAAAAGCTTTTGCCGCTACAAAGGCTAGTGTTTTCTGAAACTGGAAAACATCTGCGCCCCGCTAGCAAGGCTACTGACGAAACGGCGGCTGAAAAAGCTGTTTCGCCTGTGCGGATTGAAGTGTTAAACGTTCCTGTAATAAATCACGTCAAACCGTTCGTCCGTGCCGATCGGTTCGTATTTTTGCGCCAGCGCGTCGAACGCCGCTTCGTCCAATTTTCCCGCGTCGCGTTCGCGCAGACGCTTTTTTGCGGTTTCAAAGTCGCATTCGACCTGATGAAACGTAATGCTGTCGCAAAAGATTTTGGCGCGCTCGACGGCTTTTTGGCGGCTTTCGCGGCTCCAAAAACCGTAATCCAAAATGACGTTGCCGCCCGCGCAAACAATTTGTTCCGCCAGATTCCAAATCAGCTTGTCCACTTTGTCCCATTTGGATTGGAATTCGGATTCGGGAATGTCGGCACCGTACAAATCGGTCATGAATTCGTTATGCGTCAGCCGTACTGCGTTCATCTGCATCGCCAGCCTGCGGGCAATCGTTGTTTTGCCCGTTCCCATGAATCCGCAAATCAAATGAACAGAGGACATAGCACCGCCGCCCACCACAAAATCGCGTTGATAAAAGCAATTAAGACCAGCAAACTGCCGATGTCTTTGGCCTTTTTGCTGAGCAGATGAAAATCGTCCGAAATGCGATCGACAACGGTTTCAATCGCGGTGTTTGCCAGCTCCATCAGTAAAATCAGCAGCAGCGGAGAAATCAGGCACACCCGTTCGATAAATGACAACGGCAGATACAGCGCAACGCCCGTTCCTATGGCAAACACCGTCAAATCTTGACGGAAAGCGGCTTCGCTTTTGAAAGCGGCGGAAAATCCCGCGGCGGAATACACAAAAGCGTTTAAAATGCGGCGGATGCCGTGATAAGGCGATTTCATTTCTTGTCCCCTTTCGTCAAAGCGCACGGTTTGAACAAATCCAGCTTTTCATCATAAAATTTCGATTTCACGTCCGTAAATCCCAAAACCGAATGAAACAGCCAATCGTGCGAAAACGCGTTTTCCGCCGCTTGCCGTTTTAAACAAGCATAATCCGACACCCGTTCGCGGGACAGCCGATTCAGCCACAGCAGCATCGGAACGTTTTTTTGTTCCTTGGGCGCAATCGCATACGGGACGTGCATGTAAATGTTGTTTTCTCCCAATGATTCGCCGTGATCGGACACATAAATCAACCCCGATTCGAACTGCGGGAATTTTTTCAAAACGTCAATCGCGCTTGAAACGATGAAATCCGTGTAAAGAATTGTGTTGTCGTAAGTGTTGACAATGGCGTCCTGCGCGCATTTTTGAATGTCCGCCGTGTCGCATGTCGGCTGAAACGCCTTGAACCGTTCGGGATAACGCAGGTAATACGCTGGACCGTGGCTTCCCATGGTGTGCAGAACGATAACCGTGTCTTTTTCAACGGCGTTCAAATCATTTTCCAATCCCGCCAGCAGCGCGTCGTCCCAGCAGTAGTTTTTAAAGCAAAACCGGGGATGCCCTTCTTCCACAACGTCGCGCGTTTTGATTCGGGAACAAACGCCTTTGCAGCCGTCGTCGTTTTCGACCCACAGCACGTCATAGCCCGCTTTACGCAGAAAATCCGTCAGATTTTCCGTATATTTTGCATCCCCCGCGTCAAATTGCCCGCGCGGCAAATGGGAAAACAGACACGGTAAAGAAACAGCCGTCGCCGTACCGCAAGCCGCCGTATCCTTGTAATAAACGATATTCTGTTTTTCCAGCAAAGGATTTGTTTTGCGCGCATAGCCGTTCAGCGAAAAATTCGCCGCCCGCGCCGTTTCGCCGATAACCAGCACCAAAACGCGGGGCGTTTGGTGACGAACGGCGGGAATGTTTTCCTCCAATACCGTAAAGTGACGCGGCTTCAGATTCTGCACATAACGGAACGTCGAATACACATAGTTGACCGTGTTGATGATTTTACGCGCGGGTTTGTGGTTGCGTCCGACGGCGACAATATCTTTATAGCTCAACGCCGCCGACACGCCCGCCAAAGCCAACCCCGCCCCGACGGACAGCAGGCGTTTTTTCAATTCTTGACGCGCGGGCGAAAATTCGATTTTCGTCATCAGCAGCAAAATTATCGGCGCGATGCCCGTCGCAAGCACCCATAAAAACCCCGTCAGCGTAAAGAAATCTGACGCTTCGCGCACATTGGTTTCAACGGCGTTGCGAATCATGTCCTTGTCAATGTAAACGTCCAAATTGTACATCAGGTGATTTGTCGCGCTTGACAACAGCAAGAACGTGATTAACAGCGGCTTTGCCAGCTTCGGCACGATGACCAGATTGAAAAACAAAAACAGCGGCAGGCAAAGCAAGATGGGCAAAGCAAGACAAAACAGCGGATTGTCGAACGACACTTTGTCGTAAAAATACCGCCATAACGCCCAGTTCAAACCGAACGTAAAGTACAAAGTCGATACCAAAATCAACGTTTGACTGCCGATTTTGAATTTAAAGCGGGTGTTCATTGTCGAGCATCCTTAACGAAAATCAATCCAGCGGTTCGGAAACGGTTTCTTCCGTTGAAAAGGATTCCGACGTTTCCTCAACAGGTTCCGCGTTTACATCCTCAACGGGTTCCGACGTTTCCCCGACGGGTTCAGCGCTTACGTCCTCAACGGGTTCAGCGCTTACGTCCTCAACGGGTTCAGACGTTTCCTCGACGGGTTCGGGCAGAGGAATCAAAATGGGAGCATCCGATTCCGCGTCTGTATCGGCAACGCCGTCCGACGGTATCTCCGCTTCTTCGGGATTGACGGGTTTTTCGATGTCTTCCTCGGATTCATCCAGTATGATTTTGACTTTGGGCTGGACGGGTTTGGCTTCGATTTGATTTTCCAAAACCAGCGGTTCGGGAACGGGCGGCGTAACTTGTTCGCCCTGACAGCGAAGCACCCACACGTCGAAAACGGGGTGTTCCATGGCGGACAAAGCGGGCGACGACGAAAACATCCAGCCCGAAAACAGTTTCAGTTGCCCTTCGGGTTTGTTTTCGACAATGTCCAGATACGCGGCGTTTTCGGGCGTTTCTTCGGGCGGATGAGCAAAACAGACGCGGACATAAATGTCCAGAGCGCCGAATCGCGCTTTTTCACCGACGTTGACGGTCATTGTGCTGATACGTCCCGTCACTTTGTCCAATCCGCGCAAAACCACCTGTTCCAAAGACACATCTTCGGCTTTGGCGGGAAAAACAGCCGAAAAAGCCGCAAGCAAGCCTGTCAAAAAAACGGATTTTTTCATTTATTCGCCCTCTTTGCCCGTTGCCGAAAAGATAATATCGCCAATCATATTTTCCAGCGATTTAAAGTCGCGCGTCCGCTGTATCGCGTCGCCGTCTTTCAAAGCTTCAGCCGATTTCCCCGGCTCCAGCTGCAGGAAAATTCCGCCCATCAGCCCGTCGGAAACAATCGCCGCCACCGTATCGGAAGGCAGTTTGACGGATTTTTTGACGTCAATGGTGACTTTCGCCGTATAGTCGGGGGTCAGTTCGATGCCCGTAACCGATCCGACTTTGATGCCGTTGATGCGCACGTCGTTGCCGCTTTCCAGTCCGCCCGACTTCAGAAACGTCGCCGTCAGCGCGTATCCCTGCTGAGGACGCACGGACAACCGCTGTTCGGCATAGTACACAAACAGCCCCGCGACCAAAACGACCAGTATTCCCAACACGGTTTCAATCGGATTCTTTTTCATTTATTTTCCTTTGGCGCAGTTGTTGTTTTTGCGGTTGGCTTTGGCGGCGGCAATCACTTTGTCCAGCAGATTGACCAAGTCGGGCGAATCTTCGGTAAAGTCCAGAAAATCCCCGTCCGCCAGCATATCCTCCGACCCGCCGGGGGTCAGCTCAAGGTATTTGCTTCCCAGCAGACTTTGCGATTGAACGGAGATGCCGCTGTCGTCGGGCAGCTGCACGGATTCCGGCAAAGAAAACCGCACGGTCACGCCGTAATCGCCGTTCAGCGTCAAATCAATGATTTTGCCGACCTCGATTCCCGCCAAGCGCACGGGCGCGCCCGCGTTCAGCCCGTCCGTATGGTTAAAACGGGCGGACAGCGTATAGTTTGCCGTCGAATGCCTGCCGATGTCGCGTTTGAACCCGATGGCGCAAAACAGCAGGACGGCGACCAGCAAAGCCGCCGTTCCCGCAATCAAATCCCTGTTCGCCTTTTTAGCCATCAAACGTATTCGATTTCCAGAATTTCGTAGGATTTTTTACCCTTGGGCGACGCCAGTTCCGCCGTGTCGCCGACGGATTTTCCGATTAAAGCGCGCGCCAGCGGGGCGGAAACGGAAATGCGTCCGTGTTCCAAATCGGCTTCGTACTGACCGACGATTTGGTATTTCAGTTCGTCTTCGGTGTCTTCATCCATCAGGGAAACGGTCGCGCCGAAAACAACGGTGTCGCCCGACAAAGCCGCCGTGTCGATAATGTCCGCGCAGGACATCGCGGATTCCAATTCCTGAATGCGCCCTTCGATAAAGCTCTGTTTTTCGCGGGCGGCGTGATACTCGGCGTTTTCGGACAAATCGCCGTGTTCGCGCGCTTCCGCAATCGCCGCGATAATAGCGGGACGTTCGACGCTTTTCAGGTTGGTCAATTCTTGTTGCAGGCGTTCCGCGCCTTTTTTGGTCATCGGTACTTTTTGCATTTCGGCATCCTCTATATAATAAAAAAGCACCCCTTTCACCCCCGTTCGGGCGAAAGAAGCAATTTCATCTGCCGCGCATCATACAAGGCTTTGCTTTTTTCTTCAAGCGTAAACATCAGCTTGCCAAAAACGAAAAAACGGTGTTTTATGGCGGTAATGTTTTTCATTTTTCAAGGAGTACCGTTATGCGTGAACAACTGAAAGCCGCGTTGAAAACCGCCATGCTGGAAAAAGACACCGCAAAAGTGTCCGCCATTCGCTTGATTTTGGCGGCAATCAAGGACCGCGACATCGCCTCCCGCGGGTCGGCAAAGGACGGACAAATCACCAACGACGACATTTTGCAGCTGCTGCAATCCATGATCAAACAGCGCAAAGACAGCATCGCCATGTATCAAAAGGGCGGCCGTCAGGATTTGATTGACAGCGAACAGGCGGAAATCGACATCATCCAGTCGTTCCTGCCCAAACAGATGGACGCCGCCGAAACCGAAGCCGCCGTGCGCGAAATCATCGCCAAAACGGGCGCCGCGGGATTAAGGGATATGGGCGCCGTGATGGCGGCTTTGCGCGAACAGTACGCGGGACGCATGGACTTCGGTCAGGCGTCGGGCGTCGTCAAAACCATTCTGGCGCAAAAATAAGGCACGGCAAATGCCCACAATCACCCCCGAATTTCTGGAACTGCTGCGGTCAAGGCTGTCGATTGTTTCGATTGTCGGCAAAGCCGTCAAACTGACGCGCAAAGGAAAGGAATACTGGGGGTGCTGTCCGTTCCACCACGAAAAAACGCCGTCGTTCACCGTCAGCGACGAACGCGAGGCTTTTCATTGTTTCGGCTGCGGCGAACACGGCGACGCGATTACGTTCGTAATGAAATCGCAGGGGTTGAACTTTGTCGACGCGGTTGAACAGCTGGCGAACGAGGCGGGCTTGGAAATGCCCAAAGCGTCCGCCGCCGAAGTCGAACGCGAAAAGAAACGCGGCACGCTGTACGACATTTTGGAAAAAGTTTGCGCTTATTATCAGGAACAGCTGTACAAACCCGTCGGGCGCGACGGCTTGTTTTATTTGCAGCGGCGCGGACTGTCCGAGGATGTCATCAAACATTTCCGTCTGGGCTTTGCGCCGAACGGAAATCCCGTCAAAGCCATGCTGGAACGCGAGGGCTTGACAGCCGACCAGCTGAAACAGACGGGCGTCATCGGCGTTTCGTCGGACGGGCGGACTTTCGACTATTTCCACGACCGCGTGATGTATCCGATTTGCGACAAGCGCGGACGCGTCATCGCTTTCGGCGGGCGCGTTTTGGGCGACGGCGAACCGAAGTATCTGAATTCCCCCGAAACCGCCCTGTTTTCCAAAGGCGACACCCTTTACGCCGCGCACTTTGCGGCAGAACAGGCACGCAAAATGCAGGAAATTCTGGTCGTCGAGGGCTATATGGACGTCATCGCGCTGCACAGCGTCGGCATTACGCGTGCGGTCGCATCGTGCGGCACGGCTTTGACCGAACGCCAAATCGAACAGCTGTGGAAATACGCGCCCGAACCGATTTGCTGCTTCGACGGCGACGGCGCGGGCATTCGGGCGGCAAACCGCGCGGCGGACAGAGTGCTACCTTTGCTGAAAGCGGGCAAATCCCTGCGCTTTATGACCCTGCCCGACGACGACGATCCCGACGAATTTATCCAAGAGCGCGGCAAGCAGGCTTTCGAGGATTTCATCCGCACCCAAAGCCGCCCTTTGTTCCAACAGCTGTGGCAAATGCTGATTCAGGGCAAAGCCCTTGACACGCCCGAACGCAAAGCTGCTTTGGAAAAGGACGTGAACGAAATGCTGGCGAAAATCGCCGACGAACCCGTGCGGTCCTATTACAGGCAGACCTTTCGCGCCAAGTTGTGGGAAGCGACCGCCCCCGTTTTTGCCAAAAAAGGGGGAAAATCCGCCCCGAAACAGGATTATCCGAAACCGACCCGCCCCCGCCCGCAGGCAGGCGAGGACCGCATGGTTCTGGCGTATGTGCTGTTGTTTCCCGACATTGCTTCCGCATCGCTGGAGGAACTGTCCGCCATCACCCCCGCCGACGCTTTTCTGGCGCAGGCGTTTTCCGACATCATCAATGCCTTGGCGGAAAATCCCGACTTGACGGCGGCGGAATTGGAAGAATACTTCCGCGCCCGCCAAAACGGCAAACTGTACGACGCCGTCGCCGACGAAATCGAAATGCTGAAGCGCAAAAAGCCGACCCCCGCCGCCGTTAAAACCGATATTGCCGCATTGCTGGAAGGTGAACGTCAAAAAGCTCTGAAAGCCGAATTGACCGCTTTGGCGCGGCAAATCGAACAGGAAAACGACCCCGACAAAGCCAAATCGCTGTGGGAAAAATACCAAACCCTGTCCAAAGGCGGATAAAACCTTGAATAAAAAGCCAAGTCAACCTATTTAAAGGTTGACAAATCGGCGGCAACGCCCTAAATGTTGCAGGATTATCCGATTTATCAGAAATCGGTGCTTTGTGGTATGCGCGCGACGCAACGGAAGGGATGCTTTATCTATGAATACGACTGCGGACGATGAAATCGGCGAAAACGAAAACAATGAAGACGCTTTGCTGGATTCGCTCAGCGCTTCGTTAAAAAAACTGCTGAACAAAGGAAAATCGCGCGGCTATATCACCGTGGACGAATTAAACGCGGCGCTGCCCCCCGAAAAGGAATCGTCGGAACAAATCGAAGACGTGATGACCATGATTTCCGATATGGGAATCAATCTGGTCGAAAACGAAGAAACGGACGACGATTCGTCCGATTCTGCCGACGAACCCGAGGATGACGGCTTTAAACTGGACGAAGTAGAATCGTCGCGCACGGACGACCCCGTCCGCATGTACCTGCGCGAAATGGGCGCGGTCGAATTGCTGTCGCGCGAGGGCGAAATCGCCATTGCCAAACGAATCGAGGCGGGACGCGATTTGATGATCGGCGGCTTGTGCGAAAGCGCGCTGACGATTAAAGCTTTGACGGGCTGGCACGACGCTTTGGTGTCGGGCAAAATGCTGCTGCGCGACATTATCGATTTGGATGCGACTTACGGATCGGGCGACGGTTCGGGCGACGGGGAAATGCCTTTGTCGGCAACGTTCACGTCGACCATTCCCGAAACGACCGCCCCCGCCCCTGTTGAAGAAAAGCGCGAAGAACCCGAAGAATCCGACCCCGAGGAAGACGAGGACGAAGAAATCTCCGAACCGCAGGAAAACGAAGAATTTGACGACGAAGACTCCGACGGTGAAGACGACGGCGACGAATCCGCCGACGACTTTATCGACGATGAGGAAGAGGATGAAGCCTCGGACGACGATGCCGCCGACGCGGACGACGAAGACGAACCCGCCGCCGTGTCTTTGCAGCAGATGGAACAGTCTTTGATGCCCAAAGTGCTGGAGCAATTCGAACAGATCTCCGCCGTTTATCAAAAACTGAAAAAAGTGCAGGATCAGCGTTTATCCTGCCTGCGCACGTCCAAACCCGTTCCCGCCGCGACCGAAAAGAAATTCCAGAAAATCAAGCAGGAATTGATTGCTTTGATGGAGGAAGTCCAGCTGAACCCCGCGCGTATCGAAATGCTGGTCGATCAGCTGAACGATTACAACAAACGTTTGATGACGTTTGAAGGCAAATTGTTGCGTTTGGCGTTAAGCTGCCGCATTAAACGCGAAGACTTCTTGGAAGTGTACAAGAATTCCGAATTCGATTCGCATTGGATTGAAAAGATGTCGGGTAAATACTGGAAGGTCTTTGTCGAAAAATATTCCAAGGAAATTCGGGAAATTCAAAACGCGATTTCGCAAATGGCGGACGAAATCGGCATGCCGATTTTTGAATACCGCCGTGTTTGCTCAATGGTTAAAAAAGGCGAACAGGAATCCACCCGCGCCAAAAAGGAAATGATTGAAGCCAACTTGCGTTTGGTGATTTCCATTGCGAAAAAATACACGAACCGCGGATTGCAATTCCTTGATTTAATTCAAGAAGGCAACATCGGTTTGATGAAAGCCGTCGATAAATTCGAATACCGCCGCGGCTACAAGTTTTCGACCTATGCGACGTGGTGGATTCGTCAGGCGATTACGCGTTCC
>SAMEA104315424__coassemble_1400_pt1 | contig 11011 bp, 9 predicted proteins | sample SAMEA104315424__metabat2_low_PE_038 | metagenome-assembled genome bin SAMEA104315424 (sample SAMEA104315424) | gut metagenome | biome: Monkey gut; feature: monkey-associated habitat; material: faeces | place: China | collected 2013 | reverse complement strand
CAGTCTCCTTTAACCTTGGGGAACGAAAATCAGCGTCGACAAAGGCGGCAGCGTGACGGAAACCGAATGTTCGCGGTTGTTCCATCCTTCGTCCGTCGCTTCGACCGCGCCCATATTGCCCATTCCGCTGCCGCCGTAAATTTCGGCATCGGAGTTGAAAACTTCGATATACTTGCCGCCTTTGGGGACGCCAAGCTTGAAGTTTTCGCGCGGCACGGGCGTAAAGTTGGACACGACGACCGCCATATCCTTTCTGTCTTTGCCGTAGCGGATAAAGCTGAACACGCTTTCGTCGGCGTTGTTCGGATCAATCCATTCAAAGCCCTGCGGATCGTAGTCCTGTTCAAACAAAGCGGGCATTTCGCGATAGATTTTGTTCAAATCGCGCACAACGCTCTGCACGCCGCGGTGCATCGGGTCGTTCAGCAAATGCCAGCTCAAAGAACCGTTGTAGTCCCATTCGCGGTCTTGAGCGAATTCGCTGCCCATGAACAGCAGCTTTTTGCCGGGGAAGCCGTACATAAAGCCGTAGTACGCGCGCAAGTTCGCAAATTTCTGCCAACGGTCGCCCGACATTTTCGTCAACAAAGAACCTTTGCCGTGAACGACTTCGTCGTGGCTGAGGGGCAGCACGAAGTTTTCGTTATAAGCGTACAGCATGCCGAACGTCATTTTGTTGTGGTTGTAGCGGCGGTAAATCGGATCCAAAGCCATATAGTCCAGCGTGTCGTGCATCCAGCCCATATTCCATTTGTAGCCGAAGCCCAAGCCGCCCATGTACGTCGGACGGGACACCATCGGCCATGCGGTCGATTCTTCCGCGAACGTCGCCGTCCCCGGACAATTTTCGTACATCAACTCGTTGGTGCGCTTCAAGAACTCGACGGCTTCCAAATCTTCGTGTCCGCCGAATTTGTTGGGAATCCACTCGCCCGCTTTGCGGCTGTAGTCCAAATACAGCATTGACGCCACCGCATCGACGCGCAAACCGTCGACTTGATATTTCTTGTTCCAGAACATCGCGTTCGATGTCAGGAAGTTGTTCACTTCGCGGCGGCCGTAGTTGTAAATTTTGGTTCCCCAATCCTTGTGTTCGCCGCGGCGCGGATCGGCGTGTTCGTACAAAGCCGTGCCGTCAAAGTTCGCCAAACCGAACGAATCCTTGGGGAAATGACCGGGAACCCAGTCCATGATAACGGCAATCCCCGCTTTGTGGAACGCGTCAATCAGTTCGCGGAATTCGTCGGGCGTGCCGAAACGGCTGGTCGGCGCATACAGCCCCGTCGCCTGATATCCCCACGATCCGTCGAACGGATGTTCGTTGACGGGCAGCAGTTCAACGTGCGTATAGCCCATATCTTTGACATAAGGAACCAGTTCGTCCGCCATTTCGCGGTACGTCAGATAACGCATACCTTCGTCGCTGTTTCTGCGCCAAGACCCCAAGTGGACTTCGTAAATCGAAATCGGCGCATCCATCGCATTGGCGGCTTCGCGTTTTTTGCCCCAGCCTTTGGTTTTCCATTCATAGCGGTCAAGGTTGTAAACAACCGACGCGGTCGACGGGCGTTTTTCCGCATAAAAAGCGACAGGGTCGGCTTTCAGCGGCAAGATATTGCCTTCGGGTCCGATAAGTTCGTATTTGTACAAAGCGCCTTCGCCGATATGGGGAACAAAGATTTCCCAAATGCCCGACGAACCGCGCGGACGCATCATGTGGCGGCGGCCGTCCCATTCGTTGAACGTGCCGACGACGGACACGCGGCGGGCGTTCGGCGCCCACACGGCAAACGCAACGCCGTCAACGCCGTCCAGCTTTATCGGATGCGCGCCCAAGCGGTCGTATTCGTCCAAATGGGAACCTTCGGACATATAATAAATGTCCATATCCCCCAGCACGGGCGGAAAGCGGTAAGCGTCTTCGGTGTCATAGGATTCGCCCTGCCACAAATCGATGCGCAGACGGTATTTGAAGTAATCCCAGTCGGCGGGGAATTCGTATTGGAACAGCCCCGAGCTGTGGACGCGTTCCATTTGCGCCATCACTTTGCCCGTTTCGTATTCCAGAACGTAAACGTTTTGCGCCTGCGGCTGGAACGTGCGGACAACCAAATCGCCGTCCGCGCCTTCACGATGAATCCCCAAGACGGAGAACGGATCCCCATATCCCGAAGTAACCAAGGCTTCTACGATACTTTCATCTAAATAATTTTTCATGCTTATTCTCCGTCAAGGTCAATCAGCCGCGACAAACCGTTCATCGGAATGGCAAGCCAGTCCGGACGGTTCGCGACTTCGTAAATCACTTCGTACAGCGCTTTTTCCAAAATAAACAGGTCAAGCAGCTTTTGCGTGTCCGCCGCCTTGTCGGGCAAAGACGCGCAGCCCGCCATATTTTGGAAATAGCCGTTTAAAAACGCTTCTGTCGCCTGTTTTTGCCATTCGGCGGCGACGGGCAGCATTTGCGGTCTGTCGGCTTCGGCGACGAACATCAGCACCGAACCGAACGCGGCATAGTCGAACGACCGCACCATGCCCGCAACGTCTTTCAAAACGCAATGCTTGATTTGGCGTTCCGCAATCGGGCGCAAAGGCTCGCCTTCAAAATCCAGCAGGAAAAAGTCGCCGTTCGCGACAACCACCTGCCCCAAATGGTAATCCCCGTGAAAGCGGGTCTTCATACACTTTACGTCTGACGGAACAAGCGCTTCAATCCGTTCGACAATCGCGTCGCGGCGGGCAATCAGGTTTTCGACTTTGCGCCGCATTTCGCCCGTCAAAGACGCGACGTTGGCTTTTGCCACCGCAATCGTTCTGTCCGCCTGCGCGACGACCTGCGCCGTCCAGTCCGTCAAATCGGCGTTCGACACGGGCGCGGGCGCGAACACCTTGTCCGTTCCTTTGGCGAACGCCTTGTGCATTTCCGCGGTGCGCTTGCCCAGCAAAGCCGCCGTTTTCAGATAGTCGGCGTGGTCAATCGCTTCGCCGTTTTTCACTTTGGCGAAAACGGATTGCAGATAGTTCATCGTAAAGCCCCAGCCGTCGCCGTCGTTTGCGACAAAAGCCTGCAAAATGCCGACACCCAAGATTTTGCCGTCGGCGCTCACCAGCTCGGCTTTGCCCAAATAAGCGGGCGTGTTTTCGAACTTCGCCGTTTCCGTCAAAAATGCGGACGTAACGATTTCGGGATTCTCGCCGTAAGCGACGCGGCGGTAGACTTTCAGCATAATCTTTTTGCCGACGATCAAGGACGTATTGCTTTGTTCGACACCCATCATCTTTTGCGGCAGTCCCGCGACGGCTTCAATCAAAGCCTTGCCTTTTGCCGTGGCGGACGCTTTGAAAGTCAAGCCGTTTCCGACGGCAAGCATCGCGTCTTTCGCCATCAAATCCAGCACGCCCGCGGAAAAATCGCTTTCGCCCGCGGCATCAAAGATCACACCGTCTTCAACGGAACAAATGACGGCGTCCGGATTGACCGCTTTCGCCTGTTCGCCGAATGCGGCGCGCAAAGGAATGATGAACATCGGCGCGTCCCCGCCGTTCAATTCAACCCTGACAACCGCAAAAGTCGTTTTCGCGGAAAGCGGCGCGACGGCTTCGACATCAACGGCTTTAATCGTGTCGTCTTTTGCGCTGTACCAGCGTTTGGTCGGCAAAAAGCTTTCCAAAGCCCCGCAAAACGTCTGTTTGAAAGCTTTATCCGCCAACCAAGCGGACACTTCCGTTTTATTTTCCAAAGTCTGCCTCCCTGTCTTTACCACGCGCGGTCAATCGGCGTCACGCGATAGATTTCCGCCTGATTTCCCGCAGGATACAGGTTGATCCACAATTCATTGCCCCGCACGTCGAATTCGCGCCCGCTCAGCAGTTCTTCGACATGGAAGCGCCCGCCGAACGCAACGTTCATTTCCTCCGTCGGGAACCAAATCCGCCCTTCCTGTCCGTGATACGGGTCAAGGCTGAGCGCGACAAAAATCATATTGCTTCTGTCTTCGGTCATTTTGCCGTAGAAAATGATATTGTCGTTTTCCGACGTGTAGAACCGCAGGTTTTCGTACTCCTGCAAAGCATAGTTTTCACCGCGAATCCAGTTGATTGCCGCGACAACGTCTTTGATGTTGCCCTCGGCGTTCCAGTCGCGCGTGCGGATTTCGTATTTTTCCGAGTTATTGAACTCCTCGCGCCCCGGAATACCGTCGTTTTCGCACAGTTCGTAGCCGTTCAGCATACCGTAAGACGGGCTAAGCGTCGCCGCCAGAATAAAGCGGATAATGAACGCCGAACGCGGCGCGTCGTGCAAATACATCGGCATAATGTCGGGGGTCGTCGGGAACAGGTTCGGACGCATAAACTCTTTTTCGTCCGTCTGCGTCAGTTCCGTAAAGTATTCCTCCAAGTCCTTTTTGCTTTCGCGCCATGCAAAGTACGAATACGACTGCGTAAAGCCGACTTTCGCCAACATCTGCATCATGGGCGGACGGGTAAACGCTTCCGCCAAAAACAAAGTGTCGGGATAAACGTTCTGCACTTCGCGAATCACCCATTCCCAGAACGGAACGGATTTCGTATGCGGATTGTCGACGCGGAAAATGCGCACGCCCTCGTTCGCCCAGAACAAAAACGTGTCGCGCAATTCCAGCCACAGCGACTCGGAATGTTCGCCGTAGAAATTCACGTTCACGATGTCCTGATATTTCTTGGGCGGATTTTCGGCGTATTTAATCGTGCCGTCGGGACGGAAAGTGAACCATTCGGGATGTTCCTTAATCCACGGGTGGTCGGGCGAGCATTGAATCGCAAAGTCCATGGCGACTTCCATGCCCAATTCGTGCGTTTTGGCGACAAAGGAGCGGAAGTCGTCCATCGTTCCCAGCTGAGGATGAATCGAGCGGTGTCCGCCCTCCGCCGAACCGATGGCGTAAGGCGACCCGACGTCGCCCGGTTCGCACACCAGCGAATTGTTTTTGCCCTTGCGGTGCGCATAGCCGATAGGATGAATCGGCAGCATGTAAACCACGTCGAATCCCATGGCTTGAATATCGGGCAAACGGGCTTCCGCGTCTTTGAACGTGCCGTGAACGCCGGGGACGGAGCCTTGCGAACGGACGTCCATTTCGTACCACGCGCCGAATCGGGCGCGTTCGCGGTCGACGTAAACTTCCAGCTCGCGGTCGTAGCGCGTCGCCTTTTCGCGGTCGGGCCAGCGGTCCATCGCCTCGGAAACGTCATTACCCATCAGAATGTTGGCGCATTGGTACATGTCTTCGTTTTCGTCAAAACGCTTCAAAGCGTCCTGCAGCAAAGCCAAATCGGCTTTGCGCGCGTCTTCGTCGCGAACGTCCTTGATGGTTTTCAAGCGTTCGACGGTTTTTCGCACCATATCCGCACCTTCGACCAATTCAAGGGAAATGTCTTGTCCCGCTTCCAGCTTTTTGGTCGTGCCGTCCAGCCAAGTGCCGTATTCGTCAACCCAAGCTTCAATCGTATAGATATAGCGGGCGTTCGTGCCGAACCACAGCTGACCGTACCATTGGGCAAGCCCGTGGTTGACTTCGGTCATCGGAGTTTCCCACCATTCGTCCGAATCCGCCAAACGGCACAGAATGACGGCTTTAATCAAGTCATGTCCGTCTTTGAAAATGCTGCACACGACATCCATCGTGTCGCCGACTTCGCGTTTGACGGCATAGCGTCCCGCGTCGATTTGCGGACTGACGTGTTCGATGGTAATCGGCGAACTGGCGGCATAATCCATCAAATGGTTATGTTTTTCCTTGATAATCCAGCCGCGTTTGCTGACTGTGCCGACATCGGAACCCGTCAAAACGGGGGTTGCTTTGGGTTTAAATTTTCTTTCGCGTCCCATGGGAAAACTCTTTCAGCGGTTAAAAATCAAAATGTAGCTTCTAAGATACACAACCGAAAGATTTTTTTCCAGTAAATAAACGATGTAAAAACGCTTGACTTGCCCCTTTTGACGCTTAGACTGAAACGACCATATTTTCAGGAGGCTTTCTTATGACATCCGACAAGATTCTCATCATCATTCCCGCCCGTTATCAGTCGTCCCGCCTGCCCGGCAAACCGCTGGTCAAAATCGCGGGCGTCGAAATGATAAAACGCGTGGCGATGATTGCCGATTTTGTTTGCAAAAACAACGAAAACTGCGCTTATACCGTGGCGACGGACGACGACAGAATCGCCGATTTCTGCAAAGCCGAAGCCATCCCCTGCACCATGACCCGCGCAGACTGCAAATCGGGAACGGAACGCTGCTGGGACGCGGTGCAAAAACAGGCGCAAGCCCCCGCTTTCATCATCAATCTGCAGGGCGACAACCCGCTTTGCCCGCCGCACTTGCTGCAAGAATTGATTGACGCGTGGAAAGCCTGCCCCGCCGACGTGTTTACGCCGTGCGTCCATTTGGATTGGGGGGAATACGACCGCCTGCTGGAATCCAAAAAAACGACTCCTTATTCGGGTACGACCGTTCTGGTCGACAAAGCGGGTTACGCGATGGCGTTTTCCAAAAACGTGATTCCCGCCGTGCGCAAACCCGAAAAAGCGCGCGAGCTGTCCGAAAAAAGCCCCGTCCGCCGTCACGTCGGACTGTACGCTTACACGTTCGACGCGCTGAAAGATTACTTCACCCTGCCCCCGTCGCCGTATGAAGCCGATCAAATCGAAGGCTTGGAACAGATGAGATTCCTTTACAACGGTAAAAAAGTCAAAATGGTCGAAGTCGACTACCGCGGACGCAAAACGACCAGCGGCGTCGATTCCCCCGAAGACGTCGCCCGCGTCGAAGCGATTATCGCCGAATACGGGGAACTCGTCTAAGTGCTGCAGGATGTCATCAATCGGATTTTGGAAACGCGGTCGCTATCGGCGACTTTGCCCGACGGTTTTACGCCGTTTTCGCTGAAATCCGACATACGGGCGGTTTTGACGCGGCATCTGGCGGGTGTTTTTCCCGTCGCATCCCCCGTTTTGATTAACATTTCGGGACTGCCCGCGTCGGGAAAATCCGTTTTGGCAACGGCGTTCAAAGCCGAAAACCCGCACTTTTTGTATTTAAGCTTTGACGCGATTATGGAGCAGCTGCCCCCCTATCAAACCGAAGTCAAAACCGACAAACAGCGGGCGTTTGAACGCTGGGAACTGCCCGCGCGCTTTATCGGCTATCACGTTTTGAAAAAAGCCGTCAAAGCCCGCCTGCCGATTGTGTTTGAACACTCGAACGCCAGCCCTTTGCACTTGGAACTGTACGAAGAAATCAAAAAACTGGGGTATACGGTGGAAATCCGTTTTATTTCCGCCGAACCGCCTTTGGTTTTGCCGCGGCTTGCCCGTCGCGACCGTTATTTTTCACCGCAAAATGTGATGAAACGGTGGGAAACGCTGCAAACTTTACTGCCCGAACTGCAAAAAACATCGGACAAATTCACCTTTTTGAAAGCATGGAAAGAACAATGAAACGACTGATTATCGCCCGTCACGGCAACACTTTTCGCAAAGACGAAACCCCGACCCGCGTCGGCGCGGGAACCGATTTGCCCTTGGTCGAGGAAGAACGCGCCCGCGGCATCGGCAAATACTTGAAAGCCAAAGGGCTAATTCCGACGAAAGTCTTTGCCGCACCTTTGCAAAGAACGATGAAAACGGCGTCTTTGGCAGTCGAGGAATTGGGGCTTGATTTGCCCGTCGTCCCGAACGCCGACTTTACGGAAGTCGACTACGGTCCCGACGAAAACAAAACCGAGGACGAAGTCGTCGCCCGCATCGGACAGGACGCGATTGATTTGTGGAACGCCAAAGCCGTTGTGCCGCAGGGCTGGAAAGTCGACCCCGACAAAATCGTCGCCGCATGGAAATCGTTTGCGGATTCCGTTGCCGACGGCGAAACGGTTTTGCTGGTATCCTCCAACGGCATCATCCGTTTTGCGCCGCATTTGACGGGCGACTACGACGCTTTTTGCCAAACGCACGACATCAAAGTCGCGACGGGCGGCGTGTGCGTGTTTGAAAACGGCGGCGACGGCTGGACGTGTTCGGAATGGAACGTCAAGGCGTTCAAATTCGTCTGACCCCTTTTTGTATTGAGTTTTCGCGCCAAATCGTGTACAACTATAAAAGCGTGAAGTCAAATCAGGCTGTAAAAATAATTCGTTTTGGGAGAAATGAGTATGAGTAACGAAGACAAAATCCGCGAAGCCGCCTACTTCGTATGGCTGAACAATGGCTGCCCCGAAGGCGCGGACGTCGAATGCTGGTTGGAAGCGGAAGCCTGCGCCGACGGCGAATGCTGCTGTGAATGTGTTTGCGAATGCACGGAAGCGAAAGCCGAAGAAAAGAAACCCGCCAAGAAAGCCCCCGCCAAAAAAGCGGCTGCGCCCAAAGCCGAAAAGGCTGAAAAAGCGGTGAAAAAAGCTCCGGCGAAAAAAGCCGCTGCGAAAAAGTAAGCTTTCCGCAATCGAAAAGAAAAGCCGTCATTGCGCCCGTGATGACGGTATTTCTTTGGCTTAACTGCGAGTGAACGAAGCAATCATTTGCGGCAACATCCCGCAAATGGATTGCCGCACCGGACTTCCGCCCTCCTTGCGATGACGACAACAACTCGAAATTGCGAGCAACGCGAAGCAATCTCGGGACGTGTTTGACAAACACCAATCCCGCACGAAAAAAACGTCCGAAATCGCGAAGCCTTTCAGGGCTGTGGCGATCTCAGGATGCAGGCGCGCTTATACGGAAGCACCACGTCGCTTTGCTCCTCGTGATTTCGATTTTTTATTTTCGATTTTATATTAAGGACTTCCTTATGCCCAAACTGCTGCTTTTGTCCTGTTGCGCACCGTGTTCGTGCGCCGTGATTGCCAAAGCCGCGCGGGAACACGCGGACATGACGGTTTTGTTCTACAACCCGAACATTCAGCCCCGCGCCGAATACGAAAAACGCCGCGACGAACAAAAGCGGTTCTGCGACAGCTTGGGCGTTCCGTTTGTCGAACTGCCCTACCCGCCGATTGGCTGGAAGCGGTCAAAGGATTGGAAGCCGAACCCGAACGCGGCAAACGGTGTTCCGTGTGCTTTCTGTTCCGCCTGCGCCGCGCCGCCGCTTATGCCAAGGAAAACGGCTTTGACGCGTTTTCGTCCGTCCTTGGCGTGTCGCGGTACAAAGATTTAAACCAAGTCAACGCCGCCGCCGAAACCGCCGCCGCCGAAACGGGCATTCCTTACGATTCAACCAACTGGCGCAAAGGCGGATTGGAACAGGAACGCCAACGGCAGGTCAAAGAAACGCACATGTACGCGCAAAATTATTGCGGCTGCCCGTTTTCAATCAGAGGCACGTCTTCATCGTCGTAATCGACATTGAAATCTTTGGACGCTTTCGCCCCCTGCTGTTTCAGCTTCGCCGCCCAACCGATAGCGTTCCCCTTGCCCTCGGACAGTTTTTTAAACGCGTTGTCATAGCTGGTTTTCGCCTTGCCCAATGCCTTGTCGATATCCTGCATATCCTCGACGAACGCAACCAGCTTGTCGTGCAGTTTTCCGCCGATGTCGGCGATTTGCTGAACGTTCCTGTTCTGCCGTTCGATGCGCCACATATTTTCGACCGTGCGCAAAATCGGCAGCAAAGACGATGCCGTCGTAATCGCGATATTGGCTTTGTACGCCGCTTCGTAAATGTCGGGGTCGGCTTGCAAAGCCGCCAAATACGCGTGTTCGATGGGGATGAACATAAAAACGTAGTCCAGCCCCGAATCTTTGACTTTGGATTGATAGTCCTTGCCCGACAATCCTTTGATGTGGGTGCGCAAAGCCTGAACATGCTCCGCCAGATAGCGTTTTTTGTCGTCGGGATTGTCTGCGTTCACATAACGTGTGTACGCGTTCAGCGACACTTTGCAGTCCACGATCAAGCGGCGCTCGTTCGGCAGATTCACAACATAGTCGGGTCTTCTGTTATGTCCGTCTTCATCCTTTACGTTTTCCTGTACCGAGTAATCGATTCCGCGCTGAAATCCCGCGACTTCGAACACGCGTTCCAACTGCGTTTCACCCCAGTCGCCCTGATGTTTGGTGTTGCCTTTCAAGGCGTTCGCCAGACTTTTGGCTTCGTCGCTTAAACGGCTGTTCATTTCCAACAGGTTTTTCAGCTGGGCGTCCAGCTGTCCGCGTCCCGTCGCCTGCACCTGTTTAAAGTCGTCCATGCCTTTTTGAAAAGCGGTCAGCTGGTCTTTCAGCGGGGTTAAAATCTGTCCGATGCTCTGCTGCTGGTTTTCGGTTTGCGTTTTCAACAGGTCGGCGGACACCGCTTTGAACTGCACGGTCAGCGCTTCGCGCATTTGGCGCAATTCCTCAACACGTTCGTTCAAATGCCCCGCATCCGATTTCAGTTCCGCCGTTTCCCGAATCAGCGTTTCCTTTTCCGCCGTCAAGCGTTGATTTTCAGCCGTCAATTCCTCGACACGGCGGTTCAAAAACACTGTTTCGGGTGCCTGTTTTTTGCGCAGCAGCAGCAATCCGGCAACAACCGCCAAAAGTACTGTATTCATCCAAAGCATTTTTTGTGTTCCTTACGCAAAAACCCCTTCGATTGAAGGGGTTTTTTCATTAAAAATCGATTCAGTTCGCTTCGTATACTTTTCTAAGCGTTACTTCGGTTTTTCCGATAGCGGTAACTTTGCTGCCCAGACGCTGATATTTGAAGCCGTGGTTTTGTTTTTGACGTCCCGCTTCTCACGGATCGGCGACCGCGCCGACATAATAAGTTCCGGGACGCAAATCGGTGAACGAAAAACTGCCGTCTTGAGCCGTTTTTGTCGTTTTGTTGTGTTCTTTGGCGATCGGATCGGCTTCCTGCAAAGGTTCGTTTTTCGTCCAGTTGCGCGAAAACCATTCGGTCGAATAGTCCGTAACGGGATTCAGCACAATCAGCTGATTTGCCAGACATTCCTGCCCCTCGCCGACGGAAACGCACAGCTTTCCGTGCAATTCGGATTTG
>SAMEA104315424__coassemble_1351_pt1 | contig 11303 bp, 8 predicted proteins | sample SAMEA104315424__metabat2_low_PE_038 | metagenome-assembled genome bin SAMEA104315424 (sample SAMEA104315424) | gut metagenome | biome: Monkey gut; feature: monkey-associated habitat; material: faeces | place: China | collected 2013 | reverse complement strand
GGAGCCGAGCGCGAACACGTTGATATGTTCGGTCAGCAAAGTCGAAGCCCCCAAATCCGCCGACGCGTCGAATACAGACAGTTCTTTGTTTTTCGGCGCGTAGAAAAAGCGGTTTTGTCCCGCGGACAGGCGGAACGCTTTGGGATGAAACAGCGCGTCGTGCGGGGCGTAGGATTCCAGATTCAAGAATTCAAAGCGGTGCAGGGACGGTTTGCCGTCCGCGTCCACGCGCAAAGCGGCTTTGAAATAATCGATGCCGCTGAAAGGCAAATATCCTGCCGAATTGTCCAAAACGGTGTGCAAAGCGGGCTTGAGTTCCAATTCCGTAAAGTTTTTTCCCAAATCACGCCCGAACGACACCGTAAAAGCCGAAGAATCGTGCGCTTCATCGGGGCGGACGGCGGGCGTTTCGGGCTTTGGAACAAGGCTGTCGACAGGCAGGGCGTTGCGCGCTTTCAGCAAAGCGACCGATTGTTCGCGCAGGGTCGAAAGGGGGACTTTGCCCTCGATATAGCGGTACTGCAGATATTCGTACGCCGTTTCGTACACGGCGGCGCGGCGCGGCGCGGAAAGTTCCGTCAAATCCGCGGCGGGGTCATCCTTCAGCTTCAGCAAAGCCTTGCGTTCGGGCTTGGACAGCGACGCGTAGGCGGCTTTGATTTTGGTTTGACGGCTGGGGCGGTAGACGGCTTTTTTTATCACGCCCTTTTGTTTCATCAACAGGCGAACCGTGTCCGCGGGAATGGTGAACGGAGGCAGGTTTTGCGTCCAGTCCCGTTCGGGAAAAACAACGTTCAGCGTTTCCAAAATCATATACGAACAGTTTTCGGAAAAGAAATAATAGTCCGCGCTTTGCCGCCCCAGTTCCCAAATGTGGTCGATTAAAAACGATGCCTGCTCATCCGTCAGATTCAGCCGGTATTCCCAGATGTCGCGGTTTTCCATATTGTTGTACAGGTTGACCGTGTCGTAATAGGGATACAGCGAAAAAATGCCGGGGTATCCGCCGAACACGCCCTTAACCGCGTAAAAAAAGCCGGAATCCTTTCCCGTTACCGCGCCGTAATTCAATGCGTGCGCCAGCAAAGCGGGGTTTTCGCGCGAATCCAGCCGCATCAAAGTATGTCCGAAAAACGAAGCGGGATTGCCCATGAACGCCGTTGTGTAAATCAGCGTGAAGTTATCCGCGTTCACCGCTTTTTTCAAAGCCGAATAATCCGCACATTCGGGCGTTTTCATCTCGTTTGCGCCAATGCCCAGTTCTTTGGTTAAAAACGTGCGTCTGGCGGGAAAATCGCACAGATGTTCGCCTTTGAAAAAAGCCGTCAAATCGGCAATCAATTCCGATTGCGGGTTTGTCTTGCCGTCGGGGGCAAGAAAAAATCCTTTTGTGTCAATCGTACTTTGTTTTTTATGAAAATGAAGCAAGCGCAGCCATTGAGGATGATTCCCCAACGATTGCGCCCGTTCGATAAAAGCGTTTTGCCTTTCGGTCAAAGGCGCGGGAGCGGCTTGGACGCGAAAGGCAAAAGCAAAAACAAGACTAAGCGATAAAAGGAATTTCATTCCTTGTTATGCCAGCAAATCCGCCATTTTCAGCGTGACGGTCACAGCGGAAACGTCTTTGTCGCCGAACAATTCGGCAAAGTTGTTGTGCGCAACGCGGCCGACCGTTTCGGCATCGCGGCCGGTGATGGCGGCAATGGCTTCGATGGTTTCGCCTTTGCCGACGGCGGCGTCAGCGGCGAACTGATCCAGATTGTTTTCCAAAAACGCGAACATGCGACCCGTGCCGCCCGTGATTCTGCCGTAGCTGTCGCAGCCCGACGTGTTGGACGTAATGCCGAACGTCTGCGTGCCGAACGTGCCGTTCGTCGTGACCGCCAAAATCTGAGGAGCGGGACCTTTCTGTCCTTTGAAAACCAGAGAACCCAAACCGCAACCCGTGCTGTCATACGCGAAAGCGTTGGACGCGGAACCCAAGAACAAAACCAAAAACAAAGCTGCTTTTTTCATGATTTAGTATCCTTTCCTGTCAGCAGATTTCAAAAATGTACGTTAAAAAGGCGTTGTTTGTAAACAAAAATCCGTGCTATCGTTGATAAAACAAACGGGGAGGACCTTTTATGGCATCGCTGGCGCGCAAAATATCCGATTGGGTCGGGGCGGATTTGATTACCGCCGAACAGGGTGAAAAGGTGTTGGAATTCGAGCAAAACCGCAAATCGGTTTTGTCGCCGTTTCTGGCGTTGGGGCTGGTCGGCGTGTTCGCGGTCGGATTGGGCATTGTCGCGATTGTCGCGGCGAATTGGCAGGATATTCCCGCGGGTTTGAAGCTGACGGCGATGTTTGCGACGCTTGCCGCAAACGCCGTTGCCGCCATGCGCGTGCAGGGTAAAAAGCCCGCCGTATTCGAAGCTTTGCTGTTTTCGCAGGGCATTTTGTTTTTTGCGGCGATGGGGCTGGTCGGGCAGATTTTCCATTTGCAGTCCGAAACGTGGAAAACGCTGGCGTTTTGGAGCGCGCTGTCTTTTCCGCCGATGCTTCTGACGAAAAAAGTGCTTTTCGGGTTTTTGTGGGAAATCGCGGTTTTCGGTGCTTTTTTGACTTCCCCCTTTGCCGAAAAGGTGTTCGATTTCTGGGCGGAATACTTTGAAAGCTCTTTGTGTGTTTCCGCTTTCTTTATGGCGGTGTGGGGGGCGACGCTGCTGACGGACAAAGCGAAAGTTTTTTTGACCCCCGTGCGGTGGCTTTCCGCCGCATTCGCCGTGCTGCCGCTGATGAATCCCGATTACATGTGGCATCGGAACATCCCCGCGGTCGGCTTTGTTTTCATGGCGGTTTGGGCGGCGGCGGCGGCGGGAGCGCTTTACGCCCTTAAAACGCCGTATAAATCCCTGTATCCCGTTTGCGTTGTTTTTGCAACGGTGTTGGGCGGCGTGAACGAACAGATTGTCGTGTTCGCCGCTCAGCTGTGCGTGCTGATGTGTTTGGTCGTTGCCGCCGCGCAAGCCAAAGCCGTCGGTCTTTCCCGCTTGCTGACGCTGTGTTTGGGGATACGGCTGTTCGCGGCGTATCTGGAGCTGTTCGGAACGTTGCTGTCGACGGGGTTCGGGCTGATTTTCACGGGAATGGTGATTTTGGGGCTGGCGGTCGGCTGGCGTAAAATCGATTTGAAACTGAAAGCGGGGCTGAAATGAAAACAAGGATTTTACTGGCTTTGCCGATAATCGCACTGTTTTGCTGGGTGTCTGTTTTGCAGTTTTCGCTTTCGACCGCCGAAAAAATCGTTCTGCCCGTTTCGGGGTACGATCCGCGCGATTTGCTGAGCGGGCATTACTTGCGCATTCAAGTGCTGTATCCCGAAAATTCGCCGTACAAAGACTGCTGTAACGACATTCGCCGCTTTTATGTTCCCGAAAACAAAGCGCGGGAGCTGGAAACAGTTTTGCGTTCCTCGGCCGTCAAGGCGGAAATGGTGATTGCTTTGCCGAAATACGGGGAGCCGAAGCCCGTCGATTTGCTGCTGAACGGCAAATCGTGGCGGGAATTTTAGGACGCTTGTTTCGCGTTGCCGAAGTACGGCGTCAGAAAAGTGACCAAATCGGGGGTTTGATAGTCGCAGAAATCGTCGCAATCCGCCATGCAGTACTTGTTGTTTGAAACGTTCGACGAAATCCAAACGCCTTTGATGCCCGCGCGTTTCGCCCCCAGAACGTTTTGCTGGTTGTCGTCGAACATCATGCTTTCGGCGGGATTGATGTTAAACGCTTTTATCATTTTTTGATAGGTTTCAAGCGCGGGTTTGGGAATATAGCCCGCTTCGCGGATTGAAAAAATGCCGTTTATCAAATCGTCCAATCCGATGCGCTTTAAAACGCGTTCGGCGTGTTCGTACGCGCCGTTGGTGAACACGAACCGCCGCCCCGGCAAAGCTTGCATAACCGCGCGCAGTTTCGGGTCGGGCTTCAATGACGACAAATCAAGCTGATGAACATAGTCGGTAAAATCGGCGGGACTGATATGATGTTCCAGCACCAACCCGTGAACGGTCGCGCCGTATTGCTTGTAATAGCTTTTCTGAATGACGCTTGCCGTTTGTTCGTCGACGCCGACGGTTTTCATGATATAATCGCGGATGCGCCGCGCCATTTGGGCGTAAATGACTTCGGACGGCGGATAAAGCGTGTCGTCCAAGTCGAAAATCCAGTTTTTCGTATGCGCCAATACCGCGCCCAAATCGTTTGTTGTCATCCTCTTATCCTTTTTTATCGGATTATAGAGGATAACAACAGCGGGTTAAAAAAGGCTTAAGCGTTGATTTGTTTGAAGATTTCTTTCAACAAGGCATAGCCTTTGACAAGGGATTCGCGTTCGATTTTTTCGTCGGCGGAATGCATGTTGTAGATGTTTGCGATACCCAACAAAACGGGTTTGAACACAACGCCCGACTTGTTCGTTTCCGTTGCGTACAGGTGCGTTTCCGCCGCGGCGTGAAACGACGACACGGTCAACGGGACGTTCGCGGTTTCGGCAGCTTTGCGCGCGGCAATCGTTACCGTTTCGTCGGCGGAACGCTCGAACGGCGGCAGGTTGCGCTTGAAGACGACGGAAACGTCGGCTTTGTCCTTGAACTTTGCGACAATCGATTCGATGTCGCGGTGCAGTTGTTCTTCGTTTTTCAAATCGGAACTGCGAATCGAATAAACGGCGAAAGCGTCCGTGTTAATCATATTCGTCATCGCTTTGTCCGCCAGTTCCGCCATAAACGCCGCGCCCTGCTTGTCGGTTTGAATGTTCTTCAATCCGCCCGCCGCGATTGCGCCCGCGTTAATCGACGTGACGACGCCCGTTTCGTCTTGCTTGTAAACGCCTTGCGGAATTTGAGCCATGATTTCGGCAAGCAGCTTGACCGCGTTGACGCGCGACGTATCGGCGATGTCGATGCCCGAATGACCGCCTTTCGTGCCTGTGACGGACAGCGTCATTTTGGTATAGCCCGCGCCCGCGATTTGCAGTTCGCCCAAACGGTCGCCGTCCAAAACAAGGATGTGTTCGGATGCCAGCGTTTTATATTCGATGTTGCGCGCGCCTGTCATATTTTGTTCTTCGTCGCGGGTGAACACGATTTCCAGCCCGCCGTGCTTCAGCGTTTTGTCGGCAGCCGTTTCTTTCGCCAGCATCATGGCGCACGAAACGCCCGCTTTGTCGTCGGCGCCCAAAGTGCGGGTTTTGTCGGTTTCGATAAAGCCGTCCTTTTCGACGATATGCACGGGGCGGTCGTCGCCCACGACATCCATGTGCGCGGACAGCATGACGGGCTTTTTCGCCGAATCGGTCGCGGGAACGCGGGCGTAGACGTTGCCCGTTTCGTCGCGGCGGCAATCAATGCCGTTTTCGGTGAAAAAAGACATGATTTTTTCGGCGACGGCGTCTTCGCGCATGGACGGGGACGGAATTTTCACTAAAGTGCGGAACAAGTTAATCAAATCAGACATGGTGACCTCTCTTTTTTTTGTGCAGGGTATCCCTTTTTTGAAACTATCTCAAGTGATGACTTGTTATTTGCGGTTTGTGAAGCTACAAAAGAGGATAGAAGGAGATTTGCCCATGACCGATATTGAAACCGAAGAACGCTTTATCGCTTTGGAAATGTTTGTCGCGGATTTCGACCGCACGCTGAAAGACTTGAACCAAATCGTCGCCGAACAGGCGCTGACCATCGACCGTTTGGAAAAGGAAGTGCGCTTTTTGGAACTGCACGGCGCCGGCGAATTCGTCCGTCCTTTGTCCGAAGAAGTCCCGCCGCCGCATTATTGATGAAAAAACTGCATTTTCCGCTGTAAAAAGCCGTCAAAAAAGTGTATCTTTCCCTCCGCTTTTGTATCAAAACAAGCGGAGGCTTTCATGACGACACAAACGATAAACGGTTTTACATGCAACGCTGCGGGCGAACCCCGCGAATTCGGGCTTTACAATCCGAATTTGGAGCATGAAAACTGCGGTATCGGCTTTATCGTCAATCTGAACGCCAAACCCGAACACGATTTGGTGCGCAAAGGCATTACGATTTTAAGCAATCTGGAACACCGCTGCGCCATCGGCGCGGACGGCAAAACCAGCGACGGCGCGGGAATCATGGTGCAGCTGCCCGACGGGTTTTTCAGAAAATCCGTTCCGTTCGCTTTGCCCAAAACGGGCGAATACGCGGTGGGGCAGGTGTTTTTGCCTTCTGACGCCGACGATGCCGTCGTCTGTCTGCGCGCTTTGCGCATTACGGCGGAAAAGTACGGCTGCCGCTACATCGGCGAACGCGACGTTCCCGTCGATTTTTCCCTGCTGGGCGAAATCGCGGCGAAAACCGTGCCGGTGTTCAAGCAAATCTTTTTGGCAAGCGGCGGAATGAACGAACAGGAGTTCATTCGCAAGCTTTATTTAATCCGCAAAACGGTCGAAAAAGAAATCAAAGCCGTCAAGGACAAGGATTTGTCCCAGTTTTACGTTTGCTCCCTGTCGCCGCGCACCATTGTTTACAAAGGGCTGGTCGCGGGGTCGCACATGGCGGAATTTTACACGGATTTAAAGGATGAGGACTTTGCCGCCGCGTTCTGCATCGCCCATTCGCGCTACAGCACGAACACTTTGCCGACATGGCGCATGGCTCAGCCGTTCCGCGCGGTCGCTCACAACGGCGAAATCAACACTTTGCGCGGCAACGTCAACCATATCAGGGCGATTGAGCCGAACCTCGCCAGCGACGCGTTCGGCGCGGAAATCGAAAACATCAAGCCCGTGATTGACGAAACGGGATCGGACACGATGATTTTCGACAACGTTTTGGAAATGCTGACGGTTACGGGGCGGTCGATTCCGCATGCGATGATGATGATGGTGCCCGAAGCGTTCGGCGACAAATTCGTGATGAGCGAGGACAAGCGCGCGTTTTACGAATATCACGCGTCGATTATGGAGCCGTGGGACGGACCCGCGGCGATGGTGTTCACGGACGGGCGCAACTATGTCGGCGGATTGCTGGACAGGAACGGACTGCGTCCCTGCCGCTATACGGTGACCAAGGACGGATTCGTCATTATGGCAAGCGAAGCGGGCGTTATCGACGTTGCGCCGAACAATATCCGCGTGCGCGGCAAACTGACCCCCGGCAAGATGTTTCTGGTCGATTTGCGGCAGAAAAGAATCGTGTCCGACAGCGAAATCAAGGGTAAAATCTCGCGTCAGAATCCGTACCGCCACTGGGTTCGCGAAAACCGTATTCAAATCAACACGCTTTATGCCCCCGCCGCCGATAAAGCGACGGATGTTGAAACGCTGAAGCGGTATCAAAACGAATTCGGCTATACGGCGGAGGAATTGAAGCTGATTTTGAACCCCATGGCGTCAAACGCGCAGGAACCCGTCGGTTCAATGGGCTACGACGCGCCGCTTGCCGTTTTGTCGCACCGTCCGCAGCTGCTGTTCAGCTATTTCAAACAGCAGTTCGCGCAGGTTACCAACCCGCCCATCGACCCCTTGCGCGAAGAATTGGTGATGAGCTTGATGAGCTTTATCGGGCGGGAAAAGAACCTCTTGACCGAAACGGCGGGGCATTTCAGACGGCTGAAACTGACGTCGCCGATTTTGGAACCCGCTTTGTTGGCGCATTTGGAAAAAATCGAAAACGAAGACATCAAATCCGTGCGGCTGAACGCCGTATTCGACGCTTCAAAGGGCGGCGAGGGGCTGAACGCCGCTTTGGACGATTTGTTCGCGAAAGCCGAAAACGCTGTTCAAAACGGCGCGGATATTCTGATTCTCAGCGACCTTGAGTGCGACAAAAATCATACGCCGATTCCCGCTTTGCTGGCGGTTTCGGGGTTGCACCATTTCCTGATTCGTAAAGGTTTGCGCTACAAAGCGGGCATTATCGCCGAAACGGGCGAAGCGCGCGAGGTCATTCACTTTGCTCAGCTGATTGCGTTCGGTGCAAACGCGGTTTGTCCCGCAATCGCTTTGCAAACCGTGCGCGCCATGGCGGAAAACGGTGAGCTGGAAAAAACAAAAACACCCGAAGAAGCCGAATTCGCTTATTTGACCGCGCTGAAAAAAGGATTGCTCAAATACTTCAGCCGAGTCGGCATTTCGACCGTGCGCAGTTTCTGGGGATCGCAGGTGTTCGAGGCGGTCGGTTTGGGCAAGGCTTTGATTGACAAGCACTTTACAGGTACGTCGTCCGCCATCGGCGGCATCGGTTTGGACGATATCGCGCGGGATTGCGCGGCGCGTCATCACAGGGCTTTCGACGAATCGCCCGAACCCGAATTGAACGTCGGCGGCGATTACCGCTTGCAAAGGGGCGGCGAAGAACACTTGTGGACACCGCAAGCCATGGCTATGCTGAAAAAAGCGGTGCGGGAAAACGATTATGCGCTTTACAAGCAATACAGCGCGCTGATTGAAAACCGCGACCCGCTGACTTTGCGGGCTTTGCTGCGGTTCAAAGCGGGAACGCCGATTGACATTGCCGAAGTCGAACCCGCCGAAAACATTATGAAACGTTTTGTTTCCGCCGCGATGTCCATGGGGTCGATTAACCGCGAAACGCACGAAACGATTGCAATCGCGATGAACCGCATCGGCGCGCGCAGCAATTCGGGCGAAGGCGGCGAAGACCCGTACCGCTTTTACACCAAGCCCGACGGCAACGACATTTGTTCCAAAATCAAGCAAATCGCGTCGGGACGTTTCGGGGTGACGACCGAATATCTGGTCAATGCCGAGGAATTGCAAATCAAGCTGGCGCAAGGTGCAAAACCGGGCGAGGGCGGACAGCTGCCCGCGCACAAAGTGACCGAGGAAATCGCCCGCATCCGTCACACGGTCAGCGGCGTTTCGCTGATTTCGCCCCCGCCGCATCACGACATTTATTCCATCGAAGATTTGGCTCAGCTGATTTTCGATTTGAAAATGGTCAATCCGAACGCAAAAATATCCGTGAAGCTTGTTGCAAAAGCGGGCGTCGGGACGATTGCTTCGGGCGTTGCGAAAGCCAAAGCCGACGTGGTAACCATTGCGGGCTATGACGGCGGGACGGGCGCGTCGCCGATGACGGCGATTCGTCATGCGGGGTTGCCGTGGGAAATCGGCGTTGCCGAAACACAGCAGGCTTTAATCGCGAACGGACTGCGCGGGCGGATTAAAATCCAGACCGACGGTCAGCTGAAAACGGGACGCGATTTGGCGGTGGCGGCTTTGCTGGGGGCGGAAGAATACGGCTTCGGCACGGCTTTGCTGATTACGTTGGGGTGCTGTATGGACAGAAAATGTCACTTGGACACCTGCCCCATGGGATTGGCGACGCAAAATCCCGAACTGCGCGCGCGGTTTGACGGAAAGCCCGAATACATTATCAACTATCTGCGTTTTATCGCCGAAGAAATGCGCGAATATATGGCGCAGCTGGGCTTTAAGACCGTTGACGATATGATTGGGCGCGCGGATTGCTTGGAGCAAGATCCCGCCAAAAAAACAGGCAAGGCGCAGGGTATCGATTTCGCGCGTCTGCTGGCAATGCCCAAAGACGGCACGCGGCATTTCGTCGCGTCCGCCGAAGCGGAAAAAAGCTTTGACACCGCTTTGCTGCCGATGATTGAAAATACGGTGAAAACGGGGCTGAAAGCCGCCTTTACGCTGCCCGTGCGCAACACGGACAGAACGGTCGGCGCGCGGCTGAGCGGCGCGGTCGTCAAACGCTGCGGCGCGGACGGTTTGGAGGATGATTCCATAACTCTGGAATTATCGGGTTCTGCGGGACAAAGCTTGGGCGCGTTTTTGGCAAAAGGCGTCACCATTCGCGTCAACGGCGAAGCGAACGACTATGTCGGCAAAGGGCTGTCGGGCGGAAAAATCATTGTGCGTCATCCGCCGAACGTCGACTTTATGCCCCATGAAAACGTGATTGTCGGCAACGTCGCTTTGTACGGTGCAACGGGCGGAGAAGCGTATTTCTGCGGTATGGCGGGCGAACGGTTCGCCGTCAGAAACAGCGGCGCTTTGGCGGTTGTCGAAGGCGTCGGCGACCATTGCTGCGAATACATGACGGGCGGAACGGTGGTCATCCTCGGATCGACGGGGTACAACTTCGCCGCGGGGATGAGCGGCGGCATTGCTTACGTTTACGACGAAACGGAAATTTTTCAGACGCGGTGCAATCTGGACAGCGTCGATTTGGAAAACGTGTGGTCGAAAGACGACAAGGAAGCTCTGCACGCCATTTTGGAAAAGCATTACTGGTACACGGGTTCGGCGCAGGCAAAGCGCATTTTGGACAACTGGGAAAACAGATTCCCGCTGTTCGTCAAAGTCGTGCCGATTGAATACCGCAAAGTCCTTGACCGCATGAAAAACGCCGAGGGCAGAAACGCCGAAGCCCTGTCCGCGACCGAAGAAGTGTACGTTTAAAACAGCGGATTGCAAACGTCCAGAGCTTGTTTGGCGATAATGTCGCCCAGCTCTGTGACGTACTTCGCGCCCGCCATGGTGCGTTCCAACAAAACGCTGCGGCGGTCGGTTTCGTCGGGTTTGCGTTCAATCAGCCCAAGGACGCTCAAACGGTCGACGGCGCGGGTAACCGCGGGCTTCGATATGTTCAAATCAACCGCCAGCGCGCGGACGGTATGCGGTGCGGGCGTCAGATAGACGTTCAGCAAAACGGCGGTTTGACGCGCGGAAAGGTCGGCGGAAGCGGCGTCTTTTTTAACCAGTTCCAGCGTCGCTTTGCGCCACAATTCCAATCCGACGAAAGGGTTGATGTCCATGGCTTATTTCCCCGCGATTGACAACGCGTTCAGCCGCACGGTCGGCGCGTTGACGGCGTGTCTGTCGCCGACGTCGTTTGCGGCTTGCATTGTTTTCAGCATTTCTTTCAGATTGCCCGCGACGGTGATTTCGGAAACGGGGGTTGTGATTTTTCCGTTTTCAATCAGGAATCCCGCCGCGCCGCGGCTGTAATCGCCCGTAATCATATTGACGCCCTGTCCGAACAGCTGCGTGATGTAAAGACCGCGCTTGATGTCGGCAAAAAGTTCTTCGGGGGCAACGGTTCCGCCCGTTAAAAACAAGTTCGACGGGGCGGGATGCGCCGTGCCGCCCAATCCGCGCGCGCCGTGTCCCGTGGGGGGCAGTCCCAGCTGGCGCGCGGAACGCAAATCCAACAGCCATGTCGTCAGCCGCCCGTTATCGACAATCGCGCGTTTGACGCAGGGCAATCCTTCGGAATCGCACGCGCGGGACGCCGCGCCGCGCTT
>SAMEA104315424__coassemble_1330_pt1 | contig 11409 bp, 10 predicted proteins | sample SAMEA104315424__metabat2_low_PE_038 | metagenome-assembled genome bin SAMEA104315424 (sample SAMEA104315424) | gut metagenome | biome: Monkey gut; feature: monkey-associated habitat; material: faeces | place: China | collected 2013 | reverse complement strand
GGCGATTGCCAAAAAAACGAAATCGTGTTTATGTCGAAATATACGGTGCGCCCCGAACTGGACGGCGAAAAAAAACGCATTTACAACGATATGCGCGAAAAAGCGGGATTGGAACGGCGCGAAGGCAATCAGCGCGATATTGTGGACGCGGCGTTCGCGCATTTATTGGCGCACCCCGTCAGCCAAGACACGACGGTTCTTGTTCCCGACGCGTCTTACGGTCCGAAAATCGCGGCGGTGGCTCAGGCGGTTTATGCGAACGGACTGAAAAAGCCCGCGGACGAATTTTCGGTTTGCCGCTTTTCGGCGGGAAAATGCGAATACGGCGGATTGAACAAAACGGTGACGGAAGACGGTTTTTTCCGTATCGTCGTCGGACGCAAGGAATTCCGAATCCCCGTCAGCGCGGGCGATATGTTCGAGGAAATGCACTATGATTACGCCGATGCGAAACGCTATGCCGAACAGGTGTTCCGTCAGGCGCGGAACAAAGACTACAAGCGCGTGATTTTCGCTTTCGACGAAACGGACGCTTTTGACGCGCCCGTCGCCAAAGCGGTGCGCGATACGGCGTACGGTTTAAAACAGGTCGAAGGGGCGGACTTTATGCTGATGCGCCCCGACGCCGCCGCCGTGATGATGTTCACCGCGCCCGCCGTCGGAAAAACGTGCTACGCTTACGACAACTTGTGGGGCGACATTGTGTCCGACGCGATGGATTTGGGAACAAGCATCGCTTCAATCAATTCGGTTATTTTGTTGGCGGACGGACGCGTCTGGGCTGAAATGGGCGGGGCGGGAACCGCGCCCGATTTGGTCGAACGGTTTAAAAAAGAGGGCTTTTGGCGCTATGACCCGATTCCGATTATCGAAGGCATGGCGATAGGCTTTGCCCAATCCGCCGCCCAAGAACCCGCGAATTTTGAATTGTCCCGCTATGCCGCGGCACTGCACCAAGCGTATGTTGATGTTTTGAAAAAAGGCGTCGCCACGCCCGATTTGGCAGGCAAGCTGACGACAAAAACGCAAACGGGCGTCGATACGGAATCGTTTGTCAAAGCGGTGCGGGTCAGACTGCACGCTTTGCTGGGCGAAAATGACGAAGCCGCGGTGTTGGCGGAAAAACTGAAACAGGAAACAAGGGAAATCAGATGACGACCGTAAAGCTGGAATATGACGGAAAAACCGTGGAACTGCCGCTGGTGGAAGCGACGACGGGCGAACGCGCGATTGACATTTCCGAACTGCGCGCGAAAACGGGACTGACGACGCTGGACGCGGGATTCGGCAACACGGCGTCGTGCGTCAGCACAATCACTTACGTCAACGGGGAAAAGGGGATTTTGCGCTATCGCGGGATTCCGATTGAAACCGTGGCGGAAAAAATGACCTTTATCGAAACCGCGTGGCTGTTGATTTACGGCAGACTGCCCACGCAGTCCGAACTGCGGACGTTCAGCGTGCGGCTGACCAACAACGAGCTGCTGCACGAAGGACTGCTGCACCATTTCGACGCTTTTCCGCCGAACGGGCAGCCGATGTCCATTCTGTCCGCCGTGGTCAATTCGCTGATTTGCTATTCGCCCGAAATCATGGATACCGCGAACGAAGAAGCCATGCGCAACGCCGTCGCCGCCATCATTTCCAAAGTACGCACCATTGCGGCGTTTTCTTATCGCAAAGCCATGGGGCTGCCGTTCATTTATCCCGACCCCGTGCGGAGCTACTGCGACAATTTCCTGCACATGATGTTTTCGCTGCCGAACCGTCCGCATCAGCCGACGCCCGAAGCGGTCAAGGCGCTGAACCTGTTTTTGATGCTACATGCCGACCACGAACAGAATTGCTCCACGTCGACCGTCCGCATTGTCGGGTCGGCGGAAACGAACCTGTTTTCCAGCGTGTCGGCGGGGATTTGCGCGCTGTGGGGCAAACTGCACGGCGGGGCGAACGTCGCGGTCGCGGAAATGTTGAGGCACTTGGTCGACGATGGGGAAAGCACGGCGGACTTTATCGAACGCGTCAAGCGCAAGGAAGTGCGCCTGATGGGCTTCGGGCATCGCGTTTACAAAACATTCGACCCCCGCGCCAAAGTGCTGAAGCGCGCGGTGTTTGATTTGCTGGATGCCGAAAAAGTGCGCGACCCCTTGATTGACAAGGCTTTGGAATTGGAACAAGCCGCCCTTGCCGACGATTATTTCAAGGAACGCAACCTGTATCCGAATGTGGACTTTTATTCGGGTATGATTTTAAGGGCTTTGAAGATACCTTTGAATATGTACACGGTGATGTTCGCCATCGGGCGGATTCCAGGGTGGATTGCCCATTGGGTCGAAGGCAACCAAGGCGTTCGCCGCTTGGCGCGCCCGCGGCAGCTGTATCAAGGCGCGGTCGAAACGCCCTTTGTTCCGCTGGATTTAAGAAACGGTTTGTAAAAGGAAAGCAAGAATGGCTTACGAAGATTTGACGCAGAAAAAAAACGAACTGGACAAACTGCCGCCTTTGGACGGGGATGTCGCCGAAGAGTTGCGCAAAACCGTTGATTTGGAGCTGACTTCCGTCGGCGACTGTTTCGACGGCGGCGCGCTGACCCGCCGCGAAACCGAACTGATTTTGTTTAAAAACAAAGTCGTTCCGATGCGTTCCCTGACCGAACACATCCAAGCGCTGAACATTTCAAAGGCGTTCGATATGATCCAAGAGCTTGCCGAACGCACGGGGCGTCCTTTGGACGACAGCGACGTCAAAAACATTCACCGCGTCATCGTGCGCGAGCTTGACGACAAAAACGGCGGGATGTACCGCGGCTTTGCGATGACTTTCCCGACGGGCGACCAGCCGCTGCCAGAACCCGCGCGCGTGCAAAGAATGATGGACGATTTCGGAATGTGGCTGTTTACCGCGCGCACTCTGCATCCTGCCGCTTTGGCAGCCGAGGCGCATTTGCGATTGATGGCCATTCATCCGTTCGGCAAAGGAAACGGCAAAACCGCCCGCATGCTGATGAACTTGATTTTGCTCAGAAACGGGTATCCTCCCGCGCTGTTTTCGCGGCGCGAGAAAAAAGAATACTGGCAGTCTTTGGAAGCCGCCATTTACAAAAACGACAGGACGGCTTACGACAAACTGGTGTATCGCGCCGTGAACCGCGCTTTGGATTTATACCTGAAAACGGGGCAAAAGAAAGCCGTCGATGTGGAAGACGAAGCCGCTCCTTATTTCCTGCGTATCGGTCAGCTGGCAAAGGAAACGGGCGAACGCGTGTCAACCATTCGCTATTGGACGACCATGGGCATCATCGAACCCGCGGGTAAAACGTCCGCCGACTATATGATTTATTCGTCCGATGTTCTGGACAGAATCAAAAAACTGAAAGACTTGAAAGCTCAACGCTATACGCTGGATGAAATTAAAGTGAGGCTTGGGGAATAAAGAATGCTGTTTTCATCTGTTTCGTTTATGTTTTTGTTTGCTCCCATTGTTGTGGGGATGAATTGCCTGCTGCAGATGAACGGAAAAAGCAACGCGTGGTGGCTGATTACTGCATCCGTGATATATTACGGGTTGGCTCAGATAAACGCTTTACCCGTGTTTTTGATTTCTGTGGGAGTAAATTTTTTGCTTTCACGGCATATCGAAAAGAAAGGGATGCTGTTTTTCGGCGTTGTGTTCAATTTATTGTTTTTGGGATATTTTAAATATACGAATTTTTTAATCGATAACGTTAATTCGTTTTTTAAAACGGATTTTGAAGCCGTAAAAATGTTATTGCCGCTCGGAATATCTTTTTTCACATTTGTGCAAATCGCTTATTTGGTTGATTTGACGCGCGGCACGGCAAAAAAGATGAGCTTTTCCGAATACCTGCTGTTTGTTTCCTTTTTTCCGCAGATTAGTGCGGGACCGATTGTGTCGTACGCGAAAATGATTCCACAGTATCAAAGCACGGAAAATCGGCTGTCTTGGCAAAAGGCGTATGCCGCGCTGATTTTGTTTATTATCGGTTTTACAAAGAAAAAACTGGCGGATAATTACGCTTTTTTCGCGAACGAATTGTTTGACGGCGGAAAAAATTCTTTTGCATGGGCGTGGCTGGGGACAATCGGCTATACGTTTCAGTTGTACTTTGATTTCAGCGGATATTGCGATATGGGAATGGCTGTTGCGAAAATGCTGAATATTTCTTTGCCCGTCAACTTCGATTCCCCGTACAAAGCGAACAGCATTCAAGATTTTTGGCGGCGCTGGCATATCACTTTATCCCTGTGGCTGAGGGACTATTTGTACATTCCGTTGGGCGGCAGCCGAAAAGGATTGGCGCGGACGGTATTGAATTATTTCATTGTTTTCCTGTTGGGCGGATTCTGGCATGGCGCCGGTTGGACGTTTGTCGTGTGGGGCGCTATGCACGGAACAGCGTTGGGAATCCATCGGGTATGGAAGATTTTAAATAAGCCTTTGCCTAAAATCTTCGGGGTGGTTTTGACATTTTTGTTTGTCCATCTGACATGGGTGTTTTTCAGATCCCAAAACATCGAACAAGGAATGAGTGTTGTTTCCGCAATGTTTTCGCCGACGGATCTTTCTTTGCCGAAGTGGGGGTATATACGCAAATATGTTTTTCAGTGTTTTGGCGGAATGGTTTGTGTTTTTGCCGCGCCGAACAGTATGCAGATATTTGAATCCGTCAATGCGGGGAAAAAGATATTTTATTTTGCACTTTGTCTGATATTTTTGGGGCTTTTCCTGACAGTGCAGGCAAACAGTTCCCCTGCGTTTTTATATTTTAAATTTTAAAGGAATGAAAGTATGAATATCTATAAAAAACGAACGATTTCATTAATTTCCGTGGCGTTTTTTTTGCCGGTGTTTTTAATGGGAAGCAATATCTTGCTCGACCCTGCGGAGATATACCATAAATCTTTTTTTCGTCCGGAATGTACGCCATACAGGACAGTTGAAGGATTGGTTGGAAGAATCAATCATTATATGGAGGGTTATGACGGCGTGTTGTTCGGTTCATCGCTCAGCACAAACTTTGAAATAGGGTATTTGTTAAAAAAGACGGGAATAAAATTTTTCAAAGCGGCGCGGGACGGCGTTGGAGCGATGTCTATGGATAAAATCGTGCGCTATGTCTTTGAAAAAGATAAAGCGTCCGATTTGGCTGTGGTTTGGTGGGAACTGTATCATCAAAAAATGACGGATAAAGATCGCATCAAAGATAATTTTACAACATATTTGTTTAATGACGATATTTCGGATGATTTGCCTTATCTGATGTCGTTTTTGACAACGAAAAAAGGAATTGATGTTGTTCGCGGGAAATGTGCATCCTCAAAAATTGATATGACGGCATGGCGGCACGATACTCGTCATCAAACAACGCAAAACAATTATTATCAGCGAATCGATGACATAAACAAACAGATCCGTACGGCACAAAAACAGTGGGCGGAGTATTCCTTTGTTCCCGCAGAGGTTCCCGCTTTGGACAATTATGTGTTGCCCGTTGTGCGCTCCAATCCGGACAGAACTTTTGTATTTTATGTTCCGCCCGTCAGTCTGGCGGCTTTGGCGTCGTTTGAAACAGACGAATTGAATCGTTATTTCACAATGATAAAACGTCTGATTGACGAGGGGCAAAACAATCCCAAAGTGAAAGTTTATTTGCCTGTATGGAACAAGGATGTCATTACGGACGGAAAACTGTATCGGGATGATTTGCATTATGTCGGGACGGTCAATGATGCCATGGTTGACGATATCGCTGACGGAAAGTATTTGGCAACTGCCGATAATTTCGATTCGTTTGTGCGCGACTTGACGGATTGGATTAAGCATGAACAAATGAGGTAGTTAAAATCTGAGGACTTGACAGAAGGTAATTTTTAAATAACATAATGTTAATCTGTCCCTTGAGTATTCAAGGGACTTTTTTTATGCAAAAAGGATTATCATAATGAGGCAAGTCAAAATTCCATACCGCTGGAAACCGCGGAAATACCAGATGAAACTGTGGAAATACTTGGAAGACGGGGGCAAGCGCGCGGTCGCCGTTTGGCACAGGCGCGCGGGCAAAGACAGTTTGTCGCTGAACTGGACGGCGGTGGCGGCGTTTGAACGCGTCGGCGTGTATTGGCACATGCTGCCTTTGCAGACCCAAGCGCGCAAAGTCGTTTGGGACGCCATTGACAAGCAGGGGCGTCGCGTCATCGATCAAGTGTTTCCGAAACAGTTGCGTAAATCAATCAACAGCCAAGAAATGAAAATCGAACTGGTCAACGGGTCGATTTGGCAATGTTTGGGGTCGGACAATTATAATTCTTTGGTGGGGGCGAACCCCGTCGGCGTTGTTTTTTCCGAATACTCCATCGCCGATTCCGCCGCATGGGACTTTATCCGCCCGATTTTGGCGGAAAACGACGGGTGGGCTTTGTTCATTTACACGCCGCGCGGACGCAATCACGGATTAAAGCTGTTTGAAACGGCAAAGCAGGCGGAAGGCTGGTTCGTGCAGGCTTTGGGCGTCGAGCAGACCAAGGCGATTCCTTTGTCCGCAATCGAATCGGAACGTAAAGCCGGCATGGACGAAGAAATGATACGGCAAGAGTTTTACTGTTCGTTCGACGCGGCGATAAAGGGCAGTTATTACGGCGCGCTTATCAACGATTTGGAAAACAAAGGCGCCGTCTGTCATTTGCCGCACAATCCCGCTTTACCCGTTTATACGGCATGGGATTTGGGCATCGGCGACGCGACGGCGATTTGGTTTTATCAGAAAAACGGAACGAGCGTCGATGTGATTGATTACTGTGAGGCAAGCGGTGTCGGGCTGGATTACTACGTCCGCGTTCTGCGCGAAAAGCCGTACACTTACACCAACGACAACATTTTCCCGCACGATATTCGGGTGCACGAGCTTTCCAGCGGCAAAAGCCGTTTGGATTTGCTGGCGGGCTTGGGCGTCAGGGGGCGCGTTTTGCCGCGCGCTAGCGTCGAAACGGGGATTGCCGCCGTGCGTCTGCTGCTGCCGCGATGCCGCTTTGACGCGGAAAAGTGCCAAGCGGGGCTGGAGGCTTTGCGTCAATACCAAAAAGCGTGGGACGAACAGCGGCGGACGTTTCAGCCGAAGCCTTTGCACGACTGGACCAGCCATGCCGCCGACGCTTTCCGTTATTTAGCGGTCGGATTGAAAGAGGATTCCGCAAAAGCCGTCCGCTTTTCCCGCGAGAGCGTAAAAACGGCGGCGGAATACGATCCGCTGGCTTAGGGCATGGCGGCGGAGTCTGTCACCGCGTCAATCAGCACCGCGCCCGATTCGTTCAAGGCGGCGGTCAAAACAGCTTTTAAATTGTCGGGCGATTTTATCCGCGCGGTTTTAAAGCCTATGGTGCGCGCCAGTTCGGCAAAATCGGGGTTGACCAGTTCCGTTTTGAACGGCGGGATTTTTTCCAGCTTGGCTTCAAAATCGATAAAGCCCAAAGTTTGGTTGTTATAGACGATGACTTTCAAATCGACGTGGTTTTGAATGATGGTCAGCAGTTCGCCCAACAGCATGGAAAGCCCGCCGTCGCCTGCCAGCACAATAACGGGCGTGCCGCGCGGCAAAGCGTAAAACGCGCCGATGCCCGCCGACAAAGCCGCCGCCATGGTGCCGTGTTTGAACGAACCGATGATGCGGCGGGTGCCTTTCGCCTGCAAATAGCGCGCCGCCCACACGTCGTTCAATCCGACGTTGACGGCGAACACGGCGTTGTCGGGGGCAATGTCGTTTAAAACGGCGGTCAGGTATTCGGGACGCAATGGCGTTTGTTTTGCGTATTGAATCAAAGCATTGCTCTTTTGCGCCCTGATTTCGTCGCGATGCGCCAAAGCCGCGGTCAGATGCGATTTGTTCGTTTTTTCGGCAATCAAAGGCAAAACGGCTGTCAAGGCGGCTTTGACGGACGCTTTGATGCCGAACGTCAGCTTGCTTCTGCGTCCCAGATGCGCGGCTTTGGTGTCGATTTGCACCACGTCGGGCGCGGTCGGCAGCAAAGCCCGATATGGGTAATCCGTTCCCAGCAAAAGCAGCAGATCGCACGATTCAAGCGAGGTTTTCGGTTCGCCCGAACTTAAATAGCCGTTCAATCCGACATCGAACGGATTGCCGTTTTCCATAAAGTCTTTGCTGCGGATGGTGTGAACAATCGGGGATTTGATTTTTTGCGCCAAAGTCAGCACTTCATCCTTGGCAAAACGGCAGCCGATGCCGCAGTAAAGCGTTATCCGTCCGTGCGAATTGAGCATTTGCGCCAGTTTTTCGATGTCGGCGGGGGCAGGGGACAGCGTTGTCGGTTTGTTGTCGACGGTGCGGCAATAAACCGTTTGTTCGACGGGGACTTCCGCTTTGGCGACATCGGACGGGACAATCAGGACGGCGACGCCTTTTTGAGCCAGCGCGGCTTGCATGGCGGACTGCAGCAGGCGGGGCATTTGTTCCGCACTCATCACCGTTTCGCAAAAAACGGAGCAATCCTTGAAAACGGTTGCGGGATTGGTTTCCTGAAAGTATTCCGTGCCGATTTCCGAAACGGGAATGTGCGTGACCAAAGCCAGCACGGGGGATTCGTTGCGCGCGGCTTCGTACAATCCGTTCAGCAGGTGCAGGCTGCCCGGACCGCAAGTCCCAGCGCAAACCGTCAAAGTTCCTGTCAGAAACGCCTCCGCCCCCGCGGCAAAAGCGGCGGATTCTTCGTGCCTGACGGGTATCCATTGAATCCGTTTGTTCAGGCGCACCGCGTCGCCTATCGCGTTCAAAGAATCCCCGATTAAGCCGTAAATCCGCTTGACGCCAGACTGCGCCAGCGCGTTGACCATCATTGTCGCCACATTCATTGGAAAGCCCTCCGTTGTTTCAGGGCTTTATTGTACGAAGCGCGGCGGCTTTCAAACAGATGGCAATAGGGTTGAACGACTTAAAGCCAATGCTTTATCGCGTCCAAATCGTCCTGTGTCCCGAACGGGGTGTTGACGAACAGGATGCCGCTGCCCAGCATGGCGGTTTTCGGGTGCTTGAACAGGATTTCGGCGTTGTAAAACTTGGGCAAACCGGCGTCCTGCAGCGGCTTTATCAGGTCGAAATGGTGGTTTTCCCGCAAAATCGGATACCAGACGCCGATAACGCCCTCCGCCCATTTGCGGTGAAGCTTCAAAACGAACTTTGCCGTTTTTTCGTATTCGGTTTTAACTTCGTAGCTGGGGTCGGTGAAGACCATGCCGCGGCGCGGCGTCGGCGGGCAAATCGCCAAAGCGCCCTCGAACCCGTCGCGGTTGTGCAAATGCGTGTTCGGATAGCGCATCAGGCGGAACAATGCTTGGTATTCTTGCGGATGCAGTTCCATTAAATGCAGGGTGTCCGTCGGGCGCAACAGGGCTTCGGCGATAAAGGGCGAACCGGGGTAGTATTGTTTGCCGATTTCGGAACGGAGTCGGTTCAGCAGATTCAAGTACGGATGATTCGCGGGGATTTTGCGCGCTTTCAAAACCGATTCGATGCCGAAAGCGGCTTCGTTCGTTTTATGAGCCATTTCCGACGACAAATCGTACAATCCGCGTCCCGCATGCGTTTCGATGTAGGTCAGCGGTTTGTCCTTTTGCGCCAATTTTTCCAAAACGGTGCAAAGCGCGGCGTGTTTGTGTACGTCCGCCAGATTGCCCGCATGATACCCATGTTGATAGGAAAGCATCGAATCCTCCGAAGTTTTTTCTTTGGTATAAAGCTTTTGAGGAAACGATGCCAGAATTGTTTTGAAAGAGAGGTAAAAAATGAGAAAGAAAACACAAACGCCGTCAAACGAAATGGCGGATTATTTGATTGAAACGGTCAAGGAAGTGATAGAGGTCGCGCGAAAACCCGTTCCCGTGCTGGATAAAGCGGGACACCCGACGGGGGCGACGGAATATCAGGCGGCAACCGTTCTGAAAGGGTGCGAACTGCTCGCCAAGCTGCTGGGAACGCTGAAAGAACCCGACGACAAACCCGTGTCGGTGCAGATTGTTTCCTACCGCGATGCCGAGGAATCCGACGGATAAAGCGCGGGATTGAGCATGTCCCCGATGCCCGCGTTTTGCAGTTTCGGATTCAAACGCAGATATTCCTGCGCCGTTTTACCGAAAATATCCCGAATATCCGAAGCGGCGCCGTTGGTCAGCAATGTTCGGATCACTTCCGGATTTTCGTTGTAGTGAACCGCGTAAAACAAAGCCGTCCATCCTGTTTTCGGGTGCAGTCTGTTCGGGTTTGCGCCGTTTGATACCAGCACATAAGGAACCAGCGCGTCGGGATTGTACTTTGCGGCAATCATCAGGGCGGTCATGCCCGTTTCATCGCTGTCTTCGGCATTTGCGCCCTTTTGCAGCAGGGCTTCTATCGCCATATTGTCGCCGTCAACAACCGCTTGCAGAATCGGCGTGTACCCGTCGGCGCGGGCGGAAAAGGCGAACAGCAGAAACAGGAAAAACAGGCGCATAAAAAATACTCGTGCTTTGTAAAAAATATCGGAATTGAAATCGCGGACCCCGTGCGGGGTGAAGCAATTTTGTGATTGGTCGGCATGCGTGCCAATGCCTGCACGGGACTGCTTCGCTTTGCGCGCAGCTGCGATTTTTATTTATTTTCAATCAGATAAATAACACCGAAATTGCGCGGAGCGTCAGCGACAAAGCAATCTTGTGATTGGTTGGTACGGGCGGTGGCATACAAAAAAAGCCCGCATAAACGGGCTTTTTGTTTCAAAACGAAACGCTTAGCGCATTTTCGTTTCTTTGAAAACAACGTGCTTGCGCGCTTTCGGATCGTACTTTTTCAAGCTGAGCTTTTCGGTTTTCGTACGGGGGTTTTTCTTCGTGGTGTAGAAGTAACCCGTTCCGGCGGTGCTTTCAAGCTTAATCTGTAATGTAGCAGGCTTTGCCATGACAATTCACCCATCAAAAAAAACAAAAACGATAGTCCGAAAATACTCTATTTCAGAAAACTGTCAAGTGAAAAATACGTCAAAGCGCCGTTATATTGCTTTGAATCGGTCAAGATTCGTTTTGCGATTTCGTCATCCAGCGCATTGTCCGAACGAATCTGGCGCGGGCATGCCCGCAACGCTTGGCTTTTCACGGCGGCATCGCCCTTTTTCCACGGCAGCAGGCGTGTTTGCGCGGGCGGCACTTTGTCGATATCGACCAAGTTCAATCCCGACGTGCAGATGTTCGGAAAAACGCCGTAAATGTCGGGGGAATACCCCGACGGCAGCAGATAGCGCGCCGTTGTGACGGACAGTTCGCCCGCGTTTTTGATGGAATCGACGCTTTGCAGAACGCCTTTGCCGTAAGTGGGCGTGCCGACCAGCACCGCGCGTTTGGATTGTTGCAGGA
>SAMEA104315424__coassemble_1301_pt1 | contig 11655 bp, 10 predicted proteins | sample SAMEA104315424__metabat2_low_PE_038 | metagenome-assembled genome bin SAMEA104315424 (sample SAMEA104315424) | gut metagenome | biome: Monkey gut; feature: monkey-associated habitat; material: faeces | place: China | collected 2013 | reverse complement strand
AAAACGCTTGTCCGTGATTTGAAACTGCAAATCCTTGACGGACAGCGGCGTTTTTGTGTAAAGCGTCAGAAAATAATCGAAAAACAATTCGCGGTAGCGCGTTTTCTGTTCGTCGGAAAACATGCGCCAGTACCGCCCCAAAGCCAGCCGCGACAGTTCGTTTTTGTGAAACGACGTTTCGGCAATCGTGCGGGTCTTGTCGAAACGGCTTTGATCGTTCGTGTCGGACAAAGCCTCCAGCAAAGCTTTCCCCTGCGTTTCCAGCCATTGTTCGGGGGTGTTTCGGGCAAATGCGGGCTGAACCGCCAGCAAAAGCGTCAAAAAGATAAACAGCCGTTTCATTGTATTCCCTTTTCTTGGCAGTCAAATTCGTTTATAGTGCAGTATAGTCCTTTTTTCGGGGGTATCACAAGGGTTTACAGATGAAGCCGTCTTTGATTTTCGCATTGTTCGTTTTTTTCACCGCTTTTCAAGCCTATGCGGGCGACACGTTGAACCGCATCAAGCAAACGGGCATCGTTCGCTGCGGGGCGCGCACGACCGCAAACGCTTTTGTCGCTTCGAACGGCGACGGCGGGTTCAAAGGCATTGACGCGGAAATCTGCAAAGCAATCGCCACCGCCGTTTTGGGACGCCCCGAAGCCATTCAAATCGTTCCCGTCGACCGCGGCGAAGGCGACCGTCTGCTTGCCGAAAACAAAATCGACGTGCTGCTGGCGGGCAACGTCTGGTCGCCCGCGCGCGAACTGCAATCCGAACATGCTTTCCCCGCGATTTTTTACCATTCCGCCTTGGCGTTCATCGGGCATTACAACGACGCGGCGGCGTCCATGCGTGACTATGCGAGCGCGCGCGTCTGCGCGGACAGCCAGCAGCCGTTCGTCGTCAAAACGCTGCGGGAATACAACACGAAACACCGTCTTGACCTGCGGATTATGGCAATGCCGAACTTGTCCCGCGCCAAGGAGCTGCTGTACCTGAAGCGGTGCGATTTGATTTTGGAACGGCTGGAAATTCTGCATTCCGACTATTTCAAAAAAGCCCCCGCGGACGTCGATCTGGTCGTCCTGCCCGAAATCGTCAGAACGTACGCGACGGGTCCCGTCATTCGCGGCGGCGACGCCGAATTGTTCAAAATCGTCCGCTGGCTGATTCGCGGGCTGATCAAAGCCGAAGAAAAAGGCGTCAACGCCCAAAACATCGAAGATTTCCTCAACACGGACGACCCCGAAATCAAAGCTTTGCTGTCTGAAAACCAAACCACGGCGAACCGATTGGGCGTTGATACGAAATGGCTGTACCGCACCATCGCGGAACAAGGCAACTACGGCGACATCATCGCCCGCGGACTGGGTGAAAAATCGGATTTGAAACTGAATCGGGGTTTGAACAAACTGCGCCGCGACGGCGGCATTATGGACGCCCCCGATTTTACGGAATAAAGGAAAATATTATGAAAAAGCTGATTGTTCTGACGCTGTTGGCTCCTTTTGCGGCAAACGCCGCCGAAATTCCAACCCCGTCCGTCATCACGGCGGCAACCGTTTTCCCGACACGCGCCGATATTTCCAGAAATGCGGAAGTATCATTGCCGCAGGGAAAGCACACGATTGTTTTCGACGGATTGTCCGCCGCGCTGGACACAAAATCTTTGCGCATATCGGGGACGGGCGCGTTTTCGATCGGTTCGATTGAAATCAAGGAATTGTTTTCCAAAGATTTCGTTGTCGAACAGGAACGGAAGCTGCGCGGCAAAATAGCGGATCTGTCGGACAAACGCCGCTTTGTCGAATCGGAATTGACCGCCGCCGAAACGGGCAAAACGTTCCTTGAGAATATGGCAAAATCGAACGCCGTTCCGCAGGTTTCGGTCAACGGCAAAAAAGACGCTTTGTCCCCCGATGCGTGGGGCAAGGCGTGGCAAAGCCTGCAAAACGGAATGAAATCGCTGGGCAGGGAAACGATTGAAAAACAAATCGAAATCCGCAAAATCGACGCGGAACTGTCCGCTTTGAACAAAGAGCTGCGCCTTTTGTCCGACGGGGCGAAAAGCGCGAAGCAAATCCGCGTCAACGTCGAAGCTTCCGCCCCCGCCGCGGCGAAGCTGACCGTGCAATATCAAATCGCAAATGCGTCGTGGAAGCCGACATACGAAGCGCGCCTGAACACCCGCAACAAAACCGTCGAAATCATGCAGTACGGCACGATTTCACAGCATACGGGCGAAGAATGGCGGAATATCGATCTGACTTTTTCGACCGCGCGTCCCGTCATCGGCACGGTGCCGCCCGAATTGGAAACGCGCTGGCTGAATCTGGACGAACCCGTGAAAAAACGCGGCAAAATGCTGGAACGCGGCGCGGCGGTTTACCGCAATGACAGTTCCTTTGCCGACACGATGGACGAACCGTCGGGAACGGCGGAAATCGCCGCCGCGGAATTTTCGGGGTCGGATTTTGCGGGAACTTTTGCCGTCAAAGGCAAAGCAAACGTTCCGTCCGACGGGTCGGAACACCGTTTTCTGGTCGGCGGCTGGTCGGCGAAAGCGGACATTTACGCCCAAACCGTTCCGGCTGTTCAGCCCGCCGCCTATGTAATGGCTTCGACACAACTGAACGCGCCCGCGCCGCTGCTGCCGGGAACGATGTCTTTGTTCCGCGACGGAGCGTTCATCGGGGATTCGGAAATGAATTTCCTGCGCCCGAACGCCAAACTGCACTTGTCATTCGGACAGGATGACAAAATCCTTGTCAAACACACGATTGCCGACTTTGAAGAAGACAACGGCGGCAGAATTTCGCGCAACAACAAAATCACGATCCGAACGGCGGCGGCGGTGCAAAATCTGCACAAAGAACCGCTGAAAATCGCCGTTTACGATTTTCTGCCCGTCGCCCGAAACAGCGACATCGCCGTCAAAATCACCAAAGACAAAACAACCGCGGGCTATGAAACCGATCCCGACGGCAAAGTCGGCGTTATCAAATGGGAAAGCGTTTATCAGCCGCAGGAACAAAAGACCGTCGATTACGGATACACAATCACTTATCCGAAAGACAGGGAACTGCTTTTTTAAGGTTTGACCCAAATCGTTGAAAAATCTTCGGGCGACAGGGCGACTTGCCGCCCGTTGATTTTACAGCTTTCCGCCGTAATGTTTTCAATCGACGCGCCCGCGTATTCCCCGCGGCAAACGACGGCTTTTTCGCCTTTGAACAGCGTCAGGGGGACGGGCAACGCGGGCGTTTCGCGCAAAGCGGCGGCAAGATCCGCGGCAAACGATTCGTTTTTTTCCTGCGCCGTCGTCAAAAAAGCGACCAGATTGAAAAACTTTTCCGCCGCCCCGCCGTCAAGGTGATGTTCGATAAGACAGGCGATTTCTTCGGCTTTGCGCTCCTCGATACCCAGCAGTTCGTTGAAAAATCCCGTCAGGCATTCATGCTTCATATCAATCCGCCAGCCGATTTCGCGCCCTTTTCCTGTCAAACTGATTTCACCGTAGGATTGGTGGCGGACAAGATCCTGCTCGGCAAGCTTTTTGACCGCGGTCACGACCGTTCCCTTGGTGCGCTTCAGCTGTTCGGCAAGCGCCGTCACCGTCAGTTTTTTGCCCTGCGATTCCAGTTGAAACAACGCTTCCAAGTAATCTTCGGCGCTGGATGAAACGGTCATAAAAGCCCCCTTGTTTTAAAATTCCGCTTTCAGTATAGTAAAAACGAAATGATTTACAAAGGTTTTTGAAATGCCCGTGATTTCCGTCATTATTCCCGTTTACAATTGCGAAAAATACTTGCCCGCAACGCTGGACGCCGTTTTGAACCAAACGTTTTCCGATTTTGAAATCATCGCCGTCAACAATTCGTCGCCCGACGGCTGCTTGCGGATTTTGCAGGATTATGCCGAACGGGATGCCCGCATCCGTGTTTTGACCCGTCCGAACGGCGGGGCGGGAATGGCAAGAAACGCGGCGTTGGAAATCGCGCGGGGTGATTTCATCGTGTTTTGCGACGGCGACGATCTGCTGTCGCCCAAAACGCTTGAAATATTGCTTTCCGTTCAAAACAAAACGAATGCGGACGTCGTTTGCCACGGTTTCAAAAGAATCGGCTGCGACGCAACGATAAACGACACCGTTCCCGACGAAAGCATCAAAAAAATCCGCACGGCATCGGGTTTCGCGCCTTTGTTGTACAAGAACATAAACATTTTTTCATGTTGCAAACTCTACCGCCGCAGCCTGTTCGACAATTTGCGTTTTCCAGCCGTCAAAATCGCCGAGGATTTTTATACGACTTTCAAAGTGTTCGAACGCGTGAAAAAAGCGGCGTATATCGCCAATCGTTTGTATTTCTACCGTTCCCATCCGACGCAAATCACCAAAACGATAACCGCCGAAAAAATTATGGACGTGTTCACGGTTGCCGAAATGCTGTCCGCCGAATTGCAGCAGATGCCGAAAAAACAACTGCAGTATTTTTCCCGTTATGCGACGCGGTATCAGATTTTCGGTCTGCTGACGCCGCTGCTCAAATCGCCGGATTCGAATCTGTTGGCTTTGTTTTGCAATGAATGGAAAAAATTGGAACAAAACACTTTCATTTCCGCCCGCGATTTGACCATCGGCAGACGTTTCGTGCTGAACGCCCTGTTGAGCGGCGATTATGAAAAAGCCCGCAGACGTCTTGACCTTTTAAAGAAAATCAGGCTTTGACCGCCCGCACCGCCGCGTCCAATTTTTCCGCAACCGATGACAGCAGATACCGTTGCCGCACCAAATTGTAGCCCTCGACCGCTTTTTGCCGCGCGGCGGATTGATCGGACAAAGCGGCTTTCAAACACTTCGCCAACGCCTGCCAATCACCGGCGGGAAACGTATAAGCGGCGGTGTTGTCTGCGAAAATCTCGCGCGGTCCCTCCGCCAACGAGGACACAACCGTTTTCGACCGCACCATGGCTTCCAGCAAAACAATGCCGAACGGTTCATAATTCGACGACAAAACAAATACGTCCAGCAAACCGTAAAAATCGTCTTTGTTCGAAAACCAGCCCAGCAATTCCACATCGTTTTGCAAATTCAATTCTTGAATCAAAGCAACGATTTTATCGTATTCCGCCCTGTCCTTTCCCGTGGGCGCGCCGCCGATGACGCCTTTGAACGCGATGTTTTCCCGCTTCAATTCCCCCAAAGCCCTGATAAAATCGGGAAAGCCTTTCATCGGGTCGAATCGTCCGATGACGCCGATAACGGGCGGTTTCGCAAACGGTTTTGCGGGTGCAAGCGGACGCGCGTCGTCAATCATATTCGGAATGACAAACACGCGGTCGGGCTTCAGCCCCTTTTGAACAAAAATGTCCTTTTGGTACTGCGTAATGGAAAAAACGGCGTCGCACTTGTCGATTTTTTTCAGCTTCGGATTATGGGCGACGGCAACGGTTTTGATTTTCAGCAGCCGCGCCAAAAGGGAAAACAAATCAATCGCCTTTTTGCTGTGCAGAATAATCAAATCGGGACGGAATTTTTTCAGTTCGAAATACAGCGGAATCAGCAAAAACAAATTCCAGCGGTTGAAACGGATGAAATACGGCTCAATGCGTTCCGACGCTTTGAACTTTTCCGCCGTTTTTCCGCGCGCGTCCATAACAGCCAAGACATCATGCCCTTTCAAAGCCAAAGCGCGCCCGTAGTCGTCGAACGCCTGTTCAACACCGCCCTGCACTTTGCTGATCATCACGTTTACAATGCGCATCTTTTCACCCTTTTGCCGTTTTTTGCCAGTGTATTAGCCCGATGCGGCGAAAGCAATATGAAATTGCTTGCAATCCAACGGGTTTTGTTCAAGGATAAACAAAACCGCGTTAAGGAATACAAAAAATGAAGCTGTCCGTTTATATGATCACGCGCAACGAAGCGTCGCGTTTGTCCCGCACTTTGAGCCAAGCGGCGAAAGTCGCCGATGAAATCGTCGTCGTTGACAGCGGCAGCACGGATGCGACCGTCGAGGTTGCCAAAAGCTTCGGCGCAAAGACTTTCTTTCATGAATGGAAAAGCTATTGCGATCAAAAACACTTTGCGGAACAGCTGTGCGAAAACGATTTCGTTTTGATGCTGGACGCCGACGAAGTGCTGTCTGACGCTTTGGTTGACGAGATTTTGAAAATCAAGCAAAACGCACCGAAAGATAAAGCGTATGCCGTGAAAATCACGAATATGTATCCCTTTGACGAAAAGCCGTGCCTTTTCCCGTCAAGAATCATTGCCGTGCGGCTATACGACAAATCGCTGATGACCGTTCCGCCCGACAAGCAGAACAAAGACCGCGTAGCCGTGCCGAAAGGAATCAAAGTCGGACGGCTGAAAAACGAAATTTATCACTATTCGCTGCTGACGCTGGAACAGGCGATTGACAAGTACAACAAGCACAGTTCCGAACTGCAGCGCATGATGGCGCAAAAACACCGCAAAGTGTCCGTCATTCGACTGTATTGGGAATTTCCCTATCAATTTTTGCATTATTTCTTCGGTCAGCGTTATTGCCTGCAAGGGGCGAAGGGCTTTTCCCAAGCCATAGTTCTGGCAATGTTCCGCTGGCTGAAAATCGCAAAAGCCGTCGAAGCGCAAAGAATCGAAAAAATCAAAAAAACGCTTTAATCCCCCGGACGTTTGCGGCGCGGATCCTTGAATTTAAACGATTCGTCCTCCAACGGAACATTGAAATCCGTGTCTGTCAGCGTTACCAGCGTTGAAATGCCCTGTGCGTCCTCAACCCGCCATTGCTTCAGCGTCAGCGGGCGGTCCTTGAACACCAGCGTGATTTTGCCCGCCTGCGGTTGGTCTTTGCGGAAAACGGTCAAACTGACCAGCCCGTTTTCACGCTCCACGTTTTCGATTTCCAGTTTTTCCTTTTCGAACGACAAGCCGTCTTTCATAATCAGGGACGCAGGATTTTCATCCAAATCCAGATACGTTACTTGCTCCAGCTTTTTGTCATGAAAGATCAGATAATAGCCGTCCGCCACGATTTCGACGGGCTGCGTCGCGTATTCCAGCCGCATTTTGTTGGGCTTTTTCATTAAAAAAGTCCCCTCCGCCGACGCGCCGTTCTGCGACACCTGATAAAATCCGCTTTTAATCGACCGAATGCCGTTAAAGTAATCCTCAACCGCTTTGACGGTCTGTTTTTGCGATTCGGTCAGCGGCGCGTATTTTATCCGCTGCGCCTGCGCCGAAACGGCAAACAAAACCAAAACCGCCGTCAAAATCCCTTTTTTAAGCATCATCTTTTCCTTTAATTGCGTTCGGGAACCAAAATTTCGCGTTTGCCCGCGACATTCGGGGCGGAAACAACGCCCTCGCGTTCCATTTGATCAATCAAATCCGCCGCGCGGTTGTAACCGATTCGCAGCTGCCGCTGAATATAGCTGGTCGTCGGCTTTCTGTCCCGCAAAACAATCGCCACCGCTTTGTCGTACAGACTGTTGGCGTCATCCTGCGTTTCCGCGCCGACAACCGTCCCGCCCGACGCCGCTTCGGGCGGTTCTTCGGTCACCGCCTGTTCGTATTGAGGAACGCCCTGCAGCCGCAAATGCGCCGTAATCGCTTCGACTTCGGCGTCGCTGACAAACGGACCGTGCAGACGCTTCGCCCGCTGTCCCTGCGCCAGATACAGCATATCGCCGCGCCCCAGCAGCTGCTCCGCGCCCTGTTCGCCCAAAATCGTGCGGCTGTCGATTTTCGTTGTAACGCGGAAGCTGATTCGTTCGGGGAAGTTCGCTTTGATCGTTCCCGTGATGACGTCCACGGACGGTCTTTGCGTCGCCATAATCAAGTGGATGCCCGCCGCGCGCGCTTTTTGAGCGATACGCTGAATGGCGACTTCGACGTCTTTGCCCGCCGTCAGCATCAAATCCGCCATTTCGTCGACGATCACGACGATGTACGGGAACGGGCGCAAATTCAGCGGCTGTTCTTCGTACACGGGAACGCCGTCGTCGTACCCCGTCAAAACGGTGCGCGTCATCGGCTCTTTGGAAGCCTGCATTTCCTTGACTTTTTCGTTATAGCCGTCAATGTTGCGCACGCCGACCTGACTCATCAGCTGATAGCGGTCGTCCATTTCCCGCACCGCCCAGTTCAAAGCCAAAACCGCTTTTTTCGGGTCTGTCACAACGGGCGTCAACAAATGCGGAATCCCGTTGTAAACGGACAGTTCCAGCATTTTCGGGTCAATCATGATAAAACGCACCTGTTCGGGCGTCAAACGGTACAGCAGCGACAAAATCATTGTGTTGATGGCGACGGATTTACCCGAACCCGTTGTCCCCGCCACCAGCAAGTGCGGCATTTTCGCCAAATCCGTAAAGGTCGGTTTGCCGCCGATGTCCTTGCCCAAAGCCAAAGTCAGCGGCTTTTCCGATTTTTTGAACTCGTCGGTCGCCAGCAGTTCCTTCAAATACACGTCGGCGCGTTTTTCGTTGGGCATTTCGATGCCGATGACGCTTTCGCCGGGGACGACCGCAATACGCACGGACAGCGCGCTCATCGACCGCGCGATGTCGTCGGCAAGGTTGATCACGCGCGTCGTTTTAATTCCGGGGGCGGGTTCAAGTTCGAACAAAGTAACAACGGGACCGGGGCGGACGTTGACGATTTTGCCCTTGACGCCGTATTCCTCCAAAACCGTTTCCAGCTGGCGGGCGCGGGCTTCCATTGCGTCTTTGCTCATCACGGGTTCTTTGTCGGATTTGGGCTTTGCCAAAAGGTCCAGTTTGGGCAAATGATAATCCTGTTTTTGATAGTCGCGCTGTTCCTTGATGGACCGCAAAGGCGACGGTTTCGGCGCGGTCTTTTTTTCAGGCTGCGGCGTTTCGCCCAAATCCAGATCCCCTTGCTTGGTAAACAGGCTTTCGGGGATTTCGTCGGGCAAATCGTGTTCGTCCGTTTCCGCCTGTTCTTTTCCGCGCCGCCTCATCAGCGCAATCAGCCGCTTCACGCCCGCTTTCAGCGCCGCGAACCACCGTTTCAGCAGCCAGAACGGAATGCCCAAAGTCGCCGCCAGTCCGAACACCGCCGCAACGAACACGACAGGCTGAATCACACAGGCGGGATACGGAAAGTACGCTTTTTTCAGCAATGCTATCGCAGAGGAATACAAAGCGGGCATCACCGCGCCGCCCGCGCCCGCGTATACGGGCCACACGTCCGCAGGCGGCAGGGCGGACAGCAGAATCAAAACAAACAGCAGAGTCGGAACAAAGCACAAAATCCGCAAAGCTTGCAATTTATGCCATTTCAGGCGGACAACGATAATGCCCCATGCCGCCAAAGCCGCGGGAAACAGCAGCGCGCCGAATCCGAAATACTGCCACAGCGTATCCGACAAATACGATCCGAAATATCCCAAAGCGTTGACGGGGGCTTCGCCCGTCGCCGTGTTAAAGGACGGATCCGCGATTCGATACGTCGCCAAAGCAACGGCAACCGCAATGCCCGCCGCAATGACGGCAAGCCCCGCAAAGCGAATCGCGGCTTTGTGAAAGAACGCTTTGAATACGGGCGGGAACAGGGTTTTGCGGCTCATCTTTTCATCCGTTTAATTGTTTGTCGCCGCCGCGTTCATTTCCAGCAGCAGCACCAGCGTTTCAAAGAATTTGTCGGGCGAAACGGCTTCCAGCAAAGCCTCTTTTTCCGCCGCGGAAAACGGCAGAAGGCTCGCCAGAGTCATCAAAACCTGTTCGTCGGGAACTTGCTTCAGCCCCGTCGAATCAAAGTCCAGATTGTTGGAATACGCATATCGGTCCAAAGCCGCATACAGCCGCCGCTTGTCAAATTTAAACTTTTTCAGCGCAAAATCGGCGGCGAACGGTTTGAAATCCACTTCGACGTTGCGGTACGTCAAATTCGCGTGTTCGATTTCCCGCACGACGTTAAACCGCGAAATCCCCGTCAAAGTAATCAGCAGAACGTTGTCGGCTTCGGTAAAGCTGGAGATTCTGCCCGCGCATCCGACATGATACAAAGCGGGCGTTCTCAGCGGTCCGTCCTGTTCTTTGGGCTGAACGACGCCGACCATTCTGGACGACGCCAGCGCGTTAAAGACCAAGCGGATGTACCGCATTTCGTAAATGCGCAGGTTCAGCTTCGTCCCCGGAAACAGGAACGATCCCGAAAACGGCAAAGCGGGCAAAATCGTCGGCAGTTCGACCATTGTTACATCAAACAGATTGTCGCTCATTTCTTTACGCCTTTACGAAAACAGCAAAGACGACAGTTTGCGCCGCCCCGCGACCGTAATCGGATTCGAATTGCCCAATGACGTAAAGATTTTGAACAATTCCTGCCGCGCCGCATCGTTGTTCCAATCGCGGTCGATTTTAAAGATTGCGATCAGTTCGTCAATGGCGGCTTCGGGCTTGTCCGCGGCGAACAAAGCGATGGCGTAATCAAACCGCGCCTGCAAATCGTCGGGGTTTTGTTTCAATTTTTCGGCGGCTTGGTCGACGGCGGGCGCGTTTTGATTTTCAATCGCGATTTTCAAAGCGGCTTTGGCGGCGTCCAGTTCGGGACTTTTGACCGACGCGTCCAGCCCGTCCGCCATATCTTGCGCCGCGTCGAACTGTTTGAGTTTGATAAAGCAGCGAATCATTCCCGCAAAAGCGGCGGGATTGGCTTCGTCCTTTTCCAAAACAGCGGCGTACTGCCCCAAAGCCGCATCGGCGTTGCCGCTTTGCAAAGTTTCCGCCGCTTTTTTCAGCAGTTCGTCCAGCGAAAGGGCTTCTTTGCCGATTAAAGCCTGCATGACTTGCTTGAGCTGCGATTCGGGAATTTCACCCGCAAATCCGTCCACCAAAGCCCCTTTGGCGAAAATCATCGTCGTCGGCACGCTGCGAATCCCCAGCTGCGCCGCCAAAGGTTGGCATTCCTCGACAAAAAACCGCACCAGAACCGCTTTGCCGTTCGCCAGATTGACGTATTTTTCCAACAGCGGGAAAAAGCGGTCCTTTTCAACGGCGGAAGAGGTGAAATACGCCAAAACGGTGCGTTTTTTGGATTCCTCGGCAACATCGGTCTTAAACGTCTGCATCGAACCGTCTTTGACAACGGCGGCGGAAGCGACCGGTACGGCGGGAAGCGCATTTTCGTCAAGCAGTAAAGGCATGGACATTCCTTTCGATTCAAAATTTTTTGTATCATACCCGAAAACGCAAAAAATTTAAACGATGATTTCGGTTGGAATATGCTTTTTAACACTTTGAAAAACAACGATTTTAAAAAAAATAAAAAAATATGAAAAAAAATATTGCAAAAGCAAAACAATTCTATATACTGCCCCTTGTTCACGATGAAGCGTGCGGGTGTAGCTCAGGGGTAGAGCGCAACCTTGCCAAGGTTGATGTCGAGGGTTCAAATCCCTTCGCCCGCTCCAATAAAAAAACCGTCCATTAGGACGGTTTTTTTATTGGAAGTTGGCAGGGGGCTTGAACCCGAGAAGAGGGTTCGGCTGAAGCGTCAGCGGAAGCAACGCCGTGAAACGGCGGTCCGTTAGGACGAGCGTAGCGAGTAAATCCCTTCGCCCGCATTTTAACAACATATCGAGTTTCCGCCGTCCATTAGGACGGTTTTTTTATTGGAAGTTGGCAGGGGGCTTGAACCCGAGA
>SAMEA104315424__coassemble_1290_pt1 | contig 11756 bp, 10 predicted proteins | sample SAMEA104315424__metabat2_low_PE_038 | metagenome-assembled genome bin SAMEA104315424 (sample SAMEA104315424) | gut metagenome | biome: Monkey gut; feature: monkey-associated habitat; material: faeces | place: China | collected 2013 | reverse complement strand
CGTTTTGCTGCACGGATTTTCGGGAACGGCGCAGGATGTCGCGTTTTTTGCAAAATACCCGTGCTTTTTTTCGTTTTCGGGACGAAATCCGAAGCCTGCCGTTCTGACTGCCGTCCCCGCCAACAGGCTGGTTGCGGAAACGGATTCACCCGACCAAAGACCCGCCGACGATTTATGCCTCGACCCCGCCGAAAAAACGAACGTCCCCGCCAATCTGGCTTTGATTTTGAAGAAAATCGAGGCTATAACGGGCGTTGACGAAAATCAAATCACCCTTAACACGGAAAGATTCAAAAATGCCCGCTGATCAATTCACACGCTTGCGCCTGCTTGTCGGGGACGAGGGGTTAAGCCGTTTGCAAAACGCGTTTGTCGTCGTCGCGGGACTGGGCGCGGTCGGCAGCTACGCGGTCGAAGCCTTGGCGCGCGCGGGCATCGGCAGACTGCGGCTGATTGACAACGACGTCGTGTCGTTAAGCAACCTGAACCGCCAGCTGTTCGCGCTTCATTCAACCATCGGACAGCCCAAAGCCCAAATCGCCGACGCGCGCGTTCAAGACATCAATCCCGCCTGCGAAACCGAACCCGTCCAAGCGTTCATCAACGCCGAATCCATTCCCGATCTGCTGAGCGGAAACCCCGATTTCGTCGTTGACGCGATTGATTCGCTGAATCCCAAAACAGAGCTGATTTCCTACCTGCGCACCAACAATATGCCTTTTATTTCCGCCATGGGCGCGGCGTTGCGCACCAATCCCGCGCTGATTCAAACGGGCGCGATGAGCAAAGTCAACCATTGCCGTTTGGCGTTCATGCTGCGCAAACGTTTGCGCCGCCGCAGCGTTCCTTTGGATTTTCCGTGCGTTTTTTCGACCGAATCGCGTGAACACATCCCCGCCCCCGTCTATCCCGAAGAAAGCGAGCTTACCCCCGGCTTGGGGCGTGAAAGAACCGTTATGGGCAGTCTGCCGACGATTACGGGAATCTTCGGACTGACGCTTGCCAACTATGTGATTCAGAACTTAATCGCCTCGAAGCCTTGGGCGTGAGTCGCATTCGGCAAAATGACCAGCCGTTTTTTATCGACCCATTTTTCGGACAAAGCCGGCGGCACGACGTCATCTTTGCCGCCCGCATAGTGGATTTGCGGAATTTCGGCAATCTCTTTTAAAGCATACGCGGCGTTAATCGACCCGTCCAAAGGCGAATCGCCGAAATACGCCGTCCAATCCGCGTGGTTCAAAACGCCCGCAACGGTCGTCAGTTTCGATACCTTGCCTTGATTTCTTTGCGCCAGCAAAACCGCCATGGCTCCACCGCCCGAATAACCGACAAGCTCTACTTTTTTCAGATTGTAACGTTTAATCAGCGTTTTCAGCGCGCCGTCCATCGCATCGACGGTTTCGGGCGAAAAACGCGCGGTCGTCCAAAACGGAATGTCGCACTTATCGTTCATCACATACTGGCACGGACGCGCCATATACACGACATTGCCCGCCGTTTTTTGCGCCCATTTCAAAACCGTCGAATTGCGCGGTGTCGGGTCAAGCGACGGCTGAGTTGCCGACACCCACGCCAAACCGTCGCCTTCGATAAACACTTTCAGCGTATCGGCAGGCGGAGCAATCCTTGTCCACACGGCAATATCAAACGTGTTCGTTTTGACGGTTTGAAAAGCAAAGCCTTCGGGATCGGGCAAAGCCGCGCACCCCGACACAAAAAACAAAATAAAAAAAACAACGTATCGCATAGCCTTTTTTAACAGTTTTTTGCTAACAAAGAATTACATTTTATCGAAATCGGAGGATTTGCTTTGAAAACAGCCTTGGCGGAAATCATCGGAACATTCGGATTCGTTTTTGTCGGAACGGGGGCGATTGTGTTTTCCGCGCCGTTCATCGGCTGGCTGGGCATCGCTTTGGCGGCGGGATTGGCGTTTGCGGCAATGTGCTACGCGTTTCCCGACGGGCATTTCAACCCGATATTTACAATCGCCGCATTTTGCGCCAAGCGGGAAAATTGGAAAGCCGCCCTGCCGCGCCTGTTCGGGCAAGCCGCGGGCGCGTTCGCCGCTGCCTGGGTTTTAAGCGTTGTTTTGAACGGCAAAACGGGCTTTGTCGCCGACACGGCATTGGCGGGGCACTATTCCGACCGCTACGGCATCGAAGCCCTTTTAACGGCGGAAACCGTTTTGAACGTCCTGTTCGCCGCCGTGTTTCTGGCAACGCAAAACACGGCAAAAGCCCCCGCCGCGTTGGGCTGTTTTCTGACGGGCGCGACGTTTGTCGGCTATCCGATTGCCAAAGGCGCGATGAACCCCGTAAAATCAACGGCTTTGGCGATGTTTTCCACCCCCGAAGCCGTTGCTTCCTTAAAGTATTTCTGGGCAAGCGGAATCACCGCCGCCGTCGTTTGCGGATTGGTTGCGCTGTTAATGGCTCATCAGCAGCGTAATGTCGGCGTTCAAAATCAAGCTCTTGGTGAAACTGCCCAAAATCCAGCGGCGCATTGAGCTTTGCGTGTACGCCCCCATCACCAGCATGTCGTAGTGAGCGCAGGTTTGCTTAATCACTTCCGCCGCGCGTTCGGATACGGATGAAATTTCGGGCATTTTTACGACTTGCGCGTCGATTTCGTGCCACGCCAAACGTTTGGCAAGCTCCGCCGCGCCCGCAATTTCCTCCAAAGGCACTTCCGTTTCGATGATGACGACTTCCTGCGCGCGCACCAAAAACGGCATCGCATAAGCGACGGCTTTGGACGCTTCTTCGGAACCGTCCCACAAAATCGCGACGCGTTCGCCGACGGACGGATTTTTCGTCTGCGGAGCAAGCAGAACCGCCGAACCGCCTTCCATCACGGCGGCATTGACAATTTCCAGCGCGTTATCGGGATTGTTTTCCGCCGGACGCGGCAGCACCATCAAATCGGCGGCGCGCGCGCACCATGCGGTCATTTCGGCTTCGGCACCGTCGAATTCGCGGTATTCGGCGGATACCTCGCCGATGTTTTTCCGCGGCGCATCCGTCGGGCAAAGACCGTGATTCTTCACAAACTCCCCGAACGCGGCGCGCGTTTTGTCCGCCGCCTCGTCCGCCGCGCGTTCGTCCGCCGTCACCACTTCGTTGACCACAAAGCCGGCTATGTCGGAGCTGACAACGGGCACGGGAACCAAGCACGATGGCTGGGGACGGATATGGAACACGTCCAAATGCGCCGTAAATTTCCGCGCGACGCTCAGCGCCGTTTCCAACGCGGCAAGCGCGGATTCCGTATCGTCGATTTTGACTTTAATGTCCTTGAACGTATCCATGACCTTTCTCCTTACCGTTTCGACAGCAGCGAACGCACTTGCGCCAAAGTCGCCATACGATCGCCCGACGTATCGATTTTGTCCCACGTTATCGCCCCGACGTCTTTGTTCAGCTGTTTGTCCAGTTCTTCGGGCGTTTTAACGTCCGACGGGTTGCGCTGACGCGACAAAACGCGCTGTTTGCGGACTTCCAGCGGCGCATCGACCCAAAAACCTTGGAAATCGACGTTCATCTCGCGCGCGATTTGTTCGATTTTGGCGCGCTGAGCGGGTTCGTGAAACAACGCGTCCGCGACGACCGACTGCCCCGTCGCCAGAATACGGCGGCATTCTTCGCACAGCTTGTCGAACACTTTGGCTTCGTTTTCGGGCGTATAGACCGATTCGTCCAAATAGTCCTCCAGCCCGACGCCCAGCATATTTTTACGCAAAACGTCGTCGCGCAAAATCACCGCCCCTGGCGGATTGCCGATAAAAGGCGCGGCTTCGCGTCCGATGCGGGATTTACCCGACCCCGACAGCCCCCCGCAAGCGACCAGAATCGTCTTTTCGGGTTTTAAAAAGCGGCGCGCCATAACCAAATGCTCGTACGCGCGGTTTGCCATCAGATTGGCTTCGAACTTGTCCTTGATGTCGCGGGATATTTCGGCGAACACATAAGCGTTGACCGCCGCGCGGCACGACAGGAACAGCGGCAGAGCGGGAACACCGTCCCAATCCGCCGACATGGCCATATAGTGGTTGAACAGAATGCTCGCCAGACGGCGCAATCCTTTGCTTTCCATATCGACCAGCAGAAAAGCGAAGTCGTACAGCACATCGATTTGCGTCAAATCGTCGTTGAACTCAATCGGGTTAAAGATTGTAACTTTCCCATCCGCCATTGCGATATTGCGCAGAGTCAAATCGCCGTGGCACACGCGGATTTTGCCGTTTTCGCGGCGGCGGCGCAATAAATCCGACACCGCGTCCAGCGCTTTGTTCTGTTCGGCTTCCAGTTCGTCGACATCCTCGGCATCGAACAAATCGGGGACGAAGCAGCGAATCATCATATTGTTTTCGACAATGCGCCCGCGTATGATTTCCACGGGATCGCGCGTCATGACAACGGGCGCGGCTTGGTGCATTTTGAAGATTTTTTCCGCCGTGTCCATCATTTCAAACCGGTCAAGGTCGCCGTTGTCCGCCAAAGCGTCAAACAGCATGTCTTCGGGAAATTCGCGCATGCGAACCAGCCAATCGACGACTTCCCCGTCCGATTTTTCGCCGACGGCGTATCCCTTGGCGGTTTTGACCGCGGGAACGACGGCGGGATTCAGTTCGGGCGCCCACAGCATGCTCAAGTCGCGTTCTTTTTCGCACGCGGCTTTGCGCTTTTCGGGGGTCGAGTAATCCACATACGGGAACTTGACGCCTTTTTTAAGCTTGTAAGCCGCATCGCCCGTCAAAAACACGACGGCAATGTTCGTCTGTTTGACCCGAATCGGATGCGACGCCTTGAACCCGTACGTTTCGGGACGCGACAGCGCTTCAATCAAATCGGATTGGTCGTCGATAAGCATCGTTTATTTCCTCAACACGTCGGTTTGTGGGACGGATTGACGTTTCTCAGGTTTTGCGGCTGGCTTGCCAAAGACGAGTTGAACTGCTGAGTCACCCGAACGAACGTCGTGCGTTTGCTCAGTTCTTTCAACATTCTGGCGCCGACGTAAGTGCAGGTTGAACGCACGCCGCCCAAAATTTCTTTGACCGTGTTTTCCAACGCGCCCTTGTATTCCACCAAAACGGTGCGTCCTTCGCTGGCGCGGTAATCCGCCACGCCGCCCGCGTATTTTTCCATCGCGGTATCCGAACTCATCCCGTAGAAGCGGCGGTATTTCTTGCCCGTGGCTTCGTCAACGACCAAATCGCCGCCCGATTCGTCGTGTCCCGCGAACATACCGCCCAGCATCACGAAATCCGCGCCCGCGCCGAACGCTTTGGACACGTCGCCCGGACAAGTGCAGCCGCCGTCGCCGATAATCAAGCCGCCCAATCCGTGCGCCGCGTCAGCACATTCGATAATCGCGGACAGTTGCGGATAGCCGACGCCCGTCTGAATGCGCGTCGTGCAGACCGATCCCGGACCGATGCCGACTTTGACAATATCGGCGCCCGACAAAATCAGTTCTTCGGTCATTTCGCCCGTGACAACGTTGCCCGCGATAATCGTCATTTTCGGGAAGTTTTCGCGGACTTTGCGCACATATTCGACAAAGTGCTGGGAATACCCGTTCGCGACGTCGATGCAAATGAATTTAATCGCGGGATTTTCGCCGCAAATGCGGAACAGGCGTTCGTAATCCTTGTCCGAAGTCCCCGACGTGATGGCAAGGTAATTATAGTCTTCGGCGGGGGTTTTGGCGTTGAACGCGCTCCATTCCTCTTTGGTGTAGTGTTTCTGAATACAGGTGAACATCCGGAACTGTTTAAGGACGTTAAAGACCTCGAACCGCCCGACGGTATCCATGTTCGCCGCCATGATAGGCACGCCCGTCCACGTCGCCTTGGAGTTTCTGAACGTAAAGGTACGGTTCAGATCGACCTCGGAACGCGAACGCAAAGTACTGCGCTTCGGGCGGAACAGCACGTCCTTGAAATCCAGTTTCATATCTTCTTCTATTCTCATTTCATTCTCCTAAAACGAGGGTGGGCTTTAAATATTATGATAACACCATTCGGGGTGTTTTTCGTTCAGTCCCGCCGGATCTTGGTGAATCAAGACGTCGGCGTTCGGAAAAGCGTTCATCAGCCGCGCTTCGACCGTATCGGCGACGGCGTGCGCTTTTGCCAAAGTGAATTCGGGGTTCAGCTCCAAATGTAACTGGATGAACCATTTTGCCCCCGACGCGCGGGTGCGCAAATCGTGCAGTCCGTCGACTTCGGGGGTTGTCAAAACAACGTTTGCGATTTTTTGTTTTTCTTCCCGCGGCAATTCCGCGTCGGTCAGCTGAATCAGCGCCGTTTTGATGATTTTCCAAGCACTGAACAGCAAATACCCCGCTATCGTCAGCGCAAAAATCGGATCGGCGTAATCAAAGTGCCAATACGCGCCGATGAACAGCGATGCCATCACGCTCAGATTCATCAGAATATCGCCCGCATAGTGGGCGTAGTCGGCGGCAATGGCGACGGATTTCGTTTTGCGGATGACATAACGCTGAAACACTATCAAAGCAAAAGTCAGCACCACGGAAACGCCCATGGCGAGCATGCCGACATCCGCGTTTTCCAGCGCGCGCGGACGCAACAAAGAACGGATGCTTTGGAATGTCAGCAAAACAGCCGATCCCGCGATAAACGCCGCCTGAGCGACCGCCGCCAGCGGTTCGACTTTGCCGTGACCGAAACGATGCTTGGAATCGGCGGGGGTCAAAGATTCCCGAACCGCCCAGAAATTCAAAAACGACGCGCACGCGTCCAAAGACGAATCGATAAGGCTGGACAGCAACGCGACGGAATCCGTCATTGCCGACGCGAACACCTTGACAACAATCAAAATGACGGCAACCCCGACGGAAGCGGCGGAAGCGGCTTTCATCAAAAACGCCGTCGAATTGCTTTCAGACACGATTAACCAGCCTTTTAAAAATCAGCAAAACGGGGATACTATACCAAACAACGCCCTTTAAAGAAAAGACATTCTTAAAAAAAGTTGAAAAATCCCGTTTAACGCCTTGCGCGAAGGGCGCGGGTGCCTTATTTTAGAAAGCGGATATTTTTTAACTGATTTGTTTATGGCGAAAAACAATGGCGAATCCTTATAGCGTATTGGGTGTCGACAAAACCGCTTCGGCGGACGAAATCAAACAGGCGTACCGCAAACTGGCGCGCAAAATGCACCCCGATTTGAATCCGAACGACCCGAAGGCGGAGGACAAGTTCAAGGAAATCAGCGCGGCTTACGACATTTTGTCCGACGCCGAAAAACGCCGTCGGTTCGACGCGGGCGAAATCGACGAAAACGGCAAAGAACGCGCGGGCTTCGGCTTTAATCCGAACGCGTACGCCAACCGCGGACAGGCGGGCGGCGGATTTGGCGGATTCGACTTTAATTTCGGCGCGGGACAAGCGGGCGGACGCAAACGGTCGGGCTTTGATTTCTTCAGCGACATGTTCGGCGGCGGACAGGCGGACGGGGAGGACATCTTTGCCAACATGCGCCGCGGGCGGCCGACGAAAATCCCCGGCGAAAACGTCAATTACGACTTGACCGTTTCGTTTTTGGAAGCCGCGCTCGGCAAAGAAAAAGAAATCGTCATGCCCAACGGCAAGCGTCTGAACATCAAAATTCCCGCGGGGTCGGAGGATAAAACCGTCCTGCGCCTGAAAGGACAAGGGGAAGAGGGAACGGGCGGCGCGCCGAACGGCGACGCTTTGATTCACATCTTTGTCCAGCCTCATCCGTACTTTACGCGCAGCGGCAACAACGTGCAGCTGGAAGCTCCGATTACCCTCAAAGAAGCCGTTTTGGGCGGAAAAATCACCATTCCGACGCTGGAAGAGCAAGTCGCCCTTTCCGTCCCCGCGAATTCCAACACGGGAACGACTCTGCGTCTGCGCGGCAAAGGAATCAAAGCCAAATCGGGAACGGGCGATTTGCTGGTCAAACTGGTCGTCACCCTGCCCGACGGTCCCGACGCGGATTTGACCGCTTTTATGAAGAAATGGAACCCGTCGGGGATTGACCCGCGTAAAAAAGCGGGACTGATTTAACGTTTGAAGGCTCTTTTTCATCAAAAGAGCTTTTTTATTTTTTTGTTTTGTGCTATTCAAAAGGATATTTTTCAATCAATCGAATGATAGAGGTGTAAAAATGGCTGGATTGATGGAAGGCAAAAAGGGGTTGATTTTAGGGCTGGCTAACGACAAATCCATCGCTTGGGGAATTGCGACGGCTTTGCATCAACAGGGCGCGAAACTGGCGTTCACCTATCAGGGTGAAGCGTTGGAAAAACGCGTTCGTCCTTTGGCGGCTTCCTTGGGCGAAGACTTGGTTCTGCCGTGCGATGTGACCAAATCCGAAACGCTGGACGCGTTGTTCGCCGAAATCAAAAAGCAGTGGGGAAGCTTGGATTTCGTTGTTCACGCCGTCGCGTTTTCCGACAAAAACGAACTGAAAGGCCGCTATTGCGACACGACGCTGCAGAACTTTTTGAACACCATGCACATTTCTTGCTATTCGTTCACGGACGTCTGCCGCCGCGCCGCCGAAATCGCCAATCCGGGCGCCAGCTTTGTCACCATGACCTACTTCGGTTCGGAAAAAGTGCTGCCGAACTACAACGTCATGGGCGTCGCCAAAGCCGCTTTGGAAGCGTCCGTCATGTATCTGGCGCGCGATTTGGGTCAGCAGAATATTCGCGTCAACGCCGTTTCCGCGGGTCCAATTAAGACTTTGGCGGCGTCGGGCGTGGGCGATTTCCGCGTCATTTTGAACTGGAACGAATACAACGCCCCCTTGATGCGCAACGTCACCATCGAAGACGTGGGCAAATCCGCCGTTTATCTGCTCAGCGATCTGGCAAGCGGCGTTACGGGCGAAACCGTCCACGTCGATTGCGGCTACAACAAAGTCGGCATGCTCAACATCGACAGCGCGCCGCAACTGGCGGATATGCTGACCGCCTACGCTCACAAGGGCGAAAACTGATTATGGCGGGGAACGGCTTCGGAACACTGTACCGCTTTACGACGTTCGGCGAAAGCCACGGCAAAGCAATCGGCTGTGTCATCGACGGCGTTCCCCCGCAAATCCCCCTGACCGAATCCGACATACAGCCCGCGCTTGACCGCCGCAAACCGGGGCAAAGCCCTTTGACCACGGCGCGCAAAGAATCGGATACGGTCGAAATTTTATCGGGTACGTTCAACGGGCTGACGACGGGAACGCCGCTGGCTCTTTTGATTAAAAACGCCGATCAACATTCGTCGGATTACGCCGAAATCGCGGACAAGTTCAGACCCGCGCATGCGGACGTCGCTTATTTTTTGAAATACGGCATCCGCGATTGGCGCGGCGGCGGACGAGCTTCCGCGCGTGAAACCGCAATGCGGGTCGCGGCGGGCGCGGTCGCCGAAAAAGCGTTCAAACATTTGTACGGCAAGCCCCTGTCCGTCAAAGGCACCTTGATTCAAGTCGGCAATCAAACCGACCCCGCCCGCTTTGCCGCCGTCATCGAACAGGCAAAAGCGGAGCAAAACTCGGTCGGCGGCATTGTCGAAATTCGGGCAAGCGGCTTTCCCGCAGGGTTGGGCGAACCCGTTTACGACAAACTGGACGCCGATTTGGCAAAGGCGCTGATGAGCATCAATGCCGTCAAAGGCGTTGAAATCGGCGACGGTTTTGCTTCAGCCGCTTTGACGGGATTGGAAAACGCCGACGAAATGCGGTCAAATTCCGACGCTCCGAACGGTATTTCTTTTTCATCCAACCATGCGGGCGGCATTTTGGGCGGCATATCGACGGGACAGGACATCATCGCTCGAATCGCAGTCAAACCCGCGCCGTCCATCGGACTGCCGCTGAAAACGGTTGACAAATCATTGCAAAACGTTTCAATTCAGACAAACGGACGGCACGACCCGTGCGTTGCTTTGCGCGCCGTTCCCGTCGCCGAAGCAATGGTGTGGTGCGTTCTGTTCGACCATTTTTTGCAAATGAGGGCGTTATCCGCCTGACAATCAAAGGGGGCGCGCCATGGCGTTGAATTTCGTTTACGAAAACAAAAAATCCGTTTTTTCCCGCATAGCGGCGGTTTTGAATTATTTTTTCTGCATTATCGGCATTTTTGTCTGTCTGGCGGCGGCTTTCGTCCTGGTACACAGGGAAACCCCTCAGCCGTTCAAAGCAAACACCGCTCTGCGTCTGTCGTTCGACACCGACCTGTACGAAGACCGCCCGTCCGATCTGGCGGGCGCGCTGACGTTCGGCAATCCGCCGACCGTCGCGGATGTCGTTCTGGGATTGAACCGCGCGGCGCAAGACCCGAAAATCACCGCGCTTGTCGGCTATCTGCCGTCGGTTGATTTGAGCTTGGCGCAAATTCAAGAAATTCGCGACGCCGTTATCGCTTTCGGCGCAACAGGCAAAGCAACCGTTGTTTTCGCCCCGTCGTTCGGAGAATTGGGGGGCGGATTGGGGGCGTATTACCTTGCCACCGCCTTCAAAGAAATCCGCATGCAGCCGACGGGGGAAGTCGGCGTTGCGGGCATATCGGTCGAATCTCCGTATTTCCGCAAAGCGTTGGAAAAAATCGGCGTTCATCCGTCGTTCGGCGCGCGCTACGAATACAAAACGGGGGCGGATTCGCTGACCGCCGAAAAAATGTCGGCTGCGGAACGCGAAAACATGAAATCGCTGATTGACGGCTTTTTGACCCAAGCCGCCGCGGACATCGGCAAAGCCCGCATCATCCCCGCCGACAAAATGAAAAAGATTCTGACGGACGGACCGTATTTCGCCGACGAAGCCCTGAAGCTGCGATTGATTGACAAAGCGGACTACGTTGACGGACTGGAAGATGAAATCCGCGAAAAATACGATGAAACCGTCGACTTCTTCGATTACGCTTATGCAACCGAACCGCATCCATCGGCAAAAGACGACGTGTTCGCCCTCATCCCCGCCGTCGGCGCAATTCAAACGGGGGATTCCGTTTTCGGCGGCGGCGCGTACGCGTCGGTTTTGGGAACGTCGACTTTCAGCGACAATTTGCGGAACGCGGCGGATGACGAAACAGTCAAAGCGATTGTCGTGCGTTTGGATTCGCCCGGGGGCGGCTACATTCCGTCCGATACGATGTGGCGCGAATTGAACTATGTCAAATCGGTCAAAAACAAGCCTGTTGTCTGCTCTATCGCAAGCATGGCGGCGTCGGGCGGTTATTTTATGACCCTCGGGTGCGACGCGGTCTTTGCCGAACCGTCGGCAATCACAGGGTCCGTCGGCGTTTTCGGCGGAAAACTGGTGTTCAAGGATTTGCTGCAAAAGCTGAACATCGGCGTTTCGAACATCAATGTCGGAAAAAACGCGGGACTGTCCTCCGCCGCCAACGATTTTACACCCGAACAGCGCAAATTTTTCGAACAAAGCCTTGATCGTGTTTATAAAGACTTCACGGCAAAAGTCGCCGAACGCCGAAACTTCGATGCGAAAAAAATCGACGCGGTTGCGCGCGGACGCGTTTTTACGGGAATGCAGGCGGTCGAAAACGGACTGATCGACGGCATCGGCGGATTGACGCAAGCCCTTGAAAAAGCGGCGGAACTCAGCGGGTTAAAGCATCCTTTGCCGCTGGTCGAATACCCGATACAGCCGACGCGTTTCGAAATGCTGTCTGATTTCCTGATGTCGGGAAAACTGAAAACAGCAGGCGTCGTTCCCGCGTTCAAAGCGTGGGCG
>SAMEA104315424__coassemble_1262_pt1 | contig 12004 bp, 14 predicted proteins | sample SAMEA104315424__metabat2_low_PE_038 | metagenome-assembled genome bin SAMEA104315424 (sample SAMEA104315424) | gut metagenome | biome: Monkey gut; feature: monkey-associated habitat; material: faeces | place: China | collected 2013 | reverse complement strand
ATTGCCCGCCGAAACGCTGGATTTACCCGCTTTGGATTTTGCCGAACCGTCTTTGAACGATTTGGAACAGGCGGCTTCCGTCGAAAACGCCAAAGCGGAAATGCAGGCGAAACTTGACGCCGAAGCCAAGGCGAAAGCCGAAGAGGAAGAACGTTTGCGCAAAGAAGCCGAAGAACAGGCGCGCGCGGCTGAACAAGCCGAAAAGCAGGCGCGGGAACAAGCCGAAGCCGCCCTTGCCGCCGAGGAAGCGCGCCGCGCCGCTGAAGAGCAAGCCCGCAAGGATGCCGAAGAACAGGCAAAAAAAGAAGCCGAGATGCGTCAAAGAATCGAAGCGGAAATTCGCGCAAAACTGGAAGCCGAAGCCAAGGCGAAAGCCGAAGCGGAAGCGCGCATAAAGGCGGAAATCGAAGCGAAACTGAAAGCCGAGGCGGAAGCCAAAGCCCGCAGGGAAGCCGAAGAAGCCAAGGAAAAAGCCGAACAGGCGGCGCGCATCCAAAAAGCCATCGATGACGCCAACGCCAAACAAAAAGCCGCCGAGGAAGCCCGTTTGCGCGAAGAAGCCGAAGCCGCCGCCAAAAAAGCTTTCCCGCCCGCGCTGGAAATCGACGAAAACGCCGACAAAACGCGTGAAGTCATTACCGAACGCACGAATCAGTACGGTGAAACGGAAACGTATATCTTTATCGAACGCCAGCCCAATCCGAATCGGAACGTGCCGAAAAAACGCGAAATGGAAATCAAGCAGGAATTGATTCGCGTCGAACCCAAAACGACGGATCTGGAAGCCAAATCCCCCGAACCGCAAAAACAAACCGCCGAACAGCCCGCAGAACGCGTGCTGGGGACGGAAAGCGACGACGGCGCGCAAGACAAAGACACGGATGTCTCCGCACTGCAAAAACAAACGGAAAAAGCGGCGGCTGTCGAAAGCGCGGAGGCTGTTGAAAATGCAGTTCCCGCTGAACGCGCAGTTCCCGCCGAACGCGCAGTTCCCGCCGAACGCGCAGTTCCGGAACCCGAAGGGCGCGAATTGACGGATTAAAACATTCCGCCGTCTTGTCCGTTTGCGCCGTTATGCGATAATGTCGGGCAGCAGCATGTTTTCCAATCGGGCGATTTCGTCTTTAAGAGCCAGTTTTTGCTTTTTCAGCCGCTGAATTTGGATTTCGTCGCCGTTCGGGACGCTTTGCAGACTGCGAATCGCGTCGTCCAAATCGGAATGGCAATGTTTCAGACGGTTCAAAGTGTGTCGGATTTCGTCCGGAGAAAGGGGATTCATGGCTTTTTCGCTTCGATTGATAAAAAAAATTGACCTTTTTGTCATTTTAGAGTAGCAGATTCCTTTGAAAAAAGGTATTGCTTTCAGTACAAAAGATTCACTTTCGGGCTCAAGGAGTTTGAATATGCCGCAAATTAAAAGAATTGGTGTTTTGACAAGCGGTGGCGACTGTGCCGGTTTGAATGCCGTCATTCGCGCCGTCGTTCATCGTGCTATCTGGACGTATGGCTGGGAAGTCTACGGGATTTTGGACGGTACGGACGGTTTGACGTTCCGTCCCCTGCGTTACCGCAAAATGAGCATTGCCGATTTCCACACGCCGTATGCGCGTTTGGGCGGCACGATGCTGGGAACGATCAACAAAGGGTCGCCTTTCGCGCACCCGATGCCCGACGGCACGACCAAGGACTTGACCGAAGATTTCGGCGCGGGCTGCCGTGAACTGGGATTGGACGCTTTGGCTGTCATCGGCGGCGACGGTTCCATGGCGATCGTCAGCAAATTGTGCCGCGGCGCGGGCATTCCGATGGTCGGTATTCCCAAAACCATCGACAACGACACCCCGATTACCGAACATTCCGTCGGCTTTTCGACGGCGCGCGACGTTTGCGTCGAAGCGCTGGACCGCTTGGATTCGACGGCTTCGTCCCACCACCGCGTGATGATTTGCGAAGTTATGGGACGCGACGCGGGACACGTTGCTCTGCATTCCGCGATTGCGGGCGGCGCCGATGTGTGCCTGATTCCCGAAATTCCCTATACGCTGGAAGGCGTTGTCCGCAAACTGCATCTGGTTCGCGAACAGGGACGCGACCACGGCTTGGTCGTCGTTGCGGAAGGCGTGAAAACTCCCGACGGTCAGAACATTTCCGTCGCGCAGGTTGACGGTGTGCGCTATGGCGGCATCGGTCAGTACATGAGCGCGCGCCTGAACGAAATCGACCCGCGCTTTTCGACGCGCGTTACCGTGTTGGGACATGTCCAGCGCGGCGGCGTTCCTGCGGCTCACGACCGTTTGGCGGCGTCTTGCTTCGGCGTTCACGCGGTTGATGTGCTGGCGCAGGGCAAAACCGACCGCATGGTCGTTTGGAAAAGCGGTTCGATTACCGATGTGGGCTTGGACGAAGTTGCCGCCATCGGTACGGCGAAAGTCGATCCCGACGGCATGATTGTCAAAACCGCGCGCGGTTTGGGCATGTATGTCGGCGAATAACGGCAAATTCCAAAGCGGGGCGGAAAACTTTTCCGTCCCGTTTTTTTATGCTTTTAAAAGGACTTAAAAGCCTGTATACTGAATATAGTGTCAATTTAAATGTGGGAGTATGCACATGACGGAAACGAATCATTTGACGGCATTGAAAGCCAAACACGCCGCTTTGGACGACGCGATCAAGGCGGAAATGGCGCGTCCTCTGCCCGATGAAGCGGCGATTTCCAACCTGAAACGCCAGAAATTGAAACTGAAAGAAGAAATCGAAGCCGAAGAAGGCGCGAAGTAATTTATTGGTTTTACAATTTTAAAGCCGCCGGAAAATCCTTTTTCGGCGGTTTTTTTATCATACCGCATTATGGAAACCCAAGGCATCAAATACGCGGGTTCGAAACGCCGAATCATTCCGCACATCTTGCGCGCTTTGTCCGAAACCGAGGGCGTACGCACGGTGCTGGACGGTTTTTCGGGATCGACGCGCGTGGCGCAGGCGTTCGCGCAATCGGGGCTGGACACAACGGCAAACGATGTTGCCGCGTGGTCGGAAGTCTTGGCGAATTGCTATTTGAAATCGGACAAGCCCGATTCTTTTTATGCCGAAATTTTTGACCATTTGAACGGTTTGACGGGGGTTGACGGCTGGTTTACCGAACATTACGGCGGATTGCCCGATGACAAAAAAAAGCCGTTTCAAATCAAAAACACCCGAAAACTGGACGCCGTGCGCGATGAAATCGACCGCTTGGGATTGGGTTTTACGGATAAAAGCGTTGTTTTGACCGCTTTGATTTTGGCTTTGGACGGCGTGGACAGCACTTTGGGGCATTACGCCTCCTATTTGTCCGAATGGTCGGCGCGTTCCGCCAAAGATTTGGTGCTGAAACTGCCGAAACGGTTTGCTGTGACGACCGAAAACACGGTGCTGAGGGGCGACGTATTGGACGCTGTACGGGGCAGGGCGTTCGATTTGGCGTATTTTGATCCGCCGTACGGATCCGACAATGCCAAAATGCCGACCAGCCGCGTGCGGTACAATGCCTATTATCATCTGTGGACGACGGTCGTTTTGAACGACAAGCCCGCTGTTTTCGGCAAAGCGAACCGCCGCGCGGATTCAAAAGATTCGGCAAATCCATCCGTTTTTGAAAACTGCCGATCCGATGTGGTTTTAAGCGCGATCGAACGGCTGGTTTCCGAAACGGATGCGCGGTATGTTCTGCTGTCGTACGGGGCGAAAGGGCGTGCGGCAAAGGCGGATCTGACGGATGTGCTGTCTGCGCAGGGCAAGCGGCTGAAAATCATCGAAATCGACTGCAAAAGGAATGTTATGGCGCAAATGACATCCACCGAACAATGGATGAACGGCGGCGAAGAGTACAAAGAATACCTGTTTTTATTGGAAAAGTAGTAAAAAAATTCCTTGACAATACCATAGGGGGGGGGGTATCATTCAATCCAAATGCTTGGTTTCGGCTTTGGAAAGGATGAAGAAAGATGCCCCGCGTTTCGGTTGCTCTGTCGGTCTACAACACGAATGAAACGTATTTGCGCGAATGTATTGACAGTATTTTGAATCAGACCTTTACGGATTTCGAATTGCTGATTCAAAACGACGCTTCAACGGACGAACGGGTCGAACAGGTTATTTTGTCCTATGGCGACGATCGGATAAAATATCAAAAAAACGAACGTAATTTGGGAATTTCTGGAACACGGAACGCTTTGATAAAACGGGCGGAGGGCGAATATATCGCCGTAATGGATCATGACGATGTGTGCTTGCCGACGCGTTTTGAAAAACAGGTCGCTTTTTTGGATGCTCACCCCGAAGTGGGCGTTTTAGGGTCGTGGTATGAAACTTTTCCCAAAGTCAAGCTGAAGAAAAAGCCCTTGAAAAGCGACGAAATCAAAGCGGCGCTGTTCTATTCCTGCCCGATTCAGCAATCCTGCATGATGATGCGCAAAAGCTTGGGTGCTTGTTACAATGAACGCTTTCCTGTTGCGGAAGATTTGGAAATGTATTGCGGTTTGATTGAAAAGACGGCTTTTGCCAATCTGCCCGAAGTATTGGTCCGTTATCGCGGATACGAGGGCAACATTTCCAAAAAGACGCAGAAAAAAATGGCGGAGCTGTCGAAAATTCTGCGCGCGGGCTTGCGCAAAAAACACCCGCGGCTGTATCTGCGGTCGATTGCCGACAGAATCAAAAACAAATTGCTGAGGCTGACAGGGATAAAATGAAACGGGTTTTGATTTTCGCCGCTTACTGTAAAAACGGAAAAATACGCGAAGACGTAACGGATTTGCTGCGCGCGTTTCGTCCTTTTGCCGACAAAATCCTGTTTGTCGCCGACAGCGAAGCCGACGAAGACGAACAGCTGAAGCTGAAAGACATTGCCGATTATGTCCGCTGCCGCCGTCATGGGGAATATGATTTCGGATCGTACAAACACGGCTGGAAAACGGTGCTGTCGGCGCAATGGCTGAACGATGCGGACGAATTGGTGTTTTGCAACGACAGCTGTTACGCGCCCGTGTTTCCTTTGGCGGAAATGTTTTGCAAAATGGATGCCGCCGATTGCGATTTCTGGGGCGTCGTCGAAAGTCCTGAAATTCGTCCGTATTTGCAAAGCTGGTTTTGGGCGTTTCGCAGACAGGCGTTTTCATCGGAAGCCTTTGAAGCTTTTATGAACGGGATAACGGGCTGTTCGTCCCCGCGTGAACTGATCGCGAAATACGAAGTGCCGATGACGGCGTTTTTCAAAGAACGCGGCTTCAAAGCGGCGTCGTATATCGATTGGGACAGTCCTTTGCCGCCGACGGCGTGTCCCGTGTCTTTGCTGAAAAAACGCTGTCCGTTCGTAAAGCGCAAGGTGTTTCAAAGGACGAAGTATTCTGCGGAAAGCGTGCTTGAAACGTTGAAAATCGTAAAAAACGCAAATCCGAAACTGCATCGCCAAATCAAAGCGTCATGCGGGCTTAAATTGGCGGGATTGCTGATAAACCGCGGAATGCGCAGTCTGTTTTAACTTGGAAAAAAACGTTTGAAAACAACAGGTTGGTTTGATTCATATCAAACGACCGTTTGATTTGACAGTTTTCGGGCAAAAGGCGGCTGTCGCAAAAAGGGCTGCTTTCAGCCTGTTTGCAATAAATATGTTGTATTCAAAAACAATCTCTGCTATATACACAAAAAACGGTCGTTTTTTCAGAACAATTATCGAAAAAAAATTCATTTTGGATTTTTTAAGTAATAAACACGGACATATTTTAGACGGACTGTGCGATAAATACGGTATTTCCAAAAACAGGGAACCAATATATCCCGTTTGTCAAAATACCGAACTCAAAAGCGCTTATCCTTTTTTTGTTATTTTTGCCCCCGATGCCGTGAGTGTTTACAAAATCGGCAACGATTTTTGGAAGAAACTTGAAACCGCTTTTGCTGAAAAAGGAATAGAAGTCATTTACAACGACACGACCAAATCCTTTCCAGAAATTTTTGAAACGGCTAACACTGCGTTGGGAATTGTCAGCTTGCGTAGCGGTTTTGCCGATTTGATGGCGTTCAGCAAATCAAAAATGGTCTGTTTGTATACGATGATGAAGAATCCGCAGATTTCCGTCGGTGATGTAATGGAAAAATACACATTGTCTCGATTAAATAAAAATGACGAGAAAACTTTAGAAATCGCCTATGACGAAAAAACAACAGATGAGATTATACGGAGAATAGTTGATTTTATTGTGGGAGTGCAGATATGAAAATTTATCAAAAAATAAAAACGAACAATTCAAAAGTCGTTAAAATTTGCGGCATAACATTTTCATCCAAGCGAAAATCGGGAGATGTTGTCAAAGAAAAAAGATTATTCGGTTTGTTCAAAACGAAAGCCAATTCTTTCAAAAAGAAATTTTATGTATTAGGGATAAAGCTTTTTGCCGTAAAAACACAAACTCAAACAATGCGTTTAAATCAAGCCGACTTTAACCGTTTGGTTAATTGCATCGGACAAAAAACGCAAAGAAGTTTGACCGTTGCTTTTTTGCATCAAAAAACATTCGGAGAATTCAGAAACAAATACGAAGGGAAGACCGTCACGCTGATAGGCGCCGGACCAACGGTATCGTTTTTCGGACCGATTGAAAATTCGGTTTATGTCGGCTTAAACAGAGCTTTTCTGTTTGACAAAGTTCATTTCGATTATCTGTTCACAATCGACAAATGGGGATTGGATACGGGTACTGTCAATTATATGGATGATTTCATCAACTATGACAGCCTTAAATTCGTCGGCGATCAAAACGGCAATTCAAATTACCAAATTCCTCAATCTTTGGGCAACGGACGCTCCGATGTCCGCCGTTACAAAACAACGGCAGGCGGTTATTTGCCCAATAAATTTGCTTTGGATATCGACACAGAAGCGTTGGCAAATTCCGTTTCCGTCGCCTTGCAAGCCATGCAATTTATCCTGTTTACCAACCCCAAACGCGTTTATATCGTGGGTATAGATTGTACAGGGGCATCAAATCAACACTTTAAAGGTTCTGGGCAAGACGGAACAACAAGAGGACAATCTCCTCAAAAGTTGGATGAAATTCATAAGAAAGATTGGCATCGTTTGAAAGACTTTGTTTCAACATACTATCCTGAAACAGAAATTATATCCGTTAATCCTGTCGGACTGAAAGGATTGTTTCACGACGTCTATACGGAATCCTACCTGAACGACCATCCCGAAATTAATCGTAATGATATTGAAATATTGGAAACAACAAACACGGAGATTTAAAATGATATGTGAACTTTCAAATTGCGAATGCATTGCCGCAGGCATTTCATTTGTGTCAACTATTGTTGCCATAGGAATTGCAATCTCAAACGGTAAAAAAATTTCTGAAAATCAGAAAATCGCTCTGATGGATAAAAGAATTCCTTTGTTAGAAGACTTAATAAAAAAATACAAAGATTTGTTTATTTTATGCAACGAGCTTACAATTCAAGATATTGGCTTCGGTTTCATAAATAAATTTAAAGGCATATATGCAGATCTAATGTATACAAATGAAAGTAATATTGCGTCTAAACTCATGCTTGGAGATGAAATATTCGTGATTATAGATAAAATTGATGAAGTTGTTAAATCTATCTTTGAATTGATTTCAGAACAAACTACTGATTCATCATTCGATAAAAATGCTGTTCTTCAAAAAATAAATCGTATCAACGTATTGAGAAAGAATTTTGTAACAGAAATTTCGAAAATTTTTCTGATTGATAACCGCGCATACTCCAAAAAATTTGAAGTCTTTTTGGATGACGAATTCTTGAAAAAGGTAGTAGATGAACTGAGTGGAGTTTAAAGATGTGCGATTATATCAAACGAAAAAAAGAAATGTACCAGGTAGCGTTGGAAAACAGGAAGTTCGAACTCAATATTTGTTGGACACGTTTCGCATTCTTTACAGCAATTTTGTATATGCTGTTTAAAGCAATATCAAATCCATGCATTGAAGAAGATGAGCAAAAAATCTTGTCTTATATAGGTTGTGTTGCCTCTGTTTCTTTTGGATTGACTTGCTCCGCTTTGAAATTTTGGAGCGAAAATTGGGAAAAGAAAGTAGATTTGCTAGAAGAAGATTTATCTTATTACATTGATAATGACACCCTTACAAAAGCAATTCCTACAAAGTCATTGCGCAGATATTTTCATCCGTCACTTACATGGCATCAATATATTCTTGCGCTTTGTTCATTTTGTTTTTTTGCATACAAAGTTGACAACAATATTTTTGAAAATTTGTTGAACACGCCTTGTTCATGCGTCGTAGTGTGGATGCTTATAATTTTTGCAACACTCGAAATAATTCATTTCGTTTATTGCTATCTTAAAAAATGAGGATGCCTATGCTTTCGGATCTTTTTGAAAATCTTTTTGTCTTGGAGCTTGCCAATAATCATTGGGGAGATGTGCGCCGAGGACTTGATATTATCAATCAATTTTCCTCTGTTGTGCATAACGAAGGTATAAAAGCATCAATCAAACTGCAATTCAGGGATGTGGATACTTTTATTCACAAAGATTTTACGTCTATGACAAATTATCGCTATATTGCCAAAACTTTGGCAACAAAAATGCCTGAAAGCGATTATGCAAAACTTGTTGATGAAATCCGAAAAAACAAGTTGATAGCAATGGCAACGCCGTTTGATGAAAAATCCGTTGCCCTATGCGAAAAATTCGATCTTGATATCATTAAAATCGCGTCATCAGACATTAACGACCGAATTTTAATTCAAACCATTGCCGAAACACGCAAACCGGTCATTGTTTCCACCGGCGGCGCTTCATTACAGGATATCGAAGCGGTCGTTGATTATTTCAATGAACAAAAAATTCCCTTGGCGATCAATCATTGCGTTGCGCAATATCCTACTGAAAAAGAAAATCTGGCTTTGGCTCAAATTTCTTTTTTAAAGGCGTTGTTCCCAAATAATACAATCGGTTTTTCTACTCATGAACGAAATGATGATATCGCAGATGCAATGTTGATGGCTTATGCGGCGGGCGCAAGAACTTATGAACGTCACATCGATATTCCAAACAGCCAACACCCGGTTTCCGCCTATTGTTCTTTGCCGAAAGATATTGAAGTATGGGTTTGCGGCTGGAAAAAAGCGGTTTCAATGTGGGGTAAACAGACATCAAACCGCAGAGAAATTCCTTTGGACGAAACGGTTTATCTGAATGCACTTGTACGCGGTGTTTATGCCAAAAGAAAATTGACCAAGGGAAAAACGTTATCGCTTGATGATGTGTACTTTGCCGTTCCTGTTCAAAAAGGACAAATATCTTGCCGCGAATTTGATATGACTGAAATTCTAACGGCAGATATTGATGCGGATAAGCCGCTGTTCATAAGCGACATAAATGCTGCATATCTTACAGATGAGAAAGTGGCTTTAATTAAAAACAGAGGATTGTAAGGAGAAAAAATATGTCTATAAAAGCCTTGATACCCGTCCGTTCCGGTTCTCAAAGAGTAAAAAATAAAAACATGCGCCCGTTTGCGGGAAGCAGTTTGTTAGAGATCAAAATACGGCAAATGCTTCGATTGGATTGCTTAGATGGCGTGGTTGTAAACTCAAATGACGATGAAATGTTAGATCTTGCTCGAACATTAGGAGCAGAAGCAATTAAGCGTCCTGAAATTTATGCTAACAGTAATACTGTTGCAAATGACATGTACCGTAATTGCGCAGAAACTTTTACAGCCGATATTATGGTATATGCAAATTGCACAAGTCCTTGCATTTCAGATGAAACAATAAGAAACTGCGTAAAAACGTATTATGATAATCGCAATATATATGACTCATTAAACACCGCAAATGATGTCAAAGAGTTTTTATGGAAAGATGGACGTCCTATAAATTACGACCCTAAACACACTCCGCGTAGCCAGGATTTACCTGACATTGTTATGCTGAATTTTGCAATAAACATTATTGACAGAAAACATATGTTTGATGTCAAGCACTATATCGGTGAAAAACCTTTGATTTACAAAATTCCTCATGAACAAGCTATTGATATTGATGATATGCTTGATTTTGAATTTGCAGAATTCATGTATAAAAAACAACATATCGGAAAAATTTAATGGTTTTTAAAGTCGTACTTTGGGACGTTGACGGCACACTGTTAAACACAGAAAAAGGAGTTTCTGCTGCTCTTACAAAAGTGATTTTGAAAAGCGGAATTACTATGCCTACAAACGAAAATATTTTGAATATGGTTCATTGGCCTGTTATTCAAAATTCTTTTTGCCGTATATGTGGTCTTTCTCCCAAAAAAGCTCAAGAACTAACAAATTTATATCGTGAAGAATATAAATCACGGCATTTGTTTGAGGCGACGACTTATGACGGCATTTCCGACGTTATGGACACTCTGCAAAAACGCTGTGTAAAACAGGCAATCGCAACTATGAAACGGCAGGATTATGCGACGGAAATTTGTGAACATTTCGGCTTTGACAAATACTGTTTTCCGATTATCGGTGCGGACAACGACAACAAGCTGACCAAAGCGGATTTGATTAAAAGATGTTTGCAGACGTTGAATGTGACGAATTTGTCGTCTGCCGTGATGATCGGCGACACGGACGGTGATAAAATCGCCGCCGAAACGGTCGGTATAGATTTCATCGGCGTCAATTACGGTTTCGGATTTAACAATGTGGCAGGCTACGCAAATACGCCGCTTGACATTTTAAAGTTGGCGGGGGAATAATCCCCCGCCGTTTATGGTCATGCGTTCCACTCAGAAAAAGTTTTTACTGCTTCGTTCGGAAAATTTTCTGACTGTGGCAGGTTGAGCAGGTAAAGGCGGTAATTTTCGATTGCCTCCTTTTGTTCGTCTGGCATATCCCGCCACCGCAACGCGTTTGATGCAATCGGATCAACGTATTGTTTTAAATACGCGTCCCGCACCAATCGTTTTTCCGCACTTTTCAACGTTGTGATTTCAGTCGTTCCGACGGCAATTTGACCGTTCACCAATTCGACAGATTCCGCCGTTTCCGCAATCGTGTCCACGCACAGAATGCTGTTTTGTTCGATTTCTTCGCGATTGTTCGCAAAAGTTACCGCCAGATTTCCTTGATATCCGATAAACATCAGTTTTCCCCTTCCAAAGCCGTAAAACGCAAGTAATCCAATGTGAAATTGACGTATTTCAGCGTCATTTTTCGCCCTTTTTTGACTGGAATGAACAGTTTTGAGTACCATCCTGCGGGTTCGGTCGCCATATTCCAGATGCTATTGTCCACATACATTTGAACATAGCCCGCTTCCGATGCCGCACGCCCCGAAACCGAAAACCACCCACTCTTTTGCGCCGTGTATTGCGCTCCGCTGGCACCGATGGTAATCGTGCTGCACGCTGATTTGGGCATGCTCAATCCTGCAATCAAATTTTTCCCCGCCGCCGTCAAATTGTCCAAAGCGGTGTTAGCTTTCGTCCTCAACATTGCCGCCGTGTTTGTTTCCGACGCCGCGGCATTTTTTGCCGAAGTTGCCGCCGCCAGAGCTTGTTCTGTCGCCGTTTGCACCTGTTGCTTCGCCGCCGTCAGCAGCGTACCCGTTTCCGTTTCCAGCACTTGTGCCGATTCAACCGATTTCGCGCAATCCGACACGGCTTTGCGGATTGACGGAATCAAGCTGTCCGCCGCCGTATCGTCGAAAATATCCACCGTCACCGCGCGCGCGGATTTTTCCGCCAGCTGTTGAACCTGCATCGTCAGTTTGTCAAAGTTGCGTTCCAGCGTTTCGGCGTGCAGAATCTCGTTGTCGCGGTAGTCCGTTTCCTGTGTCAAAGGCACTTCGCGCACAATCGCGATTTCCGCCCCGCTTTCGGGAGCAATCGCAAACACCAGATTGCCGCTTTTGACCGTCCAGTCCGTCCGTTCCGTTTGTATGTCGTTTTTCTTTTGCCTGACCTTGATAT
>SAMEA104315424__coassemble_1251_pt1 | contig 12107 bp, 9 predicted proteins | sample SAMEA104315424__metabat2_low_PE_038 | metagenome-assembled genome bin SAMEA104315424 (sample SAMEA104315424) | gut metagenome | biome: Monkey gut; feature: monkey-associated habitat; material: faeces | place: China | collected 2013 | reverse complement strand
CCATCCGTATTCCCGTCCACATGATTGAAACGATTAACAAACTGGTACGCACCAGCCGTCAAATGCTGCACGAAATCGGACGCGAGCCAACCCCCGAAGAATTGGCGGAAAAGCTGTCCATGCCTTTGGAAAAGGTGCGCAAAGTACTGAAAATCGCCAAAGAACCGATTTCTTTGGAAACCCCCGTCGGCGACGAGGAAGACAGCCATTTGGGTGATTTCATCGAAGACCGCAACGTCATTCAGCCGTTGGACGCGGCGATTCAGACGAACTTGCGCCAGACCTGCACGGCGGTTCTGTCCAGTCTGACCCCGCGCGAAGAACGCGTGCTGCGCATGCGCTTCGGCATCGGAATGAACACCGACCATACATTGGAAGAAGTCGGACAGCAATTCTCGGTTACCCGCGAACGCATCCGCCAAATCGAAGCCAAAGCGCTGCGCAAGCTGAAACATCCCAGCCGTTCGCGCAAACTGCGGTCGTTCCTGGACAACGGTTAAACGATAAAAGAACCCGCCTTTCGGCGGGTTCTTTATATTTAAATGCTCTTTCCGATTATTATTCGGGGGCTTTGCCATAGCCGCAATAGGACGGCTTTTCGAACACTTTGATTCTTGACGCGCCCGCAAAGTCCAATTTTGCGTTTTTGTAAGTGATTTGACCGTCGGCTTCGGGTAAAGCGTCATGCTTTGTCTGGTACGTCCGCACGTCCGCCAAGCTCATGGTCAAACCGCTTTTGAACACGACGTTCCAGCCGTACAGGCTGTAGCCTGTTTTGACCAAAATAACGGGCTCGGTCGTGGCAGTCTCTCCGCTGTCGGCGGCAAAGACACAGCCCGCCGCCGCTTGGTCGGCTTCGCGTCCGACCGCATACGCAACAGGGGCGTCCATCGGCGCGGTTGGGGCGGAAACGGGGGCTTCCGCAGATTCGTTGACGGCGGGGACGGTCAAGCTTGCCAGCCCGCTGAAATACAGTTTGGATTCGTTGGGCCCCACCAGCATGCCGTTCGCGCCGTCCAGCGCAATGACGGAGCCTTCATGTCCCGCCAAAGACATGACAACGGAGCTGTTCAAAATCAGCGTGCATTCGTCGGGATCAACGGCGGGAATGACGATTTCGCCGACATTGGCGAACAAGTGCTGTTCGCCGTCCGCCGTGATGAGAATGCCGCTGTTGTAAGCGTCTTCGTTCAAAGCGACGGTTTGTCCCGCCTGTCCCGACAGTTGGGAAACCGACACGTCGCCGATGACCAAATGCCAATCCGCCAAACGGTTGAACGATCCGTCGTCGTTGGTTAAAACAACGGCGTTTTGAACGGCGGAGCCGACAAAAGTCGTAACACCCGCGCGTCCGTCAAACGCTGCCGCACCCGTGGCGGGCAAAGAATCGTCCGCTTCCGACGGAGTTTCGGCTTCCTGCGCTTCTTCGGCGATTTCGGGTTCGGCAGGGACGGCTTCCTGCGCAATTTCTTCGGCGGCAAGCGCATCAATCTCAGCCGTGTTTTCCGTAACAGGTTCGGGAGCAATCGCTTCAGCGACAACGGGTTCGGGAGCGGGTTCGGCTTCCAATGTTTCCAGATCCGATACGGTCGGCGCGTCCTGTTCCGACGGTTCAACCTCGGTCGGCGCGGGTTCGGGCGCAACGGCTTCCAGTTCTTCGACGGAAAGCTCTTCTTCCGCAGGCAATTCGGGCGGAAGAGCGGGTTCGGCAACAGCTTCGGGTTCGGACGCCGCTTCCAAAGCGACCGGAGGAACGACCTCTTCCGTTTCAGGCGGCAGAGGCGGTTCGTTTGCGGGGGCGGAGTCTTCTTCTTCCAGCAAATCGTCTATCGAGTATTCCTCGGCTTTTTGTTCCGTTTGCTCGGCGGGGGCTTCCACATATTCATATTCGTAATGTTCTTCGCCCGCGGGCTGCGCCTCACCCTCGGGAACTTCGGCGTATTCGTATTGAGCCGCTTCGTCTTCGGAGACTTCCACATACTCGTACTGTTCTTCGGCTTCGGGAGCAGGAGCTTCGACATATTCGTATTCGACGTTTGCGTCCGCGGGCTGTTCCGCGGCGTCTGCGGGCGCTTCCACATATTCGTATTCATACTGTTCTTCCGCGCCGTCGGCGGCGGGCGGCGGCACTTCACCCTCGGGAACTTCGACATATTCATACTGTTCTTCCGCCGCATCGGCAGGCGGAGGAACAGCACCGTCCGCAGGAGCCTCGACGTATTCGTATTCGACATTTTCATCGGCAGGCGGAGGAACGGAACCGTCGGCGGGGGCTTCCACATATTCGTATTCGTACTGTTCGCCATCGGCGGCGGGCGGCGGCACTTCGCCTTCGGGGACTTCGACGTATTCGTACTCAATGGCGTCGTTTTCGGGCGCTTCAACGTATTCGTATTCGGGGGCGGTCTGTGTGTTTTGTTCGTCAGCCATAATGAAAAGTCCCTTATAGAAAAACAACTGCCGTTTATTTTCCTAAAAAACACGGCAAGAAACAAGGATAAAAAAAGAAAGGCGGAAAAAATCCGCCTTTCTTGAAAAGATTTATTCGGAAATTACACCGGTTCCCAAACTTCGTCCGAACGTTCGAAACGCAAGGACAGCAGTTTCAGTTCTTCGGGGAATTCGGCAGGCAAGCGCTGCTGATCCGCAAACGGACGGAAGTATTTGGCTTGGTCTTCGGTGTCTTTCAGACCTTCGGCTTTGTCAATCGCCATCAACGCTTTGAACGCGTCTTTGTCGATGTCCAAGCCCGTCAAGTCCAAATCTTCGTAGCGCGGCATCAGACCGACAGGTCCTTCGACGGCGCCGACGCGACCGTGAACGCGGTTGATAATCCACTGCAGAACGCGCATGTTTTCGCCGTAGCCCGGCCACATGAAGTGACCCGCTTCGTCTTTGCGGAACCAGTTGACGCGGAAAATCATCGGCGCATTGGGAACCAAGCGTTTCATTTCCAGCCAATGCGACCAGTAGTCAGCCATGTTGTAGCCGCAGAACGGCAGCATCGCGAACGGATCGCGGCGGATACCGCCGGCACCTTCCGCCGCGGCGGTTTTTTCGGAACCCATCGTCGCGGCAAGGTAAACACCGTGGCTCCAGCTGAACGATTGGTAAACCAGCGGAGTGTTGTGCGCCAGACGGCCGCCGAAAATAAACGCGGAGATAGGCACGCCTTCCGGATTTTCCCAGTTCGGGTCGATTGTCGGGCATTGACGCGCGGGCGCCGTAAAGCGGGAGTTCGGATGCGCCGCCGGCGTTTCCGAAGCGGGCGTCCAGTCGTTGCCTTTCCAGTCAATCAAGTGCGCGGGTTTTTCGTCCGTCATGCCTTCCCACCACACGTCGCCGTCATCGGTCAGGGCGACGTTCGTGAAAATGGTGTTGGCGCGGCAGGATTCCATCGCGTTGTGGTTGGTTTTGTCGGACGTGCCGGGGGCGACGCCGAAGAATCCCGCTTCGGGGTTGATGGCGTGCAAACGACCGTCTTTGCCCGGTTTGATCCAAGCGATGTCATCGCCGACCGTCCAGACTTTCCAGCCTTTGAAGTGGGCGGGCGGAATCAGCATGGCAAGGTTCGTTTTGCCGCAAGCGCTGGGGAACGCCGCCGCAACGTAAGTTTTTTCGCCTTCGGGGCTTTCGATGCCGGCAATCAGCATGTGTTCCGCCAGCCAGCCTTCGTCGCGCGCCTGAACGGTCGCGATACGCAAAGCCAAGCATTTTTTGCCCAGCAAAGCGTTGCCGCCGTAACCCGATCCGAACGACCAGATTTCACGCGTTTCGGGGAAATGCGTGATGTAGGTGTTTTCGGGGTTGCAGGGCCAGGTTACATCTTCGACGCCTTCGTTCAGCGGCATGCCGACGGAGTGCATGCAAGGGATGAATTCGCCGTTTTCGCCCAGAATGTCCAGCACTTTCTGACCCGTGCGCGCCATAATCGCCATATTGACGACGACGTAGGGCGAATCGGTGATTTCAACGCCGATTTTGGAAATATGAGAACCCAAAGGACCCATCGAGAACGGAATGACGTACATCGTTCTGCCGTGCATGCAGCCGTTGAACAGCGCGCGCAGTTTTTCCTTCATTTCCTTGGGGTTAGCCCAGTGATTGGTGGGACCCGCGTCGATTTCGCGTTCGGAACAAATGAAGGTGCGGGCTTCCACGCGGGCGACGTCCTGCGGGTTGGAACGCGCCAAAAAGCAGTTCGGGCGTTTGGCTTCGTTCAATTTGATAAAAGTGCCTTTGTCAACCAGCAACTGGCACAAGCGGTCGTTTTCCTCTTTCGAACCGTCGCACCAATAGACGGCGTCGGGCTGGCACAAGCCGGCCATTTCTTCAACCCACGCAACCAATTTTTCGTTGCGGGTTTTTTCGGCAGTGTAATTTGTTTGCATTATAAACCTCTTTCTTGACAAGAAGAATCGACCTCGATTCTCTGGTGAAAGAGTGTAGCCGAATTTTTCGCCCGAGGGTAGTTTTTTTTAACTGTTTTATTTCGGGAAAATCAAAACGGCTTTCAGTCCGCCCAGCGCGCTGTCGCCCATCAGGATTTTGCCGCCGTGGGACAAAACGATGTCGCGCGTGATGGTCAGCCCCAGCCCGACGCCGCCCGTTTGCGTGTTGCGCGATTCGTCCAGACGGAAAAACGCTTTGAACACGTCGTCGCGTTTTTCGGCGGGGATGCCTGGACCGTTGTCTTCGACCGTGATTTCGGCAAAGTGTTCCTTGACATTCAGTCCGACGCGCACGACCGTGCCGTAGCGTTCCGCGTTCGTTATCAAATTCCACAAGCACCGCTTGAAGTCGTGGCGGCGGATGTTCATCGTCAGCGGTGCGTTCGCCGTAAAGCTGAGCGCAACGCCGTCTTTGCGCAGGGAATCGACCGTTTTGGCAATCAAATCGGGAATGTCGGTCGGCTCCGCCTGCTCTTTTCCCTCGCCGCGGGCAAAGTCCAAATACCCGTTGACCATGTGTTCCATTTCCATCACGTCGCTGAGCAAATCGCGCGCGTTTTCGTCGTCGCCCATCATGCTCAGCTGCAGGCGCATGCGGGTCAAAGGCGTCCTTAAATCATGCGAAACGCCCGCCAGCATGCGGGTTCGTTCCTCGATATGTCTGCGGATGCGGTCGCGCATTTTGATAAAGGACGTTGCCGCTTGGCGGACTTCGGTCGCGCCCTCGGGCTTGAACGTTTCGACGTCGCGCCCCAAACCGAAGTTTTCCGCCGCAGACGCCAAACGCAAAATCGGGCGGATTTGGTTCCTTAGAAACAAAACGGCAATGCCCGTCAGCAGCAGCGACGACCCGAAAATCCACAGTGCGAAAACGTAAGTCGTCGATGAAAAGAAAAACTTGTACGGCAGCAAAACTTCCAGCGTCGTATCGGGCGTGTAGAACATCAGCCGCAAACTGTAGTCGTTGCGCATGGGAAAAGCTTGGAACGGATAACCGACGGCTTTCAGCGCGGGAATCAATTCCGCCGTGCGAATCGACGGCTTGACTTTCGTGCGCGGGGGATTGTCGACGGGCGGCAGAAAGCGCAAAGTGAAGCGCGACGTCTGCATCAAACGCTGCATCAGCTTCTGTTTTTCGGCGGGATCGTCGATTTCGGCGTAAGCATCGATGGTCAGCTTGATTTCCGCCGCAATGCCCAAAGCCAAACGGCGGCTGACCGACTGCCAATGGTTGTCGTAAAACACGACCGTGCCGATGGTTTGCAGCAAAATAACGGGGGTCACCATAATCAGCAGCGACCGCGCCCAAAGCCTGTTGGGCAGGAAACGATGTCTGAAAGAACGCCAGCGCGCGCTGAAATCAAAGCTCATGAGTTTAATCCGGTATCAAAGAATAGCCTTTGCCGCGGACGGTTTGGATGTAGCGCGGCTGGCTTGCGTCGGGTTCGATGCGGCGGCGCAGGCGGGTGATTTGCACGTCGATGGTGCGCAAATTCGTTTCGTTGCCCGTTTTCTGCGCCAGCTCTTCGCGGGAAATGTCCTGCCCCACCTTTTGCGCCAGCAAACTCAGCAAAGCGTCTTCGGACAGCGGCAGACGCACGCGCTCCGACCCGCGAAACAGCGCGTGTTCGTCCAAATCGTAGCGGAACGCGCCGAATTTGACTTCGGCTTTTTGTTTTTCGGGCGGTTTGCTCATCACGCGGCGCAAAATCGAGTTGATTCGCAACAGCAGCTCGCGCGGCTCAAACGGTTTTGGCAGATAATCGTCCGCGCCCGCTTCCAATCCGTTGATGCGGTCGTCCGTTTCGCCCATGGCGGTCAGCATCAAAACGGGAACGTTGTCGCCCTCTTTGCGAAGCCTTGCTGTAAATTCCAGCCCCGTTTCGTGCGGCATCATCACGTCGACGACCATCAAGTCGAACTGATACCAGCCGCGCATTTCATCGGCTTGAGCCGTGTCGGCGGCGGTAAAGACGCGATACCCGCTGTCGGTCAAAAACTTTTGCAGCAGTTTGCGCAAACGGTTGTCGTCGTCGACGACCAAAATCAGCGGATTGTTCAGCGCGTTTTCGGTTTTATCCATGCTTTCCCCTTTTTTATTCAGCATAGCCGTTTATTTTCGAAAAATAAAGCGCGTTAAGCAAACGATACACAAAGCCGAACGAAACCCGCTTGCGGTCGTGGTCGCGGAAATTTGTCATGAACAGGGAAAAATACCGTTCCCGCGCGCCGTTCAAAACGGTGTTGAAAGCGGTTATCAGCCGTTCCTGTTCGGCGATGGAAACGGACGCGGGGAACAGCAGTTCGATTTGATTTCGCGACGTTTTCAGACTGATTAAAGCGTCAATGCCGTAAATGCGCCTGTCCTCCAAACAGATTTTGCCGCTGTCCGTTCCCGTGTCGATGGCTTTCAAAACAACGATATTGCGGGCGAACAATTCCGCCGTTTCGGGGGATACGAACGCGGTTCGCCTGTCGTCCAAATGGTTCAAAGCAAGGTGCGTTTCGACGTTTCCCGCCTTGACGTCCGATTGTTCGATGCGTCCGATTTTCAGCGTGTTCGGCGCATTGTTTACGACGGACAAAAATTCCCCGCCGATTTGCCAGTCAAACCGTTTTTCCAAACGGACGGGCAATATTTCCCCCGACGGTTCAATCCTTAAATCAAACGCGCAAACATCCGTTTTTTCCGTCCGCCGTTCATAGTAAAAAGCGATGACGTTGTAAGTCGTGTCGGCAAAGACCCTTTGCGTAAAATAAACGGCATGCCGTATCGTGAATCTTTCGAAAAAAATCCGTCGGATATAGCGCGCGTTTTGCGCGGACAGAAAGTTTATCGGCACAATGACGATGCCCGCGCTGCTGTCTGCCAGTTTTTCCAAAGCCAGCTGATACAAATCCGTGTGTTTGGACTTTGCCAGCAATGCTTTGTCCGCCATTTTGTTTTGGTACAGATAGGGCGGGTTTGTTACGATGAAATCATACCGTTTCGGACGGAGCAGCGAATCGTTTTCAAACACGGTTTTGTTGTCGATGCAGGCGGGGTCGATGTCGTAACCTTTGACGCTTTTTGCGCCGTTTTGTTTCGCCCAGCGCAACAAATCGCCGTTTCCCGCAAACGGGTCGGTGACGGCTTTTCCCGCGACAAAAGGCTCAAACCCCCGCAAAACAACGTCGGCGTTTGTGGTAAAAAACTGTCCCAGCTGCGCTTTACTTTTCGCCATACAGCAGCCGCCTGTACGAAAGTGCTTCGGCGATGTGCGCGGGCTGGACTTTCGCCGACTGCGCCAAATCCGCAATCGTGCGGGACACGCGCAAAACGCGGTGGTAGCCGCGCGCGCTCAAACGCATCCGTTCCGCCGCGGAAATCAGCAGAGTTTGCGCTTCGGCGGTCAGATTGACCGTTTCGTCCAGTATCGTTCCCGACGCCTGCGCGTTTTTCAGAATGCCGTACCCGTCATAGCGTTTTTCCTGTATCGCCAGAGCGGCGGCGACACGTTTCGCGATGTCGGCGGAGCTTTCGCCCATTTGCGCTTTCGCCAACTCCCACGGCGCGACGGCGGGAACGTCGATATGCATGTCGATGCGGTCGAACAAGGGACCCGATATGCGGGACTGGTATTCTTCGGCGCAGCGCGGAGCGCGGGAACATTCCTGCCCGTTCACGCCCAAATAGCCGCAGCGGCACGGGTTCATCGCCGCAATCAGCTGGAACTGCGCGGGATAAGTGACATGCAGATTGACGCGTGCGACGCTGACCGTTCCCGTTTCCAAGGGCTGGCGCAAAGCTTCCAAAGTCGTTCTGGAAAATTCAGGCAGTTCGTCAAGGAACAACACGCCCTTGTGCGCCAAGGAAATCTCCCCCGGTTTGGCTTTCTGTCCGCCGCCCACCAAAGCGGGCATGGACGCGGAGTGATGCGGCGCGCGGAACGGGCGTTCGGCAATCAGGCGGCCGTCTTGAATCAATCCCGCGACCGAATGAATCATGCTGATTTCCAGAATTTCACGCGCGCTCAAAGGCGGCAGCAAAGACGGAATCCGCGCGGCAAGCATGGACTTTCCCGACCCCGGAGGACCTATCATCAGCAGATTGTGTCCGCCCGCGGCGGCGATTTCGGCGGCGCGCTTGGCGTTTTCCTGCCCTTTGATGTCTTTCATGTCGGGCAGGGACGGGGAAAGCGGCACGGTTTGCGCTTTGGGCGCGGGCAGGGCGATGTCGTCCTTGAACAAAGCGATAAGCGCGCTTAAGTTCGGCGCGGCGTAAATTTTTTCGTTGCCCGACCAAGCCGCTTCGCCGCCCTGACTTTCGGGGCAGACGAACGCCGCGTTTTGTTCGGTCGCGAACACGGCGGCGGGCAAAATCCCCGCAACGCCCGCTATCCGTCCGTCCAATCCCAATTCGCCCATGACAACCGTGTTGTCCAAAGCGGGGGCGGGAATGATCTGCATCGCCGCCAGCAGCCCCAAAGCAATCGGCAAATCGAAGTGCGAGCCTTCTTTAATCACATCCGCGGGGGCAAGGTTGACCGTGATGCGTTTCGCGGGCAAAGCCAGCCCGATGGAGTTCAAAGCGGCGCGGACGCGTTCTTTGCTTTCGCCGACGGCTTTGTCGGGCAGTCCGACGATGGTGAACGCGGGAATGCCCGAAGCAATATGCACTTCGGTCGTAACGGGCAGAACTTCGATGCCTTTGAAAGCGACGGTGTCAACGCGGGCAAGCATGGGTTACCAGCGCGGAATGTCTTGTTTGTCGCGATAGCGGCGGGTGGGGTAGGAACCTTTTTGCGGAATGTCGTCTTTGCCCGTAAAGGTCGGCTTGTCCGTCAATCGGACAAAGCCTTTTTCCTCCAGTTCCGCAGCGCAGATATCGGCGGGAACGTCCGATGTCGATTCGCAGTAAAAAACCTCGCGCGTAACGGGCTGCTGCAGAATGATTGTCGATTCTTCGTTCGGAATGATCACCCGCGTACAGCCGAAAAGCATCGGAAAAACCATCAAAAACGCCGCTTTTTTCATAAAAATCCACCCAAAAGCCGTTAAAACCGCAAAAAAGTTGCTCAATCAAATTGATTCAAAGCAAACTAACATATATCATCAATCAGTTAAACTAAAATGAAAGGGGATTTGCGCAAAATGAACGACTCTGCCAAACCGAAGTACGATTTTGAAGCTTACGTTTCCGATTCTTATGACGAGATGATCACCTCCGACCGTCAAATCGCCGAAGCTTACAAACTGTACGACGATTGGCTGAAGCACCAGCCCCCCGAAACATTGGAACAAAGAAACAAACAAGCCGACATTCTGTTCCGCCGCATGGGCATCACGTTTGCCGTGTACGGCGAACAGGCGGGCGTCGAACGCCTGATTCCGTTCGATCCCGTGCCGCGCATCATCGCCGCCAAAGAATGGGAAAAGCTGAACGCGGGCATCTGTCAGCGCGTCAAAGCCTTAAACCGCTTTGTGCAGGACGTTTACACCACCCGCGACATTTTGAAAGCGGGTGTCGTCCCGTCCGATCTGGTGCTGAAAAACACGGAATACACCGCCGAAGTCGAGGACTTCACGCCCCCGAACGGCGTTCACGTTCACATTTCGGGCATCGACATCGTGCGCACCGCGCCGCAGGACTTTTATGTGCTGGAGGACAACCTCCGCACCCCGTCGGGCGTGTCCTATATGCTGGAGGACCGCGAGGTCATGCGCCGTCTGTTTCCCGATTTGTTCAAACGCTACAATGTCCTGCCCGTCGACACCTATCCGCAGGAATTGAAAAAGACTCTGCTGGCGTCCGCGCCCGAGGGCGTCGAAAACCCGCGCGCCGTCCTGCTGACGCCGGGGATGTACAACAGCGCGTATTTCGAACACGCTTTTCTGGCGTACGAAATGGGCGTTGAACTGGTCACGGGACAGGATTTGTTCGTCGGCGACGACGATTGCGTTTACATGCGCACGGTGGACGGCGCGGAACGCGTCGACGTGATTTACAAACGCTTGGACGACCGCTTCCTTGACCCCGAAGTGTTCCGCAAAGACTCCATGCTGGGCTGTCCGGGGCTGTACCGCGCGATGATGAAAAAGAAAGTCACGCTTGCCAACGCCATCGGCAACGGCGTTGCGGACGACAAGTCGGTTTACCCCTACGTTCCGCAGATGATTGAGTTCTATTTGGGCGAAAAGCCGATTTTGAACAACGTGCCGACGTACACTTTGGCAAAGCCCGACGACTGCAAGTATGCTCTGGAACACATCGGCGAACTGGTGATAAAGGAAACGCACGGTTCGGGCGGATACGGCATGCTTATCGGTCCCAAAGCGACCAAGGCGGAAATCGAAACGTTCAAGGAAAAAATCAAACTTCATCCCGAAAACTACATCGCCCAGCCGACATTGGCTTTGTCCAGCGCGCCGACATTGCAGGAACAGGGGCTTGCCCCGCGGCACGTCGATTTACGCCCGTTCGCGCTGATGCAGAATCCCGACAAAGTTGTCGTCGTTCCGGGGGCTTTGACGCGCGTTGCCTTGCGCGAGGGTTCTCTGGTCGTCAATTCGTCGCAGGGCGGCGGAACCAAAGACACTTGGGTTGTCGGGGATAAGGAGGACTGAACCATGTTGAGCAGAACCGCAGACAATATTTACTGGATGACCCGCATGATTGAACGGGCGCAGCACATCGCCCGTTTGCTGGAGGCGGCTTACCGCATGGAACAGCTGCCCGGCGCCGACGCGGGCTGGGACCCGATTTTGACGATTTCGGGGCAAATCGACGGCTTCAAAGCCAAATACGGCGAACTGACGTCGAAAAACGTGCTGAACTTTATGATTTTCGATTTGGACAATCCGTCCAGCGTGTTTTCCTGCATCAAAGCGGGACGCGAAAACGCGCGTTCGGAACGCAGCGCGCTGCCCGAAGAAATGTTCGAAAGCATCAACGCGACGTGGATTGAAATGCAGGGCTTGTACTATGACGGCATGGAACAGACGGGCTTTTGCGAATTTTTCGAATGGATAAAAGACAGAACGGAACTGTTCCGCGGATTGACGCTGAGCATGATGGTCTATGACGAAGCGTTCCAGTTCGCGCGCTTGGGGACGTTTGTCGAACGGGCGGACTTTACCGCGCGCCTGCTGGACGTCAAGTATCATATTCTGCTGCCGCCCGACAGCGCGGACACGGGACTGATAGACATGTACCAATGGGCGGAGGTTTTGCGTTCCGTCGGCGGCGGGCAAGCGTACCGCACGATTTACAGGGAATCGCCCACGCCCGAAAAAATTATCGAGATGCTGATTTTCAGCCCGATTTTCCCGCGGTCGCTGTTAAGCGCGTACACGGAAATCGTTACCAGTTTAAGCGCGCTGAAAAAAGATTCCGTGTCGCTGAAAATCGCGTCGCAGGAACAGGCGTTTTTAAGCACGTCGTCCCTGTCCGACATTTTGAAACAGCGGTCTTTGCACGAATTTTTGACGGCTTTTGTCGGCTTTACCGCCGATTTGTCCGATCAGATCCGCAAGGATTTTTCGGGCGGATAAGTCTGCTGTCGCAGGCTCACAAAAAAAGAATCGCAACTGCGAGCCCCGACAGGGGCGCGGCAGTCCCATGCAAGTATTGGCACTTGTGCCGACCTGTCCCGGGATTGCTTCACCCGCTCCGCG
>SAMEA104315424__coassemble_1239_pt1 | contig 12192 bp, 8 predicted proteins | sample SAMEA104315424__metabat2_low_PE_038 | metagenome-assembled genome bin SAMEA104315424 (sample SAMEA104315424) | gut metagenome | biome: Monkey gut; feature: monkey-associated habitat; material: faeces | place: China | collected 2013 | reverse complement strand
ATGGAGGAGCAGTCGCCGGAGGAGGCCCGGCGGGAGCATATCCTGCTCATCGCGCGCAACTTCGCGGCAGGCGCGGCGGCTGTTGCGGAAAAGGACGTTTTTTCAGCGGGGGCGGTTCCCGTTACTTTTATCGTTTTGGATGGCAAAACGGCTGTTTTCGGCGTTTGCGTTTTTATGTCGAACCATTGCAATTCCATCACGGGCAAAACGATTTCACCCGTTTTTGTCGGCATAAACACGATTTGGCGGGTTTTCACGCCGATAACGCCCTTTTCGTCAAACAGATTCTTGGAATCCGCCTGTCCGGGATAAAGTTTGTACCCCTCGCCCGCAGGGAAAATCGGGTCGGGAATTTGCGTGGCAAGCACACCGTTCGCCGCAACCGACACGGTGCGCGTTACCGCTTCGCCCAAAGCGACTTCGGTGGCGGCGGACGTTTCTTCGGCAATCTCGACATTTGAAGCGGGCAGCCAGTTTTCCCCTACGGCTGCGGGTTTCGGGCGAACGTCCAAAACGGCGTCACCCGCCCGAACGGCAATGTTTTTCTGCCCGAACAACCCCGACAAAGGACTGTGAAATCCGAAAAAATCCGTATCCCGATCGGCATCGGGATCGCTGACGATGCCCTGAAAGCGCGGCGCGGTCAAAGCAATCTTGCCGTTTTTTTGAGGGAACAGCAAAAAACGGTATTCCAAAACATTGTACGGCACTTCGTCAATCAGCGTTTTCGACCGCCGCATATCGCCCCATTGTTCAACGGAAACCCCGTCCGCCGCAGGCGGAGTCAGCCCCCCGTCCAGCAAAACCGTATCTTCGCCGGTGTAAAGTCTGACCGTGTAAACGACCTGCTGCGCAACAAAAGGCTTTTCGTCGGACAAAGCGGCGCGCAGGAAAACCTTTGCCCGCGCGGCTTGCTTTTGCGCGGGGGTCGCCGAAGCGGGCAGCGTCGTTCCCGCGGGAACGACGGTCAGCGTCGCGGGCGAAGTGTGTTCTTTTCCCGCATAAATCGCCGGCAGGACAACCGTTCCCGTCTTTTTGGGAATCAGCGTCAAAATGTTTTCGTTGTACTTTTCGGCTTTGCCGTTGACAATGCTGGTTTTATAGCTTTTGCGCTGACCGACGACGGTAAAGTCTTTGTTCAAAACGGAAACGTCGGGCTGTTCCGCGTCGCCGTTTTGACGCAAATACAGCTGAAAGCTTTCGCCTTCGGGCATCGTCGTGCGGCTGACCGTCGCTTTGAAATCCGCAAAAGCGGGCGCGGAAAAGAAAATCAAACAAAAGAATAAAAACAGTTTTTTCATTATCTTGTCCTTCTGTTCAAATTATGGCGGCGGATGCGCTCGCGCAGCAGTCCCGACGGATCGTCGTCAATCACGGACAGCCATTGCCGCTGTTCCTGTTTGGCTTTTTCTTCGCGCTGCTCCGCGGCGGATCGGGGAACGTTTTGTTTTTCGCCGTCGGGCTGTTTGCCGGTTTCGCGCCGTTCGGCGGGTTGTTCTTTTTCTTCGCCGTTCGATCCTTGCCGCTGTTGCGTCTGCTGTTGGCGGGACCGGTCTTGCCGCCGCTGTTCCTGTTTTTGTTCGCCCGATTGCGGCTGAGCCTGCTCCTGTTGTTCTTGCTGCTGATTTCGCTGCCCGTTTTGTTGCTGCTGTTGATTTTGCGGGGAATTTTGAGCTTGGTTTTGCTGCTGTTGCTCCGACTGTTTCTGCCCGTTCTGCTGCTGATTTTGCTGTTGCTTCTGTTGTTGCTGTTTTTGCTGTTGTTCCAGATATTTTTTGTTGAACGCCGCGTCCGCATGGGTCGGATCTTGTTTCAAAACGGCGTCGTACGTCTTGATCGCATCCTGAATTTTTCCCGCGTGCGCCAATGCGTTGCCCGCGTTGTACAGTTCCTCGATTCCGCCGCTTTGTGTAAAAGAATCCAAAGCGGCTTGGTAATCGCCCAATCTGTACTGCGCCGCGCCTTTCCAGTCGGGATCGGCGAACACGTCGGCATTTTCGGGCTTTTCCCCCGCCGTTATGCGCGCGGCGGCTTTGTAATCGTCGCGCTGCCAAAAATCCGTCCATCCCGCAAAAGCGTTCGCGGGCAGCAGGCTGAAAATCAAAACGCCCAGCCACCCGCGGCGAAATCCGAACGCCATAAATGGCAAAATCAGCGCGGCGGCATATGCCCCCAAATCTTTCCACGCGTCGGCTTTGATTTTGCCGTCGGACAGTCCAGACGCGCCGTCCGCTTTGATTTCCGCCAAAGCATCGATATCGGCTTCGTCCAGCGAAAGCGCACGGTACACGCCGCCGCCCGCATGCGCGGCGCGTTTCAATTCCTTTTCGGGCAAAGTCGACAAAACCGCCTGTCCGTTGACGGTCGCAAAACTGCCGTTTGCCAGCTGAACGGGCGCGCCTTCCTGCGTGCCGACGCCCAAAACGGAAACGGTAAAGCCGCTTTTTTTCAACGCTTCAGCCGCTTTGACGGCTTGAGCATCGCCATACGCCCCCAGAACGATGACTTGCCCTTTGGCGACTTTCGCCTGACGCAGCAAAGCCCCCGCCTGTTCCAAAGCGGCGGCAAGATTCGGCACACCCCCGTCCGTCAGACCGACTTTCACGGTCGGCAGGATGTTTTCAATCATTTTGACATCGGGCGTCAAAGGCACGGCGGTAAACGGCGTTTGCGCATACAAAATCAGCGCGCTTTGATTGCCCGCGTTCCGTTTCAGCAAATCGTACAGTTTGAACACCGCGCGCTCCATGCGCGACGGCTTCAAATCCTGCGCCCCCATCAGGGACGAAATATCCAGCGCGTAAACGATGTCCGCGCCTTTTTTAAAGGTCGGCTGAGGCAGCTTTTCCAGCGCGGGACCCGTCAGCGCGAAAATCGCCAGCCCCCAACAGACGATCAGCAAAAACAGGGGTAAAAACAAACTGCGGGACTGGGTCTTTATCAGCAAAGCTTTCAGCAGCGGCGCGTCGCAAATTCTGCGCCAAGCCCCTCCGCCCGTTTGCGTAAAACGGACAATCAGCGGGACAAGGACGAAAACAATCGCGGCAACAGCCCATTCGGGGCGCAAAAAGTGCATGGCTCACCCCCTTTTGACCAAAAACGACAGCGCGCCCAAAACGCTGAGCGCAAACGCGGCGGCAAGCGGAATGTAAAACAGTTCTTTGACGGGACGAACGAACACCGCGTCGTTTTTCACGGGTTCCAAAGCGTTGATGTCGTCGTAAATGTCCACCAGTTCCGCCGTGTTTTTGGCGCGGAAATATCTGCCGCCCGTCATTTGCGCGATTTGCTTCAGCGTTTCTTCGTCGATTTCGTCGCCGCGCGGCATCTGCATCATTCCGAACAGCCCCGCCATCGCAACCGTGTCCGAACCCGCGCCGACGGTGTACACTTTCACGCCCGCTTTTTTGGCGATTTCAGCGGCTTCCAAAGGTTTCATCACCCCCGCGTTCGCCACGCCGTCGGACAACAAAACAACGACTTTGCTTTTTGCCGGCAAATCAACCATGTTTTTCAGCGCCAGCCCCAAAGCGTCGCCGATTGCCGTTTGCCGTCCCGCCATGCCGACATCCGCTTCCGCCAGCAAAGTCGAAACCGTTTGCAAATCATAGGTCAGCGGAGCATACAGATACGCGCGTTCGCCGAACAAAATCACACCGACGCGGTCGCCTTCGCGCTTTTTCAAAAAATGCCGCGCCACCGCTTGCACGGCATCCCAGCGGCGAACGGGCGAATTGTTCAGCATAAAATCGGGTTCAGCCATTGATCCCGACACATCCAAAGCCAGCATCAAATTCCGTCCCTCGGATTCGATTTTTTGCGCTTCGCCCGCCCATTGGGGACGCGCGGCGGCGCAAACAACCAAAGCCCATACAGCCAGCGCCAAAACACGGCGGACGGACGTCCCGCCCAACACGGCAAAAGCGCGCTTGCGGGGCAGAGTTTTCAAATCGTCGAAAAACGGCACTTTCAAAGCTTCGTCGTTTTTCGAATCCGCACGCGGCAGCAACGCGCGCATCAGCAAAGGCACGGGCAGCAGCAAAAACATCAGCGGAACGACGAAACGGAACATTCGAAACCCTCTTTAATCTTTACGGGTAATATAGGAAATCTTGCCCCGTGAAACAAGCCCGCTTTCCGCCGCGGTCATAAAATTCTGGACAATCGGGGGTTTATGGCTCAAAATGCACCGTAAAGCTGTTTTACATCAAAGAGGTTTGAAATGCAGGACTTTCGCGCCGGAAACGCTGCGGGTATGCAGGATTATCAGGCAAAAATCCGTACATTGGACGATGTTCCCGCCCGCTACCGGAATTTGCCGAATTTCGAAGCGCTGACGAACGACCCCGCGCACGGCGGGCATCCCGAACCCAAAATCATCCGCGAAGCCATGTCCGCCGCGCAAGCCGAACTGGACGGCAGGCTCAAAGCCCCCGTTTCCCGTCCGACCGAGGGCTATATCGATTTTTACGACGGCGAAGGACATCCGATTGATGTCAAAACGCCTTTGTCGCCCTGCAAAACGGACAAATGGGAATTTGACGCCCCGCGCAACGCGGAAACGATCCTGCGCCAGCTGGACAAGGATTACCCCAACAAACTGACAGGGGAAAACGAACCCGTCCGCGTTTTGCTGGACACGACGTATATGAAGCCTGCGGATTATGCCGCTTTACGGCACGAATTGAACAAACGCACCAAGGAAGACCGTTCGATTTTGAACAACATCGTCGAAGTCAGCGTCGATCTGGGCGTCAAAAGCAGAAACAATCCCGCTTTGACCAAAGCCCTGTTGTCCGCGCGGAGCCGTTGAATATGTTGAAAAAGCTTGCCCTTTTTACTGTTCTGGCGCTGACGCCCGCCTGCGTTCTGCTGCCCGATTTTTCCCCGATTCCGCAGGACAGAAACGATGTTGACAAAGGACGCGCCGCTTTCGAAACGGCGAACTACGCGCTGGCTTTGGAATACTTGGTCCCCTGCGCCGAAAAGGGCGACGTCGATGCGCAATACGTTGTCGGTCTGATTTATCTGTACGGTTTGACGGGGGAAAGAAATTATTTTCTGGCGCAAAAATATCTGACCATGGCGGCAAACGAAAACCATTATGCGGCGCAGGAATTGCTGGCGTTCATGTACAGCGACCCGTACCGTCCGCTGTACAATCCGATTGACGCTTATCATTGGTTCAAGATTGTTTCCGCGCGCAATCCCGCGTATCAATCCAATCTGGACGATTTGCGCTGGACTTTGAAATCGCGCGGTCTGCTGGAAAAGGCAAACGCCATGGCAGCCCCGCGAAACAACCGCTATCACGGTGTTGACTACAACAGCCTGTTTTTATTCCGTTAACCAGTTCACTCCACGACTTCAAAGGAAATATTATGGTCGCTTATCAGTACATTTATGTCATGAAAAACCTGTCCAAAACCTACCCCGGCGGGAAACGGGTTTTGAACAACATCTGGCTATCGTTTTTCCCCGGCGCGAAAATCGGCGTTTTGGGTCCGAACGGCGCGGGCAAATCGACACTGCTGAAGATTATGGCGGGCATCGAAACCGAATTCAACGGCGAAGCGTGGGCGGCGGAGGGGGCTTCCGTCGGCTATCTGCCGCAGGAACCGCAGCTTGACCCGAACAAAAACGTTATCGAAAATATTATGGACGGCTGCGGCGCGGTACGCGATTATCTGAAAAGATTTGAAGAAATCTCCGCCAAATTCGCCGAAGAAATGACCGACGACGAAATGAACGCCTTGATTGCCGAACAGGGCGAATTGCAGGAAAAAATCGACGCCGCAAACGGCTGGGATTTGGAACGCACGGTCGAAATCGCGATGGACGCTTTGCGCTGTCCGCCCGCAGACGCCGATGTGACCAAACTGTCGGGCGGTGAAAAGCGCCGCGTCGCGCTGTGCCGTCTGCTGCTCAGCAAGCCCGATTTGCTGCTGCTGGACGAACCGACCAACCACTTGGACGCGGAATCCGTCGCTTGGTTGCAGCAGCACTTGCACGATTACGAGGGAACCGTCGTCATGGTTACCCACGACCGCTACTTCCTGGACAACGTGACGGGCTGGATTCTGGAGCTTGACCGCGGCGAAGGCATCCCGTACGAGGGCAACTACTCGTCATGGCTGGAACAAAAGGAAAAACGTCTGGCGCAAGAAGCCAAAGAGGAATCCGCCCGCCAGCGCACGATTAAAGAGGAATTGGAATGGATTCGCCAAAGCCCCCGCGCCCGTCAGGCGAAAAGCAAAGCGCGTATTCAGGCGTTTGACGCTTTGGTGGCGGAAGCCGACAAGCAGACTTTGGAAACCGCGCAAATCGTCATTCCGCCCTGTCCGCGTTTGGGCGATTTGGTTATCGAAGCCAAAAACCTGTGCAAAGGCTTCGGCGACCGTCTGCTGATCGACGATTTGAGCTTTAAACTGCCCCCCGGCGGCATCGTCGGCGTCATCGGCGCGAACGGCACGGGCAAAACGACGCTGATGAAGATGATTACGGGGCAGGAAAAACCCGATTCGGGCGAATTCAGAATCGGCGACACCGTGCAGCTGGGCTATGTCGACCAAAGCCGCGACGCCTTGGACGACAACAAAACGGTGTGGGAGGAAATCTCCGGCGGCAATGACGAAATCATGCTGGGCAAACGCAAAGTTCCGTCGCGCGCTTATGTCGGTCAGTTCAATTTCAAAGGTCCCGACCAGCAGAAAAAAGTCGGTCTGCTGTCGGGCGGCGAACGCAACCGCGTGCACATGGCGAAAATGCTGAAATCGGGCGCGAACGTCATTCTGCTGGACGAACCGACGAACGATTTGGACGTGGACACCTTGCGCGCTTTGGAAAAGGCGCTGCTGGCGTTCCCCGGATGCGCGGTTGTTACGTCCCACGACCGCTGGTTCCTGGACCGCATTGCGACGCACATTCTGGCGTTTGAAGGCGACAGCCACGTCGAATGGTTCGAAGGCAATTTCGAAGAATACGAAGCCGACAAAAAACGCCGTTTGGGCGAACAGGCGGACCAGCCGCACCGTGTCAAATACAAACCTTTGGTGAGGAAATAATGAAACAGTTGTTTTTACTGGCGGCTTTGCTGCTGCTTTCGACTCATTTTGCTTTCGCCCGCAGCGTCAAGCTGGATGACGGTCCATCTCCGGCTTCGGCATCTCAGGACACGTCCGTTACCCGCTGCGAAACGGATGAAGATTGCGACGACGACCATTACTGCCACAAAAAACTGCGCATCTGCATGAGCAGAAAAGGCATCCGTCTGGGCAACGACGATTGAACTTTACCGTTCAAACACGCCAAGAGAAATTCTCTTGGCGTGTTTTTTATAACCGTTTGAAATTTACATCTTTTAGCTGTTTCGTTTTGCCGTTCAGACTCTTCGGTTTAAAAGCCTCGTTTGTTTTTCTTTTGTTCCCGTTTTTGCTGATTTGATGGCGTGCGACTCGTTGATTCTTCTAATGAGTCGAAAAGCCGTTGTTTTCTCGGGCTTCCGAGTCGTTTTTCGCCTTTTGATTTAAAAATTTTTTATTGATTTTGAAAATTTTTCTGGATTTGCCGAGTCGTTCCTCTCTATAGTGAAAGAAACAATCAAACAAACGACAAAGGATCGGTTATGGGTTTAACTTCATCGCGCTGCAAAGTCATTCCGCTGGTTTTGGATGACTCGCTTTACGAAACCATTGAAGCGCAAGCGCAAACGGCGGGGGAAAGCATGGAAACTTTCATCCTGAACAGATTGAACGATTCAATCGAAGCATGGGCGGACTATTGTTCCGCGGTGACCATGCTCAACAACGAAGAACAGGAACACTTCCACCTGCGTGTTCCCGAAGCGGGTTAAGGCTGTTTCAGCAACGCTTCCAAATCTTTTTCGGCTTCGGCGACGTAATCGGCTTTTGCCAAAAAGGCTGACAGGTCGCCGAAAGTGTTTATATCCGTCAGCGGCAAATCGTCATCCATTTTCATTTCGACGATATAATCCGTATGTTCGACCAAAGCAGGCGTCCAATGTGAATCTTCGGGAATGATTTTGACGTCTTTGAACAGATCCCGGGGCCATAAAACGGGATTGTGCCGCACGCCATTGTACGACGGCATGACAACGGGCTTGCGCGCCGCGGACGCGTCGAACAAATCAATCAGCCCGTCAATGTGCTTGGCTTGAAAAGCGGGCATATCCGCAGGCAGGACGACCGCCCCGACGACATCGGGCGGCAAAACGGACAGCCCCAGTCGGATAGATCCCAGAACACCCGACGAATAATCCGCATTGCGCACGATTTTGACATCATATTGCGACAGCTTGCGTTCGATTCTCTGCGCGTCATGTCCCGTCACAACCGCGACGTATTCGGCTTTGGACAGCAAAGCCGCTTCGACCGCATGCTCCACCATCGTTTGTCCGCCGACTGTTTCCAGCAGTTTGTTCGTGCCGGGCATTCTGCGTCCCGATCCCGCCGCCAGAACCACAACGGCAATCTTGTCGCTTTCGTCCAGTTTGCCGACGGCGATCGAGCTTTGCATCTGATCGTCCGTCAAATGCTGCACCATGCGTTCCAAAGACAGACTGCCCTGCGTCAGCAAAGGAAACTGCTCTTTGGCGGGCAGGGATTTCGTCGCCAGAAAGCGCAGCAGACGGTCAAACGCGGGACGCTGGAAATCGATAGCGGCATACCCCACCATCGTCACGTCTTTGCGCTTTGCCAGCACCAGCGCGATGCCCGCATCCAACGGCCAGTTCATCCGTTCAATGTCGGCGGAAGCTTCGGCAAACGCTTTCGGCACGATATCGTTTCTGTCCGCCGGCGCGTCCGCGCTTTGCACAAAAACGATCTCGGCACCCGCATCCACGGCGTTTCTGACGGCGTTTTCCACCCTGTCAACGCTGTGTTCGCACAAATCTTTGTAAACCACGTCAAAGCCGTATACCCCGAACCGCCCGACCAGATCCAAATCGTCCAAGGGCTTGATTTCATCCATTGTCGTTTGCGTTTGGATATAGGCGATTTTCCGAAAATCGTAAGTGCAAATTTTCAGCAAAGGACCGATGCCCGAAATCTTTGTCACGGCTTCGTTTACGGCGTCTTCGTGCAAAGCGGGACCGAACAGGCGCAAATTGCCCAAAAACTGCCCTTTGTAAACGGGAGTATACGGCGACAGCACCGCCAGCGCGATTTGTTCGCTGTGAGCGTTGAAACGCAGCAGACGGTCGGTGTCGTAAACGAATACGCCGTCTTTGTCGGCGTACAGCGCACTGTAGCCGTCCCTGTTCGGAACGGTGTAGCGTAAAAAATCGCCGCACACGGATTTCAGCAAAATATCAGCCGCCGTTTCGGGTTTGATATCCGCCGCGTCGAATTGCGCCCCGACGACTTTTTTAATGCCCGCCGCGCGCAAATCGGCAATGTCGGACGAATCCAATATATGCCCCGCTTTCAAAAGCCTTCCGCTGCATTTGACGGGAGCGGTCAGTTCCACCCCTGTCGCATCATACAAAGAAAACTCTCCAAAGCGCATACAGCCCCCGCTATTTGATATAGTTTTGAATCGACAGCATCACATCGGACGGCAGATCAATCGATGAAGTATCCTCTTTGAGCATATTGGCAAAGCTGTTCGTAAATTCGAATTTCACCGTCGAATCGCTTTGTTCCAAAGGCGAATGTCCCGTGATTTTCGTTTTGAACGTCAGCACGCCGTTCAAAGGACCTTGGATCGTGATGCCCAGCTGTTTGACGATAACTTCGCTCAAAAACTTGACCACTCCCGGATCCATCGATTTTTTGACCTTGACGGACGGATCGAAATGAATCGTCCCCGGCAGTTTGGACAGCAGCTTGGCTTGGTCGATCTGCAGTCCGTTTTCGCCGAACGACATCTTCCATTCCGAATTCAGCGTTCCATCCGCCTGCAGCGACGCTGTTTTCAGCGAACGCGTGAACGTGGACAGATCAATGCCGCTGCCTTCCATCAAAATCGCGGACGGCGCGCCGTCGTACGGATAGAAGAACGACTTGATCGTTTTAAACTGCCCGTCCGCGAATCTCATCCGCGCGTTGGACACCTGAACACCGCGTTCCGCAACGACTTTGAAATTGAACAAAGCGTTGTTGAACGGCAGCCCCGGATTGAACCGTCCCGCGAACAGCATCTGATTTTCGGGTGTTTCCAAAGGCAGCAGCGACGTCAAAGTCAGCACGCCGCTCGCCCCTTGGATATCCATGCCCTGCCATTGGGTCGAAACATTGTCCAGCAGCAGGGAAACGGGTCCCATAATCTTGCCCTGTTCGGCGACGATGCGCCCTTTCATGGCAAACGCGCCCGTTGTTTTCGGCGACAAAACGCTTGTCATAAACGGCAACACGGATTCTAGCGGCAAATCCGTTTCGGACAAGATGACTTTCGGTATATTCACATAAAGATTCCATCTGTGCGCGGGCAAAGAATACGCCCCGTCCGCGGAAACGGTCACCAGCCCGTTTTGAATCTGCAGCATAGATTTTACGCCGTATTCGTCCGTTCCCATGGGCTTCAGCACGAAATCCCCCGAAAAATTCGGCAGCAAGCCTTCTTTTTTCAGTTCGATTTCCGCAACGCGGATGCGTCCCGACGGCAAAGTGTTTCCGTCAAAAGACAGCGCGCCCTGCACGCCCGACGCTTTGACGTCTTTGTCGGTGTAGTACGATTGACCGAAAACGTAATCCCCTGTAAATCCCGTCGAAAACACGTTTGTTTTCAAATGCATTTTCGACGCGTTCATCGCCAGTCCGATCTGGTGGTTGGACAGCTGGTCGGCAATGACCGTCTGCGCCGTAAAGCCCGACATCGGCAGCGAAAAGCTCAACAGTCCGCCGTCCGTTTCCAAAAACGGCTCTTTGGGATCGGGATTGATGCGCAGCGCAACGGGTTGAAAGAACTTGAACTGACGGAATTTGCCGTTGACAATGGCGCTGCCGAACGAAACGGGCATCGGAGCCATCAGTTGGAACGTGCATTTTCCCTCTTTGCAATCCATGTGCAGATCCGTCGAAACTTTCAGCTGGCGGAACAGCATCGATCCGTTTGACAAGGACGCCGACGCCAGCGTCAAGGGCAGCCGTCCCGTAAAGCTTTGAAACGTCCCGTTCATTTGCAGTTTTTTGGCTTCGATATCCAAATCGCCCGTGAATTTGCCGACGGCGTCCTTTTTGTCTTCGAACGAACGATTCAGCTTCAAAGACAGATCGAAACCTTCGGCTTGCGGCACGATTTCGCCGTTCAAAGTCAGCGTCTGCGACGAAGAGGTCAGCGCCAAATTGCCGACGCCTTTGGTTAAAACACCGCCTTTGACGGAAAATTCCGTCGTTCCTTTGACAGAGCCGATGACCTGCGGTTCGGGGGCGTTGAAATCGTCCGCCGGCTGTTCGGCTTTTTTCAAAACATCGCCTTCGGTGATTTCCGTTTTAATCTCGACATCGGCGGCGGATTTGGTCAGCTTTGTCGACGTTTTGACGCGCATCTGCGGCGATTCGTAATCCGTCAAAAACGTCATTTCCAGAACGGATTTTTGCAGCTTTCCCGTCGCCGAAAAATTGACGATCATCGTTTCGTCGATCGGATCGCCGTTTTCATCCAGCAATTCCTTTTCGCGTTCGCGCTTCAAAATGAATTTGGAATTTGAGACCGTCATTTTGGGCAAATCGATTTCCAACCCTTTTTTCACGCGCACGGTCGAAGACATCAACCCGCCCAAAGCGCCGAAAGAAACACCTTCGTCATTGCGAACGCCCGTCAGGGACAATCCGTTGGCGGTTACGGATTTCAATTTGCTGTTCATCAGCAAATCTTTCAGCGAATAGTCCGCCTTCATCGACGAAACGGACATCGTTCCCGTGGAATCCGTGATGCCCGTCAGTTCCATCGAAGAAATGGTCAGTTCCTTGACCTTGAACGTTTTGAGCTTCAAGCCGTTCGCCGCCAAAATTTCAGGCAGCTTTTTTTCGGCAAGAGCGGGCAAGTAATGATAAATGCCGCCGATAATTCCGCCCAGAATCATTACGGCGGCAACCAAGCGCACCCATTTGTTTTTTCCGATGGAAGCGGCTTTTTGCTTGGCTTCCTCCATGGTTTTCGCCTTTTTCTTTGCGGCGGCGTCGCCCGATTGGATGGCTTCGCGGCGGCGCATGCGGGACGATCCCTTTG
>SAMEA104315424__coassemble_1216_pt1 | contig 12417 bp, 9 predicted proteins | sample SAMEA104315424__metabat2_low_PE_038 | metagenome-assembled genome bin SAMEA104315424 (sample SAMEA104315424) | gut metagenome | biome: Monkey gut; feature: monkey-associated habitat; material: faeces | place: China | collected 2013 | reverse complement strand
GGCGGGGACGGGAATCGGCAAGACTTTGGGCTATCTTGCCCCCGCCAGCGTGTGGAGCGACAAAAACGCGGGATCCGTGTGGATAAGCACGTTCACCCGCACTTTGCAAAAACAGCTGGACAGCGAACTGAACCGCGTGTTCCCCGACCCGCAAATCAAGCGGCGCGCCGTCGTCATCCGCAAAGGACGCGAAAACTATATGTGCCTGCTGAACTTTGCCGAAGCCGTCGGCAGAATCCCCGCCAATCCGATGTCGGCTTTGCCTTTGGGGCTGATAGCGCGGTGGGTGGCGGCGACCAAAGACGGCGATATGAACGGCGGCGATTTCCCCGGCTGGATGGCGGATATGATTAACGCGTCCAGCTTGGCAAATTTGGCGGACAAGCGCGGGGAATGTCTGTACGCCCAATGTCCGCACTATAAAAAATGCTTTGTCGAAAAGATTTTGCGCCGTTCCCGCCACGCCAAAATCGTGGTTGCGAATCATGCTTTGGTGATGACGCAGCTGGCGGGCGCGACCGAAGACATCGCTTTGCCGACCCGCTATCTGTTCGACGAAGGGCATCAGCTGTTCGCGGCGGCGGACGACATTTTCGCGGGCGAAATCAACGTGCGCGAAGGTTTGGAAATGCGCCGCATCCTGTTCGGAACGGAAGACGCCAAAAAAACGGGGCGCACGCACGGACTTCGCCGCAGGGCGGAGGATTTGATACTGCTTGACCCCGACATCGCCGCAGGCGTCGACGAACTGCTGGAACATGCAAGCTTTCTGCCGCAGGGCGGAGCTTTGGCGCGCATCAAAAACAGAACGCCGTCGGGGGAATTCGAGCGCTTTTTAACCCAAATTTACAGACAGGTTTTGGCGCGCACCGACAAAACGGACGCGCAATACTCTTTGGAATGCGAACCGCGCCCCGTCGACACGGAACTGTCCAAAACCGCCGTCGAGCTTTACGGCGACATCAAAATTGCCGAAACCGCGGCGTATTCCTTAATCGGGCGGATTGAACGCTATATCGACAAAAACGCGGGGACAATCGAAACGGCGGACAAACAACGGTATTCGGCGGTGATTCGGTCTTTGCGCAAAACGGTCGCCGAACCGCTGTCCGTGTGGCGCGTCATGCTGGAACAGCTGGATTTGAAAACGCCCGCCGACTTTGTGGACAAACTGGAAATCACCCGCACGGACGGACTGGACACCGATGTCGGATACCACCGCCATTGGGTCGATCCGACAATTCCGTTCGCGCACGTTTTGGGACAGGCGGCGCACGGCGTTCTGGTGACTTCCGCAACGCTGAAAGACAATAGCGGCGATTCGGCGGCGGATTGGAAAAACGCTTTGAAGCGCACGGGATTGGCGCATTTTCAGTCGGAAGACACGCTGACGACGGCGGCGTACAAATCTCCGTTCGACTATGCGAACAATTCGCGCATTTTCATCATTACCGACGTGGACAAGAACGACGCCGCACAGGTCGCCGCCGCTTACCGCGAGCTGTTTTTGGCTTCAAACGGCGGGGCTTTGGGCATTTTTACGGCAATCCGCCGATTAAAAGACGTTTACAGACGCTTGAAAGAACCGCTGGGGGCGAACGGCATTGATTTGCTGGCTCAGCACGTCGACACGGTGAACCTGCAAACGCTGCTGGACATTTTCCGCGCCGAGGAAGAAACTTGCCTGCTGGGCACGGACGCGGTGCGCGACGGAATTGACGTGCCGGGGAAATCGCTGCGCATGATAGTCTTCGACCGCGTTCCGTGGAACCGCCCCGACATCGCGCACAAAGCCCGCAAAGCCGCATTCGGCGAGGCGGGGGAGGCATACAACCTGATGCTGGTGCGCATGAAGCTGGCGCAGGCGTTCGGACGGCTGATCCGCAAACACGACGACAAAGGCGTGTTTGTCATGCTTGACCGCGCTCTGCCGTCGGAAACCTTGACCGCTTTCCCGCCCGAAACCCCGATTGAAAAAACGGGATTGAGGGACGCTTTGCTGAAAATCAAAGAGTTTTTGGGCTGAAAAAATCCGATTCTGAAATATTTTTCCTCTTGACTTAGAGTGAACTCTAAACTGTAAACTTTTGCACAGTTGTTTCAATTAAAGGAGATTTTTCCATGAACAGACGCGATTTTTTGATGTCCACTCTTTACCGCTTTGCCCAAACTGACCATTGCCGAAAACCTGTCCGTTTCCGAAGAGGTGCGCCGCAAAGTCAATCCCAAAAACAAACTGGGATTCGGCTTTATGCGTCTGCCGCTGAAAAATCCCGCAGACCAGACGTCCATAGACTATGAAACGCTGAACAAAATGGTCGATACGTTTTTGGAACGCGGCTTCACTTATTTCGATACGGCGTGGATGTACATGGGCTACGAAAGCGAAATCGCTTTGCGCAAATCGCTGGTCGAACGCCACCCGCGCGACAAATTCACCGTTGCCAGCAAACTGCCCGCGGGCTATCTGAAAAGCGCGGAAGACCGCGAAACCATTTTCAACAAGCAGTTGGAAAAAACGGGCTTGGAATACTTTGATTATTATCTGGTTCACAACGTCAACGCGACGACGCTGGACAACGTGAACAAATACGACTGCTTCGGCTTTATCGCGCAAAAGAAAAAAGAGGGCAAAATCAAAAACATCGGTTTTTCGTTCCATGACAAAGCCGATTTGCTGGAAGAAGTCCTGAAAGCCCACCCCGAAGTCGATTTCGTTCAGCTGCAAATCAACTACATCGACTGGGACAACGCAAGCATCCAGTCCCGCAAATGCTACGAAGTCGCGCAGAAATACAACAAGCCCGTGGTCGTCATGGAACCCGTCAAGGGCGGGTCTTTGGCTCTGGTTCCGCCCGAGGTCGAAAAAGTGTTCAAGGACGCCGAACCGAATATGTCGGTCGCGTCATGGGCAATCCGCTATGCGGCGTCCCTGCCGGGCGTGATGATGGTTTTAAGCGGCATGAGCACGATGGATCAGCTGTTGGACAACACGTCCTACATGCAGAACTTCAAACCGCTGGACGACGAGGAAAAACACACCGTCGAAAAAGCGATTCGCACTTTGCACGCCGCGATTTCGATTCCGTGTACGGCTTGCCGCATTGTCAAAGGAAAACATCATGACTAAGTATCTGTATTTGGAGGGTGCCTGCGGCATCAGCGGCGATATGACCGTCGCGGCTTTGCTGGATTTGGGGGCAAGCAGGGAAAAACTTGCCGCCGTGCTGGACAGCCTGCATTTGGACGGGTTCGACTGGCATGTCGAACGGAAAAGCTCCTACAGCATTGCGGGATTGGACTTTGACGTTCACCTGCACGCCCATGAACACGCGCACGAGGAAGAATATCATCACCATCGCCACTCCCACGAACACCGCCATTTAAGCGACGTGTTCGCCATTATCGACCGCGGGGAAATGACGGACGGTGCGCGCCAAACGGCAAAGAAAATCTTTGAAACCGTCGCCGAAGCCAAAGCTCACGGCTGCCCGATAGAGGAAGTCCACTTTCACGAAGTTGGCGCAATCGATTCGATTGTCGATATTATCGCCATTGCCGTTTTGACCGACGATTTGGGCGTCAAGGATATGATTGTCGACGGATTGAACGAGGGGCGCGGCTTCGTCATGTGTCAGCACGGATCTTTGCCCGTTCCCGTCCCCGCCGTTTTGAACATCGCCGCCGCCGCGGTTTTGCGGACGCGCGACACTTTGCCCGCTTCCTATAAAGTCTTGAAAACAGGCATCGGTTTGGGCAAGCGCGATTTCGGACACGCGAACTTTTTGCGTGCGATGATAATCGAGGACGCCGACACAGACGGCAAGCTTTACATCATCGAAACGAACATTGACGATTCCACCGCCGAAGAATTGGGCATGACCATGGAAAAACTGTTCGGCGCGGGCGCGTATGACGTCCACTTCGAGCCGTGCTTTATGAAGAAAAACCGCCCCGCGTACATGCTGCGGGCGATTGTTCCCGAAAAGCTCCTTCCCACGGCGGAAAACATCATTTTCGCCAACACGACGACCATCGGACTGCGCAAATACGCGGTCGAACGCCGCTGTATGGAGCGTGAAATCCGCCCCGTCGCGATTTCCGCGGGAACGGTGCTGGTCAAAAAATGCTGGACGGACTGCATTGTGCGCTACAATCCCGAATATGAAAGCGTCAAAGCGTTAAGCGAACAAACGGGCATTTCGTTCCGCAAGCTTTATGACGAAGCGCGCAAAACGGCAGAGGAACGGGACAATGCTTGACCGTTTGAAGCAACGGCTAGCCCCTTTGACGGACGGCGGAATCGCGCTGGCGTTTTCGGGCGGCGTGGACAGTTCGCTTTTACTGGCGGTCTTGGCGGAAATGGCGGCGGAAAAGCCGTTCAAGTTCGTAGCTTTGACCATGCAGACGGTACTGCAATCCCCCGCCGAAGCCGAACAGGCGGCGGCTTTCGCCAAAAAATTCGGGGCGGAACACCATATTTTCACGTTCAACCCGTTTGCGGTCGAAGCCGTCCGTTTCAACCGCACCGACCGCTGTTACCATTGCAAAAAGGCTGTCTTTGCGCAATTTGCCGACTATGCGGCGGCGCAAGGCTTGCAGCATATCATCGACGGCACGAACGGCGACGATTCGCACGTTTACCGCCCCGGACGCAAAGCGCTGAAAGAAATGGGCGTTCTGTCGCCTCTGTCCGAATTTTCCAAATCGGAAATCCGCGCTTTGTCGGCACAGCTGGGATTGTCCACGGCATCCAAGCCCGCCGCCCCGTGTTTGGCAACGCGCTTTCCGTACGATACGGAGCTGACGGACGAAAAAATCGCGCGCGCGGCGCAGAGCGAAGCGGCATTGAAAGCCCTGTTTCCCGATTTCGGCAACATCCGCCTGCGCGTTCACGGCAATCTGGCGCGGGTTGAAGTGCCGCAATCCGCTTTGCCCGCCGCCGTCGAACAAGCGGCAAAAATCGCAAACACTTTGAAAAACATCGGATTTGATTATGTCACGCTGGATTTGGAGGGATTCCGTTCCGGCAGTTTCGACATCGGATTGAAAGGATAAACGCATGACAACGACTTTATCGGCTTTGGGAATTACGGCGCTGCTGACGGCGGTCATTCATACGATTATGGGACCCGACCACTATTTGCCGTTCGTCGCCATCGGCAAAATCCGCGGCTACAGCCTGAAAAAAACGCTGGCGCTGACGTTCGCGTGCGGCATCGGACATATTTTGAGCGCGCTGCTGATTGCTTTGGCGTTTTTGTATTTTTCCAAATGGCTCAGCGCCGAAAACTTCCAATGGATAGAGGACAACCGCGGCGATGTCGCGGCATACGCGCTTATCGGCTTGGGCGGGGCGTACCTGCTGTGGGCTTTGCGCCACCGCTGGCAGCATAAACACGGCGCGGAACATGCGCACTTTCCCGCCGCCGATTCCAAAGGCATTTCCGTTTGGGTGCTGTTCATCATTTTCGTTCTGGGTCCCTGCGAAGCTCTGCTGCCGATTCTGACGGCGTCCAGCGTTTTGGGCATGTCCGCGGTCGTATCCTGCACTTTAATCTTTTCCATAGCGACGATTGCGACCATGATGCTGGCGGTGACTTTGGGTGTTTTGGGGATTAACGCGCTGCGCTTCAAACGGCTGGAAGCCTACGCCCATGAAATCGCGGGCGGAACGATTATGGCGTGCGGCGTCGCGATTATCTGCGGCTTGTAAAAAAAGGGGGACACTATGAAAGCGTTGAAATACCTGCGCATTTTTATCGCCTTGATGGTCGGCGGGGCGGTTGTTTTGCTGTTTTCGGGCAAAGACTATCCCGTCAAAATCCTTGACGCGCAATTCACCGCCGCTTTGCAAAGGACGATTCTGGACGGCACGGTGTTTGCCGCCTGCCTGTTTGCGGGAATCATTGTTTTGACGCTGTTGTTCGGCAGAATCTATTGTTCGACGCTGTGTCCCCTCGGCTTGGCGCAAGAGATTGTCGGTCTGCTGTTTCGCCGCAAAATCCGCCTGCAAAAAAGCAACCCGTTCAAATACATCCTTGCCGCTTTGGTGTTCGGCGTTTTAATCGGCGGATCGGCGGCGGTCGTGCGCTGTATCGACCCGTATTCGCTGTTCGGTTCGGCGGCAAGCGGCGTGTATGTCGGCATCGGAGCGGCGGTCGCGATTGCGTTGATTGCCCTGCTGAAGCGGCGCGCATTCTGCGTTCACATCTGTCCCGTCGGGGCGGTGCTGGGATTGATTGCCAAACATTCGGTTTTTCAAGTCGGCATTGACAACCGCAAATGCGTTCCCTGCGGCATGTGCGCGGTGAAATGTCCGACAGGCAGCATTGATTACAAGAATAAAAAAGTCGACAATGAAACTTGTATCAAATGCTTCAAGTGCATGGGCGTATGCCGCCGCGGCGGGATTCGGTTCGGCAGGATTCCCGCCTATCCGCTGGCAATGAACGAAAGCCGCCGCAAAATGTTAATCGGCGGGGCGGGATTGGCGGCGTTTGCCGTCCTGGCGTTCAAAAGCGGCGCGATTGTAAGCAAAAAAATCGCGGCAAGAGTCAAAAGCGTCATCCTTCCCGCTGGCGCGCGCAGTCCCGAAAAGTTCGCCAACAACTGCCTGAACTGCAATTTATGCGTTCAAAACTGCCCGATGAAGATTTTGAAAAAAGCCGATTCGGATTATCCCGCCGTTCATATCGATTTATCGGAAAACTTTTGCGCGTTCGACTGCCATAAATGCGGCGACGTCTGCCCGTCTGGAGCGATTCGCCGTTTGAGCCTGTCCGACAAACGGCGCACCCAAACGGGATTGGCGGGCGTTGACGAATCGAAATGCGTCAAATGCGGGCTGTGCGTGATGAAATGCCCGAAACACGCGGTCAAAAAAGAACGCTTTGAAGACTTCCCCCGTTTCGATTCCGACCTTTGCATCGGCTGCGGCGCGTGCAAAATCGCCTGCCCCGTCGGCGCAATAACCGTCCAACCCGTTGAAGAACAAAGGCTTTTGAGCGAATAAGCTTTTTCCTCAAAAAAATTCAAACGATTGATTGACTTTCGATTTTTTTATGATAAAGTGGCGCTGTTTCGTTAAACAAAAGGATAGCTTTTAATGCCTACGGATTCAAAAGAACGATTGTTGGAAAAAGCCATGATCGTTTTCGCGGACAAAGGATACACGGAAACATCGACCCGTGAAATCGCCCGCGTCGCGAATATGAACATTTCCGCAATCGCCTATTATTTCGGCGGGAAACAAGGGCTGTACCGCGCCGTTTTGGAAAACATCGTTCACGGTGTCGGGGCGGCGGTTGACGGAACAATCGAATCGGCGGTCGCCGTTTTAAGCGACAAGAAATCAACGCCCGAACAGGCGGAAACGGCTTTGTGCGACATTATCAAAGCGCTGGGGGAACTGCTGTATTCCACACAGCTGCCCGATGAAGCGGTGACGGTGTTTTTGCATGAATACGCCAACCCGGGCGAGGAGTTTTCCACGCTGTACGAAGGATTGATTTTCCCGATTCACAAAATTTTCGCGGATTTGATTATCAAAGCGACCGCCGCGACGGACAACGCGACGATTGAGGAAATCACGCTGTACACGTTCCCGCTGTTCGCGTCGCTGTTTTCGTTCAAAGTCCGCAAACAAACCGTGCTGAAGCACGTTAAATGGCAAGACTACGGGAACAAGGAAATCGACAAACTGATTTCCCTGATGATTAAACAAACGCGTTCGATTATCGCCCTTTACAAAAAGGAAACCAAGGATAAAGCCGATGGCTAAGACCACTTCTAAAATTATTGCTTTGGCGTTGACAGGTGTTTGCGCCTCCACTTCCGCCAACGCCGCAGGTTGGCAGTTGAACGATTTCAGCGTTGCCGGTTTGGGCAGAGCGTATGCGGGCGGCGGTGTCGTCGGCGACGATTATTCCGCGCTGGCGTACAACCCCGCGGGCATGACGCTGGGCGGAACGGGCGTGCAGGCGGGAATTTCCGTCATTCAGCTGCATGCGGATGTGACAGGTAAATACGATGGCAAATACGATTCGACCAACGTCAACGTCACGACCGAAGTTCCGAATTTCTTTGCGCAATACAAAGTCAACGACCGTGTCGCCGTCGGTTTCGGCGTATACGTTCCGTTCGGTCTGGCGATTGAATATCCCAAGGATTGGATCGGCACGGATCACGGCATCGATTCCGAATTGGCGGTGATTGACTATTCGACCGCCGTCGCCGTCAAAGCGACCGACAAACTGTCTTTGGGCTTGGGCATTTTCGCGCGCAACGCCAATGTTGATTTGACGTCCTCAACGACTATTCCCCCTGGTGCTCCGTTTCCCGCTGGAAAATATGAAAATGAATTCGACCTGGACGACTGGGGATGGGGTCTGCATGTCGGCGCGATGTACGAATTCACGAAAAACACCCGTTTGGGCGTTTCGTACCGTTCGCGTTCCCAGCATAAAATCAAAGGCGATTTTGACGCAATGAAAGGGAGTGGAACTCCGACAGTTGGCGCCACTTTGCCAATGGACGCGCCCGAACAAGTGCAGTTGTCGGGTTATCACAAGCTGAACGACAAAATCGGTTTAAGCGCGGGCGCAAAATGGACGCGTTGGACACGGTTTGATGCTTTAACAATTAATAATTCTGTTTCTCGTGTCGAAGTCGCGCAGCGTTGGAAAAATGCGTGGAATTTCAGCTTGGGCATGGACTACTACCATTCCGAAAACTGGACGTTCCGCACGGGTATCGGCTTTGACGAAAGCCCCGTTCCCAATTCGCATGAACGCACGACCGCGATTGCCGACAACGACCGTTGGGAAATCGCGCTGGGCGCCAGCTATAAACAGAACGCGTGGACGTTCGATATGGGATACATGTTCCTGTATCTGCCGCACTATTCCGTTCATAACAACCGTCATAATCTGAACAACCAAGCTCCTGCGACGCCTACCGGTTCGTTACCTCAGATTGACGCCCGTTATCACACAACAGCCCACGTGTTGGGTTTGCAAGTTCAGTATTCCTTTGACGCAACCCCCTAATTGCGTCCTCCAACCCCTTAAAGGAATCTGAAAGCCGCCGCCTTTTCCCCTAAGGGCGGCGGTTCTTTTTTGAAAAAAGTCAAAAAATTCGCCGTTTTTTGCAAGATTTCCCTTGACGGAACGGCACTTTGGGGATAAAAGAAAGCTTCAGTTTTTTCTTCGTTTAAAGGAATTGTGTTATGGCAAAACGTTGCATCATTACCGGAAAAGGCGTGTTGACGGGAAATAACGTTTCACACGCGAACAACAAAGCCCGCCGTCGGTTTTTGCCGAATCTGCAGGCGGTTTCCTTGTTGAGCGAAACGCTGGGCACGACGGTCACGCTGCGTGTTTCCACCCGCGGATTGCGTTCCATCGAACACAACGGCGGTTTGGACGCGTATCTGACGGGTACCCCGAACAGCAAGCTGTCTTGCGAAGCCAAGCGCTTGAAAAAAAGCATCCTGTCCGCCGGTTCGAAAAAATCCGCCGAATAAGCTGTGATGCTTGCAGAATCAACCCCGTATGAACATCATACGGGGTTTTTCGTTATTTGAACTCAACGGTCATTCCCGAAAACGAACACATGATTTCGGTGTCCAGCCTGCCCGAATCGCGGGACAAGTCGTTAATCGTGTAAAGATCGTCCAGCAAATACGCTTTCGCCAAAGCGGAATCGGGAATGCCGGTCGCATCGCACGTCAAAAGCCCCATTGAAATCCTGCCGACGACAGGCGCGGCAAAGCGTTCGTTTTCCGCTTTGAAAAACACCGTTCCGCCTGTTGTTCGGGGAATCCCGTTCGCGTATCCGATTGCAACGACCGCGATTTTCGTTTTCCGCTTTGCCGTCCACGTCGCGCCGTAGCCGACGGAATCGCCCGCATCAACCGTTTCGACCTGCACAACGGGGGCGGTCAGGGTCAGAACGGGCTTCAAGTCCGTTTTGTCGGGAAACACGTTAATCCCGAACAGCGCCGCGCCCGTGCGGACTTCATCAACTTTCAGCGTTTCGGGCTTGATTAAAAACGCGTCTAGCCCAAGGCTTGCCGTTTCGGGATTTAAAACGGACAGCGCGTTTTCAAAAGCCGCAAACTGTTTCGCGTTCTGAGCTTGAACGGCGGGATTTAGCAAATCTTCGGCGGCGCAGGACAAATGCGTCATCACGCTTGAAACGCGGGTATCCCCCTTGAACGCCGCATAATCGCGCACGCCCAAGCGGTTAAATCCCGTTTCGACGTTCAGCACAAATCCGCCGTCCCAAAGTTTTGCCTGCTCCACGCTTGAAATCACGGGAGTCAGGCGTTTTTCGGCGAACAAAGCCGCGCTGTCGCCGTCAATGCCGTTCAGCACGTTGATTTGCAAGTCGGGAAAAGCGCCGCGCAGTTCCGCCCCCTCTTGCGCCGTTGAAACGTAAACCGCCTCCGCGTCTTGCAAAGCGCGCGTAATTTCGACCGCGCCCAATCCGTACGCGTTTGATTTGACGACGGGACAAACCCGCGCCCGCGTCAATCGGCAAACGGTTTCAAAGTTTTGACGGACGGCGTTTAAATCAACGGTCAGGCACGGACGGGTCATCGCAAAATCCCTTTTGAAAAACGGCGCGAACTGTAGCATTTTTGCGGACTTTCGTCAAACAAAGCTTTTGGCACGGCTTTTGCATAAACCAAGAACAAACAAAAGGAGCGCGCCATGGACGTATCGGTTTTCAACACCCTTATCAGCACGACGGATTCGGACAATCCGTTCGGCATTACGCCCGCGCCTGCACCTGCGCCGAAAAACACCGTTTCGACGGGCGAAGCGTTTTTGAACGTATTGAACCAAGTCCGCAACGGCAAGACGGAAAAATCATCCGAAGCGGTGTTCAGCACGCTGACTTCGCGGGCGGAAGCGTCCGTCAACGCAAAAAAAATCGGCACGTCCGACAACGCGTCGCAAAACGTGCGGGTGATTAAAGTTCACTTGAAGCGGACGCGTTCGTCGTCGACTTTGGCGAAAGCGGAAGCTCAACCCGCAGAAAAACCGCAGGAAAAACAATCGTTTCCGTCCATGGAAACGGCGCAGCCGAGCGAACAAAGCCCCTCGTCGGTCGCTTTGACGGCGGATAACACGGTCAAGCAATCGGATTTCGAGCAGAAAACCGTCGAAAAAATCACGGAACAGCCCGCCGATTTGCCGACGGACGCGACCGCGGCGGATATTTTGCTGTTTGCCGCTTTGCCCGTCGAAAAGCCCGTCGAAACCGAACAAGCGGAATCTTTTGCCCCCGTCAAAGCCGACAATGCCGCCCCCGTTGAACAAAGCGCGCCCGAACAAACCGAAGCTTTGCCCGAAACCGTTCCCGAACAGGTTGCCCCCGTGCAAAAGCGGATTGAAAACGCGCCTGTTCAGACAAAACAAGCCCCCGTTCAGACGGTTGAACAGCCGCGGGATTTAGCCCCCGTTCAAACGACAGATGTCTCCGTAAATGCGCCTGTTGTCAAGCGGGAAACGGTGCAGATTTTCCCTGAAAAAACAACGGAAATCCGCCCCGAACCAACCGAAGCCGCGCCTGTTGAAAGCGCAGCCATTACCGTCAAGCCGCAAATCGAAAAAGCGGAAATCAAAACGGTAAAGGCGGAAACGAAAACAATGCGGATTCAGCCGCTGCAGACGGAAACAGCCGAAATCGCGGACGCGCCCGACGAAGCCGCCCCCGAACACTTTGAACGCGCGCAAAAGCAAGCCGAAAAACTGGCGCGGGAACTGCCCGCCGACGCCAAAATCGCGATAACCGTCGAAACGCAGACGGCGCAACCCGCCGCCGCTTTGAAAACGGCTTTGCCCGCCGAACACAAAGAAGCCCGCGCGTCTGCAAAAGCGCAAGCCGAAACCGAGCAGGCGGAATCTTTTGCCCCGTTGACGGCGGAATCTTCCGCGCCGCAAAAAGCCCCCGCGGCTCAGCCGACACCGCGCGCCGCCCCGGCTCAACAGCAGGAACAGCAACAGCAAATTCGGCAAAACGACGCTTTTCAGCCTTTGTTTGCGCCCGTGCAATCTGCGGCTCAGAACGTTGAAGCCGCGGAAACCGCCCCTGTTTCCGCTGCCGTTTCCGCCGTATCGAACACCGCGGCGGCTCAGCCCGCCGTCTTCACCGTCCCGAACGAACTGAAAGGCAAAGCGGTGTCCGCCCCCGTTGTGTCGCAAAAACAAACGCCCGTCAACGATTTGGTCGATCAAATCAAAGTCAAAATCACCAAAGCGTTCAAAGACGGCACGGACAAAATCGAAATCATCCTGCGCCCCAAAGAGCTTGGCACAATCCGCGTTCGCCTTGAAACGGACAAGGACGGCAAGACGACCGTTCATCTGACGGTTTCGCGCGCGGAAACAATCGATATGCTGCAGC